>Ga0164306_10000352_pt1 | contig 18163 bp, 18 predicted proteins | sample Whisoiple_242_MG_FD_110213 | JGI IMG/M metagenome (GOLD analysis project Ga0164306, IMG submission 110213) | Soil microbial communities amended with fresh organic matter from upstate New York, USA - Whitman soil sample_242_MG | ecosystem: Environmental > Terrestrial > Soil > Unclassified >... | reverse complement strand
GGCCTTGTCGCCTTGCTCCTGATGCAGGAAGTACGAGACCTTTTTGCCGTCGGGACTCCATTGGATGGTATCCGGCGCGCGCCCGGTGAGCCCGCTGGGAGCGTAAATGGACTGGATGGTGAGCTCTTGCGCAGCGGCGGCGGTGCAGACGAACGCAGCCAGAAAAATCGGGAAAAAGAACCTCTTCACGGGGCAGTCTCCAGGGCGTGAGATGAAACGGAGAAGTTTAACACTAGCCGTTGGCATTCAGCACTTAGCCGGCAGCAATCAGCCATTCAGCTAAAGTGGTTTCACCGCAAAGGTCGCAAAGAGCGCAAAGCAATAAGGTTCAATTGCGCTTTTATTCCTTTGCGTCCGTCGCGTCCTTTGCGGTGAATGGTTTTGCTGAGTGCTGATGGCTGAATGCTTCCTACAGCTGCTCTTCCATCTGCCTTTTCAGCCTGCGCGACTCGGCCAGCAGGCCCATGCTGTGCATCAGGTGCTGCAACGTCACGATTCCCACCAGCCGTTCCTGATCGACTACGGGAATCAAGCTGAGGCCGCGGGAGGTAAGCTTGCGGAAGGCCGAACCAAGTGATTCCGTCCGCGAAGCGATTTCAAATGCCTTGCTCATGGCGCCCTGGACGTAGCCGTTTCCTTCCGCGCGTAAGCGCTCCACAATGGTCTGGCGAGTAATCACGCCTACCAGGTCGCTTCCGCTGACCACGGGAAAATCATCCTGCAGGCAGTGCACAGCCTTGGTGAGGGCATCTTCCAGAGTGTCCGCCGGTGAGAGGATGGAAAATTCCGTAAGCATAATGTCTTCCATCTGCACCGCGTCCACCACGGACTGGAACATCACCGTGCGCTCTTCCATCTGCGCCGCCATGAAGATAAAGAAACCCACCGGCATCAGCAACTGGATATTGGCTGCGGCGCCGGCCAGCATGAAAAGACCTGCAAAAATATGGCCAAGACTTACGGCGCGGCGGGTCGCCAGACGGAACTCCATGCGGCGCGCCAGCCAGGCACGCAGAATCCGGCCGCCATCGAGCGGGAAGGCCGGCAGCAGATTCAGTATGAAGAGGGAGGCATTGATCCAGAAAAAGCTTGTTCCCAGGTTCGACGGCGTAACCAGAGGGGGCTGCCAGAGACTATGCACCTTGCCCATGGCAAGCAGGACCAGGGCTGCCGCGCCGGCTAGAACAGCATTTACCAGCGGGCCTGCCAGCGCGATCAATGTTTCTTTGCGCAGATCGCGGGCGCTCTCGGCCTGGATCGTAGGATCGCCCATGGCCAGCCCGCCGATGGGCAGCAGCACAAAACCTTTGATGGGAAATCCCTGGCGCCTTGAAACCACCGTATGAGCAAGCTCATGCAAGAGAGCTGAAACCAGGATGAACCCCGCTATCACAAAGACGCGAGCAGCCACTCGTGGACCGCTGCGGTTGACCTCCACCAGCAGCAAAAACAGCAGCAGAACGATAAACGTCAGATGTATGCGGATTTCCAGCCCGCCGATACGCACCGTGAATACTGACCAGTTTCGCATTAGTTTTTGTCGCTTCGCTCCACCACCGCTAAACTGCAACTGTGGCCCAGTAATCCTTCTGCGCTTGTCGCAGGCAGCTCGCCGGTCTTCAATCCTCTCGCTTCGCTCCAAACCGCTTGAGAGACGCGTGGTAGCAGGAACTCTTTGCGCTTGTTGCAGGCTCGCCGTGCAAGTCGGGCTCGCTGCTGGTGCCGGCCCTGATCGCTAGATGCAGCCAAGCTGTGATTCTATACGGTAGATTAGATGTTAGACAGCGGAGTTCAGGCGCATGCGCGTGATTGCGGGAAAATTCAAAAGCCGGCGGCTGGAAGCTCCCACAGGCACGCATACCCGCCCGACCTCCGACCGCCTGCGTGAAACGCTTTTCAACGTGGTTGCGCCGCAAATTGAGGATTCTGTATGGCTCGACCTGTTTGCGGGCAGCGGGGCCATCGGGATTGAAGCCCTGAGCCGTGGCGCTAGAAGCGTCTATTTTGTTGAGTCAGCCAGCGCCGCGGCCCGGACAATCCGCAAAAACCTGCATACTCTGGCGATCAATGAAGGCGCAGAGGTGATCGAACGGGATGCTGCGGTGGCGCTGCGCATGCTGGATTCACAGGCTGTGGCGTGCAACTTCGTTTTCCTTGATCCACCGTACCGCAAGATGGGTGACTACGAGCAGGTGCTTGGGTTTCTTTCCCAATCGGGGCTGCTGGTCCCGGAAAGCCTGGTGATTGCAGAGCACGACAAGCACTTCGATCCCGGGGATGAATTTGGTTCACTGCGGCGGTATCGAACGCTACGGCAAGGTGACGCTGTCCTGAGTTTTTATAGGCGCTAGACCTGTGCAATCGGTTATCACCGCTGTTTATGCCTGTTTTCCACAGCGACCTTAGAAAAAGCCGCATAAAATCAGGCGAAAATGCTTGCATCCGCGCGTGCGGATGTAATATACCCAAGGAGTGCACTGAAAAAGTGCTCATATTCCGACGTAAGTGCTCGCATTTCAAGGAGGAAAGATGGCAGCAGGCATGACCAAGACCCAACTTGTCCGCCACATGGCGGAAAAACTGGAAACGAACAACAAGACCGCGGCGGCGTTCCTGGAACACCTGGCGGAAACCGCAATCAAGGAAACGAAGAAGAACGGCGTGTTCGTGATTCCTGGCCTGGGCCGCCTCGTAAAGTCCAACCGGAAAGCCCGTATGGGACGCAATCCGCAAACCGGCGAACCCATCAAAATCGCGGCCAAGACCGTGGTAAAGTTCCGCGTTGCCAAGGCCGTGAAAGACGTAATCGCTCCCAAGAAATAACCCTTTCAACCCTAGCAAACTCCAAAGGCCAGCCGAAATGAGCTGGCCTTTCATTCTGTCGCTTTGCTCCAAACCGCTCGACAGCATTTATCGACTAGAGCCACTTCTGCGCTTGTGGCAGGCAGCTCGCCGCGCACGCCGGGCTCGCTGCTGAGTTTCGGATGGATAATTCCGCCGCTTCGCTCCAAACTTGAAGCGACTGGCAGGCGTTTGAGCCTGCCGCCGAAATCCTGACCCTCAGCTTGCCCGAAGGGGAATGCCCTCACTGCTTTTGTTGCAGCCAATGCGCCGATCAATCTTCGACAATTGCTTCAGCTTCAATTTCTACCAGCATCTCCGGCGAAATCAGCTTTGACACTTCCACCATGCTGGTGGCGGGACGAATGTCGCTAAAAAATTCTCCGTGCGCCCGACCCACTTTCTCCCAGTCAGCCGCAATGTCGATTACATACATTCGAGTTCGCACCACATCTTTCATGCTGGCGCCGGCCTGTTCCAGAACGGATTGAATATTGTTGAGCGTCTGCACGGCTTGAGCGTAGGCATCGCCCACGCCAACAATGTTGCCGTTGGCATCGGTGGCTGTGGTGCCGGAGACATGAATCGTATTTCCAACGCGAACTGCTCGAGAGTAGCCGACCAACGGCTCCCATTTTGTTCCGCTGGAGAAATTTTTCCGCGTGATCGTCATCAGCGTGCGCCCCTTCCCCGGCTGTCGAGCACTTGATTGACCAGGCTGTCGGCTTCGCGATTGTACTGGCGCAGGACGTGCTCAATCGAAAAGTGCTCCAGCTTCCGCACCAGGGCGCGGGCGCGATCATAGAGATCGATGAGTCCCGGACTCTTCACTTTGTACCGGCCCTGCATCTGCCGCACCAGAAGTTCAGAGTCGCTGAGCACCTTGAGCGACAAATGCTTTTCCCGCACGGCGAAATCAAGCGCGGCCAGCAATCCTGAGTATTCGGCGTAGTTATTGGTCTGGATGCCCAGGTAATCAGAGAGCTCGGCGATGATCTCGCCTTTGGCATCGCGCACGATCACGCCATAGGCCGCGGGGCCGGGATTGCCGCGCGCGCCGCCATCAATGTTGGCTTTGATTGCGGGCGAGGTGCCGCGGTGCGATGGCTGAGGTGCTGGCTCGTCGAAAAGAGACTTTTGGGTCAACGGCCTTCCTCCAGACGGATGGCCAGGCGCTCCGGCAAGCCGGCGGCGAAGATTTTTTCCTGCGCGCGCTCAATATCGTATGGCACGCGATAGAACGTGATCACGCCGGCATCAGTGTCATAGAGCAGAAATGCGGCGCGCGGATCGTTATCGCGCGGCTGGCCCACCGATCCGGGATTCACCATATACGTTGTCTTCGGCTTGATCTCCAGTTTGGCCGTCTGCTTCCCTTTGGCGGATTTATAGTTTGGCGCGAAAGCCTTGCCCTGTCCCGTTTCTTCCAGCAGCAGGCAGCGCTGAACATGCGTGTGCCCGAAAAAAGTGAGCGGCACCGGCGCTTGCGTCAGGATCGAATATGCGTCGCTGGCCATCAGGATGTACTCATCTTCATCGCGCGGCGAACCGTGTACCAACTGAACGTTTTCGATCGGCGAAAGCGGCCCTTGCGGCAGCTCGCGCAGGAACTCAAGGTGATCGTGAGTAAGTTTTTCGCGCGTCCACAGCGCCGCCAGCCCGGCGATGGGATTGAAGTCGCTCAGGTCGCTGATTCCCGAACATGCCTTGTCATGATTGCCGCGGACAAAGATCGATCCCAAATCACGCGAGCGGTCAGTCACCTCGTTCGGGTTCGCGCCATAGCCCACAATATCTCCAAGGTTATAAACCTGGTCGTATTCGGGAGCGGCGTCCAGGCAAGCCTCCAGTGCTTCAAGGTTGGCATGGATATCGGAAAGAATCAGTAGGCGCAAGGTGCTTTGAGGTCCTCAATAGAGATCGGACAAATGAGTGTATCAATTCTTAGCGGCGACATCGGCTTTATGGCGAGACGCGCGCCCAATGTCCCGGAGCGATTTCCCGCAAAGGCACCGCCCCGGCCGGACGAGCATCTTTTTCCACCATTGCCAGCGGCCGCGACCGGTCAGTTTTCAGCGTGGGAATAGCGCTGATCAACCCGCGCGTATATGAGTGCCGGGCGGAAGAAAAAATTTCCGCCACCGGCCCCATCTCCACAATTTCCCCGGCATACATCACCGCGACTTGTTCCGCCACGCGAGAGACCACACCCAGGTCATGCGAAATGAAGAGCACTGCCAGCTTGTGTTTGTCTCGCAGCGCCGCCAGCAGCTCCAGGATTTGCGCCTGAATGGTCACATCCAGCGCCGTCGTGGGCTCGTCTGCGATCAGGAGCTGCGGATTGTTTACCAGCGCCATGGCGATCATCACGCGCTGGCGCTGCCCGCCGGAAAGCTGGTGTGGATAATCGCGCGCCCGCCGTTCCGGATCAGGAATAGCCACCTCGCGCAGCGCTTCCACGGTCCGCGTCCACGCCTCGGATTTGCTTACCCGATGATGGGCCAGCACGGCCTCGGCCACCTGGTCGCAAACGCGCATCACCGGATTCAGCGCGGTCATGGGCTCCTGAAAGATCATGCTGATGCGCGCGCCGCGAATGCCACGCATCTCGTCATCCGGCAAGGCCAGCAGATCGGCGCCGGCAAAAGTGACTGTGCCGGTTGTCCGCGCCTGCGGCGGCAGCAGCCGCATGATGGCCAGTGACGTGGCTGACTTGCCTGAACCTGATTCGCCCACCAAACCCAGCGTGCCTGATTCGGGGATGAAGAAACTAACGTCGCGCACCGCGGCCACTTCGCCTGTTTGCGTGGCAAAGCTGACGTTAAGGTGATCGACTTGGAGAAGGGTAGACAAAAAATATTCTTAAGTATGAATTTGAACCTTAAATCCAGCGGACGTAAAATCTCAATTGTGACTCATCAAGATGCATGGAAAGATGAAATAGCCCGGCGCATCAGGGACCTTGATTCCGGCAAAGCCAAAACCGTTTCATGGGATGAAGTACAACGCCGGATTGCAGCCAAACTCAAAAATGGCAGTAAGCTGCGTAAAAACAATCGCCTTACGCGCTAACCTTGTTCGCTGCGATTCCCGCTTCAACGCCTTTATTCATCGCCGCCACAAACGCCGGCTCTTCTTTCAGCAGCGCGCTGGTCGCGGTGGCGAATTCGCTTTCCAGATTCAGCAGGCCCTGTGCGGCAAGCTTCTGCGCCAGTTCAACCATCTTTTCCCGCGAGAAATTTACGTACTGGCAGTCATAAGGATGCGCCACGCTCACCGGCGCGCCTTTGCCTGACTTGGCGCCCAGCCAGAAGACCAGCCGTTTCAGCATCTCCATTACATCCTGCTCGGACTGCGTGGGAAACTGAATTCGCTTTGCCGCAAAGCTGTAAAAGCGGCTGGTCACGTGGACGGGCTGCAGCTTGCCGGATTTCACAAACGCCAGCTGCCCATTGTCGATGGTCTTGCGGATGGAATTCACCACCAAACTTTCCGCGTTCTCCGGCTCCAGCGACCCCAGCGCGTCCTTCATGGTCTGCGTCATCCCCACGGCCACTTCCACGTGCAGCCCTTCGTTGTTGCCCAGCAGCTCAGCGCGGCCGTGCAGCACGTGCCAGTCGGCGCCGGAGGTCGACGGATGAAACGGCCATTTCAACTCGGAGACGTGGATCGGCACGCCTGACAACGTTACAAAATGTAAAGGACGATTACCCATGGTTCAACTCGCGTCAAAAGGAATGGTTCCTTTCGATTTTAAACGAAGCCGGCAAACCAATCAGCCATAAGAGCGCTACTTCCGCATTCGGCGATTTTTAGTTACCCCAACCCCAGCTTTGCCACGGCCAGAAATGCGAAAGCGAGGAGTTTTCAATCTCTCCTCGCTCTCACAAATACTCCACGTGCATCCTGCAAATTTTCGCACCCCTCCGCCTTGCGATCTCCAAAATGCGAGAGCGAGGAGTTTTCAATCTCTCCTCGCTCTCATAAGCTGTTTACGTGTAGCCCGGCAATTTCTTACGCCGACTTCATCATGAAGAATGTGTCCACATCGGCGTCCACCGTTGGCAGGGCGGAAGCTTCGTCTTTCAAGCCCTGGAACAGCACCGTGCTCAGGTAGCGTTCGCCAAAGTCCGGCACAATCACCACAATCAGCTTGCCGGCATTTTCTTCACGGTTCGCCACTTTCAGCGCCTGTGAAACCGCCGCTCCGCCAGAAATGCCGATAAAAATACCTTCTTCTTTCGCCATGCGCCGCGCCACATCCAGTGACTCGTCCAGCGTCGCCTGCAAGACCTCGTTGATCAACTCAGTGCGCAGAACATCGGGGACAAATCCGGTCCCGATACCCTGGATCTTGTGCGGTCCCGGCTTGCCGCCGGAAAGCACAGGAGAATCCGCTGGTTCCACCGCAACAATCTTGAAGTCCGGCTTTTTGGGCCGAATAAACTCGCCCACGCCCGTGAGCGTCCCGCCTGTTCCCACGCCTGAAACCAGGATGTCCACTTTGCCGTCTGTGTCGTTCCATATCTCCGGCCCGGTGGTCTCGCGATGGATCTTCGGGTTCGCTGGATTGGCAAACTGTTGCAGGATCACCCCGTTCGGCGTCTGCTTCAGAAGTTCATTCGCCTTGGCAATCGAGCCTTTAATCCCCTTTGGTCCGGGCGTAAGGATGAGCTCCGCGCCCAGCGCCAGCAGCACCACGCGCCGTTCCTGGCTCATGGTTTCCGGCATTACCAGAATCAGTCTGTAGCCCTTGCCTGCCGCGGCAAATGCCAATCCGATTCCTGTATTGCCGCTGGTCGGCTCAATCAGCACGGTTTTGCCCGGCTGTATGCGCCCGGCCTTCTCAGCTTCTTCAATCATGCTTACGCCAATGCGGTCTTTAACGCTGTGGCAGGGATTGAAGCCTTCAAGTTTCACCACCACGGTGGCCTTGGCCCCCTTGGTGAGTTTGTTGAGTTGGACCAGCGGCGTCCGCCCAATGGTCTGCGTAATATTCTTATAAATATTCATCTCTCCACCTTTCATCGACGTACGAAACCAGGCGTCCCGCGAGAGGTGTATTAGATTAAATAAAATCGCTCCAGGTAGCAAAGATTTTGCGCCGTTCTTGGCTCTTTACCTGGCCCATTATGGAATCAAATCATGGAGCGCAGGCATCCCCTCCTGCCGTATGGATGGACCTTACACGCTCTCGGCCGTGGGGTTTTGTTCTTCCGATCACGTGCGATGTCGTGCGACGTCGGCGATCACGGCGATTCCAGTACCCCCACCCGGCCTTTTCCATCCTTTGCTGCAAACAAAGTACTTTCTTCATTCGACCCAAGGGTGGCCCAAGGGTGGCCCAAGGGTGGCCCAAGCGTGACCCAATCCCAAACCCAACGGGCCCCATTCGCGCGCCGCTTTTGTGCGTGAATGGGCGGAATCCCAACCGCAATCGGCAGAGGGTCGCAAATCGCGCATAAACACAAATCGCAACGGAATCCCCGTTGCGCTGAAAGGTGCATTTGTTCTCCTGATTACCAAGTACCAAATACTAAGTCCCTGCTGTTCCCATCCTACCCTGTATCCTTCTCGATTTCACGCGCGAACTAGTTCACCAGCACCGGTCACTGCCTTCCACGACCCTCTGCCTGACAGTGGTACATGTTTTTAGTACAGGGCAGGACAATTGACAGCGCACCGATCACGTGCGATGTCGGGATCACGGCGATTCCAGGCGTCCCCCACAGGCTTTTGGGTTATGCTTTATCCTTACCACTAGATTTGGCTTTTTCACGATGACCCCCAAGTCTGACAATTCCGAGACCCTGGACACCAAAGTCTGGATGTCCAAGGGTGACGCCTCCCGCGCCCGCGGAGTCTCGCGGCAGGCCATCTGGGAGTTGGTGCGCCGCGGACGTTTGACCACACGCCTCTACAAGGGACGAGTCTATGTCTCCCGCGCTGAAGTCATGAGCTTCAAACCCCGCCCCCGGGGTCCCGCTGGAACAGGCTATGTCAAGCGCAAGACTATTAAGCGCAAAAAGGTAAAACCGCCAGATGCTTCCAAATGGATCTACCTGGTTGAGGCCGCTCGCGAAACCGGTCTGCCCCGGCTGGCTATCGTCGATCTGGTCAGGCGCGGCCGCATAAAAAAAGTGGTTAGCGGGACTAAGACATTCGTCTCTCGCGCGGGACTGGAAGATTTCACGCGCCAACGCGCGCCGAAGCGTTAATCGACTTTCCTTCCGTTGGATCAACCCCTCTTTTCTTGACAACAGCGAGGCTCGCTGTTTTAATACTCTTGAAAGTTATGACGCTCCGATGTATCAAGGAACAGCATGCACAAGAATCTTGGAACGAATAAAGTTTTTTGCGGCGATGCCCGTGCCTTTCTTCCAAGGATGGCAGCAGAGAGCGTCTCCTGCAGTATCTGGTCACCGCCATATTTCGTGGGCAAAGAATACGAGTCGTATCTAAGGTGTTTCGAGGATTGGTGCGATTTATTGGAAACTGTGGTCCGTTTTCACTTTCCGATCATCAAACCTGGCGGCTTTCTCGTCATAAATATTGCCGACATCCTTTGCTTTAAAGACCGGGAGATGCCCAGGATCCAGGCCGAAAACATAACGCATCGTCGATCTCAGGTAACAAAACAGGATGTAGTCAAGACGGTCCGCAAAAACCCGGGTCTCAACAGACGTCAAATTGCGTCCATGCTGGGCTGCAGCGAACAGACAGTCGATCGGCGATTAAATGGAAACAATATCAGGGGTGGTAAATATGCGACCCAGACACGGGTAAAACTGGTGGCGGGAGAGATAGAAAAATGGGCCACAGCCGCTGGCTTCTATTGTTATGATCGCCGGGTTTGGATTAAAGATCCTGCGTGGCAAAATTCAGAATGGCACACTACCTCTTATCGAGCGGTTGACGAATTTGAGCATCTGTTCTTTTTTTGGAAGCCCGGCTCCACTACCGTTGATCGGTCCCGATTAACGCCTCGAGAATGGGCGGAATGGGGCTCGCGCGCAGTTTGGTACATTCCTTCTGTGCGGGCCAATGACGACCACGAGGCTAAATTTCCTCTTGAACTCCCACGGAGGATCATCCGGATGCTCACTGCGCCTGATGATCTGGTTCTTGATTGTTTCGCTGGTAGCGGTACAACCGGCGTCGCAGCGGCGGCAGAAAAACGTCAATTTATTGGAATTGAACTACACGAGAAATACGCTACCGCTGCGAACAATGCGCTTCAAGTTGCTATCCGCTCCAGACGAACGGCATTTCTGGATCAATACGGATATCCTGAACCCGCCACGCTGCCTTTTGCTGCAAACGATTGAAACTCACTCTCGTTCTAAACTCCTCACCTAACGTCGGCGCATTGGGGCCTGCTACCCAGATTGTGTCGTCCGCAGTCGGATTATAGCGGGCCTGTAACATGCCGTTTGGAATGCAGGCCATGCGAATTGTCCGTAAATTGTTGCCTGCCTCGCCCTCCTCGTAAAAATACTTCACAAAGATTGTGGTTGTAAGAAAAGAGTCATTGCCACGAGTAATAAAAGTGGGGAGACCACCCGCAACATCCACCGGACTTCCAGAACGTATCTGCCGGATCCTCATCGATGTTTGAGAAGTCTGGATACGTGCAACTGCGGCAGACTTTTCGGCCTTTGAGTCGACAAACAGCGCCTGACGCACTGCGAAGTCAGGGTGAAAAAAATAGCGGGCCCGCTTGTAATCCACTTTTCCAAACAAGCGTGTCTTGATTCTGGAAACGCCAACCGCTTCGAGGGCTTCTCGAGTGATATCCTCGCCAATATCACCCTGTAAATCGCTCTCAGCTAAGAAAATCTCTTTCGCATCCTGGCGAAAATCAAGGAGCGACTGCACGATTAGACGAAGAGACGCTTTCTCGATGTTTTCCAAAGCATCTAAGTCTTCGGCAAACTGTGCAGGATCCTTAAACACCTTTCGTCCCGTCCTTTTTGGGCCTGCCACCGCGCCGGTTCTTGCGTTTTTTTTGCAGCATCCTAAAGTACTCGGAGCCACGTTGCGCTGTCGTGCTCCCCCCTATATGGCCGGAATGCTGGGTCACCAAGGAATCTGGAATCTTCTTACCGCAGTGAGGACACTTTAGCAATTTCCAACCCCTTACTGTAGTAGTGTTCCATTCGTCTCTTCTTCAGCTTTCTCCTGCAGCACCACCGCCGACGCCACGCGATCTCCTTCTTCCAGATGCAGCAGGCGCACGCCCTGCGTTGAACGCCCGGCTTCCCGGATCGTCTTGGTGTCAATGCGAATGATCTTTCCGAACTGGCTGATAAGCATGGCTTCAGACGATTCGTCCACCAGCATGATTCCCACCACGTTTCCGTTTTTCGCCGTGGTCTTCACGTTGATCACGCCTTTGCCGCCGCGCGACTGCAACCGGTATTCATCCACCGGTGTGCGTTTGCCATAGCCTTGCTCGGTCACGCTCAGGATCAGGCTGGGCAGCGTCTCTTCTGCGTCCTTGCCGTCTTTGCCTTTGCCGTCAGTCTTGGCGTCTTTTGGCGTCACGGCCACGCCTACGATGTAATCGTTCTTGTCCAGGTCCATGCCGCGGACGCCGTACGCCGGTCGTCCCATCGAGCGCACGTCTTCTTCGTCAAAGCGGATCGCCTGGCCCTCATGCGACGCGAGAAATACGATCTGATTGCCGTCGGTCAGCCGCACCGCCACCAGTTCGTCATCCTTGTCGATGCCGATGGCAATGATCCCGCGCGACATCACGTTGGAGAAGTCCTTCACCGGCGTCTTTTTGACCGTGCCTTTTTTCGTGGCAAAGAAGATGTAGCGGTTTTCTTCTTCCAGGTTGCGGACCTCCAGCAGCGTTCGCACTTTTTCCCCGGGCTGCAGCGCCACCAGGTTGCCAATGTGTTTGCCCTTGCCTGCCGCGCCCACGTCCGGCACTTCATACACTTTCAGCCAGTAAACCCGGCCCGCGTTGGTAAAGACCAGCAGGTAAGAATGCGTGGACGCGCTGAAGAGATACTCGACAAAATCCTCTTCGCGCGTCTTCATGCCCGTGCGGCCGGTGCCGCCGCGCCGCTGCTGCCGGTAGGTCGACTGCGGCGTGCGCTTCAGGTATCCGCTGTGTGAAACCGTCACAATCACCTGCTCGTCCACGATCAGGTCTTCCAGCGTGATCTCCGTCGATTCGTCCGTGATCTCGGTCCGCCGCTTGTCGCCGAACTGCTCTTTCACTTCTTCCAGCTCTTTCACAATTACGGCGCGCAGCTTCTTGTCTGAGGCCAGAATCGATTCCAACTCGGCAATCTTCCCGCGAATCTCTTCCAGCTCTTTCAGGATTTCTTCCGTCGAGAGACGGGTCAGCCGATAGAGCTGCAATTCCAGGATCGCATCGGCCTGGCGAGGCGAAAGCTTTCCTTCTGCGCCGCCAACTTTTGCCTGAATCGCCTTGTCCACGATCTTGAACTTTGCCGCCAGCAAATTCTCTTTAGCTTCGGCGCGTGAGCCCGATCCGCGGATGATCTTGATCACCGCGTCCATATTGTCGAGCGCGATCTTGTAGCCTTCCAAAATGTGTTCGCGCTCGCGGGCTTTTTCCAGCAGGTAAACCGTGCGCCGCCGCACCACGTCCACGCGGTGGTCGATGAAGTGCTGCAGCGCCTGCACCAGCCCCATCTCTTTTGGCTGCCCGTTCACCACTGCCAGGAAAATCATGCTGAAACTTTCCTGCATCTGCGTGTGCTTGAAAAGCTGGTTCAGGATGATCTGCGCTTCGGCGCCGCGCTTCAGCTCCACGACAATGCGCATGCCGTCGCGCCCGGATTCGTCGCGCACGTCGGAGATATCGTCAATTACTTTGTCGTTGACAAGCTGCGCGATGCGCTCCACGATCTTGGCTTTGTTCACCTGGTAGGGAATTTCCCGGACAATGATCGCTTTGCGTCCCTGGGTCAGGTCTTCAATCGCCGCTTTGGCGCGCATTACAAACTTGCCGCGGCCATGCGTGTAAGCGGCTTCAATTCCGCTGCGGCCATAAATGTAAGCGCCGGTCGGGAAGTCAGGCCCTTTCACGATCTTCAGGATCTCTTTGAGCGGCGCTGCCGGATTGTTCACCAGCGTAATCGCCGCTTCCACAATTTCCGTCAGGTTGTGCGGAGGAATGTTCGTCGCCATGCCCACGGCAATTCCGTTCGAGCCATTCACCAGCAGGTTCGGAATCCGCGTCGGCAGGACCGTAGGCTCAACCGTGGACTCGTCATAGTTCGGCGTGAAGTCTACCGTCTCTTTGTCGATGTCCTCCATCAGCGAGCCGGCAATCCGCTGCAGGCGGCACTCGGTGTACCGCATCGCCGCCGGCGGATCGTTATCTACCGATCCAAAATTTCCCTGGCCATCGATCAACGGATAGCGCAGCGAGAAATCCTGCGCCATGCGCACCAGCGTGTCATAGATTGCCGAATCGCCATGCGGATGGTAGAGACCCATGGCTTGCCCCACCACCTTGGCGCACTTGGTGTACTTCTTGTTGTACTGCAGGCCCATCTCCTGCATGGTGTAGAGAACGCGCCGGTGTACCGGCTTCAGTCCATCACGCACGTCAGGCAGCGCGCGCCCGATGATCACTGACATCGAGTAGTCGAGATACGACCGCCGCATCTCCTCTTCAATGTTGATCGGCTGTATGTTGCCGCCCTGTCCGGTGGGGCCGTCGCCGCCCGGAGGAGGCGTCAACGGTAACTGCGGATTCTGTTCATCTGCCATGTTTTTCTCTCATTTAAACCGACGATTTTTACGCACACAACGAGCGTTTCCGGCAGACTCCGTGGCCCCGCCGAAATGTCCGCTAAATACTTGCATTTACATGAAGTTATGTGTCAGAGGATTACAGGAAATTATAGCATAGAACCATGCTGTGTGGAACGCGCTGAAAGCTTGGGTGGTGGTACAGTTTGCCAAAAATTACAGTTTCCATCTGTCATGGTGAGCGAGTCGAACCATCCGATGAATGCATCCATCGCTAATGCCGCATCAGGGAATTCTTCCCAGGCTTTTTCCCGGCATGTCTATGCGACTGCAAGACAATAAGTTGCAGAAGAAAATGTTTTTAAGAGAACCGCATAAGAAAATTGGTAATTGAGTAATTTTGTAATTGAGTAATTTCAAAACGGATGCTTCTTGCGCACCGACTTTCAATTACCCATTTACCAAATTACCCGATTACCAAATTCTTTTTACCCGATTTCAAATCTCGGCTAATTCAGCTTCATCACCACGCCGCGATCGTCATTGGCTTTCATGGTGGCAGCGGTGTCCAACTCATCAATCTGGATCTTCTTCAGCGTCTTGCCGGAGAAATCAAACAGCGTTCCGCCCATGATGGCGTAATTCCTTGTCTCCATCTGATGACCGTCTTTGAAGATAAAAACCGTCGCGGGTGATTTGTCTTCCACGGGCGACGCAGGGGCTGCGGCGTGCTCGTCGTTGGCGCTTGATTTCCGCTGCGGTTCATTTTGCTGCCGCCGCTCGCGGGAATCCATATAGTGTTCGCCATAGCGGCTGTCTTCCTGGCGGCTCATGGCGTCGCGGGCGCCTTGCAGGTAAGCGGCGCGCAGTTCATCTTCGCTGCGGGCGGGCGCTGCCTCGGCGGCCGGCGCTGAATCAGCCCGAGTAGCTGAATCAGCCCGAGTAGCTGAATCAGCCCGAGTAGCTGAATCAGCCCGAGTAGCTGGGTCAGCCGGAGCATCAGGCACATAAGGATCGGCCACAGAAGGATAGCCGCTGTCAGCATAAATCGGATAAAACACCGGGATAGACACGAATACCTGCCGCCGCGGACCATGAGGATTGCCGAACCTGCGAAAAGGGCCATGTATCCGGACTCCCGGCCGCAGTGGAGGATTCACTCCAAAAGGCAGAGGCGTGGGCGAAACAACGCTCGCCGGGACGCCGTGCGTGCGCCCGTCAGACGTGGGCGACGTGACTGAGGCCGGCGCGCCATGGGTGACGAACTGGGCTTGCGATACTTGCAGGGCGAGCGCCAGGAAAGGGATGACGAAGATTGGTCGTGACATATGCCACCTGCTTTTAACTTCCCTTTTTTCTTACTTACTATGATAACTCTTCGGCCTCTGGTGTCACATTAAGTTTTGTACCCAGCCCCGCAGTGCCATCACAGTCAGAACGGTGCGGAGCAGGAAACATGCGGCCAAAATCCATGCCACCGGCCGCCGCGCGCGGGTTTCAAGAAAGTCGGCCGCCAGACCGCCAACAAATATGAACACAAAACTCAGGCCCAAAGTTGCGTCCCAGATGTGGATGGCCGGAACCAGGCTGAACAGCAGCACTGCCGCCAGCCCTGTAAGCAGAGGAGCCGTGTTGCCAAAATAACGCGCCCTGGGCCAGCTTCCGTAGCCGGTAAGCGCCGCAATGAAAAGAAAAACCAGCACATACCCGTCCGTCCAGGCGGATAGTGCAAACGTGAGATTGCCCAGGGCCGCAAGCCCAGGCTTCATCGAAAAGAGCGCCTTCAACCCCAGCCCGGCGCTGCCCGTCAGCCAATAAACTATTCCCCACACAACGCAGCCGATCGCCGATGCGCTGGCCAGCACCAGCAGCGCTTTCCGCCGGCAGCCCGGCGCCAGATACATCATGTAGCCAAACGCCAGTAAGACGAGCGTCACGGACCACCAGGCCGTTGCCAGCGCAAACCCGATGGAAAGCCCCAGTATCACGATTCGCGGCATCCACTTTTTTGGCGGAGCATACAGCGTGTGTGCCACGCCAATCGCGGTGTAGATCAGCCCCAGGCTGCTCCAGGCCAGAATGATCTCCGGGCCAATATTGCTGCTGGATTTGATCATTGCGGGCGACGTGCAGTACAACGCCAGGGCAACGTAGCCGCCTTCATCGTCAAACAGGCGCCGCGCCACCCACCATAAGGCGCCTCCCAGCCAAAGGCCAAACACGATGAATGGCAGCCGCAGAAACCACGGCCGCGGTACCGCCAGCGCTGCGCTCAAGCTGGGGGTTGCAATTTTTCTTGCCAGTGTTGTGAGCCGCACCGGCAGGGCCGCTATCAGTCCCGTAAATGGAGAAGGGTTGGCGGCTCTTTCGCCGGGTGAAGTCAGGCCGGCGGCAATATAGCGGTACTCCAGTTCGGACATCTTGCGGCTGTGGGCGGCCCAAAGGCATTGCGCCAGAAATACCAGCAGCATCGTCCCGGCAAATATCTGGGGCCTGCCAACCCTGAATTCTCTGAGCACCTGGAGCATGGATTCACAGTTGTATCATGCAGGCCTAGGATTGCTGAATGCTGAATCCGCATCGAGAAACGCTTGCTCACCCACAATTTCTCATGCGTCCCTTTATTCAGTTTTTCGCCATGGCGCCGCAATCTTCAGCATCCTGTCCCCCAGCTCTCTGATACAGTTCTCTTTTCCTTCTTACCAAGGAGGATCATGGAACCGGACACTTCGACGAACGCGCCGGCTTTTGCTGCGAGACAAATCTTTTATAACGATCGCGGCCTGCGCGCCGGCTGGCGGCTGTTGATCTACTTCGGAATGATTGCGGTCCTGGTTTATGGCGCTGGATTGATTGCCAAACAGCTCGCTGGCGCGCCCAAGGGCCCTCCATTGCCCGACTACCTTAAGACAATATTCCAGGCGGTCCAGGAGCTCATTTTGTTTCTGGTTCTTTTGTTTCTTGCCTGGATCATGAGCAGGATTGAGCGCCGCAAAGTGGGCGCTTACGGCCTGCCGCTGCAACGGTCGGCCCTTTCCGCCTTTGTCCGCGGATATTTCTTATGGGGATTTCTTCCTCTGGCTTTCCTGCTGTTGTTTCTTCGCGTGATGCATGCTTTCTATTTCGGTGATGTCACCGCGCTGAACACAAGGATTCTGGGCTGGGGGCTTCTCTGGTTCACTGTCTTTCTGCTGGTTGGATTTCTTGAAGAATACATGGTGCGGGGCTATTTTTTTTACACCCTGGCGGACGGAATCGGTTTCTGGCCGGCAGCCATCATTCAGGCCATCCTGTTTGCTCTTATCCACATGGGAAATGGCGGCGAGACCAAGATCGGAATCATCGCCACCAGCTTCTTCGCCCTTTTTGCGGCGGCCACGCTCTGGCGCACCGGCAGTCTCTGGCTGGCCGTGGGCGCGCATGCCGGCTGGGACTGGGGGCAGTCATACTTTTTCGGCGTGAATGACAGCGGCTTTCAGGCTCCGGGTCACCTCTTGAACCCTCACGTCTCTCAGGGGCCCGATTGGCTTACCGGAGGGACCGTAGGCCCCGAAGGCAGCGTAGTGACTCTGATCTTGTGGGCGATTATGACTATCGCATTTGTAAGGCTTTACCAAAAGCGCAATCAGCCGGTGCTGATGATCACCGAAGCCAGAAAAAGCTAGCCGCGATCCACGCAATTTGCGAATCTCAAAAACCTGAAATTCGTGTTCTTCGCGTGCATTCGCGGCCCTGTTTTGAATCTGCGCTTATCTGCGTAAATCAGCGGCGACTATATGTCGAGATTCTTGACGTCCAGCGCATTTTCTTCAATGAACTTTCTGCGCGACTCCACGTCCTCGCCCATCAGCGTGGTGAAGATCACCTCGCACGCTTCAATGTCTTCGGCGCGGACTGAAAGCAGCGTCCGCCGTTCCGGGTCCATCGTGGTCTGCCAGAGCTGTTCTGAGCTCATTTCGCCCAGGCCTTTGTAGCGCTGTACGCTGTATTCCTTCTTGCCTTCGGAAAGAACGTAGTCAAACAGCTCTCGGGCGGAATTTTTTTCCACTCGCTCGGCCTCGATCTTGGTCCTGCGGATCGTCGTCTTTGACGATTTCCTGGCTGCTTTCTCCAGATCCTCGCGCTCAGCGTCGCTCAGGTCAGCGGACGTGTCTTCCGTGGCCTTGCCCGCAACCTCCACCACGAACGGTGGTTCCATGAAGCTCTCAATCTGTTTGAATTTGGCGATCATCTGCCGGTATTCGGGCGTGGACACAAGCGCCCAGTTGATCTGGCGCTCCGCGCCCTGCGAATCAGTGAACTTCACGCCCCACAGGTTGTGTTCCTCGTCAAAGTAGCTTCCCACCTGCTTGAGCTGATATTCCTTGGCCAGCTTGTTGACTTCCTTTTCCAGCTTCTCGATCTTCTTCGGCGGATTTTTCTTGTCGCCTTCAAAATCCGGGCGCTGTGAAATGGCCAGCCGCGGCAGCAGTTCGGTGAGCCGCTCATGGCGCAGCCGCTTGTCCACTTTGTCAAAAAAGGCCAGGTACTCGTTCAGCGTGGTCATGAACTTGGCCAGGGCCGCGCCTTCCAGCTTGGC
>Ga0164306_10000350_pt1 | contig 18235 bp, 10 predicted proteins | sample Whisoiple_242_MG_FD_110213 | JGI IMG/M metagenome (GOLD analysis project Ga0164306, IMG submission 110213) | Soil microbial communities amended with fresh organic matter from upstate New York, USA - Whitman soil sample_242_MG | ecosystem: Environmental > Terrestrial > Soil > Unclassified >... | reverse complement strand
TGTCGGCTCCCCCGGTCGCCTCGATCGTGACCGCCTCCGGAGAGACGTCCACGGTCTTGGCGCGGAACAGCTGGACGATCTCGACGATCTGGGAGCGGGTCTCGTTGTCCGCGCGGACCTTCACCAGGACGAGCTCCCGCTGGATCGCTGCGGTGGGCTCGAGTTCGACGATCTTCAGGACGTTGACCAGCTTGTTGAGCTGCTTGGTCACCTGCTCCAGGGGCAGGCCCTCGACGTTCACGACAATGGTGATGCGTGAGATGTCGGGATGTTCGGTGGTACCGACCGCGAGCGAGTCGATGTTGAAGCCGCGCCGGGAGAACAGGGCCGTGATCCGGGCGAGGACACCGGGCTTGTTCTCGACCAGGACGGAGAGCGTGTGCTTGGTGGACATGGAGTCTGTCTCTCTCTGTCTCTCAGTCGTCTTCGTTGTCGCCGAAGTCGGGGCGGACGCCGCGCGCTGCCATGACCTCGTCGTTGGAGGTGCCGGCGGCGACCATCGGCCACACCATGGCGTCCTCGTGGACGATGAAGTCGATGACGACCGGGCGGTCGTTGATCGCGTTGGCCTCGGCGATGACCTTGTCCAGGTCGGCCGGGTCCTCGCAGCGGATCGCGTGGCAGCCCATGGCCTCGGACAGCTTGACGAAGTCCGGGACGCGCGTGCCCTTGGCCGCGTTGCCGTCCGCGTCCGGGCCCGCGTGCAGCACGGTGTTGGAGTAACGCTGGTTGTAGAACAGGGTCTGCCACTGGCGGACCATCCCGAGCGCGCCGTTGTTGATGATCGCGACCTTGATCGGGATGTTGTTGAGCGCGCAGGTGGTGAGTTCCTGGTTGGTCATCTGGAAGCAGCCGTCGCCGTCGATCGCCCAGACCGCGCGCTCCGGCATGCCCGCCTTCGCGCCCATGGCGGCCGGGACCGCGTAGCCCATGGTCCCGGCGCCGCCGGAGTTGAGCCAGGTGGCGGGCTGCTCGTACTGGATGAAGTGCGAGGCCCACATCTGGTGCTGGCCGACACCCGCCGCGAAGATCGTTCCCTCGGGGGCGAGTTCGCCGATGCGCTGGATGACCTGCTGCGGCGAGAGGCTGCCGTCCTCCGGCAGGTCGTAACCGAGCGGATAGGTCTCGCGCCAGCGGTTGAGGTCCTTCCACCAGGACGCGTACCCGGTCCGGGCGGCCTCGCCGATGGTGCCCTCGGTGTGCTCGGCCTGGACCGCCTGCACGAGGTCGGCGATGACCTCACGGGCGTCACCGACGATCGGGACGTCGGCGGCGCGGTTCTTGCCGATCTCGGCCGGGTCGATGTCCGCGTGGACGATCTTGGCGTACGGGGCGAAGCTGTCCAGCTTGCCGGTGACGCGGTCGTCGAACCTGGCTCCGAGCGCGACGATCAGGTCGGCCTTCTGCAGCGCGGTGACGGCGGTGACCGAACCGTGCATGCCGGGCATTCCCACGTGCAGCGGGTGGCTGTCGGGGAAGGAGCCGAGCGCCATCAGGGTGGTGGTGACGGGCGCTCCGGTGAGCTCTGCCAGGACCTTCAGCTCGGCGGTGGCGCCGGCCTTCATGACACCGCCGCCGACGTAGAGCACGGGGCGCCTGGACTGCGCGATGAGCTTGGCCGCCTCGCGGATCTGCTTGGCGTGCGGCTTGGTGACCGGGCGGTAGCCGGGCAGGTCCATCGTGGGCGGCCAGCTGAAGGTGGTCGTCGACTGCAGCGCGTCCTTGGCGATGTCGACGAGGACCGGACCCGGGCGGCCGGTGGAGGCGATGTGGAAGGCCTCGGCGACCGTGTGCGCGATGTCCTCGGCGCGGGTGACCAGGAAGTTGTGCTTCGTGATCGGCATCGTGATGCCGCAGATGTCGGCTTCCTGGAAGGCGTCCGTGCCGATGGCCGCGGAGGCCACCTGCCCGGTGATCGCGACCAGCGGCACGGAGTCCATGGCCGCGTCCGCGATCGGGGTGACCAGGTTGGTCGCACCGGGCCCCGAGGTGACCATGCAGACACCGACCTTGCCGGTGGCCTGCGCGTAACCGGTGGCCGCGTGACCGGCGCCCTGCTCGTGGCGGACCAGGATGTGCCGGACCCGGGTGGAGTCCATCAGCGGGTCGTACGCCGGAAGGATGCAGCCGCCGGGGAGCCCGAATACGGTGTCGGCGCCGACTTCCTCGAGAGAACGGATGAGGGACTGCGCGCCCGTGAGGTGCTCAACGGTGGCGGAGGACGGTCCGCCGTTACGGGCCCGCGGCTGCGGGTGCTGGGCCCCGGTGGCCTGCTCGGTCATCGGCATTCTCTTCTCGAAGCTGAGGGTTTATGCGGTGTTTTCGTGATGTTCTGCAAGGTCCCGGTGCAACAAAAAACCCCTCGTGCCGTAAGGCAAGCGAGGGGAGCGCGCCGGTGCGGTCTGCGGGGTGTCCATGAGTGACCCTGCTTCAGCCGACGCGCTTTCCAAGTACGAGAATTCGGGTGCGCATGGCATTGACCCTCTCTCCGGCACGCACACGGTGTCAAGTGGGTGGGACGGGCGTCTCATCATGTGAGCGGCCCTGGAGCGGGATCACGCCACCCACGAGCACCGGCTGAGCAGCCGCGACGAGGCCCGGGACGGGGTACTTTCCCCTGATCAGGGTGCGCCGCAGCCGGTACTCGTCCAGGGGGCCGGCGAAGGCCATCCCCTGGCCGTGGGTGCACCCCATGGCGCGCAGGGCGCGCACCTGTTCGGGTACGTCCACCCCGTCCGCCACGGACTGCATGCCGAGATCACCCGCGATGCGCAGCAGCCCGCTGGTGATCTTGTGCAGCCTCGCCGACTCGACGACGCCCTCCACCAGGCACCGGTCCAGCTTGAGGACGTCGATGGGGAGCCGGCGCAGGGCGTTGACCGCGGCGTATCCGCTGCCGAACCCGTCGAGCGCGATCCGGACCCCGAGGCGGCGGAGCGCGACCAGGCGCTGCTCCAGCTCGTCGAAGGAGATCCGGGGGTCGTTGTCGCCCACTTCGATCATCAGGGCGCCGGAGGGCAGCCCGTGCCGCGTCAGGAGCGCCTCGACGGAGCCCGGTGGCAGGGCGCGGTCCAGGAGCCTGGCGGCCGACACGCGTACGGAGACGGAGACCGGATGCCCGGCCCGGTACCGGTCGGCGGCCTGTTCGACGGCCTCCTCCAGCAGCCAGGTGCCGAGCGCGGCCGCGCGTTCGCTGTCCTCGGAGACCCGGAGGAATTCGGCGGGGGTGAAGAGGATGCCCTGCGCCGAGCGCCAGCGGGCCTGCGCGGCGACGGCGGCGACCGTACCGCTGGCCAGGTGGACGACGGGCTGGTGCAGCAGGGCGAATTCGCCGTCGCGCAGCGCCGTGCGCAGCCGCGCGGCGAGCTCGGACCGGCGCACGACGTCGGCCTGCATCTGGGGGGCGTACAGCTCGACGCGGCCCTTGCCGTTCGCCTTCGCCCGGTACATGGCGAGGTCGGCGTTGCGCATGAGGTCCTTGGGCGTGATGGAGGGCTCCGCGAAGGCGACCCCGATGGACGCGGCCACCCGGACCTCACCGGTGCCGATCCGGTACGGCTGGGAGAGCCTGAGGCGCAGCCGGTCGGCGATCTCGTGGACCTGGTACTCCCTGGCCGCCTGGTCGCGCGTGCCGTCGCCGACGATCAGCGCGGCGAACTCGTCGCCGCCGAGGCGTGCCGCGGTGTCCGAGGTGCGCACGGACTCCTGGAGGCGGCGTGCCGCCTGGACGGGGAGTTCGTCGCCCGCCTGGTGGCCCACGGAGTCGTTGACCGCCTTGAAACCGTCGAGGTCGATGAAGAGGACAGCGGTCCCGGGGTCCCCGGCCCTGCGCCCCCCGAGGGCCTGTCCGACCCGGGTGGTGAAGAGGGCGCGGTTGGGCAGGTCGGTGAGCGGGTCGTGTTCGGCGTTGTGCTGGAGCTGCGCCTGCAGCCGGACCCGCTCGGTCACGTCGCGGCTGTTGAGCAGCAGGCCGCCCTGGTGGCGGTTGACGGTGGACTCGACGTGGAGCCAGTCGCCCGTGCCCGATCCGAAGCGGCACTCGATCCGGGTGGTGGGCTCCTCGCGGGCCGGCGCGGCGAGGAAGCGCCGCAGCTCGTGGACGACTCCCCCGAGGTCGTCGGGGTGGATCAGCGACGACAGCGCGGTGCCGACGAGGTCCTCGGCGTCGCGCCCGTAGACCCCGGCGGCCGCGGGGCTCACGTAGCGGAGCACCCCGCTCGGCTCGGCGATCATGATGACGTCGCTGGAGCCCTGGACCAGGGAGCGGAAGTGGCTCTCCTTCTCGGCCAGTTCCTGGTTGAGCGCGATGTTGTCGAGAAGCATGATCGCCTGCCGGAGGACCAGGGCGAGCACCACCGCGCAGCCGGTGAGCACCACCACCCGGTCGACCCTCCGGCCCTCCACGACGTTGTACAGGATGCCGAGGGTGCAGACCGCCGCGGCCAGGTAGGGCGTGAGGGCGGCGAGGGACCCGGCGATCGGGCGGCTCACGGCGCGCGGCTCGGGGCCGGGGGCCTCGACAGCGTTGTCCTGGCCGCGACGGGCGCCCCAGGGCGCGTAGGCGAGCAGCAGGGACCCGGCGAACCAGCCGGCGTCCAGCAACTGGCCCGAGTGGTACGACGAGCGCAGCAGCGGGGCGGTGAACAGGGCGTCGCACAGCACGGTCAGGGCGAGGCCGGCGATCGCGGTGTTCACCGCCGACCTGTTGATGCTGACCCGCCGGAAGTGCAGCGCGAGGACCATGGAGACGAGGACGATGTCGAGCAGCGGGTAGGCCAGCGAGAGGGCGGCCCTGGCCACGCTCTCGCCTCCGGCGTTCGCGATCCGGGCGGTGTGGGCGAGGGCGAGGCTCCAGGAGAGCGTCAGCAGGGAGCCGCCGATCAGCCAGGCGTCCAGCACCAGACAGACCCAGCCCGCCCGCGTCACGGGCCGTTTGGCCAGGACCAGCAGCCCGACGATGGCGGGCGGAGCGAAGCAGAGGAAGAAGAGGTCCGCGAGGGAGGGGGAGGGCACCTCACGACCCAGCACCACCTCGTACCACCCCCAGACCGCGTTGCCTCCGGCGGCCATGGCCGAGGAGAGCGAGAAGAGGAGCCAGGCGGGCCGGAGGCGTCCGCCGCCGACGCGGGCGTAGAGGAAGCAGGAGACCGCGGCGACCAGGGCGGCGACGCTGAGGCCGAAGTCCCCCATGAACAGCGCGACTCCGGGCGACCCCCAGCCGACGGCGGCGCCCACGGCGTATCCGGCGCATACGGCGGCCAGGACGATCTGGGCGCGCAGCCCTGCGTTCCGTCCGGCCGCGGGGTGCCGGGAGAGCAGGGCCCCGAGGGCGCTCACCGGAGAGCCCCTCGGGCCGGGCCCGGCGCCCTCGCGGCCGTCGGCCTCTCCCGCCCGTCCCGCCATGTCGGTTCGTCTCTCCACCGGCCGAACATCGCCCATCGCCCCCTCGCGATCCGCTTCCTCCCCGGCGCCGCCCCTTCCACGGCGCTGCCCTCTTGCGGACGATACACCAGAGTCGTCACTCAGGGACATAGTCTCTCTACTCTCCGTGACGACCTGGGGTGTTGGCGGGACGCGGAGCGGTCGGACCGCTGCGGAGCGTGTTCAGCCGGTCGTGAGGACGAGGTTGCCGACCGGCTCCCCCTTCGCGAACCGGGTGAGCTGTCCGGCCAGCAGCCGCTTGGCCCGGGGCAGGAACGCCGAGGTGCTGCCGCCCACATGGGGGGTGATGAGTGTGTGGGGAGCATGCCAGAGAGGATGGCCGGCGGGCAGGGGTTCGGGGTCGGTCACGTCGAGTGCGGCACGCAGCCGCCCGGACTCGAGTTCGGACAGCAGGGCGTCGGTGTCGACGACGGCGCCGCGCGCGACGTTCACGAGCAGTGCGCCGTCCCGCATCGCGGCGAGGAAGCGGGGGCCCACCAGCCCTTGTGTGGAGGGGTTCAGCGGTGTGGACAGGATGACGACGTCGGCGTCGGGGAGCAGCGCCGGAAGCTCCTCGATCGCGTGTACGGGACCGCGTGCGGTCGTCCGTGCGGAGCGCGCGACGCGCATCACCCGCGCGCACTCGAAGGGTTCGAGCCGGTCCTCGATGGCCGCGCCGATCGAGCCGTACCCCACCACGAGCACGGACTTGTCGGCGAGCGCCGGGTAGAAGCCGGACCTCCACTCCTCCTTGTCCTGGCCGTGCGTGAAGCCCGGGAACCCGCGGAGCGAGGCGAGGACGAGCGCGAGCGCGAGCTCGGCCGTCGATGCCTCGTGCACGCCCTTGGCGTTGCACAGCCGGACTCCCGCGGGCAGCAGACCGAGCCCCGGCTCGACGTGGTCTATGCCCGCCGAGAGGGTCTGGACGACCTGGACCGCGTTCATCCCGCCGAGGGGGCGGACCGCGACCTCCGGGCCCTTCATGTAAGGGACGACGTAGAACGCGCAGTCGGCGGGATCCGCCGGGTAGTCCCGGCCACCGTCCCAGAACCGGTAGTTGAGACCCTCGGGGAGACCGTCGATCTCCTCGGCGGCGAAGGGCAGCCATACGTCGGTGGCGGTTGCAGAAGTCATGGTCACGAGGCTATGCGAAGGCCGCGCGACCGCAGAGGTTACTTTGGGGTGCTGGTGGGCCCCGTGATCACGGGACCGAGGGAGGGTTCGGGGAGTTGGAGCGCAGGACTATCGGTGCGACGGCGCTCGCCGTGGGCGCGGTCGGGCTGGGCTGTATGCCGATGAGCTGGGCCTACAGCACGTCGCAGCAGCGGGGTGACCGCTCCGTGCGGACCGTGCACGCCGCACTGGACGCGGGCGTCCAACTGCTCGACACCGCCGACATGTACGGGCCCTTCACCAACGAGCTGCTCATCGGCCGGGCGCTCAGGGGACGCCGGTCCGAGGCCTTCCTCGCCACGAAGTGCGGTCTGCTCGTGGGCGACCAGCACGTCGTGGCCAACGGCCGTCCCGGCTACGTGCGCCGGGCCTGCGACGCCTCGCTGCGCCGGCTCCAGACCGATGTGATCGATCTCTACCAGCTCCACCGGGCGGATCCCGAGGTACCGGTCGAGGAGACCTGGGGAGCGATGGCGGATCTGGTGACCGCCGGGAAGGTGCGGGCGCTGGGGCTGTCCGCGGTGGGGGCGAGGGCGGGCCGCGGGCCGGGGGCGCGGATGCACGACGGGACCATCCGGCAGCTGGAGCGGGTCCAGCAGGTCTTTCCCGTCAGCGCGGTCCAGGCGGAACTGTCCGTGTGGTCGCCCCAGGCGTGGGAGGACCTGCTGCCGTGGTGCTCGGCCCGCGGGGTGGGCGTGCTGGCGGCGATGCCGCTGGGCAGCGGTTACCTCACGGGCACGCTCACGCCCGGCCAGGGCTTCGAACCGGATGACGCGCGGGCCAGGCACCCCCGCTTCACCGCGGAGATGATGGCGGCCAACCAGCCCGTGGTGGCGGGGCTGCGCAGGATCGCGGAGCGGCACGGCGCCACGCCCGCGCAGGTCGCTCTGGCCTGGGTCCTGGGGCAGGGCCCCTACGTGGTGCCCGTGCCCGGTGCGAAGCAGGAGCGGTGGGCCGTGGAGAACGCGGGAGCCGCGGGGCTGTTCCTCACCGAGGGGGACCTGGACGAGATAGCCGGGCTGCCGCGGGCCCGCGGGTCGTGGGACTGACCCCGTGGCGTGAGAATTGGCGGAGATCGGGAACCCATGACGGGGCGGCGGTGTAAGAACAGTAGTCGTGCGACCGTCGAAAGGATCGGTGCTGTGCAAACTCCCGTGCTGCGCAACGGGGTGGTGGCCCTGCTCGCCTCGGCCTCCCTCCTGCTGTCCGCCTGCTCGTCCGGCGACGGCCCGGCGGCCGGTGAGGAGGCACCCTCCCCACGGTCGAGCCCCGCGTCCGCCCCGGCCTCGGCGAGCCCGTCGGCGGACCTCCCTCCGGCCGAGGGCTCGGTCGCGGTCGTGAAGACGCTCACGGACGGACTCGCGTCGCCGTGGGGCGTCGCCGCGCTGCCCGGGGGCGACCTGCTGGTCGGCTCGCGTGACGAGGCGACGATCACCCGCATCGACGCGGAGAGCGGCGGGAAGACGCTTCTGGGCTCGGTACCGGGGGTCGCACCGGCCGGCGAGGGCGGCCTGCTCGGTCTCGCGGTCGCCCCGACCTTCGGCGCGGACCATCTCGTCTACGCCTACTTCACCACCGAGTCGGACAACCGCATCGCCCGCCTCCAGTACGACGAGAAGAAGCCCCCCGGTCAGCAGCTGGGGGCCCCGGACACCATTCTGCGGGGCATCCCCAAGGGCTCCATCCACAACGGCGGACGGATCGCGTTCGGGCCCGACCGGATGCTGTACGCGGGCACGGGAGAGACGGGGGACACGGGTCTCGCCCAGGACAAGGCCTCCCCCGCGGGCAAGATCCTGCGGATGACGCCCGACGGCGAGCCCGTGCACGGCAATCCCGAGGGTGACTCGCTGGTGTACTCCTACGGTCACCGCAATGTGCAGGGGCTGGCGTGGGACAGCGGCAAGCGGCTCTGGGCATCCGAGTTCGGCCAGAACACCTGGGACGAGCTGAACCTGATCGAGCCGGGCAAGAACTACGGCTGGCCCGATGTCGAAGGCAAGGAAGGGGCGTCCGGGTTCGTCGATCCGGTGGCCCAGTGGAAGACCTCGGAGGCCTCGCCGAGCGGCATCGCGTACGCCGAGGGGTCGATCTGGATGGCGGGGCTGCGGGGTGAGCGGCTCTGGCGGATCCCTCTGTCGGGCAAGGCCGACGAACCGCTGGCCCGTCCCCAGGCCTTCCTGGAGGGGAAGTACGGCCGGCTGCGCACGGTGCTCGCCGCGGGCGGCGACAAGCTCTGGCTGGTCACGAGCAACACGGACGGCCGTGGCACGGCGAAGCCGGGCGACGACCGGATCCTGCTCCTGAAGGTGAGGTAGCGGGGCAGGCCGGACACCTGTCGGTCCGGTGCGGCGCGGTGGTGGGGGCCGGCGGGCCGGTGCCGGTCTCACCCCACCGTGTACAGCCGGAACCGGTGTGCCAGGGCGGCGGCCTCCCCGCGGCTGGAGACGTTCAGCTTGGCCAGGATGTTGGACACGTGCACGCTGGCGGTCTTGGGCGAGATGTACAGCTCCTCCGCGATACGGCGGTTGGTGTATCCCGCCGCGACCAGCCGGTGCACCTCCTGCTCCCGCGAGGTCAGCCCGAAGGACTCGATCGCGTCCACCGCGGGGACGGGCTCGGCGGGCCGGGCGGGCTCGTCCCCGAGGGTGCCGTCCTGTCCGGCGAGCGCGATGCGGCCCCGGCCGGCCAGCAGCTCGATGTTCTCGACGAGCGGCACCGCGCCGAGTCGCAGCGCGACCGCGTGGGCTTCGCGCAGAAGCTCTGCCGCCGGCGTCCGGTCGCCGGTGGCGGCGAGGGTCGCCTCCGCCCACCGGAAGCGGACCTGAGCCAGCTCGTAGGGGCGCTGGAGCGTGGCGAAGGCCTCGGCGGCCCTGCGCCAGTGGTCGGGGGTGTCCGCCCCTTCCGCTCGGGCGAGTTCCGCCTCGATCAGCACGCCGTAGGCGGCCCAGACGGGCACCAGTGCCGGCAGCCGCCTCAGATGGCCCCGGATCCGTTCGAGGATCGCCGGCCGTCCGGGATCGGTGGCGGGCAGCCCGCGTGCGTCGGCCTCGATCGCGGCCGCTGCCCGCAGCAGCGGCAGGGCGTACCGCTGGGTGCCCGGCGGCAGGCCGGTGTCGGACTGCGCCTCGAAGGCGGCCCGCGCCTCGGGGAGCCTGCCCTGGTGGGCGGCGAGGGTCATGGCGTGCCGGACGGGGCAGATCAGGTGTTGCGGCTGCGGGTCGTGAAGCCCGAGATGACGCCGGTTCAGGGCGAGTTGCTCCTCGGCCTCCTCGAAGTCACCACGGGCCAGGGCCAGATCGGCGCGACGGGCCGCCACGAGACCGTTCGACTTGCGGGAGCGGGCCAGCGGAGCGGCCGCGTCGGCCGCCGCCAGGCTCTCGTCCCAGTGCCCCAGGGAGTAGAGCGACTGGGCCAGGTTGGCCCGTACCCAGGCCTCGGACTCGGGGAGTCCGTGGCGGTGGCAGATCTCGATGCCGTGGCCGGCGGCCGCCACCGCCTCCAGGGACCGGCCGGTGGATTCGAGCGAGGACGGCAGGTTGATGGCGGCACGGCTCATGACGCCCACCAGGTGCAGCTCCTCGGCGCGGTCCCGGACGCCGTACATCTCGGCGAGGCCCGCCTCGACGTCGCCCGCGTCGATCGTGAGCCAGCCGCGGGTGAGCCGGGCGTGCAGCTCGATGGACTCCTCACCGACGAGCCGGGCGTACTCCACCGCCCGGTCGGCGGCCACCAGGGTCTCGGCTCCGGGCCGGTGCAGCGCGCCCCAGCTCGCGACGTTCGCCAGGACGTCGGCGTGCACGGCGGACGGCTGCAGCCCTCGCACCAGGTCTTCGGCGGTGGCGAGTTCCTGCCAGCCGTCACCGCGGGAGAGGCTCTGCATCATCAGGGAGCGCTGCACCCAGAACCACGCGGCGCGCAGCGGGTCCCCGTCGTCGTCCAGGAGACGCAGGGCCTTCTTCGCGAGGGTCAGGGCCCGTTCGCGGTCTCCGCCGAAGCGCGCCGCGACCGTGGCCTCCGCCATCAGGTCGAGGTAGCGGAGCGGGTCCTCCGACGGCTCGCAGCCGCAGCCCGGGTAGGCCTCGGCGTGGTCCAGGGGCCGCAAGGTCGCGCGCACGGCGTCGGGTACGTCGTCCCAGAGCTCCATGGCCCGCTCCAGCAGCCGGAGTTGCTCGCTGTACGCGAAGCGGCTCCTGGCTTCCACCGCTGCCCGGAGCACGGCGGGCAGCGCCTTGCCCGCGTCGTGTGCGGCGTACCAGTAGCTGGCGAGGCGCGCGGCGCGCTCGTCCGTGCGGACGAGCGACGGGTCGCCTTCCAGCGCTTCCGCGTAACGGCGGTTGAGGCGCGTGCGTTCGCCGGGCAGCAGGTCGTCGCTGACGGCCTCGCGGACCAGGGAGTGCCGGAAGCGGTAGCCGTCGGTGTCGGGCGTGGGCAGCAGGAGGTTGGCGCCGACCGCCGCGCGCAGCGCCTCGTCGAGGTCGTCCTCGGTGAGGCCGGCGACGGCGGCGAGGAGCGGATGCTCGACCGTGGAGCCGCCCTCGGCGATGATCCGGGCGATCCGCTGCGCGTTCTCGGGCAGGGCCTCGACCCGTACCAGGAGCAGGTCGCGCAGGGAGTCGGAGAGCCCTGAGCTGTCACCGCAGCACTCGACGCTGCGGGCGAGTTCCTCGACGAAGAAGGCGTTGCCGTCGGAGCGGTCGAAGATGTCGTCGACCAGTTCCGCGTCGGGGACCATCGCGAGGATGCCGGTGAGCTGCCGGCCGACCTCCGCGCGGCTGAAGCGGTCGAGTTCGATGCGGCGCACCGTGCGGAGCCGGTCGAGTTCGGCGATGAGGGGGCGCAGGGGGTGGCGGCGGTGGACGTCGTCGGCGCGGTACGTGGCGACGACGACGAGGCGGCCGTTGCGCAGGGTACGGAAGAGATAGGTGAGCAGATGGCGTGTGGAGGCGTCCGCCCAGTGCAGGTCCTCCAGGACGAGGACGACCGTGCGGACCACCGAGATGCGTTCCAGCAGGCGGGCGGCGAGTTCGAAGAGCCGGGCGGTGCCGTGCTCGTCGTTCGGGGTGCGGTCTGCCTCGCCCAGTTCGGGCAGCAGCCGGGCGAGTTCGCCCTCCTGCCCGGCCAGCGCCTCGGTCAGTTCGTCGGGCAGTGCGCGGCGCAGGGCTCGCAACGCCGTCGCGAACGGGGCGTACGGCAGGCCGTCCGCCCCGATCTCCACGCATCCGCCGACGGCCACGACCGCCTCGCGGCGACAGGCCGCCGCGAGGAACTCCTCGACCAGACGCGTCTTGCCGACACCCGCTTCGCCGCCGACGAGCAGGGCCTGCGGCTCTCCGGCGGCGGCGCGGGCGAGTGCGTCGGTGAGCGCGGCGAGCTCGCCGGCCCTGCCGACGAAGACGGGGCTGACGGTGTTGGTCTGCACGTCGCCGAGCATCGCATACACGTGCGACGGCCTGGCTACCGATTTACGCCCGCCGTCCGTCGTCACGCGGCACGGACGAACCAGCTCCGGTTCTTCCCCACCCGCCCTTCGGCGTCATGGCGTTGTGCGCGCCGGGCGGCACGGAGGGCGAGCGCCGCCCGGCGTGCGGTGCGCTGCTGCTCGCCCGTGCGGAGGAGCTCGGCGACGTTGAGCTGGTGCAGTTCGTACGCGTACATGGTCTTCTCCCTGGTGCGGAACGAGAGTGGGGACACGGCTTCCTGCCGTGTCCCCACTCTCGTCCGCCCGGGGGTGCCGCCGCATCGGGCGAGTGCCCCATCTCCGCGGGCCGCGTGCCTTAGTCCCCTGCGCCGGATGCCTTAGCCGGCCGAGCCGGGTGCCTCAGCCCCCGGCGGCGGACGGCAGGGCGACGAAGAGGTCGAAGAACATGCCTACGGAGATCAGCAGGCCGAGCACACCCAGCGAGACGCCGGCCACCGCGACCGAGCGGACCCAGCCGGACTGCGGGAGCGGGGAGGGCGGACCGAAGGCGGGCCGGACCAGGACGAAGACCCCGACGAGCAGCGCGAGCAGCGCGAAGATCCCGTTGACCAGTGCGGTGCTGTGCCAGGCGTCGCCGTAGATCTCTGAGATCTGCTGGGCGGCACTGCCACCGCCGGAGGTCTTGATCTGGCCCATCAGGGTCTCGCGTTCGGCGGCCACACGGCCGGTCCACGCGCCCGAGAGCGAGACGATGCCGAGTCCGGCGGCCACCACGGCCGCCGCGCCGGTACCGACTCCGGTGGCCGCGGCGGTCCCGGCGTCGGCATAGGGGTCGGGCGTCAGATCGACCTCCAGGCCGTCCTCCGCGGCCGCGTCCGTCGCGTCCACGTCCATGGCCGTCACGTCGGCCGCGGTCACGCCCGGTGCGACGCCGGCCGGAGGGGCGTCCTCCGAAGGAGCGTCCTCCGGTGAGCCCGCCTGCTTCGTCACGCTCGGGGCGGTGGTCGCCTCCGGAGCGGTGGCGGTACCGTTCGCCGCCTTCTTCTCCTCGGTGTCGTCGGTGGTCGAAGTGGAAGGGGAGGTGTTCATGCGCCGCACGCTAGGGGTCCTCCATGAGAACCTCCTTAACACTGGCTCCCTCAGCCCCGTCCCTTACGCCAGTCGGGTGCGAGAACGGCCCAGATCTCCTCGTCGTGACGCTTCCCGCGGTACGGGTACGCCTCGCGGAGCACCCCTTCGCGGGTCATACCGAGCCGCTCGGCCACCGCGACGCTGCGTCTGTTGGCGGAGGAGGCGATCCATTCGACCCGGTGCATGCCCCGGACGTCGACGGCCCAGTCGATCAGTGTCCGGGACGCCCGGGTGACCAGGCCGCGGCCCTCCGCCGCGGCCTCCAGCCAGCAGCCGATCTCGCAGTTGCCGTTCCCCGCCTCGAACACGCGGAAGAGGACACCGCCGACCAGGGTGCCGTCCAGCCAGATGCCGTAGAGACGTCCGGTGTCGGCCGCCTGCTTGTCGGCGTACCGCTGGAGCAGCGCGCGTGCGGAGGCGAGGTCCGTGGCGGCCGCGGCGAACGGGATCCAGGGGTCGACCAGGGCCCGTGCCCGGTCCATGTGGGCCAGGAACTCCTCCGCCTGCCAGGGTTCGAGCGGACGGAGCTCCGCCCCGTCGTCCCCCAGTGACACCGTGAACACAGCGGCTCCCCTCGTTCTGCGTGCGGCTCAGCGCGCGCGTTGCGCGACGGGCCGGCCGGCCTCGCCGGTGCGCCCTTCCGGGATTTTCGCATGCGGTACGGGAAGGTCCGGCGGCTCGATGCTGATGCGTGGAAGCAGCCGGTCGAGCCGGGCGGGCAGCCACCAGTTCGCGCTCCCGAGCATGTGCATCAGGGCGGGCACCAGGAGGGTGCGCAGGACGAAGGCGTCGAGCGCGACGGCGGCGGCCAGCGCGATGCCGAACATCGCGATGACGCGGTCGCCGCTGAGGACGAAGGCCAGGAAGACCGAGATCATGATCACCGCGGCGGAGTTGATCACCCTGCCGGTCTCGGCCAGCCCGACCCGCACCGACCGGCGGTTGTCCCCGGTCTCGAGCCACTCCTCGTACATGCGGCCGACCAGGAAGACCTGGTAGTCCATCGACAGTCCGAAGAGCACCGAGACCATGATCACGGGGAGGAAGGGCTCGATGGGGCCGGCGCTGCCGAGTCCGAGCAGTTCGCTCCCCCACCCCCACTGGAAGACCGCGACGACGACACCGAAGGAGGCGGCCACGGCGGCCACGTTCATCACGGCGGCCTTGAGGGGCACGGCGAGGGACCGGAACGCCAGGAGCAGGAGCAGACAGCCGAGCCCGACGACCACCCCGACGAAGAGCGGGAGCTTGCCGACGATGATCTCCGCGAAGTCGTCGTAGCCGGCCGTCACCCCTCCCACGTGCATCCGGAGCGAGGTCGTGTCCCCGACGGGCGGCAGGACCTCGTCCCGCAGCCGGTCGACGAGTTCGCTGGTCCGCTGGGACTGCGGCGATGTCTCGGGTACGACGGTGACGAACGCGGTGTCGCCGCTGCCGTTGAACGTGATCGGGCTCACCGAGGCGACTCCGTCGGTGCCGCGCAGCACGGCGGGCAGGCCGTCGAGGGCGAGCCGGTCGTCGGCTCCGTCGAGGTGCGCGGCGATGGTCAGCGGCCCGTTGACGCCGGGGCCGAACCCCTCGGCCAGCAGGTCGTAGGCCTGCCGGGTGGTGGCCGAGGCGGGGTTGTTGCCCTGGTCGGAGGTGCCCAGGTGCAGGAAAAGGGTGGGCACCGCGAGTACCGCCATGACCACGGTGGCCACGGCTCCCAGCAGCCGGGGCCGCCGCTCGACGAAGGCCGACCACCGGGCGGCGAAACCGGTGGCCCGCTCGCTCAGCGGGCCCTCCTCGGCCAGCCGCGCGCGCTCGCGCCGGCTCAGGGCGCGCATGCCGATGAGCGAGAGCAGCGCGGGCAGCAGCGTCACGGAGGCCCCGACGGTCAGCACCACCGTGAGGGACGCGGCGATCGCCACGCCGTTGAGGAAGCCGAGCCGCAGGACCAGCATGCCGAGCAGCGCGACGCAGACGGTGGCTCCGGCGAACACGACGGCGCGGCCCGTCGTCGCGACGGCGTTCCGCGCCGCGTCGTGCACGGACAGTCCGCGCCGCAGCCCTCTGCGGTGCCGGGTGACGATGAAGAGGGCGTAGTCGATCCCGACGCCCAGACCGATGAGCATGCCGAGCATCGGCGCGAAGTCGGCGACGGTCATGACGTGGCCGAGCAGCACGGTGCCCGCGTAGGCCGTGCCGACGGAGACGAGGGCGGTGGCGATGGGCAGCAGGCTGGCCGCGAGCGAACCGAAGGCGAGGAAGAGGACGACCGCGGCGACGGCCACCCCCACGGCCTCGCTCAGATGGAGGGCGGGCGCTCCGGTCGCGACGGCGGTGCCGCCGAGCTCGACCTGGAGCCCCTCCCCCGCGGCCTTCTGCGCGGTGTCGGCGACCGCCCGTGCCTGCCCGGCCGGGATGTCACCCGCCCGGTGGTCGAAGGTCACCGTGGCGTAGGCGGTGCGTCCGTCGGCGCTGATCTGCCCCGGGGACGCCGCTCCGTAAGGGCCGGCGACGTCGCCGACCCCGGGCAGCGCGCCGATCGCGTGCAGCGTCCTGGTCATCGTCCGCTCGACGCCCCCGTCGCGGACGCTGGAGTCCGGGGTGTGCCAGACGACGGTGGCGGTGTCACCGCCGAGGTCCTCGAACCCCGCCTGCAGGAGCTCACCGGCGCGGCCCGACTCGGTGCCCGGCACCTCGTAGTCGTTGGAGTACGCCGGCCCCGCGAACCCCGCGGCCGTGGCCACGCCTCCGAGGGCGACCAGCCAGAGGAGGACTGCGGCGAGGCGGTGCCTGAGGCACCAGCGTGCGATGGCGGCCAACGGACGAGCTCCTGGGGTTCGTGGACCGGAGGGGGATATGCGGGGACATCCCACGAAGTCACCTGACCTGGGGACCTCACTCTGTCAGCCGATCCTGACCTTTTGCCGCTTTCGTGGGCATCGTCACACGGCTCGACTTCCGTCTCCCCCGCACGATCCGCCCCGCCACCGCCCGTCCCGCTACCGGCGCCCTCCCCCGTCGCCCTGCGTCCCCCGCCCCTCAGCCGGAGACGCTCGCCCTGCCGTTCTCGATGTGGCCCATCAGCCGGCGACGGAAGGATCCCGCCTCGTCCGCCGTCACCACGAGGTCGTACCAGCCGTGGGCGTCGGCCGCCGAGTGCACGACCGTGCGGCTGCGTCCCGGCTTGACCTTGACCGTCCGGCTCCAGTCCCGCAGGTCGTCCTCGTCGACGTATCCGAGGGGCCGCACGGTGAAGGTCACCGTGCGCCTGCCGGTGTTGCGCAGCGTGAGGTGCAGGTCCCGCTCGTGGGCGTCGATGCGGGAGGAGACCTCTGCGCCGCCGTCGGCCGCTCCTTCGAACTCCCGCCGGAAGCCGTTCGGGCCGGTGACCGTGAAGCGGTACCCGTGACCCCTCAGGGGCACCGTCCACCGTGCCGCGCCCCTGACGTCCCGGTGCTGCGGGGCGGGGAACTCCTGGGCGTAGGGGTAGAGGACGAAGTGGGCCGAGGACCGGCCGGTGTTGCCGAGGTCCACCCGCAGTCCCCCGTCCACGAGCGTCGCCCGGGCGTCGGGCTGGTACGGCAGGGGCCGTGCCGGGCGGGTGCCCGGCTCCTGGACGGGCATGTGCTGGACGGCCGGCGGCCTGGGCTGCCAGCGGCCGCCGAACGGCGGTATCGCGGCCGGCGGTTCCGTCGCCGGCTGCCGCCGGGCGCGGGTGAAGTCGAAGGCGGAGGTGAGGTCACCGGTGACCTGGCGCCGCCATGCGCCGATGTTGGGTTCCTCCACCCCCGTCCAGCGCTCCAGGAGACGGATCACGGAGGTGTGGTCGAAGACCTCGGAGCAGACGTATCCGCCGACCGACCAGGGGGAGACGACCAGCAGGGGCACCCGTACCCCCAGTCCGGTGGGCCGGCCCTCCCAGTGCTCCTCGGTCACCTCGGGAGGGGCGACCGGCGGCGGCACGTGGTCGAAGAAGCCGTCGTTCTCGTCGTAGTTGATGAGGACGACGGTGCGACGCCATACGTCGGGGTGCTTGCCGAGGGCGTCCAGGATCTTGTAGACGATCGTCGCGCTGTGCACCGGCGAGGAGACGCTCGGGTGCTCGGAGTCCACCGCGGAGGGAACCAGGTAGGAGACCTCGGGCAGGGTTCCGGCCGCCACGTCCCGGGCGAACTCGTCGGCCAGCGTGCCCGTCGGGACCCGGCGCAGCCCCCGCTCGAACAGGCTGCGCTCCGCAGGGGTCAGTGCGGCGACGCCCTCGTCGAGCAGGCCGAGCAGCCGCTCCCGCTCCCCCTCCCCGTCCGCGTCCCGCACGGTGGCGTAGAAGGACTCCATGTACGTGTGCCCGCCGGTCCTGACCAGCGCCTTGCGGGCGACGGCCTTGAAGGTGGCGAAGAACTCGATCTGGTTGTCGGTGAAGTTCTCCCACTCGGTGTAGGTCTTCCAGCTCCGCCCGGCCTTCTCCAGCCTCTCGGCGTACGTGCCCCAGTCGTATCCCGGGTGGGTGCCCTCGTCGTACGCGTCGTTGCCCACGGCCCGCCTGCCGTCGGCCTCGTCGCCCGTTCTGCCGCTCCACAGGTGGTTGCGGTTCGGGCTGGTGGAGCTGTGGATCGAGGAGTGGTAGGCGTCGCAGACCGTGAAGGTGTCGGCGAGTTCGTGGTGCAGCGGGATGTCGGCGCGGTCGTAGTACGCCATGGTCGCGGCGGTCTTCGCGGTGACCCAGCCGTCCATCCAGCCTTCGGACCAGGCCTTGGCGCCGCCGCTCCACGAGTGGTCGAGGGCGCCGATGTACTGGAGGTCCTTCTTCTGCGCTTCCGCCGCCTCGCGCACCGGGAACGGAAGGACGGCGGAACCCGCCGGTCCCGGCTGTTCGAAGACCGTCCTGCCGGAGGGGAGTTCGATCGCGTTCCGGTCGCCGAAGCCGCGCACTCCGCGCAGGGTGCCGAAGTAGTGATCGAAGGAACGGTTCTCCTGCATCAGGATCACCACGTGCTCGATGGCGTCCAAGCCCGCACGACCGGGCCGGCCGGCCGCGGGTCCCGCGGCGATAGCCGCCTGGAGCGACGGTGGCAGGAACGATCCCGCCGCCGCGGCGCCGAG
>Ga0164306_10000349_pt1 | contig 18272 bp, 17 predicted proteins | sample Whisoiple_242_MG_FD_110213 | JGI IMG/M metagenome (GOLD analysis project Ga0164306, IMG submission 110213) | Soil microbial communities amended with fresh organic matter from upstate New York, USA - Whitman soil sample_242_MG | ecosystem: Environmental > Terrestrial > Soil > Unclassified >... | reverse complement strand
ATTTGATATATCAAACTCTTTTGCTTTCTGTTGTCGTTCTAAATCTCTTTCTTTCTTTGCGGCTTCACGCATATAAGTAGCGTTCTCTAATTGACCACTACCACCAGCGGCACCCGCTTGTATTACGTCAACTAATCCTTTCAGGAAACCACCACCAGTTTTCAAGGCACCTTGTAACCAATCTTCTATTTTAGGTTCTGGTTTAGGGTTAAATGTTGGTTTTTGTGGGCTCATTTCTATTTGAGATTCGACGGCTTTATCTGCTATTGTGTTAATAGGATTACCGTCTATAGCAACAGGGGTATTTTCATTTAATCCTTTATAGTCGTTTTCTTTCATTGGATTAGGATTTGATTTGATATTATCGCGGGGGGTTGCTCCCTCTACTACATCGCCTACAGCCCCGACAGCTTGAGGATTTTTAAAGTTAGATAAATATTTATCTTTTTGCATTTTTGAAACTTCATCGGGCATATAACCAGCGGCTTTAAGAGCTTCATCATTAGCACCTAAACCACCTATTGAGGGAGGAAGGGGAGCTAAGGGGACTCCTAATTGTTTTGCTAATTCAGCGGCAGATGGACCTTTTAAATTTTTATCAATTAAATTGGAAGGTGTTTCTGTTTTTCTTTGCGCGGCATAAGCTAACCTTTTTGCTTCTGGTGTTTCAAGTTGTGCCTTTAAATCAGCTTGTTTCATTGCCTCGATTCTTGCGGCTTCTATTGCTTTTTCGGTGGGGGATAAATCGGCCATTATTGTTTCTCTCTTAATTGGTTTTGTAGTTCTTTTATTTGTGAAGCAAGTTCTATAATCAACGCTGTATTGTTTGCAGTAAGTTGGTTAGTATCTAATTGCTTTCCTTTTGGAGTATCGACCACACTATCTTTTAAAGGTGTTTTTTCTAAATCTTGTGCAATGATTCCTACTCTGTTAGTGCCTTCTGGTTTAGCAGTTTCTATTCCCTCTTTATATTTGTAGGAAACAGGTTTTACATTAGATAACAAACTATCTAATACAGAACGCATATCTTGAGGGGCAACATCATCTTTAGCGTTTTCGTCGCTCATAGCTGTTGCGGCTACTTGTGCAAGTCCAGCGGCTTCACCAGTCCCACCACTACCAGAACCAAGTAAGGAAGTAATAGCGGAAGTAATATCCTTACTTGTTCCACCACTCGACCCACTTGGTTTATAGCTAATTGAATAGCCATCGTTCCCTAAATTGCCCGATAAGTCTTTAATGTTAGATTTAACGTTTTCGTCGCTCATTGCACCTAATACACCAGTAGCAACACCTAAAGCGTTTTGACCCTGTTGGTTAGCTGTCTGTTGCTGTTGGTTGGCTAATCCAGTGTTGCCCGTTGCTATACTTGCTTGATTGCCAGCTTGTGCAAGTTTTTGATTAGTTTGATTCTGTTGTGCGCCTACGTTCTGTTGTCTCTGTCCTACGTTCTGATTAGCTAACCCTGCAAAACCCTGTTGACTACTCGCCTGTTGTGCCTGTTGTCCTGCTAATCCACTTGCTTGATTACTTAGTCCACTTGCTTGATTAGAAAGATTTTGACCTTGATTTTGAAACTGTGATACATTTTGACCATAGTTGTTTATGCCTTGCTGTAATGCTTGATTGTAGTTACCGAAAGTATTTTGTGAAGCCATCATAGCGGCTTGACCCGCATTCAAACCAGCGGCACGGGCACCAGCGGCGGCAGAACCACCAGCGGCATTAGCTTGATTCAAAGCATTTTTACTTGAACTTTCATTAGCAAGGCGCGCCATATCAGCGGCATTAGCACCCATACTTGAATTAGTTCTTTTGTTAGCGGCTAATACATCTTTGTTAGCGGCTAATACATCTTTGTTTGCACTTTGTTGTTGTCCATATAGTTGTGTTGCTCTTTGTCCAGAAGTTGCGGCACTTGCATTATTCATACCTAATTGTTTATTTATTTGTTCGTTTGATTGGTCAATTGCTTGCTGGCCTTGCTGTAGATATCCACCTACATCGGCGTTCATATCACTTGCTTGATCTAATCTTTTATCAGCGGCTTTTACTTGTTTCTTGCTTTCCTGTTGAGAATTATATCCTGTTACGTCGCCTATAAAGTTGCCGACTCCGCTTACTACATCACCCATTAAATTTTCCTTTTATACCGTTGCCATATCTGAATAAGTTTGGTTGGTATCGTCCACAAACTCGGCTATTAATTCTTGTATTAAGATTTTTGAATTACAGCTAACTTGAATACTACTTGCAAGAGCTTTCATATTTTTTGAACTAATTCTAAATCTTACATAGTTCGCAGTATTGAACTGTTTAGGTGCAATGTTTATCACTTTATTTTCTACTGTGAAATTGCTACCATCAAACCCTCTTAATGTAATGTTAATAGGGATTATAGAAGTTGGAATACTTGCTACATATATAGTCATAATCCAATTGGGGAGAATACTTTTTTCATTGTTGTCTTGACCGAAGTATGCACTTTGGAAAGTAAGCGGTACAACTGTAGAAGTTGAGGTAGAATTATAGGTGTATTGCCAGTTATTAGAGTTGTTTCCTATGACTATTCCGTTAGTTGTATTGTACAGTTTTAGTGTAGTTAACTGGTTTGCTTTCTTGGGCGTCATACTCCATATGCCATCCCTCAAGAAAATAAAGTTATTGGTTGCATCGAGTAGCAAAGAATTGTCTTTTGTGTTGAATACACCTTGAGAAATAGTAGGAAGTCCAACTAATCTATTTGCTTTATCAACTGACCTACCACCCATGAATGTAAATAATCCATTATCGAATGAAGATAAGAAATAGGCAGTAGTGGGAGATATGGTAAGTAATTGCAATCCAGTAGCAAAACACACAAACACAAGAGCATTTAAAACGTTAGTAGTAGGGTTTAAATCTGCAAGATAAATTGCGTTTCCGTCAAACAAATAAGTTTGCGCATTAATAGTAAAACCTTGGTAATTTCCTGTGGTTTGATTGCCGAACAAATACCCTTCAAATCCAGGAAATAAGAAATAGGTATAACTACCGCTTGTGATAACATTGTTAGATGGATAAGTCTGCGCAATTGCAACAGGATTAGGTGTGGTAGAAGGGGAACCTGTATAGAGAGGAGAGTTAACCAACAATCCGCCACCGTTATAGATTAATGGTTGTATTAATTCAGATGGACCGCTTATTGTTGTAAATGAATATGCGTTATTGATGTATGTATCGACACCATAATTCTGTAAGTTGTAAGCATAAGCTAAATTAATTCCTGGTATTTGTATTGTGTTTGAACCTAACAAAGTAGAGGTAGGAAGTTTATTCCCGACATCAATACCATTACTAAATTTTTGATACATTACAGAAGCAACCGGAGTTGCTAGGGAAGAAATAGCACCACCATTAAATAACATTCTTCCATTGTAATCAGAACTACCAATATTTAAACTATTGAAATAGCTATCAATAATATTTTGAGGAGAAATTGTATTTATTTTATACAGTCTTGAGTTTATTTTTTGTATTGGATTAGTTGGATTAAGAGATATTCTATGAAAAATAAAATTGCCGTTGTATCTATAAACCATATTTGAAGAAGTTGTATTGTAAATTATAGAAGGAATATAACCGGCGTCAAACTCACCTGTATTAGTAAGTAATGAACCAAGGTTATCAAAACCAAGTCCGTCAATTGGAGCGGCAGAAAGAAATGATTGAATACCAGCAATTGCACCCACTCTTATTTCATAAGGAAGTGTAAGAGCTTCTCCATAATTGTTAGTTAATTTTCCATATCCATTAATTAATGTGTTTGTATTAGGTGTAAGTTTATTTACAAATGTTGTATTAGGTGTGATTACCATGTTAGGATAATATGAACTTTGAATAGCTGTAGGGGCGGCAGTATCATTATATGTAACATCTATACCGCCCATTAAAGCATTTTGGGAAAGAACACCAGCGGCGTTTACTGTATCTGCAAGCGGAGTATAAAGGGGAGTTGTAGAAAACGTTGAAAAATCTCTATAGCCTACAACAGATATTGCATTACCATTTCCGTTAACTACCCCGTTAGGTCCAGTAGTTCCCGGCACTGTAAAATTACCTGTAAGTATATGTCTCGACAATCCGTTAGACACTTGAGGAATAGCATATTTAGCATTTAATTGATAAATAAATAGCGTTCCTGAATTGTCTAAAATATACGCAAGAGATAAAGAATTACCTACTAATAAAATCAAATAGTAATTTTGATTTGGGCTTTCATATCTATAAGTATAGACTTGATTACCTTCATTTTGTCCTGCAAGAATGTCTGTTATTTGTGTTGTAGTTCCATTTAAATAATATCCATTGTAACCAATTGATGAGTTGTTAGGTAAAATTAAGTTTGTATTTCCGTTTGAATTAGCGCAAAAATAGTTGCCGTTGTAAATAGTTGCGGCTGTTAAATTATATGATACTCCTAATAAAGTACCGTCGTTAAATATTCCTGTTCCTGTTCCTGTACCATCACTATTTTTAAAGTTAGCTCCATCATAAGAACCTATTTTATCAGAACCTCCGCCGAACACTACAGTTGAACCAAAAGTATTTACTTCATTTATTGTCCCACTTCCTACTACTGTTCCGTTACTTACAACATTATAAGAACTGAAATCATTAAATTTTTGGATAACTCCGGTAGTAGTAACATCGTTTGAAATTGCAACAAATAACCCGTTACCATAAGCAATCCCATACCATCCTTGACCAGTTGCAGAAGCGGCGGTAGAAGTTCTTAGTGTCCATGTAATACCATCGGGAGAAGTTTGAATAGCGTTTGTAGTTCCGGTATTTCCTCCCACCATAGCAAAAAAACCATTACCATAAGTTGCATATCTCCATCCATTTCCTGCACCAGCTTGTGAGGTTCTAGCAGTCCATGTAACACCATCGGGAGAAGTTTGAATAACGCCAGTTGTAGAGGTTCCGTTATTACAAGAAGCAACAAATAAACCATTACCAAATGTAACATTGTTCCAACCATTAGCAGACGAAGCGGCGGTAGAAGTTTGATTAGTCCATGTAATACCATCGGTAGAAGTCATAACTACACCAGTTGTAGAAGTTCCTCTACCAGTAGCAACAAACACGCCATTACCATAAATAACAGATTGCCAACCGTTCGCGGCGGAAGCGGCTATACCTGTTCTAGAAGTCCATGTAATACCATCGTAAGAAGTCATAACACAACCAGCGGCAGTATTATTTCCGGCAACAGCAACGAAAATACCATTACCATAGGTAACAGAAGTCCATTGATTTATTGCGGCTATACCTGTTCTAGCAGTCCATGTATTAGCATCGATAGAAGTTTGAATAGCGGTAGTAGTATTTCCAGGAACACAAACAAATAACCCATTACCATAACAAATGTCTGCCCATCCATTAACGCCGGAAGCTGTACAAGTTCTAGGAACCCATGTAACACCATCGCCTGATACTTGTATTGCCCCTGATATTCCTGTTCCTAATCCTAATCCAACAAAAACCCCTTTACCAAATGTCATTCTTATAGCGCCTGTAGTGAAAGCGTTACAGGTTTGGGCTAAGGCACCCGTACCGTTATAGGCATAGAATCTTGAACCATCATATGAACCAACTTGACCACTAACACCACCAAAAAAATATGTTGAACCTAATTTAGTAGTGCTTTCAATTTGAGCTGTGTTAGTTCTACCAGCGGAAAAAATCACTGTTACATTAGGAGTTAATGAGTCATCACCATAACCAGAACTAATTAAGTTTGATTTATAGCTTGCCCATATTGCACCTGTAGTTAATTGTGTGGCGCAAATAGAAACGAATGCACCAGCGCCAAACGCTTGACCCCAACAAATATCAGTCCATGCACCAGCGCCAGGAGAAGCGGCACCGGGCCTTAATAACCAGTTAATACCATCTGTTGAAACCATTACACAATTTGCGGGGGATTGAGGATGAGCCGCAATAGCGACAAACATACCATCAGCATATATTATGCTTTTTGGTCCTGTTCCAGCAATGTTAATAGAAGTAATTGCAGATGTTCTAGAAGTCCATGTAATACCATCGGGGGAAGTCATTACTAAACCAGACCGTTGCCCTTGTGTGTTAGTTACTCCTACAGCAACATATAAACCAGCACCATAGGCCATTCTCTTCCATCCTGAAGCGGGAGCAGAAACAACCGTTCTAGCAGTCCATGTAATACCATCGGGAGAAGTTTGACAAATGCCTGTTGTTCCTGTAGTAGCAGAAAACGCAATGAATTGATTATTACCAAAATCGACAGAAGTCCAACCTACAGCACTACCGGCGGCGGTACAAGTTTGAAGACTCCAGTTAATACCATCTGTAGAAGTCATAACAGAAGTAGTTGTAGAAGTAGAACCACCAGCAACAGCGACGAACTTACCATTACCAAAAGTAACGCCTGTTAATCCTGTATTAGGAGTGGTGGCCGGAGTTGTTCTAGAAGTCCATGTAATACCATCGGGAGAAGTCATAACTACATTTGTTGCCGGACCACTGCCCCCATTAATAGCAACAAATAAACCGTTACCATATGTTAATCCTACCCATCCTGTACCACCAGCTACAACACCTGTTGTAGCTGTCCAGTTAGCCGCATCGGTTGAATATTGAACTACTTGTGCAGTTCCTGTAGCGTTAGCAACAGAAACAAACTTACCGTTACCATAAGCAATAGCGGACCATCCAGGTAAAGCGATAGCGGCTGTAGAAGATATAGTATTATTGGGAGCTGGGTAATAATTTCTTGAACTGTTAAATGATGCTACACCACCACCAGAATTACTACTAATAAAAGGAGTAACTGCTGTACCGGAAATAATTAAATTTCCTGAATTGTCAACATATAAATTTTTTATTGCGCCGCCTATTGCTGTAGTTCCATTAGGACCATAATTTGAATAATTAGTAGAAGCATTATAGTTTACCCAAAGTGCTGTTGTAGTGTTGTAATATGCCATTACACCATTAGAGCCAACTACTAAATTACCAGCATAGACAGCCATTGAAAATATATCGTTAGACGCTGTTGCCGTTCCCGAGTTAGATATAGAAGTTGTACCAGAACCGGGAGAGTTATAGTTAATCCACTGACTGCTACCATCGTAATAACAAACTCTTCCGCCTACACCACCTAACACAAGAAATGAACCTAATACAGCACTTGCGTTTATAGCATTGTTTCCCATAATAGCAGTTCCGTTATTAAAAGGCCCTGTTCCTGTTCCTGTTCCGTCGTAATTTTTCCATGCTGTTCCATCAAAACTTGCTACCCTTCCGTTAGCACCAGCAATGATTAAAAATTGTCCATAAACTATTGTTGTATTAATTGCATTACCGGCACCTAAACCAGCGGAAGTAACAAAGTTACCAATGGTTACAACTTGGCCCGGATTGCTTTCTTTTAGTATTACTACCTTTGGCCCTATTCTTAATGCAAACTCAAAACTATCTGAATATTGTTGGTTGTTATATCTAACAAAATTTATTGTTATGAATGAAGAAACATAAGTTCCTAATCCGGTAAATGTTACTGAACGTTGCGCCTGTTGAACTCCATTAACATTAAACAAAGTAACGGTAGCAACACCATTAACAAATGTTAATGTCATGTATCCACCGTTAGCTAAAGCGGGTGTAATTTGTGGGCCTAATGAAACAACATCTGTATAACCCGTTAAAGTTATATTGCTTTCAACGCCATAACTTGAAATTGTTCCTACTGATTTATTATCTATCAATATGTTAGATGTATTGCCATTAGGTGAAATAGTTATTACTTTATTGTTTTCTGTAAGATAGTTGTTACCAGTAGGAAGAATAGTTTCTGTTTCGTTTAGATTAGTTATCCCGCCATTTCTTTCAATGCCAGTATTTTTTACGTGTGGTGTTTGGTCTGGTGGATTACCAAAAACTTTTATATCTTCATTAACGCTATTGGTATTTATTGAATTTATTACCGGTATGATTATTTTATTCTTGATTTCTGTTTTCATTTATTTACCTAAAATAGTTGTAATTGCTTGTGGGGTAGTCGTTCTTAATTCTTTCGACTTGGTAATCGTCTCTTCTTAAACTGTCTTTGTATCTCTGAAATAAGCTACTAAATCTTGTACTAACTTGGGAGCTGTCGCCATGTTGTTTAGCAATGAAATCTAAAGCGCATTGGTAAGAAAGTAATTCGGGAACTATGTTGTTAGGGTAAGTAATTGTTGTATCTTGAGCTAAACTAATTATCATACTTGTTCCATCTAATTCCTGATAAGCGGCTCTGTTGTTTGAAACTACCCAAGATACTAACGGGTTAATATTGTTTGCTATTGTGTAGTCAGAAGCTATTGCAGTTTGGGCAGTATTCAATAATAGTTTATGTATTTGAGTTGTGTTAGCTACACTGCAATAAATTGCAACACCGTCTGTATAGGCAGAAAGAATTAATCCTAATGAATAAGGAATTACTGTACCTGTTGTAAAAGTTGTACCTGTAAACTTGAGTAATTGACCAGCGGCATTAGTAGCTAATGCAATACCATCTATAATAAAAAATGAACGATATGCAACACCAGTTGTAGTAGAAACTACTCCGCCGTTAATGTCATAAATATTTGAATTGGTTGTTCCATCACTCGCCCAAATAAGGAAAGGAGGATTAAAGAATCCAGGTAAGTTAGCCGCATTAGGTATAATTACATTGATTAGTGTTGGCGTGAAGGCAGGTGTTACAACTAAGGTAGGAATACTGACAGAGTTTAAATCTGTTCTTAGTTTAAAAATACTTCCGGCTTGAACGTAGAAAATCCAACCTTGATAATACTTAACTTGAGTAATGCCAACACCTGTATAAAGAACTGTAGTAGTTCCTAAATCCTCGTCCTCGGAAACAATCGAGGTACTATTGTAATAAACTACTTTACCTAAACTTCCATTAGCTTGATTAATGTTGCCACCTGAATAAACGTTAGTGAAAACAGGGTAAGAAACCGCTAATTGTTGGGCAGAAGTAAGGTTTTGAGCTACCATTATGCCCGAATCAGGGACAGAAATTACTTGTGGTTCAGGGTAATATCCAACACGAATTGAACCTAATTGTTGTGTAGAACCGCCTATAATGTTCAAATTACCGTTGCGCCAGCGATACATAGGCACCGATGGATTATAATCTTTCATTGATAATGGATATTTATCCATTGGTTCCCAATTTCCCATGCCAGTGTAATCAACATATCTTAATCTCATTACGTCGGAAGGCATAGGAACATTGTATTCATAGTATTGACCAATCGAATTAGGATTTAAATAAGCTGGAATTATTGGTATTACCACTTCGGTTACATAGTAATCATCATCACTGTCTAAGATTAAATTGTATAAATCTTTATAGCTTTCATTTATTGAATTTACTTTATCATTATAGCTAATGTTAGTTGCATTAACTAAATCTGCTATTCCTAAAGCTCTTGTAATTCTTTCGCTTGCTGTTGTAGTCATTAATTTTTATTCCTATCCTTATATAGTCATTTGTAAATACGAGGGAATACTAATAAAAAAACCCTACCGATTAAGATAGGGTTTGATTTTAGATTTAACTAATTAGAATAACTGTACGACTGCACAATTAGCAGGGTTACGGATGACGAAATTACCATACATAGCAAGGGTTACTTGCATAGAAGGTCCATCACTTGCACCAGCGCCTTGCTGTACATTAAGCCAGTCATCAATGACTAACTTGAAAGTCGTATCAGGGGCGGGAACGCTGGTAGCGTCTGGGCGTCCAGGTTCGTTAGCAGGGACTCCATCGTCCTGAATAAGGTCAGTCTTTGAAAGTCCAGCGAACTCGACAACAGAACTATCAAGAATATAAACCAAGTTGGTAGGGCAATAGGGGTCATCTACAACGGTTTTAAGCCAAGTAGTAGAGAATTGGAAATCAACTTCCTGAAGTCCCTTAGTAACCTGATTACCTGATTTCTTATCGGCAGAATTGTTAATGCTCTGGAAATAAGTTGTCTGGGCGTTGGCTTCTGAAAGGATTTGTTTGTAGCTAACATCGTTAACAACAATCATGTCAGGAACACCACCAGCGCGTCTAACAAGTCTTACACCTTCCATAATAGCATCAATATATTTTTCACTTCCGGCAACGTTGCGTAGGTAATAATTACCAGCAAGTCTGTCAGTAGCTACAGAACGATTAACACCATAGAAAGAAGTTCCGATATAAGTGGTCCAGCTTGCACCAGTTCTGTTAAAGTAGCTGGGCAACCATCCGCCTAAACCAGTTGGTAGGTTAGGGTTATTGCTTCCGTCTCTTGAACCAGCAAGTTCAATCCAGTCCGTAGCGGTCCAGGTTTCGATTGCTGTAGCGGTGAAAGTAACAGGGTAAGTAGTAGTTCCTGCAATAGCAGAACCAATAGCGGTAACTGTATTAACAGAAGTTCTCAAGGTAGCCGAAGGCAAGAGAGAAACACCAGAGTTAGTAACAGAAAACACCGTACCAATGTCGAGTTTAATAACTACGTCGGAAGTAAGGTTAGTTGTGTTTGAACCTACAACAGTGGTAAGAATACCAGAGGTTCCTACAACTCCTAATTCACCGTAACCACTACCGAAAACGGCGGCGGCGGCTGTTTTGCGTAATCCTTCTGTAGCGGCAAACATTAAGTTTACCAAAGGCGCAATGTAATTTGCTTTAGTGCCATTACCAGCTTGACCAGCGAGCATAGCCAATTGTGTAAGGTTGAATACTGAGAAGATTTTCCCAGGTTGGATTTTCATTTCAGCGTTCTGGGCAGTAGAAGCGGAGTTAGCAACGGCGACTGTATAATCACCAGAGGTAGCACCACCACGCCCGTAAAGCATTGAAATCCCGTATTCTTTACCACCGATTCTGTTCTTAGCGAACTTTGAAATAGTGGGTGAGTTTCTAAATAAAAGGGATTCAAACTTAGCGTCTGTATACCATGTTTTTAGAATATTTGTAATCGACGTTAAAGTCGAAACTGCTTGTGCCATATAATTAATACTCCTTTATTTTTTTGTATTATTAGTAATTCATTTTAGGGTTTTTTTGACCCTTCATTTTTCTGACCGCTTCAATTAATTCATCTTGGCCGTCATCTTCTTTTGGTTCCTCTTCAATCATTTCTTCTTCTGGTTTTTCAAGTGTTACCGAAGCGGCAACAGGTTTAGCACCAGTAGCAGAAGCAATTTTAGAAACTTTTTCTTGGATTTTGTTGAGCAATTGCTCAACGGTAGCGCCCTCGTCCTCGTCTGAGAAATCAGGGTTATCCTTTCTCATTTTGTCTAAATGGTCGTATAGTTCGTTTGACCAATCCTTAATACCGAACTCTGGTAATACACCTTCAAAGGGGGATATTTTTTCGGAATACTTTCCTTTAATTGCATTAACTCCATCTGTTCTAACCGAAGTATCATAGAGATTTTTAATACCTCCAATTACTTGGTTGCAAAGCAAATCTTCAAGATTATCAACTCTGTCTTTTAACCCTTCAATTTTTTCAGAAAGAAATAAAATTGCTTCTTTGTATTTTTCAAGAATGGGCTGTAATTCATTTTCCATATTTGTTTCCTTTATATAGTCTAAATTCTTTTTTATTGATTAACTAAACCTTCGGCCAACGGCTGAGGATTAATTTCATTTTGTGGTGCAGGGGGAATAATTGGGGCAGTTGGTAAATCTTGTGGTAGTGTCGTCATTTGCATAATCAAGTCTGGTGAAGTGTTAGGGAATGCGGCAGTAATCAAAGCTCTTGCGCTATCTGGACTGATTCTCTTTGCTTGAACCATTTCAACAATTTCTGCAATTGCTGTTACTTGCGCACCATTCATAGATAAGTCCTGCACTGGGGCTTGATCTTTTGGATTAGGTGGGGGCGGTCCCTGTGGTGGATTTGAAATCTGGTTTAATGTATCTATTTTTTTCTTGGTAACGTTGAGTAATTTAGTTAATCTCCCCATTACTTTTTCGCCTTCATTGTTGCTATCTAATCGAAGAATCATAGTAACGATTTCACCATACAATTCTTGAACATTAACAACTTCATAGTAATCATATTCATCATTTTCTATGGCTCTTTGGATGATTGCTTGACAGTCGTCATAAGAAGAATTGACCACATTAAAAGCGCCGTTAGTATCGGGAAACTCAAGTAATTTACTTGCTTGTGGCCCATTGATTACTTTCATCTGAATTAGTTTTTCAACCTCTTCCATTTTGGTAGAAGGGTCATTAGACAATACAGACGAGGGTGAGAACTGCAATGAAAACTCTTTACGGGCTTTCTTGACATCCTTCCATTTAATAGCCTTAACTCCTCTTCTTGGGGGAATAACTAAAGCGTCCTCGGGAAAAATTTCAATCATGTCAATAGCGATACCCATAAGGAATCTGATATAGTTTTGTAGAATAACGTTGTGTCTTTCTGACTCGACATCTTGGTAAGTATCCAAAGCAACACCAGAGTTTAAACCGGAAGGTTTTTTACTCATTGCAGACAATTGGGATATACCTTCCATTTCATATGCTTTCAATATAAAATTATCTAACATTTGCATATATTGAGGGTCGATAAAACGAGGGGTAGAAACTACTGGACTACCATTACCGGGAACGCTTGCGTCATATTCATAGATGTTTCCTATTTTGTTACTAATCATTGATTTCTTAATTGTGCCTGCCTGTCCTAAAGCGCCAGAAGGAATGAAGATAGAATTAGCTGGATTAAGTTCGGATGCTTGATGAATGCGATGGGCTAATGTATCTATTTGTGTTTGAATTGTGTATAGGTTATCCACTAACGAGGTAGAGAAACCACCTTTAACGGGGTCTGAATACCATATCTGTTTAAAGGGATTTGTCTTTGATTGTAGTGGAATACGCTTAACGATTTGGTCGTTAATGATTTCAATTCTTTCTTTGTTAGCTAAATCATAATACACATTATATTTTACTTTTAAGTCGGGGAAGTTTTCCCACTGGTCAAGTAATGTTTGTGGAATAGAAGGCCCTGTTTTACTTTCTTTAAGAATTGAAAGTGGATAATCTCTAAACTCAACAAATATTCTTGTTAATTGTTTTCCGTAATTGTATTCAGCGGGGTCATAGAAATATTGCCACGGGGAAACTTTCTTAATCTTAACATCTTGTTCATCTATCCATAGAACACCGTATTCAAATATTTCGGCGTCTCTTAGTGCCTCTGTTGCTTTCTTGTAAATATTCTCCTCTTGAAAATATTCATCAAAAAATACTTGCGCATTCTCTGTTACTTTGAATGTCTCATAGCTACCATTAATAGGGTTAAGAAATGGTCTTACTTTTGTTTGGGAAATCTTTGATACGTGTGTTTCGATACAAGAGCGTATGACATTGATAATAGGTAATACGCCGGTATCTTCATCGCTTGTGCTGTAATTGTATGCTAATGGATTTCCGTATAGTTCCCAAACCGTTGAGCGTCTAGCACCATTGTTGACATATCTATTCCAGTTTCTATTATACTTGCTATCTCTTGCAGATAAATAAGTGCGATAGGAATAGATGTCTTTCATTACGTTTGTGTCACTTCTCATTTAAAAATATTCCTTTTGTTTGCGCATTTTTTCTTGTTCTAACAAATCAGAGTTTATTAAGTTTGGGTCTGTTTTAATTGTGAATGAACCACCATCGGCCATCCTTACATCAATAACAATTCCAACACTTGCAGTATTAACTAAGTCCTGAATTACAGGGTAACTTAATTTTTGTGCTCTTAGTTCGTCAAACTCCCATTGCTTTTTTGCATTGGTTATTAGAGCTAATAACTGTTCTGATTTGAGAATTGTTTTAACTAATTTAGTGGTTAGCATTTCCAATTCTTTTTGTTCTTTACTTTTAAAAATGTTCATATATATAGTCCTTATTTATTGACAACTTTCACAGGTTTCAAGTGAATTAGGGTCACAAGCTAGGACTTTATTACCGTCCTCATCCTCGTCTAATTTCCAATCATCAAATGTTAGTTGTATTGTTTTCTTTGGTTCTTTTTCGTCGTTCATTTATTCCTCTTCTTTTTCGTCGAACATTTTGTCTAAGAAATCTCTTTCTTTCTTAGGTTGGTTGAGTGCCTTAATTACAGCCTGTTGTGTCGCTTGCTGTTGCTGTAATGCTCCCCATTGCGCTATTGCTTCTTTTGGCGTCTCTGTAAGGGGTTTGTTTTCATCTCCTATCTTTGTTTGGGTTATTCTCCATATTGGGCGAAGGGCATATAGAATGGCGTCTAATAAGTCAGGGTGGAAACTGTCGTCGATATCTCTTAACAGGTTATCATTATCATCCCTTTCATAAATAATCTTTTGGCATTCATCGGCCCATTGTCCTTCAAGGGAAAACATTAATCTTCCTGTTTTAATTTCTTCTGCAAGCAATTGTATTGCTAATGGTTTATCTGTTTTTATTGCATCTATGCAAGGCAACTTGTATTGCTGTCTTAATTCCACTGCTATTTTCTTTCCACCACCTCCGGCGTCTGTCCATATTTTCATATGCTCTAATCCAGGAATTAGTTTAAGAAAAGCATGGGTTTTTATATGATGATAACCAGCGTGAATAGCTTCTACTAATTGGGAAATATCTTGCTTATTTTTCTTGTGTTCAAAAACTATAAATTTTTCTGGGCGTTTGTATGAACCAAGTAAAATAACAAAAGCGTCTGAATCAGAATAACCAAGGTCAAGGCCAGCAGAAAAATATAAGTCAGAAGGATTTTGTTTTTCTACCCATTTTTTTAGATTAATTTCATCAAGAGCATTTTTGATAGTTGGTTGAAAAACTAAAGCATCTGTATCATAAACACCCATTAACCCTAACCATTCTCTTTGAAATATGGGACTTTCTTTTGTATAGTTATTCTCTTCCATTACTCGCTGTAATACTTTTTCGTTATCAGGAATAAATAAGTTAGAAGTTAAATCCCAATGGTATTTAGCAATATGCTTATTTTCTTTTTGCCATATTTCTTCCATATAACTTCCCTTAATTCTTGGGGGAGTTCCCGAAAGGAATAACTGACTGCCTGTATAGTCGGCCATTGCAGGAAGTAATATTTCGTTAATGAGTATTCTTAAATGTCTAATGGATTGTATTTCATCAATGACACAAAGACGATAGGAATGTCCTCTTAATTTATCTATATCAGGTATTGTATGGGCACCTCTTACATAGATATTAACACCGCTTGCTAATGTAATTGTTTGTTCTGATAAAATGGCTGTAAAAGGCATATTGATTTCTTTAAGTAAGTCAGTAATTCTTGTCCAGATAATTTCATATGCACTTGTGTATGTTTTACCAATGTAAATTATATCGCCCTTATCGTGAGAGATAGCGGTCTGTACTATCTTTGTTGCCAGAGTCTCGGTTTTTCCTGACCTTCTGCCGCAAACCATTATTGCTGTGGGTTTCTTTGTAAATAATACCTCTTGCTGTTGGTCGAAAGAACGGGAATGTAATTGATAATTTAAGAATTTAATATCATTCTTTTTCTGATTAGTTAAAGTTCCATCTAATCCATTTATTTTATTTTCGTTAAGTAATACGGCATTAACGAAAGCATTCATAGCGGCTCTTTCTTTACCTATGACCATTTCTTTCCATTTATCTGTTGCTACTTGAACAAAGGGACGAGGGTCTGTATCTGATACAGGACCATCTAACAATGATGCTGTTAGCGTAGCTAAAAAATGAGAATAACCAGCGGTACGACCTGGGCCAGGAATAGTTCTATTTATTCTTGGGTCGCCCTTGACAAATGCCCCTTTTTTCTTTGGTTTTGTTACTGGTTTTTTAAGAGTATCACTTTCGATAGGTTTCTGGTTTTGACTGCTAATATCTTCCATAGTGTTCTTTATATAGTCGCTTTTTTGATTGCTTTTATTATTGGACTGTTTCTAATTAGTATGGATGAATTTGTATTTACATACCATAATTTGAATATATCTGTTATTTTATCCATACTAATATCTTGAATTGGATAATAGGGAATACTTTTTTCTAAATCATCCATACTAAATTATATTTTATCCATACTAATTTCTTGGTCGGGAATACTTTTTTCTAAATCATCCATACCTTTTTGGGCGTCTTGGTATTCTTGCTCTAAAAAAGTATTCCCGACTTCAAGTTCATACGCGTTAACTTCTGCTTCGATTCTAACAAAGTCAATAGAATACCATGTCTCTTTCTTGTGTTCTATTTTAGAAAGTATTCCAGCTTCGATAGCTCTATTAACGGCATACCAGTATAGGCTTTCTTTAGCTCCCGTGAGTTTGATTATCTTTTTGTGATTTGGTTTGAAGTATGCTTTATTCTCTTCCTCTGATACATAGTTAGGGGAATCGGGCATAGTGTGAATAAATAGGGTTACTATTTGAGCCACAATAAATCCATAGTTTTGTATTAGGTATTTAGTAATAATAAATGCTTTTGTTGGTTTGTTTTCATCTTCCATTTTGTTTTCCTTTTAACATAAAATGCTTGTCTATTTCTGATAAATTAGGTGGACTAACGTTTAGTGGATTCCATAACTTTGCCCACTTTTGGTAGGAATAAATCAGGAAATTTTCCGTTAGTATTTTGCTGGACATTATTTCAGGTAGCATATATTGCACTTGGTCCCATTCATATTTTTCCTGTCTATTCATTTGTTGTTTCCTCTCTTTTTATCCAATCAATTTGGGGGTCAAGAAAAAGAAGCAATAGGTTATTAGTTAATAGGGATAAGTTTAATCCTCTTCTCTTAATTTCCTTTAGGACGTTTTCGTCCAGAGTCATTGATACTTTTTTCTTGGTTTGTTTTTCTGTCATAATAAATATGTTTTTCTTGTTTTTAGATATACTGTTCTTATTTCTACAGCGTGCTTATATATAGTATCTTTTGATATTAATTTATTTAGTTTTAATATGGCGGATTTGTATGACCTTGCGGCAGTGATTACAGTAATAAGCAAATTACCTTTTGGTAGGGATTGAATTGTATTAAATACATCTTGGTAGTTTAGTTGTGGTGTTGGATTCGATGGCGTGTAATGCAAGTTTTCCTGTTGGTATCCATTAGCATCAAAGTACTCAAGGTTTTTTGAATGGTCGTAATCCTGATACTCTGGACCATAGAGGACTTTAATAACATCACAATGAAGACGGGTACGGAACTTCTTAACAAAGTAATTTGTGTGTCTTTTTCTTATGATGATATCTATTAATCTGGTAGCCGCTTCATGTGATTTTGTTTTTATTGTATCTCTGTCATAGAATAAATTTTTCTTGTTAAGAATTGACTTAATGATAATGGTTGCCATTATGTTTAGTGTTTCATAAAGGTGTGATAGGTGAATAGAATCAAGTGTATTGATGTAATTTTCTTGATGTATTTGTGCTTTGATTTCGTATTCATCTATTGGTTTAGTCATCTTCAAGCAATTCCAATTTTTTAGTTATTTCTTCTTTCTTTATTTCTTGAGGATGTTTAGAGGTATAAAAATAAGTTAGTTCTTTCAACAATATTTTACTTTCTTTTATTAATTTTATTGCTTTTTCTGGTATAAAAAAATCGTTACTCATTTAATATAGCGTCCAATTTCTTTACAAGTTGTTCGGCTTTCTTTTGCTGTAGGGAAGACTCACCCCACATTACATTATATAGGCTCGATTGCTGGGCATTTAGTTGGTATTGATAATTCATGTTTGCCTGTTGCGCATTGGCATTACCACCATTTAACGAACCTAATTGACCGCCTGAATAAGTTGTACCTGTTGCCTGTCCTGAATATAACGAATTGTTATATTTGTTTTGTTGCATTACATTGTATAAATTAATATATGTATTTTCTTTCTCGTTCATAGTACCTTCCTTGCTTTGAATGACTTGTAATAAAAGTCATGAGTGTTTTGTGAATTAATGGGCATATCAATAGGCTTTAGTAATACAATAGGCTTTAGTAATACCTTGTTTATTGTTGAATGTGAAGCAAAATTACTGTATTCAATATCCATTCTATCAATATAGTAACAAAGGTTATTCAGCGACATTTGAGGGGAAGAATAGACCATTACTTTTTTCATAGATTTTCCAATCTCCTCTTGAATAATTCTCTCTTGATTTCTCTGTATTTTTCATCATTGTAAAGGAGTTTGTTTTCAATCTCTATTTTCATATTGGATTTTT
>Ga0164306_10000348_pt1 | contig 18289 bp, 16 predicted proteins | sample Whisoiple_242_MG_FD_110213 | JGI IMG/M metagenome (GOLD analysis project Ga0164306, IMG submission 110213) | Soil microbial communities amended with fresh organic matter from upstate New York, USA - Whitman soil sample_242_MG | ecosystem: Environmental > Terrestrial > Soil > Unclassified >... | reverse complement strand
GCGCGCGGCGTTCGCGCCGGTGGTCTACGCGCTCGCGGCGCTGACGGTGAACGAGCTGGCGCGCCGGCTCCGCCGGCACCTCGCCCGGCTCCGGGACGCGGACCGGCTCACGCGGAGCGTGCTGGACGCGGTCACCGAGCAGGCGGTCGTCGGCACCGGCCCGGACGGCGTGGTCGACGTGTGGAACCCGGGGGCGGAGCGGCTGCTGGGCCGGACCGCGGCCGCGGCCCAGGGCGCCCTGCGGGCCGACGAGCTGGTCGCGCCCGCCGAGCTCCAGGAGCGCTGGCGCCGGACCGGCGCGACGACGCCGTTCGCGGCGCTGGTCGCCGAGGTGGCGCCCGGCCGCCCGGAGGCCTCGGAGTGGACCTGGCTGCGCCCGGACGGCTCGCCCGTGCCCGTGCAGGTGTCCACGACGGCCCGGTTGGACGGCGACGGCCGGCTCCTGGGGTACCTGTTCGTCGCGACCGACGCGACCGCCGTGCACGAGGCCGCCCGGCTGCAGGACCAGTTCACCGGGATGATCTCGCACGAGCTGCGCACCCCGGTGAGCGCGATCGTGGGCCACCTGGACCTGCTCCGGGACGACCCGCTCACGCCCGACCAGCAGCGCTCCGTCGAGGTCGCCGAGCGGAACGCGGCCCGCCTGCTGCGCCTGGTGGACGACCTGCTGTTCACCGCCCGGGTGGACGCGGGGCGGTTCCCGCTGGCGCTCGCGGACGTGGACGTGGCGGAGGTGGCGCGCGCGGCGGTGGAGTCGGCGCGGCCGGCGGCGGACCGGGCCGGGGTGGCCCTGACGGTCGACGTGCCGGGGGAGCCGGTGCCGCTGCGGGCCGACGCCGTCCGGCTGGCGCAGGTGTGCGACAACCTGCTGTCGAACGCGGTGAAGTTCACCCCGGCCGGCGGCACGGTGACGGCGCGGGTGACGGCCACGGTCGACCACGTGCGGCTGGCGGTCGCGGACACCGGGCTGGGGATCCCCGCCGACGAGGTGGACCGGCTGTTCTCCCGGTTCTTCCGGACGACCACGGCGACCCGGAACGCGGTGCCGGGCGTCGGGCTCGGGCTGGCGATCACGCGGTCCGTGGTGGTGGCGCACGGCGGCGTGATGGAGGTCACGAGCGCCGAGGGGGCGGGGACCACGTTCACGGCGGTGCTGCCGCGCCGGCGGCGGGAGCCGGCCGCGGGCTGAGCGCGCGGCCCGGAGGACGACGAAGCCCCGCCTCGCCAGGGGCGATGCGGGGCTTCCTCGGTGGCTCCGACCGGCGTCGATCCGGTGACCTTTCGATTTTCAGTCGAACGCTCTACCAACTGAGCTACAGAGCCTCGATACGACGACACCGGCCCAGAGGACCGGTGTGATCGAGCGACCCCGACGGGACTTGAACCCGCGACCTCCGCCGTGACAGGGCGGCGCGCTAACCAACTGCGCTACGGGGCCTCGTTGTGAGACCTATTCTTCCACATGCACGGAGCTCGTACCCCCAACGGGATTCGAACCCGTGCTACCGCCGTGAAAGGGCGGGGTCCTGGGCCGCTAGACGATGGGGGCTTGCGCCCCTGACGTCGAGGCGTCTTCAGACCGAGGAATACGTTACGGGTAGGTCGGCGGATCCACCAAATCGGCGAGGATGGGCGCGTGATCGACATGTCGCGCGAGGACTTCGAGGACGCCGTCCGGGACGGCCTGGACCGCATCCCCGACGAGCTCGCCGCCCGGATGGACAACGTGGTCGTGCTGGTGGAGGACGACGCGCCGGCCGACGACCCCGACCTGCTCGGGCTGTACGAGGGCGTGCCGCTGACCGAACGCGGGGAGTTCTGGGCCGCGGGCTCGCTGCCGGACCGGATCACGATCTTCCGCCGGCCGACCCTGGCGATCTGCGCGGACCGCGACGAGGTGGCCGAGGAGGTGGCGGTCACGGTGGTGCACGAAGTCGCGCACCACTTCGGCATCGACGACGAGCGGCTGCACGAGCTCGGCTGGGCCTGACGCGCCGGGGCGGCGGCCCTGGGTGGGGGCCAAGGTCCCGTATCCCTGACGTCCGGTGCTCGTAATGTCCGGGTCAAGCGCGCCCTCGTGGCGCCCCGGAGGCCTCGACGCGTAGGGAGCCCACATGACCGCGGATCCGACCCTGGACCTGTCCAGCGTGCACCTGGCGCGGGACGTCCGCGCCGTGCTCGACGCCAGCCCGCGCGTGATCGTGCCGCGGTCCCGGGTGGAGCTGTACGAGCTGGCCGTGGGCGGCCCGGACGGCGGCCCGACCTTCGCGGTCGAGTACGACGTCGACGGCGCGCCGTACCGCGAGGCCGACGTCGCGCGGTGCCGGAACGGGCTCGCGGTGAACTACCCCGAGGACTACATGCGCCGCCGGGACCCGGACTGCATGCGGATCGCCGACGGTCTGCCGACGGACAAGCCCCGGTACAGGGACGTCTACGGCGAGGACTTCGACCCGGTCCGCGCGCAGACGCTGGCGTGGCTCGCGACCCAGGAGCTCGTCGTGGTGCCGTTCCGGGCCGGCGGCCCGGCGGTCGGCTACCCGTCGCTGGCGATCTGCCCGGCGAACGCGGCCTTCTTCGCGCTCACGCTGGTCGACCTGCAGGGCTGGGTCACCTTCGAGGAGCTCGGCCCGTTCGACCCGCGGTCGATCCTCTACGTCGCCCCGCCGTTCCGGCACACCCGGTTCGGCGGGCGCCAGGTCGTCGTGCACGACCGGTCCGAGCGGCTGCACGAGGTGTGGGCGTACAACCTGTACCCCGGCCCGAGCGCCAAGAAGGGCGTGTTCTCGGTGCTGCTCGACATCGGGGAGCGCGAGGGCTGGCTGACCGCGCACGCCTCGTCGGTCCGCGTGACCACGCCGTACGAGAACGAGACCGTGATCATGCACGAGGGCGCCTCGGGCGGCGGCAAGTCCGAGATGTGCCAGGAGATCCGGCGCGAGGACGACGGGCGGATCCTCGTCGGCACGAACGTGGTGCGCGACGAGCCGTACCACCTCACCCTCGGCGAGACCTCGGCGCTCGCGCCCGTCACCGACGACATGACGCTCTGCCACCCGTCCGTGCAGCGGGGCGACGGCCGGCTCACCGTGTCCGACGCGGAGGCGGGCTGGTTCGTCCGGGTCGACAACCTGACCGCCTACGGCGAGGACGTCGCGCTGGAGCGGGCCGTCATCGAGCCCGACCAGCCGCTGGTGTTCCTGTCGATCGACGGCGTCCCGGGCGCCACGGCCCTGCCGTGGGAGCACACCCTCGACTCGACGGGCCGGCGGTGCCCGAACCCCCGGGTCGTCATCCCGCGGTCGTCGATCAAGAACGTGGTCGCGGAGCCGCAGCCGGTCGACGTGCGCACGTTCGGCGTCCGGATGCCGCTGTGCACCCGGGACGCACCGACCTACGGGATCATGGGGATGATGCACGTCGTCCCGCCCGCCCTGGCGTGGGTGTGGCGGCTGATCGCGCCGCGCGGGGACAAGAACCCCTCGATCGGGGAGAGCGCCGACGTCACCGCGGCGCTCGCGCACGGCGGCATGGTGGCCGAGGGCGTCGGGTCGTACTGGCCGTTCGCCACCGGCACCAAGGTCGCGGCGGCGAACCTGCTGCTGCGCCAGCTGGTCGAGAACGACCGCACCCGGTACGTGCTGACGCCGAACCAGCACATCGGCGCGTACCACGTGGGGTTCTCCGCCGAGTGGCTGACCCGCGAGTACCTGGCCCGGCGCGGCGCCGGGCGGATCCGCCGGGAGCAGCTCGCGCCCGCCCGCTGCGCGCTGTTCGGCTACCGGCCGACCGAGATGAAGCTCGACGGCCAGCAGATCCGGCCGACGCTGCTCCAGCCGGAGTACCAGACGCACGTCGGCCCGGAGGCGTACGACGCGGGCGCCGCCGTGCTGCAGGGGTTCTTCGCGAGCGAGCTGCAGCAGTTCCTCACCGACGACCTCGACCCGCTGGGCCGGCGGATCATCGAGACGTGCCTCGCGGGGGCGCCGGTCGAGGCGTACGAGGAGCTGACGCCGCTGCACCTGTAGCCGCACCCGCCGGGGCCGCGCGGGGCGTGGCTACGCTCGGTCCGTGACCGCCGAGACGACCGCCGACGCCCCGCCCGCCGCCGCCCGCCCGCGCCTCGGCGTGGTGCTCCTGCCCCAGCAGCGCTGGGCGGACGCGCGGCACACCTGGCGGCGCGCCGAGGAGCACGGGTTCGACCACGCCTGGACCTACGACCACCTGGCGTGGCGGACGCTCGCCGACGAGCCGTGGTTCGCCACGGTCCCGCTGCTCGCGGCCGCGGCCGCGGTCACCGAGCGGATCCGGCTGGGCACCTGGGTGGCGTCGCCGAACTTCCGGCACCCGGTGCCGTTCGCCAAGGACGTCATGGGGCTGGACGACGTCGCCGGCGGCCGGTTCCTGCTCGGGCTGGGCGCCGGCGGCGAGGGGTTCGACGCCGGCGTGCTCGGCCCGGCCCCGACGCGCGGCGAGCGCACCCGGCGGTTCGAGGAGTTCGTCGAGCTGCTGGACCGGCTGCTCACCCACCCGGTGACCGACCACGAGGGCACGTTCTACGAGGCGCACGGCGCGCGGATGCACCCGGGCACGATCGCCCGGCCGCGCACCCCGTTCGTGGTCGCCGCGGGCGGGCCGCGCACGATGGCGCTCGCCGCCCGGTACGGGCAGGGCTGGGCGACCTACGGCCCGGTGTTCGCGCCCGACGAGCAGCCCGCGTCCCCGGCCGCCGCGCAGGAGGCCTGGTGGGCAGGGCTCGCCGAGCAGGTCGACCAGCTGCGCGAGATCGCCGGCCGGCTCGCCCCGGACGGCCGGGTGCCGGACCTGTACCTCAACCTCGACGGGGCGCCGGTGTTCTCCCTGACGTCCGCGGCGACGCTGGTCGAGGGCGTCGAGCGCGCCGCGGACCTCGGGTTCACGGACGTGGTCGTGCACTGGCCCCGCGCGGAGGGGATCTACGCGGGGTCCGAGGACGTGCTGGCGGACGGGCTCTCGCGCCTGGGCCGCTGACGCGGGCCGGGGCGCGGCGGGCCGGGGCGTCCGGCCCGCCCGCGGCCTCAGCGGGCCTGCCGCGCCTCCCAGGCGCTCGCGACCATCTCGGTCAGCGTGTGCCGCATGACCCAGTCGAGGTCCCGGGCCGCGGCCTCGCCGGACGCGACGATGCGCGCCGGGTCGCCCGGCCGCCGGGGGGCGATCTCCGGCTCGAACGCGATGCCCGTGGCCTGCGCCATCGCGGTCATGATCTCGCGCACGGACACGCCGTCGCCGGAGCCCAGGTTGTAGACCCGCTGCAGCTCCCGGCCCTCGGACAGCGCGCGCGCCGCGGCGACGTGCGAGGTGGCCAGGTCGGCGACGTGCACGTAGTCCCGCACGCAGGTGCCGTCGGGGGTGGCGTAGTCGTCGCCGTTGATCCGCGGGGTGCGCCCGTCGGCGAGCGCGTCCAGCACCAGCGGGAACAGGTTGTGCGGGCTGGTGTCGGACAGCTCCGGCGTGCCCGAGCCGACCACGTTGAAGTACCGCAGCGAGGTGTGCGCGAGGTCCGTCGCCCGGCCCTGGTCGCGGAGCAGCCACTCGCCGATCAGCTTCGACTCGCCGTAGGGCGACTCGGGCGCGGTCGGGGTGTCCTCGGTGACGAGGTCGACGTCCGGGGTGCCGTACACCGCGGCGCTCGACGAGAACACGATGCGGCGGACGTCCGCGGCGGCCATCGCCTCGAGCAGCCGCGCCGTGCCCGTGACGTTCTGGTCGTACGTGTGCAGCGGGCGCTGCACCGAGACGCCGGCGTACTTGAACCCGGCCAGGTGCACGACGCCCGTGACGCCGTGCTCGCGGAGCGCCGCGGTCACCAGGTCGGTGTCGAGGATCGAGCCCTGCACGAACGGCACGTCGTCGGGGACGAAGCCCCGGTGCCCCGAGGACAGGTCGTCGAGGACCACGGCCCCGATGCCCACCTGCCCGAACGCCCGCACCACGTGCGAACCGATGTACCCAGCGCCTCCGGTGACCAGCCACGTCATGCGGCCCACCCTAGCGCGGATCGCGGGCCGAGATGGTGCTTCGTGTCCGGATGCGGTGGTTTGTGTTCGGTGGCGGGGTGCGTCCGTAAGTGGTCCGCGGGCGCCTGCGTGGACCTGCGCGTGGCCAGGATGTCGGCGTGAGCGCCACCTTCCCCGCTGCCGGACGACGCCTCGCGGCCTGCGCCCTCGGGCTCGCCGCGCTGGTGGTGGCCGCTGTCCTGCCGTCCGGTGCGCAGTTCGCCGACCCCGGCGCGGTCCGGGCCGCGTTCGGGGCGGCGGAGCCGGTCCCGGTCCTGCTGGGCGGCGGCGTCGACGCCGGGGACGCGTGGTCGTTGGGCTGGGAGGCCGACGGGCGGCTGTACAGCTGGGGTGCCAACGGCCGCGGAGAGCTCGGCCAGGGGGCGGAGGGCGACCCGGTCCTCCGCCCGGTGCCGGTGGCGCTGCCGGACGGGCAGCGGGTCCGGCAGGCGGCGGCCGGGATCAACCTGGGCATCGCGCTGACCGACGACGGTGGCGTCTGGACCTGGGGGAACCCCGACGTCGGGGGCAACACCGCCACGCCGCAGCGGCTCGCCTTCTTCGACGGCCTCGGCGACCCGGTGGCCGGGGTGGACGCGGGCGGTTACTACTACCTCGCCTGGACCGAGGCGGGCGCGCTGTACTCCTGGGGCAACCCGACGGCGCGGCTCGGGCGGTCCGCGACGGACGCGCAGGAGCCGCGCCGGGTCACCGCCCAGGGTCTCGACGGCCGGGTCGTCACGACGGCGTCCGCCGGGCGGTTCCACGGCGCCGCGGTGACGGCGGGCGGGGTCGTCGTCTGGGGCGAGTCCAACGGCGACCGCACGGGGCGCGCCGTGGCGGCGCCCGCGGCGGGCGAGCTCCTCTCGGTCGCGGCGGGCAACCGCACGACGCTGCTCGTCGCGGCCGACGGCACCCTGTGGACCACGGACGGCGCGGCGACCGCCACCCAGGTGGCCGGGCTCGCCGGGATCGTGGGTGCCTCGATCTCGTCGCCCGTCCAGGGCGCCTCGTCGGCCTGGGCCTGGGACGCCGACGGGAGCCTGTGGGCCTGGGGTGCCAACGCCACCGGCCTGCTCGGGCTGGGCGCCGTCGACGCGTCCGTCGCCTCCCCGACGTCGGTGCTCCTGCCTCCCGACGCGATCGGCGGCGACGCTTCGCGGGCGCCCCGGGTCGCGGCCGGTGCCACCCACGCGCTGTACGACTCCGGCGAGGGGACGTTCGCCGCGGCGGGCGACAACGGCTCCGGGCAGCTCGGCGACGGCAGCATGCAGGGCCGCACGACGTTCCAGGTGACGATCCCGGTCGCCGGCTGGCCCTGACGAATGCGGCCGGGAGTGGTGCGATCCGGCCCCCGATGCGGCAGAGTGCACCGCAGGCCGCCGGTGGGGCGGCCGCGGCGACCGGCGCCGTGGCCGGCGCTCCGGTGGCGGCGCGCGAGATGCTCAGTATGCTGAGCATCCACTCGAGCCCTGGGGAGGACGCGTGCGCAGTGCCCGCACCCGAGCGGAGGGGGTCGGCGGTCTGGTCGCCGACGCCCCGGCGCGCGCCCGCGCGAGCCGCGGCCCGCACGCGAGCGCCCCGGTCCCGGACGCGCCCGGCCTCGCCGCCCGGGTCGAGGACGGCGTCGCGGCGGTCCGGCTGCTGCTGGTCGACGACGCCGCCGCCCGGCGCGCCCGGGCGCGCGAGCTGGCCGCCGAGCACGCCGCCCTGTGGCGCGCGGTCGGCGAGCAGATCGGCGGCGGCCGGCTCATGCGGCCGCGCCTGACCCTGGCCGCGTACCTCGGCCTGGGCGGGGCGGACCTCGCGGCCGTCGCCCCGGTCGCCGCGGCGCAGGAGGTCCTGCACACCGCGATGCTCGTGCACGACGACGTCCTCGACCACGACGACACCCGCCGGGGCCGCCCCAACGTCACGGGCACGGTCCGCCGCCGGCTCGCGGCCCGGGGCGTCGCGGGCCCCGCGGCCGACGACCCGGTGCTCGCCGCCGGCCTGCTGGGCGGGGACATCGCCATCGCGGCCGCGTTCGACCTGGTCGCGTCGGCGCCCGTGCCGCCGGCGACGGCGCTGCGGGTCGTGCGGTCGCTGGCGCGCGCGGTCGACACGACCGTCGCCGGCGAGCTGCTCGACGTCACCGGTGCGCTGCACGGTCCGACGTCGGTCGACGCCCTGCGCGTCGCCGAGCTCAAGACCTCCGTGTACTCGTGCTGCACGCCGCTGGCCGCCGGTGCGGTGCTGGCCGGCGCCGACGACCGGGTGCTGGGCGTGCTCGACCGGTTCGGCACCGCGTTCGGCGTGGCGTTCCAGCTGCTCGACGACGAGCTCGGCGTGTTCGGCGACCCCGGCGCCACCGGCAAGTCGGTGCTGTCCGACCTGCGCGAGGGCAAGCGGACCGAGCTGCTGCGGCTCGCCTACCTGCGCGCGGACGACGCGCAGCGGGCGGTCCTGGACGCCCTGGTCGGCCGGCCCGACCTCACCGAGGCGGACGCCGCCCGGGTGCGGGGCGTCATCGAGGCGTCCGGGGCGCTCGCGGAGGCCCGGCTGGTCCGGGCCGACGCGGTGCGGACCGCGCGCACGACCGCGGCCGAGGGCCTGCCCGAGCCGCTCGCCGGCTACCTGGTCGACCTGGTCGACGCCACCGCCGGGGTGGCCGGGTGACCGCGACCCGGATCCCCGTCCGGGCCGCGTCGGCCGCGCTGTACGACCGCACCGCCGCCCGGGCGAGCCGCGCCGTGCTCGCCGGCTACTCGACGTCCTTCGGGCTCGGCACCCGGCTGCTCGGCCCGCGCGCCCGCCGGGACATCGAGGCGGTGTACGCGCTGGTCCGGATCGCCGACGAGGTGGTGGACACCCGCGGCGGCGCCGACGCGGGGGCGCTGCTCGACGAGCTCGAGGCGCAGACCGCCCGGGCCATGGCGTCGGGGTACTCGACCAACCTCGTCGTGCACGCGTTCGCGCGCACCGCCCGTCGCACCGGGATCGGCGCGGCCGAGGTCGACCCGTTCTTCGCGTCGATGCGCGCCGACCTCACGGTGACCGTGCACGACCGCGAGTCGTACACCCGGTACGTCTACGGCTCGGCCGAGGTGGTCGGGCTGATGTGCCTGCAGGTGTTCCTCAACGCCGACCGCGCGCCGGGCGAGCCGGTGCGCCGGCCGGACGCCCCCACGGTCGACGGCGCGCGGGCGCTCGGCGCCGCGTTCCAGAAGATCAACTTCCTGCGCGATCTCGGCGCCGACTCCGGCGAGCTCGGCCGCTGCTACTTCCCCGGCGTCGGGCCCGAGGGCCCGACCGACGGGCAGCTCGCCGCGATCCTGGACGAGATCGGCGCCGACCTGGCCCGGGCCCGCGCGGCGCTGCCGCGGCTGCCCCGGCGGGCGCGGGCGGCGGTGTCCGCGACGCTGGCGCTGTACGACACGCTGCTCGCCGACCTGGCGGCGACGCCGCCGGAGCGGGTGCTCGCGACGCGGGTCCGGGTGAGCACGCCGCGCAAGGTGGCGGTGCTCGCGCGGACGCTGGCGGGCGAGGCGGCGGACGCGGCGCGGTCGCGCTCCGCGGGCGGGGCCGGTCGCGCGGGCGGCCGGGACGGACGAGACGACGGAGGTGCTGCGTGACGGGTCGGGTGGTCGTGGTCGGCGGCGGGATCGGCGGCCTCGCGACCGCGGCCCTGCTCGCGCGGGGCGGCGCGGACGTCACGCTGCTGGAGCGGCACGACCGCGTCGGCGGCCGCACCGGCACCTGGGAGCAGGACGGGTTCCGGTTCGACACCGGGCCGTCCTGGTACTTCATGCCGGAGGTGTTCGACCACTTCTTCGCGCTGCTCGGCGAGCGGGTCGAGGACCACGTGGACCTCGTGCGGCTCGACCCGGCCTACCGGCTGTTCCCGGAGCCCGACCCGGCCGCCGGGCCCGGCGCGCCGTCGGAGCCGTTCGACGTCGTCGGCGACCCCGAGGCGAACTGGGCGACCTTCGAGGCGATGGAGCCCGGCGCGGGCGAGGCGTTCCGCCGGTACACGGCGGAGTCGACCGACGCGTACCGGACCGCGCTCGACCACTTCCTCTACACGACGTTCGAGCGGCCGGACCGGGCGATCACCGCCGACGTGGCGCGGCGCTCCGGCACGCTGGCCTCGCTGCTGACCCGGTCGCTGGCCGACAAGGTCGCGGCGACCACCGACCACCCGGTGCTCCGCCAGGTGCTGGGCTACCACGCGGTGTTCCTCGGCTCCTCGCCGTACCGGGTGCCCGCGCTGTACTCCCTGATGAGCCACCTCGACCTGGTCGACGGCGTCCGGTTCCCGCGCGGGGGCATGTACACCCTCATCGAGGCGATCGAGCGGCTGGCCGTCAAGGAGGGCGTGACGATCCGGACCGGCGCCGACGTCGTGGCGGTCGAGGTCGACGGCGCGGCCCGCTCGGCCCGGCACCCGCGGCGCACCGGCGTCGCCCGGGGCGTGCGCCTGGCGTCGGGCGAGGTCGTGCCCGCGGACGTCGTGGTGTCCGGCGCCGACCTGTTCCACACCGAGACCGCCCTGCTCGCGCCCGAGCACCGCACGCTGCCCGAGCCGTGGTGGCAGGACCGGGGCCCCGGCATCTCCGCGCTGCTCGTCATGGCCGGCGTGCGCGGGGAGCTGCCCGAGCTCGCGCACCACTCGCTGTTCTTCACGCGGGACTGGCCGGGGAACTTCGACGCGATCCTCGGCGAGGGCCGCTCGTCCCGGCCGGAGGACCTGCGCGTCCCGGACGCGGCCTCGCTGTACGTCTCGCGCACCACGGCCACGGACCCGTCCGCCGCGCCGACGGGCCACGAGAACCTGTTCGTGCTCGTGCCGTTCCCGGCGGACGCGTCGATCGGCGCCGGGCCGGCCGGGGCGGCGGAGCTCGACTCCTACGCCGACCGGTACCTCGACCAGGTCGCGCGCTGGGCCGGCGTGCCGGACCTGCGCTCCCGGGTCGTCACCCGCCGGGTCGTCGGGCCGGCGGACTTCGCCCGCGACTTCTCCGCCTGGCGCGGGACCGCGCTCGGCATGGAGCACACGCTCCGGCAGAGCGCGATGTTCCGGCCCGGCGACCGGTCGCCGCGCGTGCCCAACCTGCTGCACGTCGGCGGCGGGACCGTGCCGGGTGTGGGCCTGCCGATGTGCCTGATCAGCGCCGAGCTGGTCGCCAAGCGGCTGCTCGGCGAGACCTCGCCGAGCCCGCTCCCGGCGCCGCTGCGCAGCGGCTACCTCGACGCCGCCCGCCGGCGCGGGGCGTGGACCGAGGCCGTGCCGGCGGGGGCGCGGTGATCCGGTTCGCCTACCTCGGCGCGCTGCTGCTCGCGCTGGGGGGCCTCGCCCTGATCGACCGCCGGTGGCGCCTCGCGTTCTGGGCCGCCCCGCGGCGCGCGGCGCTCTGCGTCGGGATCGGCGTCGTCGGCTTCCTGCTCTGGGACGTCGCCGGCCTGCTGCTCGGGATCTTCGCGCGCGGCGAGAGCCCGCACATGACCGGCCTGCTGCTCGCGCCGGACCTCCCGGTCGAGGAGGCGGTGTTCCTCACGCTGCTCTGCTACAACGCGCTGCTCGCGTGGCGGGGGATCGACCGGGCGCTGGCGGGGCGGCGCGCCCGGGCCGCGGGACCGGCCGGCGCCGCGGGGGAGGCGGCCCGGTGACCAACATCGTGCTGAACGTGATCGTCCTGGCCGCGGTCGTCGCGGTGTCCTGGCGGGTGCTGCGGCGGATGCGGCTGGGGCCCGTCGCCGGCGCGGCGCTCGTGCTGTGCGTGCTGACCATGGTGTTCGACACCCTGATGATCGCCGCCGACCTGTACGTCTTCGACCCCGAGAAGATCCTCGGCGTCTACCTGTGGGGGGCTCCGCTGGAGGACTTCTTCTACGCCGTCGTGGCCGCGCTGGCGATGCCGGTGCTGTGGACGGTGCTCGAGCGGCGGTCCGCGGCGCGCGCGTCGGCGGGCGGGTCCGCGGGGGACGCCCGGGGGGACGCCGCGTGAGGCAGGTGCTCGCGGCCTCGCGGCCGTTCTCGTGGATCAACACCGCCTACCCGTTCGCCGCCGGCTACCTGCTGGCGACCGAGGGCCGGGTCGACCTCACCTTCGTGATCGGGACGCTGTTCTTCCTGATCCCGTACAACCTGCTCATGTACGGCGTGAACGACGTGTTCGACTACGCCTCCGACCTGCAGAACCCCCGCAAGGGCGGCATCGAGGGGGCGCTCGCCGACCCCGCCGTCGCGCGGGTCGTGCACCGGCGGATCCTGTGGGCGAGCGCGCTGTCCGTGCTGCCGTTCCTGGTCTACCTGCTGGCGGTGGGTTCGCTCGCGGCGGGCCTGACGCTGCTGCTGGTCGTGTTCCTGGTCGTCGCGTACTCGGCCCCGGTGCTGCGGTTCAAGGAGCGCCCGGTCCTCGACTCGGCGACGTCGGCCATGCACTTCGTCGGCCCGCTGCTCTACGCGCTGGTGCTGGTCGGCGCCGACCTCGGGTCGCGCTCGGTCTGGCCGGTGCTGGTGGCGTTCGTGCTGTGGGGCATGGCCTCGCACGCGTTCGGCGCCGTGCAGGACGTGCGGGCCGACCGCGAGGGCGGGATCGGCTCGGTCGCGACCGTGCTCGGCGCGCACGCCACCGTGGTGCTCGCGACCGTCGCGTACGTGCTGGCCGCCGCCGTGCTGCTCGTGCTGCCCTGGCCGGGGTGGCTCGCGGCGGTGCTGCCGCTCGTCTACGCCGCGAGCACGGCGCGGTTCTGGTCGGTGCGCGACGAGGACTGCGAGCGGGCCAACGCGGGGTGGCGGACGTTCCTCTGGCTGAACCTGGTCGTCGGGTTCCTGGTGACGATGCTGCTGATCGCGATCGCGCTGACCACGTGAAACCCGCCCGCGGGCCGGGCCCCTGGCGGTAACCTCGCGACGGCAGACGACGAGCCGGGGGAGGACCGCGTGCGAGGGAGCGCAGGGGCGTGGCGACTCGCGCTCGTGGCCGCGCTCACGGTCGGCGCGACCGCGGGCTGCGCGGCCGGGGACGGCGTCGGCACCGCGTCGGTCGGCGGCGCCGGCACGGCCGGGACGCTCGCGCCCGCTAGCCCGTCGCCCGCGCCGGTGACGCCGTCGCCCGCGGCCCCGTCGCCGGAGCCGACCTACGCCCTGTGCGCGGAGTTCCCGGCCACCGGGCCGCTGCCGGGCGACGGCGAGGGCTGGTGGAACGGGGCGCCCGCGCGGCCGGACGGGTCGGTCGTGCGGGACCCGGCCGAGTGGCCGCCGCAGGTGCGCGAGCACCCGCGCGTGGCCACGGTCGAGGTGGACACCGCCCGGGTGATCTCGCTGTACGACCGGACGACCTGCCGGCAGGACCGGACGGGCTACGTCCCGCCCGCCCCGGGGCCCGACTGGCCGCCCGGGGGCGTCGTCGTGCTCGACGCCGACACCGGGGAGCTGCTCGGCGCCCGCCCGGCATCCGGGGGCGGCTGAGCGTCAGCCCGCCAGCGGCTCGTCCAGCTCCGGGAGCGGGGCGTCCGCCTCGAAGGCCGGCGCGTGCAGCAGCGTCACGGTCGCCCAGCCGCGCAGCAGCATGCCCGCGTCGGTGTCCGGCTCGCGGGACACCCAGTGCTCCGAGTACGTGAGCATGAGGTTCCCGTGCTCGACCTCGTGCACCCGCGCCTGCACGGCGCCGAACGCGGCCAGCGGTGCCCGGCGCAGCCCGCGGACCTCGGCGAGCGGCCGGTCCGGGACGTTGAGGTTGACCACCCGGTCGGGCTGCTGCGGCTGGTCGACCATCCACCGGAGCACGTGCGCGGTGTAGGCCTCGGCGGTCGCCCAGTGCTGCGGCCGGGCGTCGGTGAGCGACACCGCCAGCCCGCGGATGCCGTGCGTGGCCGCCGACAGCGCCGCGCCGACGGTGCCCGAGTGCAGCACGGCGTGCCCGGTGTTGGCCCCGCGGTTCACGCCCGACAGCACCAGGTCCGGCTTCGGCCCGAACCCGCCGTGCGCCGCGACGAACGCGATCAGCGCCGGCGCCGCCCGCACCGCGTACGAGTCCACGCCGTCGGGCAGGCCGGGGGCGTCCGTGCGGTCGACGACCAGCCGGCCGTCGTGCTCCGCGCCGAGCAGCGACGCGCTCGCCCCGGACGAGTCCCGCGCGGGCGCCGCGACCACCACCTCGTCCGCGCCGGCGTCGAGCGCAGCCCGGGCCAGCACGGCCAGCCCCTCGGACTCGATCCCGTCGTCGTTCGTCACCAGGACGCGCATCCTCGCTCCTCCTCGTTCCCGGCCGCGCGCCGGGGTCGTCGGTCGTCCGTCGTCCGGCCGGCGGTCAGCCGACCTCCCGCACCACGATCTGCTCGGCGAACCGCTCGATCTGCTCGCGGTGCCCGGTGCCCAGCCCGCGGCGCGTCACGTTCAGAGCGCCGGCCGCGGCGCCCAGCCGCGCCGCCTCGGTCAGCCGCAGCCCGCGCCCGACACCGACGGCCATGCCCGCGGTCATCGAGTCGCCGGCCCCGCGGTGGTCGACCGTGGTCACCGACGGCGCCACCACCTCCGAGACGCCGGACGCGGTGACCAGCAGGGCCGGGTCCGCGGCGCGGGACACCACCATCGCGCCGACCTGCCCGGGGGCCTCGGCGTCGACGTCGATCGGGTCGTCCGGGAACTCGTCCCCGTGGCCCTCGGGCAGGCCCGGCTCGGGGCGCAGCAGCCGCCGGGCCCCCTCGCGCAGCGAGTCCACCGAGCCGTCCTCGGCGAGCCCCGCCTCGAGCAGCTCCTCGTGCGACATCTTGAGCACGTCGACGCCGGCCCTCGCGGCCTCGACCGCCGCCTTCCCGGACAGGTCGGCGACGGTCTTCACGCCCGCCGCCCGCAGGTCCCCGATCAGCCGGCCGAAGAACGACGCCGGCAGCAGCGGCGACGGGTAGGCGCCGGTGATCACGCACACGTCGGCGTCGAGCGCCTCGACGAGGACGGTGCCGTACAGGTCGTCGATCTCGTGCCGGTCGAGCCGGGCCGGCGGCATGAACGCGAGCTCGTTCCGCTCGCCGCCGCGGCGGTCGTGCAGGTAGGCGCCGTTGCCGCCGGCGTACGACACCCGGCGCACCCGCAGGTTCTCGGTCTCGGCGAGGTGGCCGAGCACGGTGCCGGTCTCGCCGCCGAACGGGCCGCACACGACGACCTCCGCGCCGAGCGAGTACGCCATCCGCGCGACCCACAGGCCCTGGCCGCCCGAGTGCACGTGCAGCTCGGGGCTCTCGTCGTCCGAGCCCGTCTCGAGCGTGACCGTGAGGATCGGCGTCGGCGCGAGGACGCACACGCGGGGGTTGCGGCTGCTCGGCACGGGCGTCCTCCTGGGCTCGGGGTCGTCCCGACCCATGCTGACGTGCGTGCACGCCCCCGGCGACCGGAGCCCGCGCCACCCGGGTGGTGCCGGGCGGTGTGCAGGTCGTGCGCAGGGTCCGCGGAGCGGCCGGCCCCGGGTGGTGACCGCGCGGCCGGGCGTGTTCGATGGCTCGCGTGATCCGTGCAGCAACCCCGTCCTCCCTGCCGACCGCGACGACCGAGGAGGCCGTCGACACCGCCCGGGACGTGCTGGTCCCGGTGCTGTGGGTGGCCGGCGCCGTGCTCGTGGCCCTCCTGGTCGCGGTCCTGATCGGCGCCCTCGTCCGCACCGTCGCCAAGAAGTCCGCCCTCGCGGCCGACCTGGCTCGGCGGTCCAAGCGCCCGCTGCGCGCGGTGCTCATCGTCATCGCGGTGTGGGTGGCGCTGGCGATCTCCGTGCCGGACGCCGACTGGGAGAGCTCCTGGATGCGGGCGATCGGGCACGTGCTGCTCATCGCGCTGATCGCCGCGGCGACCTGGCTCGTCGGCACGCTGGCCTTCGTGGTGGAGGACCTCGCGCTGCAGCGCTACCGGGTCGACGTGAAGGACAACCGGCACGCGCGCCGGGTGCGCACCCAGGTCCAGCTGCTCCGGCGGATCACCGTCGCGGTGCTGGTCGTCGTCGGTGTCGCCGCGGTGCTGCTGACCTTCCCGGGCGTCTCCGCGTTCGGCGCGAGCCTGCTGGCGTCCGCCGGCCTGCTGTCCGTCGTCGCCGGTCTCGCGGCGCAGAGCTCGCTGGCGAACGTGTTCGCCGGCCTGCAGATCGCGTTCACCGACGGCATCCGGGTCGACGACGTCGTGATCGTCGAGGACCAGTGGGGCCGGATCGAGGAGATCACCCTCACCTACGTCGTCGTGCACATCTGGGACGACCGCCGGCTGATCCTGCCGTCCACCTACTTCACGCAGACCCCGTTCGAGAACTGGACCCGGCGCGCCGCCGAGCTGCTGGGCACGGTCGAGATCGACGTCGACTGGCAGGTGCCGGTGGACGAGCTGCGCGCCGAGCTGAACCGGCTGCTGGCCGACACCGACCTGTGGGACCACCGGGTCGGCATCCTCCAGGTCACCGACGCGGTCGGCGGCGTGGTCCGGCTGCGGGCGCTGGCGAGCGCCGTCGACGCCCCGACGCTGTTCGACCTGCGCTGCTACCTGCGCGAGGGGCTGGTGTCCTACCTGCAGCGGAACGCCCCGCAGGGCCTGCCGCGCACCCGGATCGAGACGACCAGGGGTGCGCCGCTGCCGGTCGTCGAGCCGGCGCCCGCGGAGGCCCGTCGGCCGCGGACCGGCGCGCACGCGATCGTGGAGCCGCCGGCCGAGACCGGGCAGCTCGACGCCCGGCTGTTCACCGGGAGCGTCGAGGCGATGCAGCGCGCCGGGTCGTTCGCCGGACCGGGGGAGGACGTGATCGCCGAGCGCGAGGAGCACGCCGCGGAGGCCCGGCAGGAGGCGGAGGGCACCGCGGGGCGGTCCTCGGGCGGGCGGAAGGTCGGCGTGGTGCCCGCGCCGGGGACGGACGCGGTGCCGCTGGCGGCAGCGGCGGCCGGGGGCGGTGCCCCGGGGGACGCGGTGCCGGTGGCGCCGGCGTCGGGGGCGGAGACCGGCGCGGCGGCCGCGGGGGCGACGGGGGCCACGGCGTCTGTGGGGACGGTGCCGCCGGCGTCGGTGGCCCCGGGCGCCGCGACGAGCGCCAGCCGGGAGGCGCCGGGCGCCCCGGTCGCGCCGGTGCCGGGCGAGCCCGCCGCGCCTGCCGCGCCGGGCGAGCCGGCCACCCCGGGTGAGCAGGCCGCGCCGGCAGCCCAGGCCGCGCCGGCCGCCCCGGCCGCGCCCGCCGAGCCGGCGCAGGAGTCCGGCACGATGGTCCTGCCCGCGTACGGCGCCGCCCGGCCCGCGACGGGCACGACCGGCGAGACCCAGGTCCAGCCCGCGGTCGGGTCGACCCCCGCCCCCGAGCCCGCGCCGGCCACGCCAGCCGAGCCGGACGAGACCCCCGCGCCCCCGACCCGCCGCTCCGTCCGCAGCGCCCCGATCGACCCGAGGAACCGCCCCACCCGCTGACCTCACCGCACGCCCGCACCCCGCCGAGATGGCAACTCTCGGCTGCACGGACCCGTCCCCGCGCAGCCGAGAGTTGCCATCTCGCCGTGCGGGCAGCTGATGTCCCCTCCCGGCGCCGGGTAGGGACATCGACTGCCCGCTCGGCGGTCCTGGACGCGGGCACGTGCGGGCGTGCAAGGGCGCGCAGGGGGAGGAGGGTGCGGGACGCACGCGCCGCTGTCCAGCGCGCTCCGCGCAGCGGACGGCCGCGGTCTTGCCCAGCGGACGCGCGGTTGCATCCCGCCGCGGACCCGCCGACGGTGGAAGGGTCCGATGGTCGCGGCGCCCCGGCACCGCGACCGCCACCGGCCACGAGAGGAGCACCTGTGCTCACCCTGACCGAGAACGCCACCACCGCCGTCCGCGACCTCACCACCCGCGCGGGGCTCCCCGACTCGGGCGGTCTGCGCATCGCCGAGTCCCAGCAGCAGCTCGGCTCGTTCGAGCTCGCGCTCGTCCCGGAGGCCGTGCCGGGCGACGACGTCATCGACTCGGACGGCGCGACCGTGTTCGTCTCCCCGGAGACGTCGACGGCGCTCGCGGACCTCACGCTGGACGCCGACCCGTCGGCCACCGGCGCCCCCGGCTTCACCCTGGCGCCGCAGGGCTGACGCCCCGCGCCCCCGGGCAGACGACGAGGGCCCGCGCAGCCGCCTGGTGCGGATGTGCGGGCCCTCGTCGTGCCGGGCGCCCCGAGCGGTCTCCCACCGCCCCGGGGCTCGTGCCCGGCAGACGGTCCGGCGACGGTCTCCCACCGTCGCCGGACCGGGTCACGGCCGGCCGTGCGTCAGGCGCGAGCGCCCTTGCG
>Ga0164306_10000347_pt1 | contig 18291 bp, 13 predicted proteins | sample Whisoiple_242_MG_FD_110213 | JGI IMG/M metagenome (GOLD analysis project Ga0164306, IMG submission 110213) | Soil microbial communities amended with fresh organic matter from upstate New York, USA - Whitman soil sample_242_MG | ecosystem: Environmental > Terrestrial > Soil > Unclassified >... | reverse complement strand
CGCATGCGAAAGACATTCAGCTCCTGGCGGCGCATGTCTTCCGTTCCCATGTAGACGACGCATTGCAGGCCGAACAGCGCGCATACGGTCGCCGTGGCAACGCCGTGCTGCCCCGCTCCGGTTTCCGCGATGATGCGCTTCTTGCCCATGCGAATTGCCAGCAGCGCCTGGCCCAGGCAGTTGTTGATTTTGTGGGCGCCGGTGTGCAGCAGGTCTTCGCGCTTGAGATAGATCTTTGCTCCGCCCAGCTCTTTGGTCAGACGCCGCGCATGAAACAGCGCCGTGGGACGGCCGGCATACTCTTTGAGCAGCCGCTCAAACTCTGCGCGAAACTTCTTGTCGCGCCGCGCCTTGTCATATTCGCGCTCCAGCTCTTCCAGCGCCGCCATCAGCGTTTCCGGAACGTATCGACCGCCATACGGGCCAAACCTTCCGGCTACCGGTTTCTCTTTTTTCAATGCGCTACCTGTCATGCCTGTTCCGCCTTCCGTACCGCCGCAACAAATGCATTTAACTTGTCCGGATCTTTCCGTCCCGGCTCGCGCTCCACTCCGGTGACGACATCCACGCCCCACGGTTGAAAGACCCGCATCGCTTCTCCCACGTTTTCCGGAGTCAGTCCGCCGGCGATAATGAACGATCCCTTTTTTTCACCCAATTGTGCCCGCGCTGCATGCCAGTCAAACGTCTTGCCGCTTCCCGCGCCCGAATCCAGCAGCCATGCGCTCACAACTCCGGGTGTCCCGGCATCGTCAATCGTTATCTCGGAGCCCTGCTGTACAAGGACGGTCTTGATCGTTCGCATGGAATTGCGGCGGTCCCTGGGCAAGGAGTTGTAGACCTCCTGAGGGACCTCTTTTCCGTGCATCTGAATTCCCGTCAACTCCACCTGGCCGACAAGCTCTGCAATTTCTGCCGCTGAATTGTTCATAAACACGCCGATCTTCTCCACTCCGCGCGGCAGCCGTCGGATAATCGCCTGCGCCTGCTCCATCGACACATGGCGCTTGCTGGGCGCAAAGATAAAGCCCAGAGCGTCAGCGCCGGCTTCAATCGAGCTGAGCGCGTCTTCAAGAGAGGTAGTCCCGCAGATTTTGATCCAGGTACGCATGCAATTATTTTTAGGGAAAGCTGCTTTGGCTTCTTACTGGACTGTGCCACGCCAATGAGGAGAAGCCGCGGTGGATGGCGAATACCATCCCGCATCCTGCAAGAGCTGCTGCAATTTCTGCCCGGGGTCCTCAGCGCGCATCAGCGTTTCGCCAATCAGAAAGGCCTGATAGCCGGCGGCATGCAGCTCACGGATCTCCGCGCCGCTATCGATTCCGCTTTCCGCCACGCGCAGCACGTGGTTGGGAATGCTGCCGGCCAGATCGACAACGGTATCCAGGCTGACTTGAAACGTTTTGAGATTGCGGCTGTTCACGCCGATGATGTCCGCTCCGCCCTCAATCGCCCGCCTCAGCTCTTCTTCGTCATGCACTTCACAAAGCGCGTCAAGGTCCAAAGCGCGGGAGTAATCGAGCAGCCGGCGGAAGGTGGCGTCGTCCAGCGCCGCCATAATCAGCAGCACGGCATCGGCATGGTGGGCGCGGGCCTCGGTAATCTGAAATTCATCGACGATAAAATCTTTGCGCAGGCATGGCAGCTCGGTGGCTGCTGAAGCTTCCAGCAGGTTGGCCAGCGATCCCTGAAAGAACTCTTCATCGGTCAAGACCGACAGGGCGGAAGCTCCACCACGCGCCAGCTGGTTGGCCAGCACTCCCACGGGAAACGTCCCGCGAATCGTGCCCTTGGAAGGAGAAGCCTTCTTCAGTTCCCCGATCACAGCCGGGCCAAGCTGCGACATGGCTGCCAGACGCTTGCGAAAACCGCGCGGTGTGTAAGCCGCGGCCGCTTTTTCCAGCGGACGCACCTTTGCCCGCTCTTTGGCGCGGACCACGCGCTCACGTGTGGCGGCGAGAATTTGGTCCAGGGTGGTCATGGCGGCGATAACTTCAAGTATATGGGTTTCGGAGGAAAAACCGAAACCCAAAAAAGATAGCCGCGAATAAACGCGAAGAACACGAATCCACCTCTTCTGTCGCTGAAGATTCGGTTCCTGTTGTTCTTTCGCGGCTTCCTCAGGAAGGAGCCGTAGTAAAAAAGGACTAAATCTCGCCGTGCGAGCGCCCACGTTCTTCAATCACAATGCCGCCATTTTCGGTGGTGGCCCGGACTTGCGGGTTCGCGCCGCCCATACGGAACAATTTGTGCCCATTGTCCCAGGCGCGCTCGCCGGCATTGCAGACATCGTCTTTGCAGACAATCGAAGTATGCTCTGAAGCAACCACTTCCAGACCGCCATTAAAGGCCTTTGGCACAGAAACCACCAGGCCGCCGTTGCGGGCGTGGGCTTCCAGGCCCTTGCCTTCCCAGTGCTCCTGCAATGCAATGGAGAGGCCGCCATTCTCCACCTTGGCGCTCACGTCGCCGCCGCAATCCTTGATGGATATGCCGCCATTCTCAGCTTCCGCGGTCAATTTGCCGCTGCTCCGCCGGAAGGAAATGCCTCCATTTTCCGCATGGGCTTCTGCCGTGCCGATAAACGATGTCAGAGAAACGCCGCCATTGTGGACGCTGAGGTTCAGATTCGCATTCTTCGGCGCTTTCACCAGCAGAAGCGTGCCCAGCGAGTAATCATTGTCCTGCGGCACGTGGATGGAGATATTTGAGCCGTTGATCTCCAGATGCGTTTCAGCCAGCAATTTGCGGCCCTGGCTTTCATCGTCGGTGGCAATCTGTTTGCAGAGTTTAAGGCTGACTTCAGGCTTGTCCCAGGTCGTTACCTGAATGCCGCCATTGTGCTCAGCCGTAATCTTGAGCGGCTGGTTGGCTATGGTCTTGGTCTCTTCATCGCGAACGTTCGCCCTATATTCATTGTTGCCCACGCGCAGATGGTCGCGGCAATCGTCGCTCGGGGAATCATCGTTCATGGTGACGGTTGAACTGTGCCGATTGGCATTGTCTTCGGCGCGGACCATCCATGCACCAAACGGCAGCAGCAGCAGCATGATCAGCAGTCGTCTCATTGCTCACCTCGCAAATGATGGGTTAGACCTATGCAGACAGATGCGGTTAGCAAAGTTTTATAGGAATGCTGGGACGAAGTGTTATGCGCTGATCAGCCCGCGCGGCTTGACATTCTTGCGGATGAAGTCGGCAATGTCGTCCATGGGCGTGCCAGGATTGAAGATTGCGTTAACGCCGGCTTTTTTCAGGAAATCAAAGTCCTGCTCCGGGATGATGCCGCCGATCAGGAACAGAACGTCTTCCATTTTATTCTGGCGCAACAAGCCAGACACGCGAGGCACGATGGCGTTGTGCGCGCCCGAGAGGATGGAGAGGCCAATCACATCCACGTCTTCCTGCAAGGCCGAATTGACAATCATTTCGGGAGTCTGGCGCAGCCCGGTATAGATGACCTCCATGCCGGCATCGCGCAGGGCGCGGGCAATTACCTTGGCGCCGCGATCATGGCCGTCAAGCCCGGGCTTGGCGACGAGCACGCGGATTTTGCGGTCAGCAGCCATCTTCTCTGATTCTATCAAACAGCTTAACCACAGAGGACACAGAGAACCACAGAGGTCTTTACGAAGTTCTTGTTTTCCTCTGTGTTCCTTTGTGTCCTCTGTGGTTAAGAGTTTCGTCTTCCGGTAGTTCCAGGCTCCGCCACAGATACCACGCCGCATAACTGCAATAGGGATGCCAGCCCCTGGCGATCTGCTCCACCTGCTTTGGCGTGGGCATCTTGCGCTTGCGATAGGCCCGCTGGATGGCCATACGCACGCCCAGGTCGCCGACCGGCAGCACGTTGGGCCGCCGTAGAGAAAACAGCAGGAACATATGCGCGGTCCATACGCCCACGCCTTTGATGTCCGTAAGCGATACAATCACTTCTTCGTCGCTCATGGCGGGCAGCTTGGCAAAGTCCACCTTGCCGCTCAGCGCGTGCTCGGCCAGGTCGCGTATATAGCCCAGCTTTTGCCGTGAGAGCCCGGCCCGCCGCATTTCGCCCACGCTCAAGTTCTGGATGGCTTGCGGCGTCAATGCCCCGCCAGCGGCCTCTTCCAGACGGCCATAAATGGTTCGCGCGGCCTTGGTGCTCAACTGCTGGAAGACGATGGCCCGCGCCAGCATTTCAAACGTGGGCTCGCGATAGGCCATCTTGCACGGCCCCACACGGGCAATAATAGAGGCAAGGATTGCGTCCGATTTCTTGAGATGATCAAGCGCCTTTTTCATGGATGACCAATTCTATCAATCGCCGGAATCCTACCCAAGCCCGCGCAAAAGCGGCGCGCTCTTGGGGGCCCGCCATCGCGCGGGGTCGCCGGAATCAGAAAGCAGCGTTCGGACAGAAGCGGAGAAACGCAGAGAAATGAAGTCTACCTTTCGATGAATACTGATCTTAAGCCAAACGCGCCGGTCACATCTTCGACCCGTGTTGAGTTCAGCCTCGCGCACGCCTTAACACGCCAATGGGGGCAGAACGTACGCTATTTCGGTTTTTGGCGGGCTCTAAGGGAGTTCTGCGGAGCATTTTGGCGAGCGATTGGGGAGTTGTTACCGTCGCGCCGCAAGGCGCGCTTCGGCGATCTCGATTACGACTGGGAGCATTCCGTCAATACCACGCGTTCTAATGTGCGTGTGGGCACGCAGTTTCTGACCGGGCTCATCGGACGCCCATATTTTGCCACCGAGCCCTGGCTGTTCGAGCAGATCATGCAGGCTGTGGCACTCGGCATTCAACAATCAGTAATCAGAATTCAGTCGTCGGCGAGCAGCGAGGGAACCACGGGCTGCGCCGGACTAAAGGATTTCACGTTTATCGATCTTGGCTCCGGCAAGGGGCGCGTCTTGCTGATGGCTGCTGATTATCCGTTCAAGAGGATTATCGGCGTGGAGTTCATGCCAGAGCTGCATCGTGCTGCGCAAGAGAATATCGCCGGCTATTCATCTGATCGTCAGCGGTGCCGGCTGATCGAAAGTGTCTGCATGGATGCGAGGGATTTTCAGTTTCCGCCCGAGCCGCTGGTAGCGTACCTGTTCAATCCTTTTTCTGAAGCAACGTTTGTGGCGGTGCTGGAAAATTTACGGCAGTCGGTTGAACAGTCGCCACGGCCTGTTTACATTGCGTATCGATTCACCGAGTTTGAGCCGTTGTTGGCTCACGCTGAATGGCTGGAAAAGATTGCAGGGACGGAGCAGTGGGCCGTGTATGGGAATCGCCGGAATCGCGCGTCATCGCCGAGATCGCCGTAATCGAAAGACGCATCATCCAATGATTCGCGATCGGCGATTGGGACCAAAACACCCTGAACTACCGATCACGCGCGATGTCGGCGATTTCGTGCGATCACGGCGATCTAGGTAATGCTAACCTCTTCATACGTCCCATAGACCTCGCGCAGCGCCTGGCAAACTTCGCCCACCGTCGCATAGGCGCGGACGCAGTCGATGATAAAGGGCATGGTATTGGCATCACTGATGCGTCCATCGGAGCGAACCACCGGCTCCTGGGCCGCCGCTTTCTTCAGAGCATCCAGGGTGCGGCGGACATCGGCATTGTTGCGGCGGGCGCGCAGAGCTTTGAGTTTTTCCGTCTGGTGGCGGGCCACGGATTCATCGATATAGAGCGTGTCCATCTGCTTTTCTTCGACCGCGAAGTCATTCACGCCGACAACAATCTTCTCTTTGGCTTCAACCGCGCGCTGGTACTGGTAAGAAGCCTCAGCAATTTCCTTTTGCGGGAAGCCGTTCTCAATGGCCTTGACCATGCCGCCCATGGCGTCGAGGCGCTCAAAGTAGTCGAACGCGCCTTTTTCCATGTCGAGCGTCAGTTTCTCCAGGAAGTAGGAGCCGGCCAGCGGATCGACCGTCTGGGCCACGCCGGATTCATAGGCGATGATCTGCTGTGTGCGCAGCGCGATGCGCGCGGCTTCCTGCGTGGGCAATGCCAGCGCTTCATCGTAAGAATCGGTATGAAGTGACTGCGTGCCGCCCAGCACCGCAGCGAGTCCCTGCAAAGCTACGCGGGCAATGTTGTTGAGAGGCTGCTGCGCCGTGAGCGACACGCCGGCGGTCTGCGTATGGAAACGCATGAGCCAGGTGCGCTCCTGTTTGGCGCCAAAGCGATCTTTCATCAGGCGGTACCAGATTTTACGCGCGGCACGGAACTTGGCGATTTCTTCAAAGAAGTCGCTGTGTGAATTGAAGAAATAGCTGAGGCGCGGACCGAAGTCGTCCACATCCAGGCCGCGACGCCGCGCCCACTCCACGTACTCAACGCCGTCATAAATGGTAAAGGCCAATTCCTGAAGCGCCGTGGAACCGGCTTCGCGAATGTGGTAGCCGCTAATGGAAATTGAATTGAATTTGGGCGTGAACTTGGCGCCGAATTCGAAAGTATCGATCACCAGGCGCATCGACGGCGCGGGCGGATAGATGTACTCCTTCTGCGCGATGTATTCCTTCAGAATGTCATTCTGCAGCGTGCCGGAAACTTTCTTCCAGTCGGCGCCCTGCTTTTCCGCCACCACCAGGTACATGGCCCACAAAACAGACGCAGGAGAGTTGATCGTCATGGAGACGGTGGTCTTCTCAAGATCGATGCCGTTGAAGAGAATTTCCATGTCTTCCAACGAGTCGATGGCCACGCCGCACTTGCCGACTTCGCCTTCACTGGCTGCATGATCGGAGTCGTAACCCATCAGCGTAGGCAAGTCAAAGGCGACAGACAGGCCGCCGCCGCCGCTAGCCATCAAATACTTATAGCGCTCGTTGGTTTCTTCCGGCGAGGCAAAGCCGGAAAACTGGCGCATGGTCCAGAGACGTCCGCGATAGCCGCTGGAATGAATGCCGCGCGTGTAAGGCGGCTGGCCGGGATAGCCAAGATATTTCTCGTAATTCCAGTCCTCAGGCAGATCGGCCTGGGTGTAAAGACGACGGACCGGCACACCGCTGATGGTCGTGAATTGCGCATGGCCGCTTTCGTCCAGATTGACGCCAGTGGCCGCGCCGATGGGCTTCTCCGGCGCTTTCTCCAGCGTCTTGGCCAGCGTGGTTTCAGCCCAGCGCTTTTCCGACTCGGCTGGGTGACGGCCTTCAAAGATTTCGGCAATCGGACTTTCCGCAATGCCGCTCTGGTCTTTCTTTTTGTTCGCGTGATCTGCCATAGAGGATTCCTGTTCCATCATAGAAGATGCGGAAAAGGCAGGGCAAGGTCAGAGGGTTACCAAACCGGGTCAGTGCGCCTGGGCTCCAGCGGGCGATTGCCGTACAACGGTTTGCAGTTCATCTCCGGCCTGGACCTTGGCAAAGAAAAGTCTCAATTCCTCGTAACGATCCGGCTGGAAGAAGACCCCGTTGAACCTCAGCGACCGGTCAAGATTCACGTATGGCCCGGTGGAGCCTGCATTGGTCGTGTATCGGGCAAATTTGGTGGCGGCGGTCTGCGGCGAGGCCAGCGTCTCAAGCGCATAGCCTTCCGGCAGCTGCAGGTTCATGTGATCATTTTCGCTGAATGCGTAGTTGTAATAGACCGGAAACCTCCTGGTTCCACTCTTCAACACGCGTTTCTGCTTCGGTTGAAACAAGGCGGTAGGGACCATCAGGCGCTTGCCTGCCGCGGAGGCGAACTCCGGCACTTCAACGTTGAATACGGCGGTCAGTGGCTCGTACTCCTTTTCCCAGCCGACGGCATCTCCCATCTCCACCTTGGCATTGGCGGGAAGCCACAGTTTTACTTCGTCCTCCAGCTCTTTCTTTCGGCCCGCTTCATCCGTATCCAGCGCGGAGAGACGATGTTCCAGCGCTTCCAGGCCCTGGAACTCGATCCGCACTTCACCCTTGACCGCTCCCTCAGGGTCCAGCTTCAGCTCAGCGCTTCGCGAGATGATGGCGCTGTCCTCCGGCGCGCCCGGTGTAGAAATGAATTGTCCGGGATCGGCCATGTCCATGGCAGCCGTTCCGGTACGCATCCAGCGCATCAGCCCATAAGGACAAAAGCGCGTTCCCGGATCCAGGAAGATGTCCTTGCCATTGAACCGCACGCGTGCGATTTCAGAATCCAATTGCGAAAAAGAGAGGACCTCGCGATCGAACAACCTCGACTCGCGGCTGGACACGAAAACAACCGACGCCGTGAAGCCCGCGCCCCTGGCCAGGGCAACAAAAAAGCGGGTGATCTCGTGGCGATTACCGTAGCCATGGCGCAGAACTTCCACTGCGTTCTTGTTTTCCTTGAGTTCTTCGTTCTTCCGCTCTTTCTCAGTGCGGTTACGCTCGTAGCTGATGTTTCTGATCTCCTGGGCCCGGGCATACAGCTTGCGCAGCTTCTTTTCAGGGTCAGCCTCAGTCCCGACAGTCGCCGCGGCTTCGCTGGCGATCTCCTTGGATTTGCCGACGTATTCATCAAGCCAGCGCGAAATGCCTCTTCCGATTTCATACCAGTAAGCGGAGGGCGAGCTCATGTACGGGGAAGTATAGAAAAATTTCATTTCCCACTTGTAGGCTGCCACCGGCGGCATTTGATCTTCCGCTTCAAAGGGCGGCACATTCTCGGAATCCATCTGCAGCGTATTGGCTTTCAGATCGTGCTGCGGGCTTTGTTGCAGGCCGGCGGAGGGCAGCCATCGGACCGTGTATTGTTTGTTGTATTTGAAAAGAAAATGTTCCTTCACGGCAAAGAGGTCGTGCTGCACCTCCCAATGATGGTGGTACAACCCCTTGTCGCCCTGATGGAGCTGATATTGATATTCAATAATGTCGCCCGCCGTCACATCCGCGAGAGTGAATGCCTGCACGCGCACTCGCAGACCTTTTCCCTTCAACACCACCTTTTCATACGGGCGTACTGCCAAGTCGGCGATCTTTCCGTCGGCGTGAATGGTACGGGCGGCCAGGTTCTCAACCGAGAACTTCTCGAGCAAAGGTATCTCTACGTTGGCATACTGCTTGCCACCGTCGCTGAAGATCTTGATCCGGGAGTAGAGGAATTCGTTGTGGGTGGTATCGTCGATTTCGTCCGCGTAGTAAAGGAGGGCAGCCTGGGCCCCGGGAATCTGCTGCAGCTCCTTCATCTGCAGATCTTTGGGATCAACGGGCAGCCAGGGATGCCCCTGGCCCGCGCACAGCAACGGACACAACAGCAACAAGACAGCCGGCCATGCCTTTCTCACGCAATTGGAAAATGACATTCAAAAACTCCGGAACCGCGTTACCCGGGAACTAGCGCCGAGCTCCCGATTGCTAATTGGCCTTCTTCAGCACAGCCATGTTTCGTTCGTCCTGGTTGATCTGGTGGAAGAACTTGCCCAGGTCGCCGATTTTCTCCGCCGGAACTCTCACGGCGTTGATCTTGTATTCACGGCTGTACTTCAGCAGCGTGCCTGCATTTTCGATCCTGCTGTTGTACTCTCCGAAAGCGAAGGTGGCCTTGGCAGCCTCGGGCAGCTCATCGATCTTGTAACCGTCAGGCAGGTTGAATTCGAAAGCGTCAGTTTGCAGAGTGGGAGCGTCAAACTCGTAGGGATAATGACGCGGCTTGGTCATATCCAGGATCCCGAGCTTCTCTCCCAATACCCGTGGACGCACCAGCAACAGCGTTCCGGCATTCTTGGCATAATGATCGGCCGTAAATTTGTAGTGGATCACCAGGTCCTTCTCGATGTCGTCGAGGTTCTCCGCGTCCACGCTGTCCAGCTGGAAATTGCCCATCATGTGGCCGAGAAAGCGCTCCAGGATTTTGCGCCGGTCAGCAATCGTCTGATGCTCAAACGCATAGCGCCCTGCCGCAGCCTGCCACCCGCTGCGCACCTCGGTCACCTCGCCCTGCAGACTGCCATCGGGCAGCAATGACAGCTTGGCGGTGCGAGTGATCTTGTTCAGTTCAGGAGAGCTCAGCGGCAGGTGGATCAGCTCGCCACCCTGATCGGTCACCAACAGTCCATAGTTGTCCTGCTCGTAAGAAGGGATCTGGCCAAGAGGGACGACGCTGGAGGTGGGATCGAAGATCAGGAGATGCCCCAGCTTGGGATGTTCAAACAGGGCTGGAAATGAACCCTTAAAACTGGCTTCGGGCACCTGGATGGCAAGAATCACGTGATTGAAGCCCATGGTCGGCGGGGTCTTCTCCGTATAGATTCCGCGGTCGGTGTGGACCGGCACGTAGTAGGACTTGACCCCGATCTGCGCCAGCATCGAGCTCAGCACAGTCGCTTTGTCCTTGCAGTCGCCGTAGCGATTGCTGAACACCTGGCTCGCCGGATGCGGCTGCAGTCCTCCAATGCCGATTTCGATGGCCGCATAACGCACGTCACGCTGGGCAAAGCGGGCCAGGGCCTTGATGCGATCGAGCAGCGGCAGCGAAGCCGGGGCCAGCTCCTGTACTTTCTGCTGCAGGGCGGGCGAAGGATCGCGCAGACCGGCGGTGAGCTGGCCATACCAGACTCCGAAATCGCTCCAGCTGGAATAGGACCGTCCTTTGATCTTCTCTGAAAAATATGTAACGATGAGCTGGCCTGCCAGGGCGCGCCAGTGCGGCATTTCGTTCTCAGTTTCGATCCGGGGAAGATCAGAGAGCCCCCAAACATAAGTATTGCCTTCAATTTGGGGCACCTGCTCCGTGTAATGAAGCCATGTAGCACGATATTCCCAGCCGGCCGGCAGGTGCAAAATAAATCGCGCTCGCACCACGGGCTGGTGGGACTGGAAAAACCAATGGTCTTCAAAAGTATAGGGATGCTTCTTTTGTTCCCATTCGATCCCTACCACGGTGCCGACATCCACCCCCGGGATCCGCATCACCTTGGCTTTGGCGTCAGAGTACACCTCATAGCCTTCGCCTGCGCCGACCTCAGCAGCGTCCTCTTTCTTGGCTTCGTATTCCACGCCCCTGGCGCTGATGCTCCAGCCTTTGAAATAGTTCAGCCGGGTTTCTTCGTCGAAAGGTACTCCCTGGAACGCCTCATGGCGGCCCTCCGGACGCAATACCTTGATCACGCGGCGCTCGCGGGTCACGGTTTCGCCATTGTCCTTGACCGTAGTCTCAGTTTCACTGAACAGGACTACGGCATTGACGTCACTGGCATAGGTCTTGGTGGATTGCTGGGCTGCGCTGCGCAGCCAGTCCGGCACCGAAGCGGATGCCGGTTGTGAGACCACGCCGAGTAACACAAAGACGAAGAATGCCGCGCTAATTCTGTCTTTGCGCATTGGTGATCGCTCCTTTACGAACCGCGTGCCGTTTCATCTGCAACATCGAGTCTGCTCTTTGATCGCGCCGCCCGCATGAGCGGCACGGCAGTTGCAGAGTTAGTTCGCTTTCTTCAACACAGCCATGTTCTTTTCGTCCAGATTGATCTGGCCAAAGAGTTTTTTGAGCTGGTCCATCTGGTCCATGGATACCTGCGTGGCTGTGATCTTGTATTCCCGCGTGTACTTCAGCACGCTGCCTGAGTTCTCGGTTTTGCTGACGTACTCAGCAAAGGGAAAAGTAGCTTTGGCCGGGTCGGGCAGCTCATCCACCGTAAAGCCCTCGGGCAGGGATATTTCAATGTTGTCACGGTCCAGGAACGGCGCGCGGAAATCGTAGGCGTAATGGCGGGGCTTGTTGGGGTCCCACGCCCCGGCCAGCTCACCGACAACGCGAGGACGTACAAGCATCATCGATCCCGCGCTCTTGGCGTAGTGCGCCGCGCTGAACTTGAAGCGGATGATCAAGTCCTGATCGATGTCACCGGCATTGACCAACTCATAATGGTCCAGCTGGAAATTGCCGAGCGAACTTCCGACGACGCGCTCGATGGTCTTCTTTCGCTCAGTTTCACTCTCGTTCTGAAGATACATTCTTCCCAGCATGGCGTTGAAGCCCACATAGGTTTCCTCGACGTCACCTTGCAACGTGCCATCGGGCAGGAGCTTCAATTTGGCAGTGCGATTGATGCCGTTGGATTCGGGAGGGCTTAACGGCATGTGAATCAGTTCGCCACCCTGCTCCCCAACCAGCAGGCCATAGTTGTCCTGCTCGTAAGGAGGAATCTGGCCAAAAGGAACAAATTCATTGGTCGGATCAAAGATGAGCAGGTGCCCGAGCTTGGGATGCTCGTACATGGCGGGCAGCGGCTTGGAGTAGCTGGCCTCAGGCAGGGCTATGGCCAGGATCATATGGTTAAATCCGCCGGGGGTCGGAGGCGAATCCTTGGTTACAACACCGCGAGTGGCGTTCACGATGATGTAATAGGATTTCACGCCGATCTGCGCCAGCATAGAGCTGAGGACCGTGGCCTTGTCTTTACAATCACCATAGCGGTGATTGAAGACGTCGCCCGCGGTGTGCGGGCGATATCCGCCAACGCCTACCTCAATGGCGACGTAACGGACATCGTGCTGGGCGAAGCTGGCCAGCGATTTGATCCTCTGCATGAGTGGCTGGTTGGAGGGCGACAGTTCCTGCACTTTTTGAGACAGGCCCGGACTTGCATCTCGCACACTGGAAGAAAGCTGCGTGAACCAGGTGCCAAGTTCTGACCAGTTGCGGTAGCTTTTGGCCGGGTTTTTTTCATTGAAGAACGTGAATATCACGCCTCCGGCAAGACCTCTGGCAGGCGGCATGTGGGGCTCATCTTCGATCCTCGGAATATCCGAGAGGCTCCACTGAACGGCGCCATTTTCTTCCGTAGGCTTCTCTTCCTTATGGTTCATCCAGGCTGACTTGAATCGCCACCCGGAAGCCAGATGCAGTTCGTAATGGGCCTGCTCGACCGGCTCCGAATGCTGGAACCTCCAGGAGTCCTGAAAAACGTATGGGTGCTCCTGCTGTTCGTATTCAAAGCCCACCACGGTGCCCACGTCTGCTCCCGGCATATGCAACGCCTTGATTTTGGCGTCGGAATAGACTTCATAGGTGCTGACGTTACGCTCCATAATGTCGCCCGACTTGGATTCGTACTCCTGGCCTTTACTTGTAATGCTCCAGCCGCGAAGATAATTCACCTTCGAATCGGCGTTGTATTCCACCCAATACGTCGCGGCGCGATCTCTGCCTTCCGGACGCAGGATTCTCAACACGCGCCGGCCGCGGTGCACAAGATCGCCATTGTCTTTCACAAACGTGACGTTGTCGTCCAGAAGAATCACGGCGTTGACATCATCGGCATAGGTTTTTTGGGGCTGTCTTGCCAGGTTCCGCAGCCACTCCGGAACATCGGTGGCGGAGGCGGGGGAACAAAAGCCCAGCAAAGTAAGAGCGAGCAAGAAAAAACTTGAGTTAATTGCCTTTTTGAGCACTGACGTTTCCTCCATGCAGAACGGCTTGCTGTTCGTCGCCGGCCTGGACTTTACCGAAGAAAGACTTCAATTCCGAATATTTATCGAGATCAAAATAGATGCCGTTGAAGGCCAGTTGCCGCTGGCTGACCAGTTGAATTCCATCAAAATTGCTCACGTTCTGGTAGCGGGCAGTGCCGGCGAGCTTGGCGTCCTGCGCGGGCGGAACGCTCTCCAGGGTGAAGCCCGAAGGGACCTTGATGCTCACGGTATCAGTATCTGTGAAAGGATAGGGGAAATAGACGGGATACTTGCGTTGGGAATGCGTAAAAGCCTGGTTTTGCTTTAATTGAAAAAGAAAAGCGGGGATCAAGAGCCGCTTGCCGGCGAGCGTTGCGTAGTTCGGCAGCTCGACATTAAAGCGCGCCACCACCGGGCCACCGGTAGTTTCCCAACCTTGGGAAACAGCCATTTTGACAATGGCGCCCGTGGGCAGCCATTGTTTGAGTTCGTCCTCCAGGTCTTTTTTGCGACCGGCCTCATCGCTGTCGATGGCATCAAGGCGATGCTCCAGGGCCTCCGCTCCCTCGAATTCGAGAACGACATCGCCTTTCAGCGTTCCGTCTTCACCCAGAGTCATCGTTGCCGTCCGGCGTGTAACAGACTTGTCATAAGTGATGGGCGGCGCCTTCACAAACGTTCCGCCCTTTTTTTCCAGCTTCAACCCATCTGTAACGCTATGGTTCCAGCGCACGACCCCATAGGGGCAAAAACGGGTGCCCGGTTCCAGGAAGATGTCCTTGCCGTCCAGGTTCACGGCGGCAATCACGCTGCTGAGCTGGCGCGGGGAGGTCCAGTCTTTGACAAAGAAGCGGGTTTTGCGATCACCGACCTGGACTATCGAGGCGTCAAAGCCGGCAGCGCGCGCCATGGCCACAAACAACAGCGTAATGTCCTGGTTGGTGCCGTATCCATGTGCCAGTACGTCGCCGGCGCTCAGATTTCTCTGGATGTTTTCGGTCTTGCGCTCTTCATTGGTCCGCTCCCGTTCGTAGGTAAGGTTGCGAAGCTGCTGAGCGCGCTCATAAATCTTGCGCAACTTCGTGCCGGGCTCGGTTTCACCGCCGATGGCCTGCAGCGCGGCTTCCTTCACCCCTTTGTTTCCTGCCAGGAAGGTCTCCAGTTGCTCATAGCGGTCTTTGCCCAGTTCCTGCCATTCCTTGTCCACTGACATGCTGCCTCTGCGGCCATAAAAGAAGATAACAGTGGGTTTATAAACATCTTCCGGAGGCATGAAGGACTCTGGCTCAAAAGCGGGCACGTCGGTCAATTCCAATGTGGAATCGCCGCCTACATTGCGTGGCTTCTCTTTTAGGTTTATGGATACATTACTGACGCGGTTGTCTTCCATCTCGAACTGGAACTTGGCGCTGCTCTGGAAGGCATTTACATCGAAGGGGCGAAAATGCAGACTCTCCTTCACCGTGAACAGCTCACTCTGAATGTTCCACGAGCCCCCAAACAACCGGACCATGGCATAGCCGGGAATAGAGCGCAGTCGCCGGTATTTGTATTCCACAATGCTGCCTACACTGACCTCGGGCATACTGAAAGCTTTCACCGCGAGCTTTACTCCCCGCCCCTTGAAGACAGTTTTTTCGAAGGGCTTGCCATTGAATTCCACGATTGAGCCATCGGGCTTGATCGTGCGCGCCTTCAGGTCGGTAATTGCCTCAACCCTATCCTCGACAACATTCAGCGGGATCTCTACATCGGCATAGGTCTTGCCGCGCTCATCTGGATTGAGTGCCTTTTCATTGAGAATCTTGATGCGTTCATAGACGAATACCGAAGACGTATTGTCATTGATGTACTGGGCATAGTAGAGCCTGACCGCCGAAGCGCCTTTATTGCCGGGCACCTCCTTGTATTGCAGGTCCTGGGGCGTAACGGGAAGCCAGTCTTCCTTTTGGGCAAATGAGCCAAGCGAGACCAAAAAGCAAAGAACCAGCGAAGAATATCGCGCAATTCGCATCATAAGAAACCTCATCAACCTGGACTAAGTCAATTTCCGGGAAGTCCCAAAGTTGGGACTGGCACAAGGGGGAAGAAAAGATATACACCAAAACGGAAGATTTGACCAGAGTTCCTGCTCGTCCAAGGTGGGAATTACTAAGAACTTAAGGTATTTATTTTTGTCGTTGCCCTCCAAACCGCTTGAGTTCCTGGCCTTCGATTGCTTTGTTTTGCACCTGGCGCAGTAGGCCCCGGCGCGTTTTATGGCCCAGCAGGCTTTGCACAAAAGCAAAGTGTTATCCGTGGTAAGGGTTGGGTTCTAGTGCAAAGAAGGCCCAGCATAAGACGGAGAAGTTATTCCGCGGGCCCGATCAGGGCCGCCCTGGAAGACCGCTTGTTGTTCGTCGCCAAGCTGTACTTTCCTGAAAAAGTCCTTGATCTCGGCATAGCTCTCGGGTTTAAAGAAAATACCATTCACTTGCAATACCCTGTCCGTGACCAACTGTTTGCCATCGAAACGGGACTCATTCAAGTACGTAGCATAGGCCAGACTACTAGACTGCTGCGTAGGTACAGTTTCAGCGGTATAGCCCGGCACTCCCTGGATAACAATGCGGTCTGCTTCTCCGAAAGCATAAGGAAAATACACAGGGTATTTGCGCTCAGCATGCTTGAAGGTATCCATTTGCCTGGACTGAAACACGTCAGTAGGCACCAGCAGCTTCTGGCCGGCGACGGAAGCATAGGCAGGCAGTTCAACCGCGAACGCAGCAACCAGCGGTTCGTCGCTACCTTCCCATCCCTGGCTGGAAACCAGCTTGACCAACGCGCCTGGGGGAAGCCAGTCCCTGGCTTCCGCTTCCAGAGACTCTTTCTTGCCGGTCTCGTCGGTTATCACGGCCTCGAGTCTGCGCTCCAGGGCTTCACCGCCTTCAAATCGGGCGGTGATTGTGCCTTTCAACGAGCCATCCGCGGCCAGCGACATTTCGGCGGAGCGGCGCACCATGGCCTTGTCGTAGCCGGCTGAAGGCACCTTGATAAACGACCCGCCTTTTTTGTCCAGCTTCAGCGCCATGGAGGAAGTTCGCGTCCAGCGAACGAAGCCAAAAGGGCAAAAACGCGTGCCGGGATCAAGCAAAATGTTCTGCCCGTCCAGCTCAACCAACGCTATCTCCGCATCCAACTGTCTTCTGGATAACAGTCCCCGGTCAAAAAACCTCTCCTGGCGATTGCTGACGCGAAGGATCGAAGATTCAAATCCCGCCGCGCGTGCCATGGCCACAAAAAAACGAGTGATGTCATCATGCTCGCCATAACCTCGCTCCAGCACATCGTTGGCGTTTTGCACGGGTTTGAGATTTTCCTTTTTCTCTTCTTCCTGAGTGCGCTCACGCTCATAAGAAAGGTTGCGGACCTGCTGCGCGCGGGCATAGAGCCGGCGCAGTTTAAGAAGAGAGTTGGTTTCTTCCCCAATCACGCGGGCAGACTCCTGGGCTATCTCCCGCCGATTGCCAATAAAGCGTTCGGCAAGGTCGTTCCAGTCGCGGCCGGCGTCCTGCCAGAACTTTTCCGGACTGGTCAGCTCGCGCCCTCCGTAAAAAAACCTGATCTGGGGTTGATAGTCTTCTTCCGGCGGCATGTAGCCTTCCGCTTCGAAAGCAGGCATGTTCTGGACTTCCAGCTCATAACCGCCGCCTTTTTGCCGCGGTTTCAGATTGTCCGGCATATGCGACGAGAGCGCGGCCACCTGGTGCCCCTTCTCAAAGCCTTCCAGCAATCCTCCAAAAGGCTTCATGCGAAAGCTTTCCTTCACCGTATAAAGCTCATGCTGGATGGTCCAGGAGTTGTCGAGAAAGACGCCGGGCAAAACCACTTTGTACTTGTATTCGATAATGCTCCCGACCGTGACTTCCGGCATGGTAAAGGCCTTGGCCAGGACCTTGATGCCGCGGCTTTTTACGATGACTTTCTGAAACGGCTTGCCGGTGAATTCAATGATTTTTCCGTCGGGATGGACGGTACGCGCTTTCAATCCGCTGATTGAGCCTTCGGGTGGAATTACGATTTCCACGTCAGCGTAGCTGTTCCCTTTGTCGTTCAGCACCTTGATGCGGCGATAGAAGAACTCTGTCTGCGCCTCGTCGTCAATGTAATCGGCGTAATAAAGCTGGATCGCAGACGCGCCCAGGGCGCCAGGGACTTGATTGATTTTCAGGTCCTGAGGAGTGATTGGGAGCCAATCCACATTCTGTGCGCTGGAGAACACGGGCAGCGCGAGAAAGATAACCCACAAAAGAAACTGGCCGCGCCGTCGCATCAGATCACCCGTTGAGCCTGCCTTGCCAGGATATCCAGCGAGGCGTGGCTTTCAAAGCCGGAATATAGCATTTCGGTTCGAAGTTTTGCCACCTTCGTGCGAGTAGAAAGGTTATTTGCTCTATCTTGGAGAATCTGTTTGTCTACAACGAAACAGCAGGTGTCGGTAGAACTCCCTGGCGCAGCATGGCCAGCGAAACGGTGTCGGGATCCGAAGGGCTCCCTCGACTTCGCTCGGGATTTCGCCTGCGGGCTCAAACGCCCGCAAGACGGCTCAACTTCGACTCGCACTTCCCTTTCGCCGAAGAAACCCTCCGTCAGTTCTGGCTCTGCGCTTTGATCTCACTCTCAGGACGCAGGACAGCCTGATCTCCATCGCCCTTCTGCACCACGCTGAAAAAGTTCCTGAGCTCTTCATACTTTTCCAGCGGCATCAGCGAGCCCTCAAAACGAAGTTTACGCCTGGTGATAAGATGCTGGAGAAGTTCCAGAGTTTCTCAGCGAGGGTAGTGGGGCAGTTTGAATTCCTACAGCTTTTTAAGTTCGATAAAAATTCTTACCCTCTGTCATCCTGAGCGACTCCGAGGGATTCCCGCGTAGCGGGAGACCGAGGGGGAGTCGAAGGACCCCGAGAATGCGTCCTGTGCCATG
>Ga0164306_10000346_pt1 | contig 18298 bp, 11 predicted proteins | sample Whisoiple_242_MG_FD_110213 | JGI IMG/M metagenome (GOLD analysis project Ga0164306, IMG submission 110213) | Soil microbial communities amended with fresh organic matter from upstate New York, USA - Whitman soil sample_242_MG | ecosystem: Environmental > Terrestrial > Soil > Unclassified >... | reverse complement strand
TTTATTCTAAGCTTTAATTCTAACGTATACCATTAATATCATTCATGCTAGAAGAAAACTGGCCCCAATAGATTCATTAACTCAGTAAACATCGATACACCCTAAAGAGACTTTTTATCTATCTGGGAGGCCCAGTACTGAACCATTATTTGAAGGACTAGTTGATGATGTGTTCAGCTTTCCTTGATTTTCGCTAGTAATTGGCGAAGCAGTAAAGCTTGAAGGACCAACAATAGTGGGGCTTGGAGGAGGACCAATAGTAGAACTATTTACAACAGGAGCAGTACCATTTCCAGCATGTGATGGATTTGTCTCTACCGGCTGATTAGTAGCTGATGGTGGAGGTGTTGATGGTGCTGATGGTGCTGATGGTGGTGATAGTGATGACGGAGGCTGGCCAGTAGATGGCGAGAATGGTATATTTGGATTGAACTGTGCTAAAGTAGTGTTGACAGAGTTATCTATTGTCGCAATACCGATAACGATCATTGTAGATATCAAAAGGATGCCGAACGTTTTTTGACTCACATAGATTATATAAAACAAACAGGTAATATATTTTGCTCGCAGGTAGGCAAAAGCTCGTCGATTTAAATAATCAGAGGTATATTTGAATGACTAGAGTGCACAACAGCCTTGAGTATGTGTGCATACCGTGGTATTCTTATAACTACAAAAAAAGTAAAAATTCTGTTTGCATAAGTGAAGGCTTCAGTGTCTTGACCTCCACCATGCCCTTCTGTACTCGCATTACTATTGCAAGTATGCAAGTGATCTGCACTAAATTTTCTGTAACAACAATGGCTAGTTGTGGTGGTGGTGGTTATGATGTCCACTATGGTCAGAGAGGGTATGGCTTGTATGTTTATAATCGTGTAAATCGACATTTTGATCCACCTGAGAATTCACAGCAAAAGAAATCGTACCAACCGCTGAATCAAAATAGCCTAGTGCAGAGACTAACACATCTATCCCATACTGGCCTAATGCAGCATTCTTATCAATTGGCAACGTTAATGATGCTTCTCCATTTTTACTGGTAAGCAAGGAAAATTGTCTTATGGGTGCCCCACCCGGAAAATAGATAGTTATCCTTACAACAGCGCTAGATACAGGATCGCCACTTCCCAGATCAGTTGCTTTTATACGTATATTTTGATCGCTTCCCGACTCAACTAATTTTTTGAAATTCACCTTAAGTTCTGTCGTTCTTAGAATTGAGGCCTGAGCAAATGCATAGTTTCCTTTAGATTGGGTGCTGATGACTGCTAGAACAGATACGGAGAGGAGAGAAAAAATCAGCATCATAGAAGTACCAGATAAAAGCATAGGCTTCAGTCTTTCACATTTCAGAAATTTTGACAATTTCATTCCCATCTGTATGATATGAGGCTACATGCATATATTCATTGTACGAAATTTTGACTTAATTTTATTAGGGACAAGTTATCTGACTATCTGGTACCAAAAAAAGAATTGTCAGCTAACTCATTACACATTTGAAAATAATAATATCGCAAGGTACAATCAAATGCTTCAATGAATCTCGATGTTTCGATGCTGGATCCATTATGTTGTAAGTCATGTTTGTTTGCCCACTCTGCATCTAGCTACCTAATAGTAAGTAAGTGGTATAATTGATTGGCTTTTGTAATCATTCACTAGGAAGATGTAGCGAGGTAATCTTGATTTGATGTACTTGATGGATGGGTGTACTTGATGGATGGGTGGGATCATGAATTATTTCCAATGAACCATGTACGATTGGTTGTTGAACCCTATGACTACCAGGATTTGTTTATTCAGATTCAAGGTTAGATGAGATCCTATTTTCATCTGCCATATAGACAGATGGAGAATGTAGTTACAACATATGTGAGTACTCAGGTACCCTGCATTGCATTATAGTACATTATGAACGTATAAACATGCTAGAGATTAAATCAATGAAAAATTAGGAAATGATATTGTGATTATATTAGCCAGTCTAGGTTTAAATAGCTAATCGTGGAGAATGGACAGGTTATAAATAGCACATTAGAAAAGAGTATCTAAAGGCACATTTAGCAGTTGATATCAAGAACAAACAAGAAGATCATTTTCTCTAGGAGTAACACGTATAGAGGTATATGATGACGGCACGAGGTTAATCTAATGAATTCTTTGAGAGGTAATCATGTAAAAGGCGTATTAGCTGATGTTATTTATGATAGTAATAAGAAATTCTGGTAACTATCAAAGAACTACACTAAATCTGGTCTAAAGACAAGAAGCAATTCCAGTCCGGTCAACTAGTTGTCATACTAGGAATATATTTGTAATAAGACCACAGACAAATCTTGAAAGATGAGGTATAGCGTGAGCTAGATGGATAATAGATGCTGCTTTTCATCTATTAAAAATAATGTTTAGTGAACATGTAACAGCTAGAAAAGTTCCTAATACGGTAAAGGAGATCTTCCTAGGGTCAACTCTCTATAATACGCTCAATTGAATGATGTGCTCATCGGTTTACACTAACTAAAAATCCTAAGGAATCATGCATCATAAAAGGTCCTCTGTGGCTAGTAACCTTATTACTATAATTAATGCTACTCAGGCCAGTCTTCATTATCTTGGTGTTGGATCCCCTTAAGTTTATTTCGTATAGGCCAGTTCTTCTTTTTTTGTATAGTTTCCTATATGTTATAGCATGTGCCACATTATATTGCATCATTTGTTGGCATCAAGTGTTATTGCAATGCGACGCCCATGTCTTTTGGCCAGACTTGGATAGAATTTCCTTAATCTACTGTCAGTCCTAGATGCAGTGTTGTCTGCTTCAATTAAATTCCTTTTTACCTTTTTATTACCATCTTTCATCCTTCTCCCATACAATGAGTTTCCAGATTGATGTACTGATGGACATCATAATTCAGCCCATGATATGAGTTTCTGAGGTGAACTAAATCTGTTATTATCGACAATTTCAGATGAACTCATCATTGCAAAGAAATAATTATTTATTCCAGTCATACTCATCAATATTTAACTGATTCATTACTAGATCCGCCCTTCAAACTCGCATTCCTCCTGGTATAGACTAATATTCTTGCCGCCCCGAGCAGTGCTTGTCATAGAAAATAAGGGTCAAAAGTGTACATAATAATATTTGTACAAACATTCTCATACTCACATTTCTATATATACCATAGATATGTCTCCCCTTTCAGATCTAGCCTATGGTACACGCAGCCTGTAAGAAAGTCAGTGAAACACTTTACGCTTGAACTTGAGCCTCAAATTCTGGGGGCAGTATTTAGATAAACCAACCCATTAGATGAAAATAAACCGCTACATGACATAAAAATTAATTTGTTGCATCTTATAACTTGGAGTCAACCTTACCGGGGCAACAGCTACATATTATCAACATTTATGATATCTTCGTTAATTGTTAGAATTCAAAGCTATCATCATCTACGTCACCATTAGCATCTTCGTCATTGCCACCGTTACTGCCATTATTGCCACTATCGCCATTATCGCCATTAGCATCTCCGCCATTGCCACCAATACCGCCATTGCCACCAATACCGCCATTGCCACCAATACCGCCATTAGCGCTATTACAGACACTATGGTCTATGCTATTTCTACCGCCATTAGCATCTCCGCCGCGTCCACCATTGCCACCGTTACCGCCATTACCGCCATTACCGCCATTACCTAACTGGCAAATATCTATTCCGCCACTACCTCCATTGCCACCGTTACCGCCATTGCCACCAATACCGCCATTGCCACCATTACGGTCTAAACTATCAGCGCCATTAATGCCGCCAATACCATTTAGGCCGTTTACGCCATTTACACCATTGCAACTATTGATATATTGGATCTCATTATTCTTATCAACAGAATATGCATAGTATTTCTCTATGTGGAACATTACTAAAAATGGTACAAACTTTAGATCTAGTGCAGGATTCAAATTAGTTTGTGGAACTAGGCCATAAACGCCTTGTGGTCCGAAAGTGACGAAAATTGGAAGTGCTAAGACAAACCATAACATGATGATAAATATCCCGTACTTTATTATCACTGTTTCTCTGTAGTTATAGATACTAATAATTGTTTAGCAACCAGAATTTTCGTGCTGAACTTTTTTTATCGCTAGTTCTGATGGACAGCATAGTTATTCGTTGTACAGTCCTATAGTCTAGAATAGTTTAGTTCGCCTAATCTTCTCTACTTTTTGATGTCTGGACAAGTCTTGCTAAATTATAGAACTAAAACCTAGAAATGGTCCCTTGCACGTAGAATAGCCTAATCTTTGCATGAATATGGTACACAAGCAACATGGAACACAATGAATATTTTACTATAGTTCGCTGTAAGGAAATGTTTTTTAATCATCGGTTTAGCTGGAGTGCAAATCATCTTGACGTAGAGTATTCTTCAAGAAGAATAAATCTCGCAATCCAAATTCATATCATTAGAACCGTGCCAAGGAAAAAAATGTCTAAAAATGTTGTAACAACTAATTATTTTTAAAACAGTGTGATTTTAATTAATCTTATTGTATCTATGATATCTTAAAACATCCTGCCAGTGGCACAATCACCCTGACAAAAACTTTGCTGTAGCCTGGGTATCCAATTGTAGATAAATGTATGAAATACGCATAGCTATTACTAACCTTTAGACGGCATAGCCATATGTTGTTGAGACACTATTTGTACCCCAAATAAAGTATTGATAGTCTAAAAAGGTCATGGGGGAAACGAAGGCCCCACTCAGGTTGAAGTCCGGTAGTGAAGAAATTGCCGAAGGGTCATTAACTGTGTATTATGTGGCACAATAAAAATAAGTTAATCTCGATTACTGGCTTTATTTTGAGAATATGCTCCTTTGCTTTTTTGTTCATTTTTATTTTTTTATATGTTTTAAAGAAATTTTAAGTAATTCCTTCAATACCTGAGCAGTAATTTTATCCATGGGCCTAACCTAACTGCTCTGTTAGCAAGCGTTATCTATTAAATTAAGTCATACATTTCGTATGCAAAATGTCCGTATTGCATGTGCTGACATCTCAAATCACTTTTTTTCTTATATGCTTTCTTTCGTGGTTCGTAGTCTGTCCAATCTCTAAAGCTAAAATTAAATTGCAGATTAATTCGTTAGTTTAGTTAGTTCAGTAAATCATCTGAATGATAACGACCCCGGATAATCTACAAAATGACCGCTACTATCCCAAATAAGCATCCAACTGGATGGTCAAAGCTTCTAGCTAGAATAGATCTACTCCACAATTATATTGGTCTTTCTTATAGGACACTTCAAAGATTAAATCGAGTTAATGCAAATAAACCATATTCGTAGCATGTTCTTCAGTATGACAACAAAGGCTCATGTGATAACTACAGCTCTTGTAGCATTAATGACTGTCGGGATCATCGCTCTAGTCGCTTCTCCGATGCAACCAGTAAAGGCAGATCTTACCGCCAGAGCAGAAAATGGCGGAGGAGGTGGAGATGCTGGGAATGGTGGACATGCGGGTCATGGTGGATCCGGAGGTAACACGCCAGTTCATGGTATTGGAAATTACGGCAGCGGCAACAGAAATGATGATGATAGTTATAATACCCCGTATGGTGGAAATGGTGGACGCGGAGGAGACGCAGTTGGTGGACGTGGCGGAAATGGTGACGACGGTGCAGACAAAACCATTATCAGCATAAATAAAGGATACTAAAGAACATAGATATCCTAATAGCTTAACAAACACACTTTTTTGCATCCTTTATTATGTTAGATAGAGCAAATTTTGCTTTACTCCATAATTTTCTGTTATAATACGGTTATGGGTCATTTCGAAACTTCTTGTGGAAATATATTTTATATTTTTTAGCAATCTGAACTATTAGCACATCACAGTAATGCTGAGGGGGAATTATTATAAACATCAAAGGACATACGCAGATGGTTAAATAATATCGCATTTTACTGTCATCGAGCTCAGATTTGCCAACGACTGACAACAACAAACAACTAATGACATTGTTTCTTTAAAAACCTAAAAGAACCAGAATATATGTATTTATGTATGTATGTATATATGTATATATGACAATTGCTGTTCCTGGGTCTTAGTAAAAGTAACATATTAATAGAATTCCTTATATTGGCAGCGCCCTACAGATAACCTGAATTCTTTGAAGCCAGTGTTAGCACAGCTACTTTGTGAGCGGAAACTATTCCATAAAACATAGGCAGAAATAGATAGAGTAGTATTACACCCTCTACAATTATATCCGTATATCTTACTGGAAACTTCAAAGAGTAAAATAACTTAATGCAAATAAACCATTGTCCCAAAACAAATTTCAGAGAAAATATGAACGACTGGCATTCAATTAGATTCCTGCTCATAGGAGCAGTAGCAACAATACTAGTAGCATCTTCATTTGCTAACTGGTTTGCACATCCTGCAAACGCATCCGACCGAACTCTACGCTGCAGCAGTATCGCAGGTGACGGTGCAAAAGGGGGGATTGGAGGATATGGCGGAGTTGCTGGATATGGCGGATCAGGAGGGAAAGGACCACACAGCGGAGACGGTGGTGACGGTGGAAATGCAGATGGTGGAAAAGGCGGTAATGGTGGACGTGGTGGAGACGCAACAACCTTGTGTATTCTAATAGCTCCGAACATATACCAAGAAGATTCTTGGTAATGGATAGCTCAATAGAATAGACAGCACTATATATCCTAATTTTATTGAAGCGTACGCCGATCCGCGTCTGTTACTTTTTCTTTTTTTCTTCACTAGTTTTTATTTCCCTATCTGTATTCTGATTTATTAGTCGCTACACGTATTTCTTTGCGATCTAATGTAAAAGACGTATGTGTGAACCAAATCTTTGTCTCCCTAAATGTAGAAACGAGTGCAGATAATAGCTGGCCTATCAGTTAATACAATAATGATAGAGACAAGTAGTGGCGGCTGCTCACACACAGCTATCTCCTTCTTCCCTGCCTCGTATGCTGCATTCAATAATTTATCTAATCTTTGTGGCGAGTTCTATGACGTAGAATAAGAATTCAATTCCCCATAGGCTATTTATTTATGAAATGGTTATGCAAATATACTTGAAGATTAGCCAAGACCACCGTATATATAGAAGCCAGCCAGACATTACTCCACTTCTTCCCCTCTTTCTTCACTCACACGCGCTCTTCCCTATGTGGGGATGATCATTTTGATACCTACTTACTTCATCTAACCCTTCTTTGGTCAAAAATGATTGGACGGAATTGATGAGAGCAAACAGTGATACTAATGAAACGGACTGGCTACTGAAATCGTAAATGATCATCGTAACCTACAATACTATTGTAGTTTCTTACCGGAAACTTCAAAGAGTAAAATAACTTAATGCAAATAAACCATTGTCCCAAAACAAATTTCAGAGAAAATATGAACGACTGGCATTCAATTAGATTCCTGCTCATAGGAGCAGTGGCAACAATAGTAGTAGCATCAAGTGCTAGCTTATTTATTCAGACTTCATATGCATTTGACGACAGACAAAGCAATGGACAGCAAGACTGCAAGAGCATTCAAGGAAAAGGTCCTGTTGGAAGGGGAGATTATAGTGGAACCAGTCCACGAACGGATAGAGGTCTATCTGACTTTGGCTGGATGGCAAGATTTGGGCCAAATAATGGCGATGACGGAAACGGTGGAAATAGCGGAAACAGCGGCCACGATGGCAGTAACGGTCATGCGAGGTCAGCTGAAGATGGAACTAATGGAAGGGCAGGCATTGCAAGAACGATCTGTGTACTTGTAGACCCAGATATAGTGATTCCTTCAAACGTACCCGTTAGTTATGTAATGTCCAGACCAAACTGGGATAATGCAATAATCAACCCGTTGGCGCATCTAGACGCAATAAAGTCTAACCAGAATTAGTATCTAACAACTGATCATCACAAGCAGACTACAGGCCAAGACAAAGGCTGAATAACTACTAAAGTTCTGGCACTCTTTTCTTTATTTTGTTTACCAGATAAAAAGGGATTTCCATCTAGTTGTACGAGCCAATATTAGTTCAAAATTGACCCAACATAAGTAAATCCAGAGATATAATGATTGATAGTTCCAGTTGAATATTAATCATCCATCTATTCAGGTACCTCAGTTGAAGATACAAGAGTAAATATACTAGGAATTGTAAACAATGATCTTCACTTTCCAGAACAGACTATTTACACATAACGACTTTTTTCTACTTGCTGTACTTACCCAGATAGGTTACATTTTGATTATAGACGGGGTTTACACTTTGCCGCTTGTTCTTGCACGTACGTACTATGGATGAAATTAACCTTTGTAATACCTTTGATGGAGTAAGACCATTGATCCATCAATGTTCTCTAGTCTAATTGTTTGTTTTAACAAACATATCATGTCATAGTTTTTCAGTCATCCTTATGGGCATACCTCAATTGTCAGAAACTCCTCCTGTACTATCTGTTATATGCCTCCACTTTGCCCTGTAACTGTGGATAGGAATATGGTATCTGTTGATCCTATATCTGATTGGTGCAAGGAAGAGTCTGAATATCCTGGATGTGAACTGTTTTTAGTTATCGTGCATCGCTATCTTGGCCTTGCCATTTTTGTTCTTTACCCAATTCTCTATTGCGTTAAGAACATAATCTGACTTCTTTCTTTCAGACTATTTGGCTGCAAACCGTTTATACCCTCTTTTCTTTGTTTGACACTTCAGGATGTTAAGATCATGCCTCTTTTGTTTACTGTATACAGTTCGTGTGTTCAACGAGAGTTCAATACTTCTTTTTAGTCGAAAATTTATCCCGTTACTTACGAATCTTTTGGTTAAATGCGGATATTCTCTCACAAGTCCATACTTTTTCATGCATTAGATGATACCTAGTCAAATTTCTATATGGATACACTTTGTCACAGAAGTGTAATCCCATGTCTGTAAGCTATATTACCACCTATCTCTTTAAGTACAACATCCAGTATTACAACATCTATAGATAATACTTCTGAAAGAAATGTCCTCAAAAAGCGACAAGTAAATGTTTGTATCCAGATATACTTATTATATACTAGTAAATTCAATAGTAAACTGTGAACGGATATAGCGCGCACATGTGTAAAACAGTATAGAAGTCGAGTTGAAATAATAGCTTTAATTTTGGAGGCAGCAATAAGTCAAAAGGTACGGCACACAGATATTCTTTCAAGGGCCTCTCTGAGTCATATTCCGTTTAAGCAATATCTAATGCTATTGGTTCGAAATGGATTGATAGAATACTTCTTAAACGAAAGGACTTGTAGGACAACGGATAAAGGACTGCATTTTCTCTATGTTTTTAATGAAATGAGGAATTTGGTTTCTCCAAGTGTCTTGTGAATTAACCCGGGAGGCCACGGCCTTTTTTCTTTTTTCGCTAGCGCGCAAAGCTACATAATATAACAAGCTCTTGAATTACTCAAATTACCATTAGGTTATGGTTACAATTAGATTCAAGAATTATTGGAGGTTTCCTATCTACCACGACAATAATCAAAAAATGCTTTACTGATAATGCTATCACAATTATTGCTCTTTAGATCATTGTAGGCCTTGCTAACAGAATGCCCAGCTTGCAACTAGTTCGAAATCTAGCAAGATGTAGCATCATCATCTTCAAACGCAGCTATATCTGGTAAGCTATTGTGACTATCTGTCCATCTACCCATCTACCCCTCTACCCATCTACCCATCTACCCATCTACCCATCTACCCATCTATCTATCTGTGACCGTTTGGAGTTTTTTCAAATACAAATCTACCTTCTGGCTTCCATATGTATGATCCTGAGTTATTCTTATCTTCTGTTACTACCCAATATTCGTAATCACCGTATTTTCTATCTCCGTTCTGATCAAGACTGGTATTGCCGGTAATTCCAGTATATGAATTCGCAATTCCTGTAAATGCATCTTTGAGCTGTTCTATGCTAATGTTATTTGCTTGCTTTGTCTGGTTTTCAGCTAATGCAGCAACCCAAAGAGCGTCATATGCAGTACTTGCATATGACCTTGGTATTCTCTCGATATCCTTTTCAATTAAAGCTTCGACACGTTTAAACTTGGTGTTACTCTCGTTTTCAACTCCGAAAATCGGATTAGCAAAACCCGTTTTAGCAGCAAAGATAGCAGCGTCTGTATTTCTTACGACCTTGTTATTAAGTGCCGATCCATCGCTACCAAACCATTTTACATCAGACAAGATGTCATGACCTTGCGCTTGAATGAAAATGGGCGCAACTTCGTCATAGGCTACAAAATAAATCCCTACTTTACTTACGCCATAATTTGATATGGCCTTCTTCAGTTTCGCCTCGAGAGTCTTCAAATCTTGATCCCAAATTATGAAGTTTATCCTGTTGAGACTAGCAGATAGGTCACCTGTATGTGGAGTATATCCAACACCATCTACAAATCTTCCCCCGATCTTTTCAAAACTATTTTTGACTTCACTTACTAGGTCATTTCCATAAATATCAGTTCTCCAGAATGGTACAATGATTCTTATCCCATCTTTCCACATTAATGACGATACTGCCTGTGCCTGATGTGTGTCATCCGGAACAAATCTAAAAATATTATCTCCGGGGAGAGATAAGGAAGGAGCAGTGCTTGATGGACTAACAAGCAATATACCATGAGAATTCGCATAATTTCGAATCTGATTTACATTTGCACTAGTGGAAGGACCAATTATTATCTTTATTCCCCTATCTGACAAACGCTTAACTTTTTCGAGGCCGATTTGAGGATCACTTCCTGTGTCTTCAATTACAAGTCCAAACCTTGTATTCGACTGGTGTTCAGAAAAGTATTTGTTGATATCGTTAATTGCAATTTTAAGGGCAGCTTGTTCTGATTCGCCTAACGAAGCGGAAGCGCCACTAATTGGAAGAAGTGCGCCCAGCATAGTTGTATTAACATCTGATTCTGCATTAGCTAAATGTTTAAAGCTCGGATGTATTATTGTTTCAGAATTCCCACTAAAAACAGAGGGTAGAAATGTCAAAAATGAGGATATCCAACCTGGTAACTTTGTTGTGGATTGGTCGTGATACGCAATTAAACTGATAAAAACATAGATTGACCAAGAAATAATGACAATAATGATCACAGGTGCGAACTTGGATTTAAGGCCAGATATGTTTCTCTTTTTTTCGTTTTCCGATCGGTTTGTTTTTTTAGTATTTTTGTTCTTATTAAAATTGAACTTGTCAGATGGTGTAGTCTCACCGCCATCGGCAATAACGTAATCTTTGGTTGACACTTCATTAGTGCTCTTTTTTTCTCTTATCAAGTAGGTGATATACCAGAGTAAACCGGCTGAAATAATGATATAATGCGAGGCAAAAAATAATGCAGATAACCAGAACTGGTTCAATAACGAAGTGACTACAATTAGTGCAAACCAGCTGTCTGAAATAGCCATTAGAAATATCCCGGCTGATTCAAATAGCCATGGAGTGAACCACACTGGCTCATTTCTAAAGCTTAACAAGATTACAATTGCCGGTATGATAAGTATGGAATCCAGAACAGGATATGTAATCACTACGATAAACATGGCAATACCTCTGTTTGAGGATAAATCGGCAATGCTTGTAGTCACAAGAATTATGTATGATAGAAATACCCCGGCACCAACAATGCTAAAAACAACTAGTCTTTTACTAAACCTGAATTTTTTGTGAAACTCAAAGTATGTTGAATATAAATAGAAAGCGAAGAAGCCATATGCAGAAAACCATACAAAATCGGCCATTGATGGTACCGGCGGAACAATTTCCAGCACGATCTGATATACTGCCCAGATAATGTCGGCAGTTAGCCACAGACATAAACCTACGGCAAGAGCTGTGTGTGACTTGTCAAATATTCCATCATGGTGTTTGTGTCTATATAATATCAATATCGCAAGTCCAGCAGCGATTGAGGCATTAATGATAATGATCCAATTTGAATAAAACTCCTTGCTAGCAGCTTCTGAAAAATAGATTATAGAGTCTGATATTATTATTGCGATGGCAAGCCCGATAAGTAGATTTATTCGATTAAGTCGAGTATTAACAAGCATAATTAAAGTACGTCGCCACCACCATCACATATTTTTCCTATTAGTTGAATTTAAGCTAATATAATATCTTATTTATCAAAAGCTTATTTTTTTGGGTTTCATAAGAAAAATAAATTTCAGTCAGTCCACTTTCGTTGTCAGTCCAGTTTGTAATATGCGCTATGTTGCTGGCTGACCCAATTCTCTCATGGAATAACCGCGGAGCGAAAAGTTATAGTTTAAGGACAAGATAAAATTGGCAATGGCCTTGTGTTTATAGTATTAATAATTCTCAATAATATCTTGCCATTTTTCATCATATGTGATTAAAGCAATTCCACATTGATCGTATACTGTATTAGTAGAAATGTTGTAGGCGAAATGAGTGAGTTCTATGGTAAGCAGGCAGCTTCAACAATCCATCAGGAAAAGTCATTAACGATTCTTGTATCTGGTTAGTTGAGTATAGATGTAAGAAGGAAAAACAATCTCCTTTTCAGCATATCAGAAGGGCCCTAAAATACTTCAAATCCATAATCCGCTTAGACGGCCAAGACGTCATATATCTGTAACACGGATCTCTAAATTAGAGGTCTTGTCTGCCGGGTTAGTCAGATATTTGAAATTAGACTTTGATGTTGATATATCGAAAAGAAAGATCATCTCGCAATACAGGGAAATAATCTCTAATCATATTTATAATGTGGCACCCAATACAGGCCTCATATGCCAGACTGGGATAAGCTGAGAGAAGATTTTCCTGTCACAAGAAAATACTGCTATCTAGCTAATGCTGCCATCGGACCTATTCCAGTAACTGTCTACAATGAGGTGTCAAAATTCTACCAGGACGCAATGTGTCACTCAGAACATTTGTGGAATGATTGGGTTGTAAAAATTCAAAATACTAAGGATCTTTATGCCAAGTTTATTGGGGCTAGTAGTGGAAAAGATATAGCCTTTACACATTCAACCAGCGAGGGCATGAATATAGTTGCGCATATGCTGTCAGACAAAGGTAGCGTAATATCAAATGAACTGGAATTTCCATCTTCTAATTTGCCGTGGGTTAACGTTAACCTAAACAATGTGAAATTTGTCAGGGCAAACAATGGCAACAAGATACTAAAGGAAGATATTCTGAAAATGATCTCAGAAAATAGTGATGCAAGGACATTAGTTACTAGTCATGTCCAGTACTCCACTGGGTTTAAACAAGATCTAAAAGCACTTCACGATATAGCAGAGGAGAAACAATTATTCCTCGTGGTAAATACAACACAATCATTAGGAGCATCATATTTTAGTATAAAGGATTATGATATTGATTTTATGGTCGGAACAGGACACAAATGGCTACTCTCATCATTTGGAATTGGTGCTATTTACATTAGGAGAAAGTATCTAGAAGAGTTGACTTTTGAACCGGTTTTTTTCGGTCAAGCTGGTCAAAAGAAAAAAGAGGACTATAGTAATAATATGAAAGTGGACATGTCAACTGACGCAACCAAGTTCGAAGTAGGTACTCCAAATTTCCAGAATATTTTTGCATTAAATGCAGCATTAAAATACATATCACGGATTGGAATTCGTCAAATTGAGCGTCGGCTTCTTAATCTGACAGATTATCTGATTGAGAAGCTGCGAAATTTGGGCCTCCAAATCCTTTCACCAATAGATGATAGAAAATACAGATCCCAAATAATACTATTCAAACCTAAACGCAATCCCGTTAATCTTGTTGCTGAACTTGAGCGAAAGCACAAGATAGTTTTGTCGGCACGAGGAAAGGGTATTAGGGTTTCGCCACATTTCTATAATAACGAAGATGATATCGACAGACTAATTTCAGTGTTAAGGAAGATATAGTAAAAGGCTATACTTCGCTATCAATTACTGCGCCTTCTCAGCCACCACAATAACAAAATCTCTTTCTTTATTAACAGAAATTCGATTCTGACTAGAACATCTGGCTATTATGTACTTTCCTGTCACATTAGAACATCGTGGCGTTCTAGATTACTGGCAAGAAAAATCGACCTAGTTTTTCCGTAGTACAGTTTTGTGATTATTAATCCTGTCAAGGGGATATTGTATTTTGTAACCTTGCTTACTTATAAAATGGTCAATAATTAATAATTACCAAAGACATAGAGCATTAATGAAACCTGTAAAGGTGATAGTGAAAACAATGATCTTAATGAGAAATGTAAACGAAGTATATAGTTTCTTTAATATATGAAAAGCTTGGAAGTAGGAGATGAAATAAGGGCACTACAGGAGTCGTCTAATGGTTGGTGGACATTTGGTCACGCAATTGCAGGAAAGTCTATGATGAGGTATACCAATTCCGTTGAAAAATATGGGATATTAAACCACATTTTTGTGGGCGGAGGATTGACATGGAATGTATATGTAAGAACAGTTCCAAACAAAGAAGGCTCTACGACTACATGGGTCTTCGTAAAGCCTGACGGTCTAACTGATACATTATTTGAGGAACAAATGATAAATTTCGATACTGAGATCGATAAATGGAAATCAGCATTAGAAAACAATGGCTGAATAAACAGATGATGAAAAGACTGTGGAAATGTTTAAAAAAATTATCAATACCAATACCAATATCCTAACGACCAATCAAAAGTAAGCAATATATTCCGTAATCATTCCGGAAATATCCAAGTTTAATTTATCTAATTGTTTTATCTATGTACATATCAAAATAAAGTATGAGTTGGATATATTACATTGTTCCATACATATTACTATCTATTTGCTATGATTTAATTTTCCAAAATTCAAATATTTGGTACTTACCCCTTCGCTTTGTATTTAAAATGTCAAAGAATATGAATTTAAAAATAGCTAAAGTAATTGCAGCTGTAACCTTTGCTGTAATAGCAATTGGCATAGCTTATGCCATGATGGGCCCCGAAACTCAGTTATTTGCAAAAAAACACAAGGATTCCGGTTCTGACTCAACCTCAACTGACAATAATCCTAATACATCAAATAATCAGGCAGCTGAATTCAGTGGGCCTAGTGAAACAGGAAACCAAGTCCAAATAGTTGGAATAAAACATTCAAACTCCTTTAGTCCTAATCCGATAGATGTTAAAGTTGGAGACACAGTTACTTGGACTAATGATCACCGTGAAGGACATACAGTAACGTCGACTACATCAGAATTCAATTCAGGAGATATTCAGCCAGGGCAATCTTTCAGTCATACGTTTGACAAATCAGGCAGTTTTAATTATTACTGCATTATACATCCATCAATGGTTGGAAAGGTTAGTGTAACTTAAACTATTCTTTTTTTATTTCAATGCGCTCTTTCCGTTCGTCCTAGGACATCATTAATGGAAAGGGTTGGATAGCAGGATAAAATCTGAGTCAATCAAAATCTGTCAGATTGCTACTTTTCTGTAGGCATAATTACAACACACCAACAACCAGGACAATGCACTAATAGAAAACCATAAGTTGAACTATGAACGCTTTAAATATACTGGTTCAACTGAGATATTGGAGTAATGAATGCATAATCACCGGGAAAGATTGGAAATTTGATATTTGATATTTGTTAATATCATTTGTATTATATATCCAAATGATTCGAATCATTTACATCTTTACTGTTTCAACTTCATTTAATATCTGTTTAATTGTCATTTACCGTAACTTCTGATATGACAACATAATTTTATCCATATTCCCAGGATACTCATAAGGGGCTTGTATCAAACTTAATCCATAAAATCCAGCATAGGTGTTGCCAAATCTAGAATGCAATCATCCTCAACATCAGATGTTGCTCAAGGCTATCGTATTCGTTTTATTAGTCTATTATGATTTCCTTGCATATCGGCCCTAAATATGGGTATTCCTGCATGAATTTATAATAGAATGTCATCAACCTTCACTGCCAATTCTGACAGATCGATGTACAGAGAATGCTCCTATGCATCATTAATTGGTAACTTCGAATTAAATAGTTTAATTTATATTCACTTTTGAAGGTAAGGACATTATTGGAATATTTAACAAAAATTAAGCTAATAATGTCTTTAGCAAGTATCATGATTGCATTCTATTGGTCTTATTCAATGTTTGACCAAAATGCACTTGCGGTATTAAATAACCGCCCATCAATTTTATCTGTGAACAATTTTACATTTGCAAAGCAGGGTTCTTTCATAGATTCGCATGGCATGCTTAACATAGTAGGAGTTGTCGACAACGCTGGTACCACTCCTTCACAAGTAAGAGTTGGCCTAAATGTAACTAAAAAAGGCGATCCTGAACACGAAATTAAGAGGAATGATCTTGCAATATCAACTATGGCTCAGTCTCTTTATGGGAAGATCATATATCCTCAAAGCGGATCTCCGTTTAAGTTTGTGATTGATCCAAATCTCTATGATGTACGTGGCAAGGCATTTCTGGTGAGCCAATCGCTCAAGCCCGTTCCTAACTTCAATAGTATGTTAAGACTAAACTATTCCAATCTGGCGTCCCGTCCAGACGGCCTACTTACAGGGACTGCGAAAAATATAGGCCAGGCAGATCTCCATAATGTCAGTATATACGCGTCTGCGCACGATGGTACTGGAAAACAAATAGATTCAGTAAAGAGTCAGCCTGTTTCCATTGTTAGGCCAGGAGAAGAAGTCAAGTTCACTGCTATTCCAGATGAAGCCATAAAAACAAAGGTGGTTTACTACAGTTGTGCGGGAGTTGATCTAAACGAACCTATTAATACGCTGGTTGTGGGTAATGGCAAATTTATAGCCTACGATCTGCAGGCTATTGCAAAAGTAAGCGATTTTAGATATGACAATAGTACCGATAGCATAAAATTTGGCGTAGAACATTACAACCCTACTGGCGGACCGCTTACATTTAGACTTGCGCAGTTATCGTACCATCATACAGTATCTGTGACAATTGATGGAAAACCCTATCCGTCGATTTACGACTCGAAATCAACAATACATAGAGATGGCAAAACAATAAGATTAAATCTTTTTATACCAAAAGGAGAACACCACTTGATCATCAAGGGAGTCTCTGACAAGGGAACGCTTTGAGGCCATTCTGGAGTCATTACTAACAAGAAATTTGCACTAAACGCCCGTAGCTGATCGTTTGCAATCAAATTAATTTCATCAGTTTTACAAACATGATGCCCACTAACTAACAAGCGGATAATATTAAACCTGAATAGACTGCTAAGTTATTCCAGTTTCTGAGTCCTTTTGGTAGAGAATGAAATCTTTACGTGTAGGGTTTGTTGAAGGGTCTGATACAAGATATGATAGCATGAACATATGATGCCACTATTGTACTAAAGCAATTATTAGGTTCTGCCGTCAATACAATATGTTTTGACATAACTAAGCTTGTTGCGTATGCACGTACGAACGTTAAGCGAATATTCGTAATCTTGTGCTAGAAAATTAAGGCTGTAAAAGAACGTCCCGATACTACTTTCATCACTATCAAATATAAGCAGGCTCAGAAAATGTGTTATAATTGTAGAAAATGTTCCAGAACAGAAGAGAGGCCGCTGAGGAGCTTGCGTCAAAGATAAAGGAGTGGTTACAAAGCAAATTTGGACAAATTGTCGGAGAATCAACGATAGTCCTGGCCATTCCTAGAGGAGGTGTAATAGTTGGAGATATTGTTGCTTTGCATTTAGGATGCGGACTTGATATTATCGTGTCAAAAAAAGTTGGAGCACCATGGAACCCTGAGCTTGCAATTGGTGCAGTCATGCCTGATGGAACATATTACTCTAACGAAAAAGTAATGGCCAATTTTCCTGCTATATCTAAGCAATTTATAGATGATAATATTGCAGTGCAAAAAAAAGAAATAGGTAGAAGATTAATCGAATTTAGAGGCAGTGATCATTATCCCGATGAATCAAATGAAAAAATAGTTATCTTGGTTGATGATGGCATAGCAACAGGATCAACTATGATTGCGGCAGCACGCTGGCTGAAGGAAAAACGACAAAGCAAACATTTTGTTATCGCTGTCCCAGTAGCACCACAATCACAGGAAACGATCAATGAACTGGAGCGAGCCGCCGATAAATTAATAATTTTATATTTACCTGAAATCTTTAATGCAGTTGG
>Ga0164306_10000342_pt1 | contig 18417 bp, 25 predicted proteins | sample Whisoiple_242_MG_FD_110213 | JGI IMG/M metagenome (GOLD analysis project Ga0164306, IMG submission 110213) | Soil microbial communities amended with fresh organic matter from upstate New York, USA - Whitman soil sample_242_MG | ecosystem: Environmental > Terrestrial > Soil > Unclassified >... | reverse complement strand
TGGCGAACTTGTGAAGGAAGTTCTTCTAAAGAAATATCTCCATGTTCTCCGGTGTGAACTTCTTGGCCTTGTAACCATGATGTTTCAATGATATGGCGCAATACTGCTCCTTCATTACCTACTTCAATAAGGATTTCATTATTCTTATTTCTTGTAACGATAGCATCACCTACAATTACATGTGAGTGATTTGAGCCTTCACCACGTGCAATGACTCTGTTAATTCTTTCTTGTTTTTTCATTTTGTTTTTTATTTAGTTATAGTGAATAATCTAGCGGTAGAATCAAAAGTAATAGCTATCCAATCAGCCGACATAAGATTGTTAGCCTGAATTATAAAGTATTCTTCTTTTGATGTTTTAAATTTATAGGTTTTCATTTTGTAATGTAGGTTATATGATCGAAGATTATCTTTTGTTTAGCTAATGAATTAACAATATCTTCTTCGATAGCGTTAGCGTTTCTGATTTGTGGCCATTCTATTTCCAATTCTATCCCGTTAACTGTCTTTCTTGTGATGTAAGGCAGGTATCTTTTAGCCTCGTATTCAGCAATAAGTTCACCTTCGCAGAATATAGTAGCTTCAAGTATTCCTGATTCTCCATCCTGTTCAAAAGGCTGGTCGAAAATAGGATTGCGGGGGTCAAGTTCGTAGGGAGTTTTCATAAAGGGCTTAGTATTTTGTAATTACTAACCATTGTAGAGGCAACATTCAAGGGGCAAAAGACTACTTGCAATTTGTTATTATTGGCATAATCTTTAAAGTCTTTCAGAGTTTCAAAATGCTCAGCTAATATAGCATTGCCTTTAAAGTCATGCGCATAGTAAAGATTCTTTTGAAATTTCTTTTCCATAATTTTAGGGGTTAGTGGTATTTACCTTTTTAGGGTTAAACAATCTCAAAACAATGCCAAACATAACCTCCTGAAATATCAGTACCGATATAAGAATGATTTAATGGGTTTTCAATATCCCATCCAGTACCAATAACAGAAAAAACCCTATCAAATACCTTGTCATGATCGGGATCAAGCAAAACCCAAATGCAAGGGATTTCATTTTGTATCTTAAAGAAAAGAATTTTAGATTCACGAGTAAGCTGAATCTGAACCTGACTTCCAGTATCTAATTTAAATTTGTGAATCGTTTTCATTTGGCGTTTTGTTTTAGTTGTTTTGAATCAAAGTATAAATAGTCGTTTGAAATCTTTGTCTTGGCAAAGGCTGAGGCCCGAAAGCACCACAATTTAATCTGAATCTCATTTCGTTATTATATGGCGTTTTGGCGATTGCCATTGTTTTAGTAACTCTTACTATTTCAACTTTATAATCATTGAAGGTATTTTGAACTCTTATTTTGTCTCCTACTTTTATTGTGTTCATAGTTAGTTGTTGTGAATCGTTGAGTAAAGGTAAACCAATTTAAACCAATGTCAAGTGTTTGGTGAAAAATAATTTAAAAATATTTTCATGCCAAGATAGGGGAAGTTTCAATTAAATTACCTACGTTTACACCAACATTTACAAAATCATGGAAAAAACAGCTAAAAAACCCACAAATAAGGCTAAATTCAGCCTTTATCTTGACAAGGATTTGATGGCGAAGATTGGCAGGATCGCAAAGAAGGATGACCGGTCAGTCAATTATAAGATCGAAAAAGCATTAGCGCGGGAATTTAGTTTTAATCTCGCATGATATACTCGCTATGGCAAACAGGGATATGAAAACAATCGATGTTAATAAAATACCGACTAAAGAAGAGTTTGCAATAGGTTATCATAATTGGGCTATGTACACCGGATTTTTAGGATTTCATAAGGCAACTGATGAAGAAAAAATTAAGAAGTACAAAGAATTTTTAAGGAATTCAAATGAAAACCGTTATAGAATCTATTTCAAAGAATGGAATTGGGTGAAATGTCAATGGGAATGCTCATCTAATATAACGCTTTTTGAACTTAAATTTCACGGTTGGGAATGGTTTGGAGTAAGAAAACAGATAGCATGAACCCCACTTTTGAGCTTTGGATAGTAGAGAACCCTATGACGGTTATTCGTTCCTCCCATTTAGAATATGAAACTATTTGGGAGCAAATGGCATCGCCTGATACTGAATTATTCATATACACCGCTTGGGATTACAAGACAATGAATCTGAATACGATTAAAATAACCTTATCATTAAACTAAAATCCAATGGCAATCCAGAAAGTCAAAGTCAAAACTGATCAAGAAAATCCAGAGCCAATTGAATTAATTGCTAAGTCGATCATTGATATTGCAGATGGCATGCGGAGAATAAACTCTACCCGATTAACCAGAAAGGCATTGGTTGTTTTGCTTAACGCGCATTCAAAAGTTAGTAAATCGGAGATTGAAGTAATCCTTAATTGCATGACTGAATTAGAAAATATTTACCTTAAAAAGAAAATCTGATGGACTTACAAGAGAAGCTAAACGAGACGCATAATGAAATTCTAGCAATCGAAGTAAAGATGGCTGATTTAAAAGTGACATTGAAATACCAAAAGAAACTAGAAAAAGGTTATTTAAAGTTAATTGAAGGGGCTAAATCACTTGAACAGAAATGAAAGCATTAAGACCGATTGGCGAAACTGGTAGACGCGAAAGACTTAAAATCTTTTGGAGAAATCCTTGGAAGTTCGATTCTTCTATCGGTTACGATGAGCAAGCGAATGGCGCCAATGGTAGCCTGAGGTTAAGCAAGATTGGTTCGATTCCAATAGTTCGTGATTTACTGACGAGTTTATCTGCTCATTTATTTTTTGGTAGGTTGTTTTGGGGTGCGTATTTAGGGTGCGCACTCCTTTTTTTAGTAAATTTGTTTCACGTGAAACTGAATAATCACTTTAAATCATGGCTAACGGTGGATCAAGACCAGGAGCGGGACGCAAGAGCAAAGCAGAGGAGCTTAAACTAATCGAAAAACTTTCTCCTATGGAAAGTACAGCCTTAGAAGCATTGCTTAAGGGAGTCTCTAAAGGCGAATTCCCATACATTAAACTTTACTTTGAATACTATTTCGGTAAACCTACAGAGACAATAGATGTTGATCTTCAGGGAGAAGTACAGACAGTGGCTTTAGATCCAAGTAAACTTTCGAATGATACAATCAGAGAATTGCTTAACGCTAGAAGAAGAGAAAATACTTGAATCTGAGTTAGCAAGGCGTAATTTTAAAGATTTCATACTATATACCAAGCCGGAATATCAATTTAATTGGCATCATGAGGCAATAACAAACAAATTAGAACAGTTTGCATGTGGCAAGATCAAGAAATTAATGCTCTTTGTGCCTCCACAGCATGGTAAGAGCGAACTCTCTACCAGAAGACTCCCGGCTTTCATGCTAGGACTGAATCCAGATCGTAAAATAGCAATATGTTCCTATTCCGCAACGATGGCAAGCTCATTTAACAGAGATATTCAGCGAATAATAGACGACAAACCCTATTCAGAAGTCTTTCCAAAGACAACTCTTAACGAGAATTCAGCTATAAACCCTTCAAAGAATACTTATCTACGTAATTCAGAGACCTTTGAGATCATAGGACATTCAGGCTTTGTTAAAACAGTAGGCGTAGGTGGTTCATTAACCGGCACGCCGGTGGACATTGGCATAATAGATGACCCTTTCAAAGACAGGGAGGAGGCCATGAGTAATACTATACGCGAAAAGGTTTACAATTGGTATACAGACGTTTTCTCCACTCGGTTGCACAATGATAGCCAACAACTTTTGATTATGACCAGGTGGCACCAGGATGATTTAGCTGGGCGAATACTACAAACTGATAATGATTGGGAAGTTGTAGTATTTCAGGCTATAAAAGAGCGCGAAAGTAAAGATGATCCCCGACTGATAGGTGAAGCTCTTTGGCCTGAGAAACATTCTTTAGAACGTCTTTTAAAAATAAAGAACGATACACCGATAACGTTTAACAGTCTTTACCAGCAGGAACCAAAGGCTAATAAAGAGATATTAGTCTTTCCTGAGTGGTCGGAAATAGACGAGATGCCTAATTATACACAGCATTACGGAATAGATTTTGGATTCCCTACCGGAATTGTAGAGGTGCAATGGCATAACAAAAACATCTATTTGAATGAAATTCTTTATGATCACACAAATCCAACTAATGCCGAAATAGTTAGAATCCTAAAGGCAAAAGGAATAAATTTGTCGAGGCCGTTTGTTTGTGATAGCGCGGAACCAAGATCAATTAAGGATTTATGCGATCATGGATTGAATGCAGAGGCGGCAATAAAGGGGCCTGATTCTATTTCATTCGGATTAGGGAAGATTCAGGAGTGTAATATTTTTGTAACCAAATGGAGCCACAATCTAAAGACCGAATTGAATAATTACACTTGGATGACCCATAACGGGAAGATAACAGACGAGCCTATCGACGCTTTCAATCACTTAATAGACGCTGCAAGGTATGTTTATACCAAGTTGGGTATTAAAAAGCGTTCATCTTTCATGCCTCAGACAATGCAATCTTATACTAAAAAACCTGGAATATGATAACAATAAAACTCAACGGAAAGAAGTACGAATACCCCACAGAATGGAATGATTTAAAATTCAAATCCTTTCTTCGGTTGGTGGACTTTAATCTTTCAAAGATGCGAGCCATCCGCATTATTTTAGAAGAAATAGGCTTCGATTTAAAGCCTGGCGATAAGATTGAAGGGCTTGAAGTTATTATGCAATCCATTGCATTTATAGACAAAACTCCTGAAATTGATCCAGAACCAAAGAAACTAGGTGAATACTATTTCCCTCAAGACGTTACGTTTGAGACGATAGAACAGTTTGAAGATGTACGGTCAGAGATCGAAAGAATTAGTAAGATTGAAAACGGATTAAGGGAACAAACAGAGGCTTTGGCTTACTATGCCGCAGTCTATTGTCAGGGACAAAAAGAGCCTTACGATAGTGAAAAGGCACGTTTTTTAAGTAAATCATTCCTAGAATTGCCTTGCTTGGAGGTCATGGCCGCCGGTTCTTTTTTTCAAGCCAAGTGTCTGAGTATGCAAAGCGGCAAGTCGATGAGTTTCCTACGTCAGAATATAGTGATGAAGAAGAACAAGCAGGGTTTAGGGAGATTTCGGAGGCTTTTGGTTTCAATGGGACTTTAGACTCGGTTGCCCGTTACGTTGGCCAGGACGACGAGGTTATTTTAAAAACTTGGAGCGCAGCAAGATTCTACACTAAACTTAAATATATCGCTTGGATGGCTCATGCCAAAAATGAATACTCTAAGATTATGAATAAGAAAAATAAGTAGTACTTTTACATTCCGTGAGCAACCCTTTAAAATCAGCACATCTTGCGGTAAGAACTTTAATAAGTGATACGATCAAATCCATAGACGATTCTATCCTTTACGCATATGCTAGGGCTTCAGATTTCAATTCATTAGGTAAAAAACTAGATAAGCGTTGTCAGCTTGATCCACTCAAAGAACGATTAGAATTTACTTCGGGTAGTTATAATCTAACAAAGACTTTCGCGATAGGATTAGTATTCTATCGACTTGATGACAAGCAGGGTGCTGAAGAAGCTACCGCAGCTATTCTTGATGAAATGGATTTGCTTTCTGATAAGTTCTTAAACAAACTCAATGATATTTTATTAGACAAGGACAACACTGACGATATAACCACTTTCACAACAGAGATAACAAACATCACCAAAGAGCCTGTTGTAAAAGTAACGACTGATATTGCCACCGGATACGTCCTTAAATTTGATTTAGTTACTCCTGATGCTTTCGATTATTGTAGCCTTTATGAATAGCACAATGCTTTCCATATTGAATCAAGAAAGTAATTCATTCATCCAGAAGATACGAGACAACTTAGAATCCACCGGAACAACAGCTACCGGTAAGACTGCTAATTCAATGTACTTCAAACTAACTGAAGAGGGGACTAAAATAATGGTAGAGGTATTTGGTAAGCCTTTCATGGCAGTCGTTGAAACAGGCCGAAAGCCAACACCAGATAAGAAACCATCACGTGCTATGATCGATAATATCACAGAATGGGTATCAGCACGTGGTAAACCGGATTCAATGATATGGGCAGTAGCTACAAAGATTCAAAAAGAAGGAACAGAACTATTTAAAAAAGGCGGTCGCAAGGATATTTATTCCAATGAGATTGAAGGATTTGTTGATGCTATCGGATCAGCGATAACCAAAGAAATAGCTGACGAATATTTAAACAACATGGTAATAACTTTTAAATGAAAAAGATAATTGTAATCATATTAATTTGTTCTGGTTGCGCTTCTTATTATACTCCTGTCATCAACGGTGAACGAGTTAAAATAAAACGTCCCCATTATAAGACGGACTTTCAACGATATGTCTTAAATCAAAGATAGAATGGCTTTATCGATAGTCAAAAGACCCCAAGGATATGTTTTAGATACTACTCAGATAACTGGAGTTACAGTTACATCAAGTCCCCCTGATGCTTATTTTAATAAATCATCACACGGATTAATCACAGGTGATTTTATTTATATGTATTCTACTTATAGTAGTTTTAATGGGTTTTGGTATGTTGAAAAAGATGATAATAATCATTTCTTTTTGAAAGAATATGCAACAGCAAATAGATTGTCTGCTAGTGGATCAACGGTGGATACTATTAATTCAGGCACTATTTTTTATTATAAATCAGTATTAACACATAACTGGAATTGTGTTCATCTACCCATAGTTTACAAACTTAAGTCTGATATTTGGCCAACAAATACTTCTGATACAGCTAGAACTATTACCACATTTTCAAATTACAATGGATATACTTATATTAATGCTTCAGGTGATATTAAAACAACAGGAACGGCCTCAGCACTAGAACAAGTAATACTTTCAGGTACTTCAGTAGATGGTATTTATAAAATAATTCAATGGTTTTCAGATACCAATTTTGTAATTAATCTATCATACTCGGCTGGCAATGTTTTGAGTTCAGGAACTGTTCAATATTATTATTTTAATTACAATGCAAGGATTAGGATTTATGCTGGTATTAGTCCATTCCTTTTGTGGAATACAGTTAAGCCATATGAATTAATGACTGAATTAAGAATGATTCCCGATTCAAATGGTGTCATTACTTTAAATATTTCAGAATTTATAAAAAGTAAAATAAAAATAATTAGTAATAATTCAATATTAAATACACTACCAAATAATATAGACGCATGGTGTAATTTTTATATAAGTTATGCGGAGAGTTATGATGATTCAAATATGTATACGTTATCTGAATATGTTAGTTCGTATACATTGGATTATCCTGGATTTGAAGGATATGCACTAAACTCAAAACTTCCATTTAAAACTCAGTCACAAGGATCATTAAATAAATATGTTTCTGGATTGACTTCAACTACTTTACAAAAGTGGCTTACTGATTTTACTAGACCAACTTTATTTGCAGGAAAATATTTTGATGTCAGTTATATAAAAAATGATAACACAAGTAATTATATTAAACGCGATCTTTATAGATTATCTGGCGGAAATTATTCTTTAATAACTTCAATACGTGATAACGAAACAAATAATTTTCAGGGAGTTTATAGATATTCTATAACGCAAAGTGTAAATCTTGAAGATAGAATTGACATTACTTATTACGCGCCATCTTCCCAAGTATTTATTGCTCCATCATCATGGAGTGATTTTTCTGGTTTTTTTGATGCATATGGATCGAAAACAGCTACTAAACTAATTAAAAATTCTATAACTGTTGATTGCGGAGCATTTCAGCCTGTTTCATTAAAATCTGGAATAATTCCTAATAACATTACTCTTCATATTAAAATAACTGGAATGAGTTCATTTTTTATGCAAATTTCTTGCATTTATTATGATCATAATTTTCCAGGATCATCAGCAGTTTCAAGTAAGGTAGTTCAAATTAATTCTAATACTGATGCTGATTATGGATTTTCTTTCCCTGCTTTATCTGCTGATGCTACAATATTTGGGATTATATCTCATTATGTAGGCCCAGATACCCCTAATATAGAAATAACTGTTCCTGTCGGACAATCAATATATGATATACAACTATCAGAAACAAAGACGATAGATGTTAATCAAAAATGTTCATTCACAGACTTCTATTTAGTGTGGCTTAACCATCTAGGAGGATATGATTATTGGAATTTCAACGCCAAGAGAGGTAAGAAATACTCGATAGATATTTTAGAAAGCCAGACTCAGGAACAGAACATATTTAATAATTGGCCTAATAGTTACGGAGAATTTGCTGATTCTATCTTAAAGCAAACTGTAAGGAGGTCTAAGAATAGGATAATGGTATCAAGCCAATTGCTTACATCGGCACAAGAGGATGCAATAAAACTTATTACTAGTTCGCCATTGGTTCAGCTTTGTACTTCACAGTATGATAGACAAACTATGATAGTAAATCCTGATTCTCTTAATGTACGTCAGGATAAGGATAAATCATTGTCTATAACATTTACGGTTACTTATACCGATGAGATACCAGTGCAACAGCTATGACATTTCAAGACGATAGCGGTAATATTTTAGATATAAAGGGAGATTTTGCCATGACGAAACAATCCGTTTCGTTCTTTAACTTAAAAATAAAAGGTGATATATCAATAAATTTTGAAGTACCAAATAATTCAGTAACAAGGAAAACATTAAATTATAATGGCCCTCAAATGATCAATCAGGTTGCATTTACAAAACAACCATTCAATAGGGTAAGAAATGGTAATATTTTGGATCGTGGATATATTGTTATACAATCAGAAGAGCCAAAGTCGTTAAATTGTTTTTATGTTTCAGGGAATAGTAATTGGATTAATTTACTGACTGGATTAATAACTGATCTTAATTGGGATTCTTACTTAGTTCAAATCAATAAAGCAAATGTTTTATCTAAAGCGTCGGCTACTTCGGGTATAACTTTCCCATATGTTGATTGGTCATATGATCTAAAAAACGGATTTAACACTCGATATATATTTGGAGATCAATTTGGAACTCCTACTTTTAAAACTGTAGACGCTACTAATGATGTTGAAGTTAGCTTCCAGGATTTTTATCCATGTTTATATTTATCCTCATTAATTCAAGAATGTTTTACGCAAAATGGATTAAAGTTTTCAGGAGATGTTTTAAATGATACATTATTTAAATCATTGGTATTAACTCCTGTTAATGGACAAATGAAAAGGATTCCATTTAAAACATTTACTGCATATGGATCTTCTCAATCATTTGCAGCTTTTGGCCCTTATAAATATACAAGCTTCACAACAATAAGCGATCCAGATGGAGCATTCAATGTTGGAACTAATAAATTCACAATAAATAAAACTCAATCACTTCATTTTACAGGGACTTGTAATTCCGCATCGGCCTCAGCTCTTCCAATAACGTTTCTTGTATATAAAAATGGAGTTGTTATACCCGGATCAGTAGCCACATTCACGTTATATGTTGGTCAATCAGTTAGAACAAAATTTCCAGTACCGTGTTCCGCTGGGGATATTATAGAGGTATATTTAAATTCATCAAGTGCAGTTGGATGGAATGCTTCTGTTAATCTAAAAATTGATTCTCCTGAACTTATTTACACTGATGATTATGTCGAGCCTTCAAATTTTTTGCCTAAATTAAGCTGTGTCGACATTACTAAATTTATAATAGGTTATTTCGGATGTACGTGTAATTATGATGAATATTCTAAAAAACTCACGGTTAACATCATAGATAATATTAAGAAAGAAAACGCATTAGATTGGAGCGAATACTATATATCTCATAGGACAGAATATACGGTTCAGCAGGCTAAAAATAATTATGTTAGATTGCAATCTCCTGATGAAAGCGATTTACAAAAATATAACTCACAAAATAAAATAGGATTTGGTGAAGGTGTAATTACTACAGGAAATACTCTAAATCCAGATCATGATCTTTTTAAAATACCATTTGCGCCAACATCATACGGAATAGATTATGCAGGAGTGTGGCAGGCTAATATACCATTAGTTAGCCTTGAAGATGATGGAGATCCAATACCATATACAGCAATTACAGATTTAGGTGGAGGGCAGGCGAAATTTACAGTATCTATACAATTCAATAAATTTGAAGTAATCCGTATATTGGATAATAATGGTGTTTCATTAGGATACCATCAAGTATATATACCTAGTGCAACTGATTTCATAACTTATTTTCAATTCACCAATTCATTTAGCGGAACTATTTTAAGACAAAGAATAAGCTATAACGATATAACTCCAAGAATTTTATCCTGTAAACAAACTTCATTCCCTGATTACGCAAGTTCAGTAGGTGGTTCAAGATCTGGTAATAAATCAGGATTTTATTTTATAGCTGATGCAGGAACATTGAGTGTGGAAACAAATACCTCATATGCTGTATTTTCAAAATATAAGACCAATGAGCCTATTGATCAATGGCAAACTAACTGCGCATTTGATAATCCAGATATTACAACATTTCAGGATATAACAGTGAAGCAAAGATATTTCAATACTATAAATAAATTTCTACAAAATGGAAATGTAAGAGCGCAGATGCTTTTACCTGAATCTGTTTATCAATCTTTTGATTTTTCTAATTTCATTTATCTTAAAACAGAAAAACTAACAGGATATTTTTTTATTGATTCTATTGTTAATTATCAAGAAGCAAGTAAGCCTGTTGAAGTGAATCTTTACATGTTATAATTATGGCAGAGGAAACTAGGATCGTAAAAATAGAAATAGATCAAGAGGATAGCTTTGCAAAATTAGCCACTCTGAAGGCTGCTATTGTTGATAATAAAAATCAGCAGGCTGAATTACGTAAGGCTTACAAGGATGGTCAGATAACACTTAAAGAATTCTCTGATGAGATAGTAAGGAATGAAGCCAACGCCAAAAAGCAAACGGCACAATATAACGAACTTCAAAAGACAGTAACAGGAGTTAAGAGTCCATTCGATAAGCTATCTGAGTCTATAAATGGATTAGGTCAAAAGATGGGCGCTGCTACTCCGGCTTTAGATAAAATAACAGGAGGTGCATTAAGCGCTGCTGAAGGTGTTGCTAAGATGACTCAATCAGCTTATGCATTTATGGCTACTGGATGGGGTGCTATTATTGCAGCACTAGGTTTAGCTCTTGGAGCTTTGATAACATATTTAAAAGGATCAGGAGATGGAGCTGACAAGTTAGCTTTTGTAATGGCTGGCCTTAAAGGCGCTTTCAATGTTTTAAAAGATTTAGTCATAGGTGTAGGACGTTCGCTTTCGACATTATTCACAGATCCTAAGCAGGCACTTATTGATTTTGGAAACTTCCTAGCAAGCCAGATTACAAATAGGATTGTTGGGATGATGGAATTGATTCCAAAATTAGGAGAGGCATTAAATCTAGTTTTTCATGGGCAGTTCTCAGAAGCTGGTAAAGTTGCTGTCGATGCGGTTGGCAAGGTCGCTTTAGGTATAGAGGATGCATCTACTAAGCTATCTGATTTTATTGAAAATGTTAAAAAAGAAACTCAGGCTACTTATGATATGGCTAAGGCCATTGATGCTTTAGAAGATCGAGAAAGGAATTATAAACTTACAGCATCAGCCACTACTTTAGAAATACAAAGACTTACTCTTGCAGCAAAAAACAGATCGTTAACAGCGGAAGAACAGATAAAAATTTTAGATAAGGCCGCTGAATTAGAAAAACAAAAGGCCAATGAATTAACAGCAATACGCACTGCGCAGCTTCAACAAACTTTAAATGAAGCTGCTTTAAGATTAAACTTAGATCAAAAGAAGGGTGAATCTTTAGATGCTTATGCGGCTAGGTTAATAAATTTCTCAGGAACGCAAGGTGAATTAATTGATGAAGAGAAGGATAAAATTATAGCTGCTTTAGAGGCCGTTAATCAAGCCAGGGGTGAGAGTTTAAATCTTCTTGAGAAACTTAAGAACAAAGAGGATGCTGCTTATCTAAAAGCTGAACAGGAGAAATTAAAAATTCAACAGGATTCGGACAAAAAACAATCTGAGCTTCAAAAATTAAGATTAGCGAATACACAAGCGGAATGGCAAGATAAAGTTGATAAAGCAAAAGCTGCTAATGATGCGATAGACCAGAAAGCACAGGAAGAATTTAATAGAGAAAAGCTTTTAGCTCAGGCTAAGAAAGATCTTAATAATGATGTCTATAATACAATAGCAGGAACCTTAAAAACATTTGCCGGCAAAAGTAAAGCAACTCAAATCGGGTTAGCTATTGCGGACGCTGGATTAGCACTAACAAGAATATTTTCTGCTCCAGCTGCCCCTTTTATTGAGCCTTTTGCAACAGCGACAAGGATAGCAAGCGCCGTAACTGTAGCCGTTAAAACAGGCGCAGCTATAAATCAAATTCAAAATGCTGCCGCTGGTGGTGGATCTTTTTTAACTCATGGCCCTACTACCTTGACCGTAGGAGATAATCCGGGAGGAGTCGAGAGAGTAGACGTAACACCTATAAGTGGTCGAGGTAAGACTACTATAAATCCTTTCAGTGGAATGATAGCTTTAGCGGGAGGCGGGACGGTTATAACAGACGGAGGGTATGGTAAAAATACGGCTACATTTGATACTGATCAAAATATTATGATAGCAAATGTTTTGAGTAATTTACCTTCTCCTGTCGTGTCATGGAAAGAATTCACAGAGCTTGATACTAGAGTAAAGACTAAACAAACAATAACTAGCCGATGAGCGAATTTCAAAAGAAATATAACCTCAATGAAATTCAAATGAAAGCCCTTATTAAGGATGGTTGGTTAAGCTGTTCTATTCCGCGTTATGAGGAAATAATAATTCATTATCGATCAAGTCAATCCATGCAGAACACTGCTGACCAATTCGGTATTTCTAAGTCAGAAGTCTATCATATAATCCAGCGCTTCAAATAGCGTTCAATTCTTTTTGAACGTTTTTTAAATTCTTGCTTCGCAATTTTACATGCGATGACAGGACATATCTTTTTAGATGGTGAAATAGGGGATAAAATAACTATTGATTCCGTTAGATCAGACATTGCCAATTATCCTCAAGCAACCGATTGGCAAATACATATCGATTCTCCTGGTGGAGATGTTGATACCGGTTACGCCATAGGTGCAATCATCAGTAATTTAAAAAATACTACTGCAAACATAGGGGCCTTATGCGCTTCTATTGTCACCTACTGCGCTCACTGTTGTGATCATATCGTAATGGGGCCTGCTGGCAGCTTTATGATTCATTTGCCTACTGGAACTGTCAACGGGAATGCTAACGATTTAAGACGCGGAGCCGATCGACTCGACCGCATTAAAAATGAACTGGCAGCACGTTACATGAAGAGAGTAGCAAAAAAAGGCATCACAGTCGAACAAGTGCATGGAATGCTTGACAAAGAAACCGATATGAGTCCTAGCGAAGCGTTAGCGATGGGCTTCGTAGATGATGTGCGGGAAAAGTTAAAAGCCGTTGCCAAATTCGATACCAAAAAATTTATTATGGAAGACAATAAAACTATCACAAAAGAAGAAGCCAAAGGACTTTTCGAAGCGCTTGGAAACAAGATCGACAAACTTTTTAAGGCTTCTATTAAAGCACAAAACTTAGATCTTCAATTAGCGGATGGAACTCCTATAGTTTCTGACGCTGCCGATCCTTCTGGCATTATGGGTTCAAATGTAACCGATGCGCAAGGTCAGCCGCTTGCAGATGGTGAATATGAAACCCAAGACGGATTTCAAATGGAAGTTGCAGGAGGTATAGTAACAGCTTATGATCCACTTATGAACGATAAAACAAAACCTGCGGCTCCGGCTGCACCGGATATGCAAAAACAAATGGCAGACATGCAAGCTGCTATTAACGAAATCAAATCTCAATTAGGTGCTGCTAAAAACGAAACAAAGCAAGCTATCGAAGCTAAATCGAAAATTGAAGCTGAAGCAAAAGCAACAGTGGAAGGATTCAAGGCCTTGAAAGATGAGCTTGAAGAACTTAAAACCAGAACTTTTGGGGATACTTCACAGATACAAAAGGATACGAAGTTTAAGGCAGACAAAAACCAAAGACCAGCAGATGATATGATGCTTGCCCAGATGGGAGGCGATCTTGGAAATGCTTGGTTAACATCAAGAACATTTCCACAAAATAATTAACCTAAACAATGGAAAAAGTAATTAACAAATTTCAAAACGCCAGTTCTTACACTTATAGTCCTGGCTATACATTCCCCGGTAATCTTCCGCTAGAACTATTCAGGAAAAACACTATCGGGACACCTCCATTAAGTGATATGTTCACTTTAAGACAGGGTATTCGTACGGATGAATGGCTTGTATTGGTAGGTAACTTGGAGAAAATCCTTAAAGCTACGACTGGTTGTAGCCCTACTTATTCAACAGCCGGTACTTTTTCAGACAGAAAAATTACGGTAGGTAAATTCGAGGCTAACCTTCAATGGTGTAAGTCTGACTTCATCGCAACTGCCTCGGCTTTGACTAACGATCCAAACTTTGTGAAGAACGGATTGGATGGTTATAATGCTAGTGCGGCTGTACGTGACGTGTGGATGAGCGAAATGATTGACGCAATACGTAGGGATATTTGGAGAATCCTTCTTTTCGGAAATACAAACGCTGCAAGCGCTGATTATAACGTAATCAATGGCTTGTTTGTTAAGATGTATGATGCCTTCGCTTCTTATTGCGTTAAGAGAATTGGTAATGACCTTCCTAATACCACAGCAGCAGTATTGAATGCAGATCAGGCTTTAAATGCATTGAAGGCTTGCCATACCGGTGCGCACCCTACTCTTAAGCAACTTGATATTACTCAGAAAGTATTTTGGGTAACCGGTTCGATGTATGAGAACTTACTTGCTTCTTATGAAAGCAAAACCCCTGGCGCTATCCAATTGCAATTCGATTTGCAAGTAGGAAAAGGTGCTGGTGCTTTGGGTGGTAAGTTTAGTAGCGCTGATTCATTAGGATTGGCAGGAACGAGTTCAGATTCAACACCTGCATCTTACAATGTACCTGTACTTTACTACAGAGGCATTCCAGTAGTTCCGCTTTACATAGCTGATAACTACTTGGCAGATGCTAATAACCCATGGAATGGTTCACTGGCTAACTTCGTAATCTATACGACTACAGGAACTAGCAAATTCGCCAACCTAGTGGTAGGTACTGAAAGCTCTAGCGATCTTGATAGAATTGATATGTTCTACGATCAGAGAACTAAGACCACTTTCGCGCAACATGAAAGCCGGTTCGGTACGAACTTCATACAGTGTGATCTTACTTGTTTCTACGATTAAAATAAATATATGGCTTGTACCATAACGACAGGAATAAATATTTCGTGTTCTGATTTAAAGCGTGCAGGCGGTATTAACAAACGCCTGTGGCTTTTTAATATCGATGACCTTGCGACAGCTATTGTAGCAACCCAGACGGGGTATATTACTAACATTCCGCTTACTACTTATCGAACGCTTTACAAGATAGAGGCAGCAAAGTTTGCTCATTCTTACGAAGTAAACGAGCAGATAACAGAATCCGGTAATGTTCAGTGGGAGCATAAGTTAATGCTGAAAGTCTTTAATACAGATCCTACCGAAGATGCTACTTTAGAAACATTTGCTATCGGAGAGTTCGGAGCTATTATTCAAACTAATAACCTTGAATTTTTGATCTTGGGCGCTCAGAATGGCATGAGTTCTACCGAGGCAAAGCTTAAATCAGGCAAGAAACCTGGGGATGATTCAACTACTGAAATAACCCTTACAGGAATCGAACAAACCATTTATAAGCGACTTTTGAGACAAGGGTCAGTAGCAAGCGATCCTACGGCTATAGCGGCTACATTGGCTTATTTGAACGCTTCTAGCGCGAATTAATATTTTCTTTTCCATTTTGAAAGGCTCTGAATAAAAATCAGGGCTTTTTTTATTTTTGCAGTTTTTTAATTTTAAAAATCGTTTATATTTGTGTCGGTGACACGCACAGAGCTACGGGATAAGATGTTAATTTCTGGGGAGCTTGAACGGCTTAAAAAAACACCTTTATGGGAGCAAGCCTTCGAACTTTACAAGCAGGATACAAGGGATTTTGAAGTATCATTCGGTTGCGGTAATTGTTTCCATAAAGTGAAATCATGGCTGACAAAGTAGAGCTTCATCAAATCTATTATGAAGAAAATCAAAAAATTCATCTATTCCCATTTGCCACTCCTTACTATAACACAACTCTTACTCCATTTTTTGAGAATACTATCATAGTAGATAAAGTTTTGACTACCGATGCTGATAAAATTGCAGTTTGTTCATGGTCTTTAAAGCACAAAATGAGTATGAGAATACCTCCAAGGCGTGAATTGACCGAAGAAGTACTACAGGAGGACTTTGATGTAATGAGTTTTAGCAAAAATGCACCTGATCACGACATGCTTGGATCTTTAGACGTGTGGCATTTCGGTTCTTCACTTGTTTTGAGGTTAATTTTTGACCGGCTTGGCTTAAAAATGCCTAAAAAACCAAAATTTCCAATATATCAGAACGCTTTTTGTGCCAAAACAGAGATTTACAAGCAATACGTTACTGATTTTTTGATTCCAGCCATGAATTTAATGACCAATGACGAAGAAATTAAGGATTTGTGTTGGAAGAACTCAGGATATACGCGAACAATCCTGAATGTGCCGGTGAATATTGAAAGGGTGAAGAATTTTTTGGGTACTGACTACGTGCCTCTTCATCCTTTTCTTCTCGAGAGATGTTTTTCGTTGTGGATAGATGATAAAGGCTACGATGTGATTTACTTATGAGTAAAATAGCTGATGAATTGTTAACTGACATTAAATCTAATCCTGATTCATGGAGAAATTATAAAGGATATGGAATTCAGAAAGATTCAATTATAATTTGTGGTTACGGAAATTCAGCTTTACTATCAATTATTGATATTGAGATAAATGGTAATGATATTCCAGCTTTAGAATATATGGATAAATATCGATTAGAAAAAGCAATAACAAATTGGTATAGAATAGTCGGGTTAAAAACTTTGAGTAAATGATTTCAATCCTACATCCATCCCGAAGCCGTCCACAAAGAGCCTATGAAACAGCACGGAAGTGGCTTGATAATGCTGGAGCTGATTGTGAATATATTTTAAGTATTGACATTGATGATAATTGCAATGCCTATGATAATTTATTTAATCATAGATTATGTTCATCAACTATTAGAACAAAACAAAAAAATCGTTCAGCAATTGATGCCATAAATCATGCAGCTAAAATTTCAACTGGCGATATACTTTTAGTTCTTTCAGATGACTTTGATTGCCCTCCTTTGTGGGGCAAAAAGATTTTAGACGTAGTTCACGGAAAGACAGATTGGATATTAAAAACACCAGATGGAATACAGGGCTGGATTATCACAATGCCTATCATGGATCGTGTCTATTATAATCGATTTGGCTATATCTATTTTCCTGACTACTTGCATATGTTTTGCGATACTGAACTTTCCTGCGTTGCCGATCTTACCGGAAGAAAAATTGAAGCTAATATTCAATTCGTTCATAACCACTATTCGACAGGGAAAGGCGAGAAAGATGCCATCAGCGAACGAGCTGATAAAACATGGGCACAGGGGGAAAAACTTTTCTTACAACGGTATAAGGAAAATTTTGGATTAGTTAATCCTCCTGGACGAATAACAAATCAGAATTACTTAAACTGGATAAATCAAAAGTTAAAATAAATGAAAACATTAATTAGTGGTTATTTATTATTGTCATTTATAACATTACAGCCATTGATAGGATATTATGTTTTTAAATGGCTATTAGTACCTGTTAATGTTCAGATATCAATGGTCATAGTTTGGGTATTCACTGGTGGCTTTCAATATTTTGTTGCATGCTCGTTAGTTGTTGAGGGCTATAAAAATCAAGGAATTGAAATAGGATGATATATCTTTCAATCTGCATACCATACCTTCAAGAATCAAAGAGCATTGCTCACTTTGCAAATATTAAGTCATTACTTGCACCGCAATTAACTGATGAAGTCGAGATAGTATCAGACGATAGAGGCCGACATATTCCAACGGGGACGAAAAGAACAGATATGTATGCAAAAGCGAATGGACTTTATGTATGTTCAGTCGATTGTGATGATTGGGTATCACATGATTATGTGAGTGAGATTTTAATGGCTATTAAAAATAATATGCCAGACGTTGTAACCTTTGATGGCATCTATACTGAAAATGGACGAAATCATGTCGATTGGTCT
>Ga0164306_10000341_pt1 | contig 18421 bp, 13 predicted proteins | sample Whisoiple_242_MG_FD_110213 | JGI IMG/M metagenome (GOLD analysis project Ga0164306, IMG submission 110213) | Soil microbial communities amended with fresh organic matter from upstate New York, USA - Whitman soil sample_242_MG | ecosystem: Environmental > Terrestrial > Soil > Unclassified >... | reverse complement strand
GGGAGGACATCGTGCGGACCCGGCTGCTCGCGCTCGCCGACGTGACCGACGCGGAGAGCGAGGCCTGGCACCGCCTGGCCGACCACGCCGCCGAGCCGAACGTCTACCTCGACCCGCGGTTCCTGCTCCCGGCGCGCGACCGGGGACGGGCCGCCGCCGACCTCCGGCTGCTCGTGGTGGAGGACGGTGGCGCGTGGCTCGCGGCGCTCGCAGTGACGACCAAGCCGTTCGCCCCGCGGCTGCCGCTGCGCGCGGCGACGACCGGCGGGCCGTTCATGACCGGTCACGCCGACCGGCACCACCCGCTGCTGCGCGCCGGGTGCGAGGTCGAGGCGCTGCGCGCGATGCTGCGGGGGGCGCGGTCCGCCGGGCTGCCGGGCCTGCTCCAGCTGCAGCACGTGCCGCTCGGCGGGCCGGTGGAGCGGGCGCTCGCCGAGATCGCGGCGGCCGACGGCACGGCGGTGCTGGAGCGCCGGCGGCAGGTCGCGGCGTTCGCGCCGCGGGCGGACGTCGCGGTGCCGGAGGTGCCCGAGGGCCCCGGGCCGGTCGTCGACCCGCCGCTCGCCTGGGACCACATGGCCACCGACGAGCGGCGGAACATGCGCCGCGGCGTCCGGGGGCTCGCGCGCGAGGCGGGCGGCCCGCTGGAGCTGCACGACGTCACGGACGACCCGCGCGCCGACGACGACTTCGTCGCGCTGCAGGCGGCCGGGTGGAAGGGGGACGCGGGCCGCGGCGGCGCGGCGCTCGCGCTGGACCCGGTCGCGGAGCGGTGGTTCCGCGCGGTCGTCGGCGGGTTCCGCCGGGACAAGGACCTCCGGGTGGTCCGGCTCGCCGCGGGCGGCGCGACGCTCTGGACCGGGTACGCGCTCCGCTCGGGCTCGGCGTGGTTCGGGTTCCTCGACGCGTACGCCGAGGCGCACCGGCGGTACAGCCCCGGGTCGGTGGGCCGGGTGGCGAGCATGACGTACCTGCTCGCGACGACGGACGCGCCGTTCTTCGACCCGGCGTTCGACGCCCGGTACGCGACCGGCGCCCGGATCTTCCCGTCGAGCCGCACGCACGTCGACCTGCTCGTCGCGACCGGCGGCCCGGCGGCGCGCGGGGTGCTGCGCGCGGTCCCCGCGGCCCGCCGCCTCGGCCTGGTCCCGGACTGACGGGCGCCGGGGTCCGCGCGAGTTCGCCGGTTGCGCGCGAGTTCGCCGGTTGCGCAGCCGTCCCGGGCGCGGAACCGGCGAACTCGGCCGCCGCGCCCGCCGCGCCCGCCGGCCGCGCCCGCCCGCGGGACCGCGCGTGGGACGCTGGGCGGGTGAGACTCCGCCGCCCCACGGTCGCCGCCGACGTGCCCGCCGGCTTCCACGCCGCCGAGGCCCGCGCCCTCCAGGTCGCCCTCGTGGGCGTGCTGTCGGCCGTCGAGCGCGCCGCGGACGCGCCGGTGCCGGTCGACGTCGCCTTCGAGGCGGGCCGGGACGCCGCGGTCGTCGTGCTGTGCCGGAACCGGGTGGTCGGCTTCGTGCCCGAGCCGCACGCCGCCGGCCTGCGCGCACAGGTGCAGGCGGCCGGCCGGCGCGCGCGCCTCGTGGCCCCGGGCCGGGTCGTCCGGGACGGCGGCCTGTGGCGGGTGTGGGTCGGCGCCGCGCCCGAGGGCGGCGTGCCGCCGGCGCCCGACGGGCTCGACACGCTGCCCGAGCCGCAGCCCACGATCCTCGGCGTCCCGCTGCGCCGCGACGGGTCCTGACGACCGCCGCGCGCCCCGCCTCACGCCCCCGCGAAGAACCCGCCCGGCGCGATCCGGTCGCCGAGCCGCGGCGCGTAGTGGTCGAAGAACACCCGCGCGACGAGCTCCCGCCGGCTGCCGACGCCCGCCTTCTCGAACACCGCCTTGAGGTGGTCCTGCACCGTCCACGGCGACAGGTGCAGCGCGCGCCCGATCTCCTGCGTGCTCTCGCCCTGCAGCACGGCGGCGACGACCTCCTGCTCCCGGCCGGTCAGCCCGAGCGCGGCGACGACCAGCGGCACGATCTCCGGCGGGCGCGCCTCCTCGATCGTCACCACGACCTGCCGCGGGCTGCCGTCCGGCCCGGTGAGTGGCGCGGCGTGCACCACGAGCCACTCGCCCGCGGGGGTGCGCACCCGCAGCCGGGGCACGGTGCCGAGCCGCCCCGCGCCGAGCGCCCGCGCCGCGGCGGTGATCGCGGCGACCGGGTTGGGCAGCGCGCCCCAGCCCGACCCGCCGAGCTCCGCCAGCCGCGCCTCCGCGGCGGGGCTGAGCCGGCTCACCGAGTCGTCGGGCTCGACGACGAGCACCGCGGGCCCGGGCACCGGCGTCGCGCCGGCCCCTTCGGCCCCGGGCGCCGGCACCGCCGTGACCAGGCCCGCGCGCACCCCCAGCGCGATCGTGCGGGACACCCGCCCCAGGAAGTCCGCCTCCGCGGGGCTGAACCCGCCGGCGGCCCCGCTGCGGTACAGGGCGACGGCGGCCCACGGCGTCCCGTCCGCCAGCGCGGTCGCGCGCATCTCGTGGTCGAGCGCCCAGTGCGGGACGAACACGTCGCGGTGCCGGCTGCTCCGGCGCGGGTCGCCCCCGGTGTCGTCGGCGAGGATGCCCACCGGGCGCTCCCGCCGGGCGAGCGCGAGGAACAGGTTGACCTCGTCGGTCACGTACTCGTGCCGCAGGAACTCCGCGTCCATCTCGTCGCCGAGGTTCCGCTTGACCGACCCGGTCAGCAGGCCGGTGTCGGGGTCGACCGGACCGATGCACGCCGCGTCGTAGGGCACGGCCGCGCCCAGCAGCTCGGTCGCCTCCTCGGCGAACGCGTGCCACTCCAGCCCGGACCGGGCCAGGGCCTCGAGCCCGCGCTGCACGGGTTCCGTCCGGAGCGTCGTCATGCTCCCGATGGTGCTCCTGTCCGGATCGTCCGGAAAGACCAATTTTCCCGGCGTCGGCCGGGTGTGGGAGGACCGGCCCGCGACCACCCAGGTTCCTGGGATACCGCGGCTCCGGCGGTGCCGGGACGCTCGTCGGCATGGTCACGGAGATCACGGCCCCCGAGCCGCTCGGCACCACGCTCCTCGACGAGCTCCGCGCCGCCGTCACCGGCGCCGTGCTCGACCCCGGCGACCCCGAGTGGGACGTCGCACGCCTGCCGTGGAACCGGCTGGTCGACCAGCAGCCCCTCGCCCTCGTCGTCGCGGCCGACGCGGCGGACGTCGCGGCCACCGTGCGCTGGGCCGCCCGCAACGGCGTCACCGTCAGCGCGCAGCCGAACGGCCACGGCGCCAGCGCGGCCCTCGACGGCACCGTCGTCGTGCGGACGGCCGCGCTCGGCGACATCTGGGTGGACGCGGACGCCCGCGTGGCCCGGGTCGGCGCCGGGGTGAGGTGGGGCGACCTGCAGACCGCGCTCGACGGGACCGGGCTGACCGCGCTCATCGGGTCGAACCCCGACGTCACCGTGGTCGGCTACAGCCTGAGCGGCGGGCTGTCCTGGTTCAGCCGCGCGTACGGCCCCGGCGCCGCGTCGATCCGCGCGGCCGAGGTCGTCGACGCCTCCGGCGCGCTGCGCTGGGTCCGGTCGGACGACCCCGCGGACGCCGACCTGCTGTGGGCGCTGCGCGGGGGCGGCGGCGAGTTCGCGCTGGTCACCGCGCTCGAGATCGAGCTGCACCCGGCGCCGCGGATCTACGGCGGCCTGCTCGGCTACCCGGCCGAGGCGGCGGGGCCGGTGCTCCGCGCGTTCCTGGACGTCACCCGGTCCGCGCCGGAGGAGCTGACGGCGTGGTTCACGCTCATGCACCTCCCGGACGCGCCGTTCATCCCGGCGGAGCTCCGCGGGCTGTCGCTCGCGGTGGTCACGGCGACGTACCTGGGCGACGCGGAGGCGGGCGAGCGGCTGCTCGCGCCGCTGCGCGCCGCCGGGCCGGTGCTGCGGGACACGTTCCGGGTCGTCGCGCCGGGGGAGGTCGGGCTGCTCGCCGAGGAGCCCGTCGACCCGGTGCCGGCCGTGCTCGCCGGCACCCGGCTGCACGGCTTCGACGACGACGCGGTCGACGAGCTGCTCCGGGTCGCCGGCGCGGGCAGCGGCACCCCGCTGCTCCAGGTGCAGCTCCGGCACGTCGGCGGCGCGCTGGCCCGGGAGCGGGTGCCGGCCGCGGCCGGCACCGCCGACGAGCCGTACCTGCTCACCGGCCTCACGATCGTCCCGAGCCCGGACCTGGCGCCGCTGGTGTCCGCCGCGCTGGACCAGCTGTTCACGACGTTCGCGCCGTGGAGCACGGGCACGGCGCCGCTCACGTTCCTCGACCGGGACGAGTCGATCCGGCGGGCCTACCCGGCCGCGACGGTCGACCGGCTGCGGGCGGTCAAGGCCGCGGTCGACCCCACCGGGATCTTCCGGGGCAACCGCCCGGTCGACGGCTGACGCGCACGGCGCGCGGGCCGGTCTCCCGCAGGGGGGCGGACCGGCGCGCGCGCCCGCGCGTCCGAGGTCAGCGGCCCGCCGACCACGCCCAGCGGATCAGCGGCCACTGCAGCGGCAGTCGGGCCAGCGTGACGGCCGCGCGCGCGCCGGCGCCGCGGGTCCGGTGCCGCCCGAGGCCGCGGACGCCGTCGACCGCCATCTGCACGTTCGCCGGGAAGACGGCGGCGAGCAGCGCCGCGCTCGCGGGCCCGGCCGCGCGCCGGGTCGCGGGGACGGCGAGCCCGGCGGCGCACGCGAGCTCCGCGACGCCGGACGCGAGGACCAGGTCGCGCGGCCGGGGGAGGGCCCGCGGCACGGCGGGCTCGAACACCCCCGGTCGGGCCAGGTGCACGACGCCGGAGACGAGGAAGGCGGCGGCGACGACCCGGGCGCCCCGGGTCAGCGGGCGGGCGGGGGCCGGCGCGGCGGCGTGCGGCGCGGCGTGCGGCAGGCGGCGGGTCACCCGGCCCATCCTCGCCGGGTGCGCCCCCGCGGGCACCCGGGCCACACTGGGGCGATGACCGCGCGGCGCTGGGTGGTGCACGGACAGGTGCAGGGGGTCGGCTTCCGGGCGTCGATGGCCGCGGAGGCCCGGCGGCTCGGCGTCGCCGGCTGGGTGCGGAACCGCGCCGACGGGACGGTGGAGGCGCTGGCCGAGGGCCCGGCCGACGCGGTGGCGGCGCTCGCGGCCTGGGCGCGCGAGGGCCCGCGGTTCGCCGAGGTGGCGCGGATCGAGGAGCACGACGCGGCCCCGGAGGGCGGGACGGGCTTCACGATCGCGGGCTGAGCGCCGGGTGCTCGCCCGGTCGCCGCGGCGCCGAGATCGGTGGTCGCGCCCGAGATCGGTGCCCGCAGCCACCGATCTCGGGCCGGGGCACCGATCTCGGCGATCGGCGCGCGGGCGTCAGGCGCCCGGGACGATGACGGCGCGGCCGCGGACCTGGCCGGCGTGCAGCCGCTCGTACGCCTCCGGCGCCTGGTCGAGCGTGAACTCCTCGACGTGGATGGTGATCGCGCCGCGCTTCGCGAGCTCGACGACCTCCATCAGCTCCGTGCGCGAGCCCCAGTTGATCGCGCGGCCGTTGACGTCGAGCGGCACGGTGGTCTGGCCGATCCGGACGGCGCCGGACGCGACGCCCACGACCACGACGTCGCCGCCGACGCGGACCATGCCGCCGGCCAGGTCGGCGGTCGGCTGGATGCCGACGAAGTCGAGCACGACGTCCGCGCCGAGGCCGCGGGTCAGGCCCTTGACCGAGTCGACGGCGTCGGTGTTCGACAGGAACGCGTGGTCGGCGCCGACCTCGCGCGCGAACGCCAGCTTGTCCTCGGCGACGTCCAGCACGACGACGGTGCTCTGGGTCAGCGCCTTGAGGATCTGGATCGCGACGTGGCCGAGGCCGCCCGAGCCGATGACGACGGCGGTGGTGCCCGGGGTCAGGCGGGGGAGCGCCGACTTCACGGCGCGGTACGGGGTGAGCCCCGCGTCGGTGAGCGAGACGTTGCGCACCGGGTCCAGGTCGCCGAGCGGCACGAGGTGCCGGGCGTCGTCGACGACCATGTACTCCGCCATGCCGCCGTCGGTGAAGATGCCGGGGGCGCGCATGCCCTGCTCGCAGTTCTGCTCCTCGCCGGACGCGCACGCGTAGCAGCGCCCGCAGCCCCACGGGCCGTAGACCAGGACGCTCTCGCCGACCTCGACGCCGTGCACGCCGGCGCCGACCTCCTCGACGACGCCCGCGACCTCGTGGCCGAGCGTGAGGGGCAGCGGCTTGAAGGCGTAGTCCTCGGCGGAGGCGCCCATGATGAACTCGTCCGAGTGGCAGGCGCCGGCGGCGGTGACGCGCAGCAGCACCTCCGACGGGCCGGGGGTGGGCCTGTCGACGTCGACCAGCTCGGGGCGGGCGCCGATCTCGCGGTACTGCAGGGCCTTCATGGGGGCGACCTCTTCCTCCGGGACGACCCCCGGATCGGTGGTGGATGCAGCCACCATACGCTTGAAGTGTCAACTACCGAGCGGTCGGCTTCGAGGCCACCAGGCCGCACCGTCGCGTGTGTCGGAGGTCACGTCTACGGTCGGAGCATGAACGTCGTCCTGATCCCGGGTTTCTGGCTCGACGCGTCCTCCTGGGCGCCGGTCTCCGCGGCGCTCACCGCCGCCGGGCACACGCCGCACGCCGTCACGCCCCTCGGGGCCGGCGGCGCGGCGGACGAGGTCGCCGGCATCACGCTGGCCGACCAGGCGGCCGCGGTCGCCGAGCTGATCGACGGCATGGACGGCCCGTTCGTGGTCGTCGGCCACAGCGGCGGGGGCGCGGTCGCGCACGCCGTGGCCGACCTGCGCCCGGACCGGGTCGAGCAGGTGATCTACGTCGACAGCGGCCCGCTCGGCGAGGGCGGGGTCGTCAACGACGAGCTGCCGGTGGTCGACGGCGTCGTGCCGCTGCCGGACTGGGGCGTGTTCGAGGAGGAGGAGCTCGAGGGCCTGACGGACGAGATCCGCGCCGACTTCCGCGCCCGCGCCGTGTCCGTGCCGCCGCTCGTCGCGAACGGCGCGCAGCGCCTGCACGACGAGCGGCGGTACGAGGTCCCGGTCACCCTCATCACGTCGACCATGCCCGAGGCGGTGCTGCGCGACCTCATCGCGAAGGACCACCCCTACGTCCGCGAGCTCGCGCGGATCCGGGACGTCACGGTCGTCGAGCTGCCCACCGGGCACTGGCCGCAGCTCAGCCGCCCGGACGACCTGGCCGCGGCCGTCGTTGCGGCGGTGCAGGGCGAGGCGGACGCGGAGGAGGCCATGGCCGTCCCGACCTGAGTTTGCTATGGTCGACTTTAGTAAAGTCAAGCATAGTAAAGTCGCCCACAGTCAGGAGCGCGGCGATGGGCTTCGTCGGGCGGGAGCGCGAGCTGGGTGAGCTCGAGCGGCGGCTCGCCGTGGTCCGGTCCGGCAGCCGGGCCGACGCCGGCGTGGCCGTCCTCGTGCGGGGCCGCCGGCGCGTCGGCAAGTCCCGGCTCGTGGCGGAGCTCGTGGAGCGCTCGGGCCTGCCGTCGGTGACCTTCCAGGCCGCCCGCGGGGCGCCCGTGCCCCAGGAGCTGGCGCTGCTCGCGGATGCCGTCGCCGACTCCGACCTGCCGGGCGCCGACGTCGCGCGCGGATCCACGCCGACGACGCTGACGGCCGCGCTCACCCTGCTCGCCGCCGCCCTGCCCGACGACGCGCCGAGCGTGGTGGTGCTGGACGAGATCCCGTGGCTGCTCGAGCAGGTCGAGGGCGGGGCCGGGGAGCTGCAGCGCGTCTGGGACGCGCGGTTGTCCCGCAAGCCCGTGCTGCTCCTGCTCGTGGGCTCGGACCTCGCGATGATGGAGCGGCTGACCGCGCCCGACCAGCCCTTCTACGCCCGGGGCACCGAGCTCGTCCTCGACCCGCTCAGCCCCGGGGAGGTCGCGGCGATGACCGGGCTCGGTGGTGGGGCCGCGTTCGACGCCTACCTGATCACCGGGGGCCTCCCGCTCGTCGCGCAGGAGTGGGAGCCGGGGGAGCAGGCAGCCGACTTCCTGCGGACGTCGCTGGCGTCGTCCACCAGCGCGCTCGTGGTGTCCGGGACCCGCGTGCTGGACGCCGAGTTCGGGGAGGTCTCGCTGGCGCGGCGGGTCCTCACCGCGATCGGCGGGCGCGGCGAGCGCACCTTCGGCGGGATCCAGGGGGCGGCGCGCGGCGGCCCCCTCAACGCGGCCAGCCTGACGGCCACGCTCCGCGCGCTGGTCGACAAGCGCGTGGTGGCCGTGGACGAGCCGCTGTCCTCGACCTCCGCCCCGCGGAACCGGCGGTACCGGATCGCCGACCCCGCGCTCCGGTTCTGGCTCGCGTTCGTGGAGCCCGCGCTCGGCGAGGTGGACCGCGCGCGGCCGGACCTGGCCCTGGCCCGGATCGACCGCGGCTTCGCGGCGTGGCGGGGGCGCGCGGTGGAGCCGGTGGTGCGGGCCGCGCTGCACCGGCTGCTGCCCGACGCGGGTTACCCGGACGTGTCCGCCGTCGGCGGCTGGTGGCCGCGGAGCAACGTGCCGGAGATCGACGTCGTGGGTGCGGCCGGGGCACCCGGGCCCGTCCGGCTGGTGGGGACCGTGAAGTGGCGCGTCGGCACCCCGCTGCGCGCGAGCGAGGTGGACTCGCTGGCCGACGACGCCGTCGCGGTGCCCGGCGTGACCGCCGCGACGCCGCTCGTCGGGGTGTGCCCCGCGGGCGTCGAGCCGGGGACGCCGTTGGCGGCGTGCTGGACCGCCGACGACCTGCTGGCCGCCTGGCCGGCGTGACCGCGCCGGCGCCCCCTCCGGCGCGATGCGCCCGATCGGACCCGCCGACCCACCCTCCCGCCAGCGTGGATGACATGTCAGGCGCGCGTCACCTACCATCGGCCGCGACCCGCCGGAGCCGCGGGCCGCGACAGGGGACCGCGGCACGCCACGCCGCTCCGGGGCGGGCGGATGGGCCCGCGTGGGTGCGGGCGAGGCAGGCGGACCCCGGAGAACGGCACCGTGATCAGGATCGGCATCGTCGAGGACGACGCGGCGAGCGCCGCGCTGCTCGTCGACCACCTCGCGCGGTACGAGCGCGACCACGGCGAGCAGTTCCAGGTCACCCGGTTCAGCGACGGCGCGCACGTGGTCGCCGGCTACCGGCCGGTGTTCGACATCCTGCTGCTCGACGTGGAGATGCCCGAGCTCGACGGGTTCAGCGCCGCCGAGCGGATCCGCCAGGTCGACCGGGACGTCGTCATCGTGTTCATCACGAACATGACCCAGTACGCGATCAAGGGCTACGAGGTCGACGCGCTGAGCTACGTCCTCAAGCCCGTGCCGTACTTCGCGTTCTCGCAGGAGATCAAGCGGTCGATCGCCCGGCTGCGCCGCCGCTCGGCGGACTACCTCCTGCTGACCGTCGACGGCGGCCTGGTGCGGGTCGCGACCGACGACATCGTGTTCCTGGAGTCGGCCAAGCACCGCACGACGGTGCACACGGTCGACGGCCGGTACTCGGTGGTCGGCCCGCTGAAGTCGCTGGAGGCGGAGCTGGAGGGCAAGAGCTTCTTCCGCAGCAACAGCGGCTACCTCGTGAACCTGCGGCACGTGCTCGGCGTCCAGGGCAGCAGCGCGCTGATGGTCGGCGGGCACGACCTGCTGATCAGCCGCCCGCGCAAGAAGGCGTTCCTCGCGGCGCTCACCGACTACCTCGGGGCGCGGCACGCGTGATCATGGAGACGCTCCCGGACATCCCGCGGGTCCTCACGGGCATCGCGGAGTGGGCGGCGTGCCTGCTGTACGTGCTGCTCCGCCGCCGGCGGCTGCCGGTCCGCCGCCTGGTCCCCGTCGCCGCGGTCGCGCTGGGGGTGCTGGTCGCGGTGCAGGAGCTCGCCGACCAGCTGCCGCTCGCGCTGTGGTCGCTGGGCATGGCGGCCGCGGTGGCGGCGATGTTCGCGTTCATCGTGACGGCCGCGCGCGTCTCGGCGCGGGACGCCGGGTACTTCGCGGCCCGCGCCCTGGTGCTCGCGGAGCTGGTCGCGGCGCTGCACTGGCAGATGCACTGCTTCTTCTTCCTGCCCGCGGGGCGCCCCGGGCTGGGGTGGCAGGTCGCGTTCGGCGTGGTCATGTACGCCGCGTCGTTCGTCCTGGTGTACCTGATCGAGACCCGGCACTTCCGGCCGGCGCAGCCGCTCGAGGTGTCGTACGGCGAGCTCGCGTCGGCGGTGGCGATCGCGCTGGTCACGTTCTTCATGAGCAACATCAGCTTCCTCAACGCGAACACGCCGTTCAGCGGGCGGCTCGGGCTGGAGATCTTCTACATCCGCACGCTGGTCGACCTGTGCGGGTTCGTCGCGCTGTACGCGCAGCAGGGGCAGCGGCTCCAGCTCCGGGCGCGCGCGGACGTCAAGGCCGTCGACGAGATGCTGCGCCGGCAGCACGAGCAGTACCTGCAGTCCAAGCGCAGCATCGAGGTCGTCGACCGGAAGTACCACGACCTCAAGCACCAGATCGCGGTGATCCGCTCGGAGGGCGACGAGGGCAAGCGCGCGTCCTACCTGGACGACCTGGAGGCCAGCGTCTCGGGCTACGCCGCGCAGGCGCGCACCGGCAACGGGGTGCTCGACGTCATCCTCACGTCCAAGAGCCTCGAGTGCGCCGAGAAGGGCGTCGACCTCACGTACGTGGCGGACGGGGCGACGATCGACTTCATGTCGGCGATGGACGTGTCGGCGGTGTTCGGCAACGCGCTCGACAACGCGATCGACGCGGTGATGGCCGTGCCCGAGCCCGAGAAGCGGCTGATCAAGGTCGCGCTGTACGCGACGGGCGGGTTCGTGCTCGCGACGTTCGAGAACTACTTCGCCGGCACGCTGCGGACCGAGGACGGGGCCATCGTGACCCGCCGCGCCGACCGCGACCGGCACGGGTACGGCCTGAAGTCGATCCGGTACACGGCCGAGAAGTACGGCGGCTCGATGACGGTCAGCGCCGAGGACAGCTGGTTCGCGCTGCGCATCCTGCTGCCGGTCCCGGCGACCAGCCGCCCGGACGCGGACGCGGACGCCCTGGCCCGCTGACCCCCGGCGGCCCGGCCCGCCGCGGCGCGCGCGGCCTCAGCCCAGCGCCGTCCGCGCCGCCAGCGCCGGCGCCGACCGCTCCAGCACGGCCCCGCTCGTCCACAGCGACAGCGCGGACGCGATCGCCATGTGCATGTCCAGGTACAGGTACGACCCGAGCCGCCCGCCGAAGTGCACGTCCGGCTCGTCCTCGGCGAGGTCGCGGTAGGCCCGCAGCCGCTCCCGGTCCTGCGGGGTGGCCACGGGGTAGTACGGCTCGTCGCCGGGCAGCGCGAACCGGGACCGCTCGCGCATGACGACGGTGCGGTCCTGCGCGTGCCGGTCCTCGCGCTCCGGGTGGTAGTGCCGGAACTCGTGCACCCGGGTGTGCGGGACGTCGAGGTCCGCGTAGTTCATGACGCTGGTGCCCTGGAAGTCCCGGACCGGGAGCACCTCGGTCTCCAGGTCCAGCGTGCGCCAGCCGAGCGGCCCGGCGTGCTCGTCGAAGTACCGGTCGACCGGCCCGGTGTACACCACGGGCACCTGGCCGCGGACGGCGGCGCGGCTGAACGGCTGCGCGGCGTCGAAGAAGTCGGTGCCGAGCCGCACGTCGATCCGGGGGTGCGCGGCCATCGCCTCGAACCACGGCCCGTAGCCGCGCGTGGGCAGCCCCTCGTGGGTGTCGGCGAAGTACCGGTTCTCGTAGGTGTACCGGACCGGCAGCCGCGCGATCACCGACGCGGGCAGCTCGCGCGGGTCGGTCTGCCACTGCTTCGCGGTGTAGTCCCGGATGAACGCCTCGTACAGCGGCCGCCCGATGAGGGAGATCGCCTTGTCCTCCAGGTTCGTGGGCTCGCCGCCGGCCAGGCCCTCCGCCGCCTGCTCGGCGACCAGCGCCCGCGCGGCCTCCGGGCCCATGGCGGTGCCGAAGAACTGGTTGAGGGTGCCGAGGTTGATCGGCAGCGGGTACACCGTGCCCGCGTGCGTGGAGTAGACCCGGTGCCGGTAGCCGGTGAACGCGGTGAACCGGCGGACGTACTGCCAGACCCGCTCGTTCGACGTGTGGAAGATGTGCGACCCGTAGCGGTGCACCTCGATCCCGGTCTCCGCGTCGACGCTGCTCCAGGCGTTCCCGCCCAGGTGGTCGCGCCGGTCGATCACCGTGACCGACAGGCCGGCCTCGGCCGCGCGCTCGGCGACCGTCAGGCCGAACAGCCCGGCGCCGACGACGAGCAGGTCCATGCGGGTTCCCTCGGGGACGGGGCCGCGGTGCGGCCGGGTGGCGGGGCGAGCGCCCCGAGTGTAGGGGCCCCGCGCGGCCCCGTGGACGACGGCCGACGACCCGCGCAGGTTGTGCGCCGGAAACGACAGATCGTGCAGGCGGGCGCCTCCCGGGCACCGGCGGGGCGCCGCGTGATCGCGCGTCCGACGATCCCTTCGGCACCCCGCCCGGCGCCCCGGTCAGCGCGCCCGAGGCCGCCCGGATGCACCCCGTCCCGAGACCGCTCCGTGACCCCCCTGTGACCTTGCTGACCGTTTGTGCTCCCGAACCGACAGTCTTTCGACGCCCCGGTCCCGGGCCCCGTCCGCCCTGGTCGACTAGCGCCGCGGCCGCAGGACGAGGACGTCGAGTTCACGGGTCGCGATCGGTTCTCCCCATGCGCTGTGTCGCGCACGGGGACGCCGGCACCGCCCGACGAGGGCGCGGCGCCGGCGGCGCGCGAGCAGAGCCGCGAGATGACAAGGAAGGTCGATGAAGACAACCATCACGGTGCGACGGCGCAACGGCGGGTACGTCAAGGGTGCGGCGGCGGTGGCGGGTCTCGCCCTGTTCGCCCTCACGGCGTGCTCCCCCTCCTCGTCGGACGAGGACACCCAGGCGGGCGACTCCTTCACCACCCGGGAGGTGACCGACGGCAAGACCGAGTTCGTCGTCGTCACGAACCCGGGCGACGGGCCCGTGCTGTCCTACGGCAAGGACAGCGGCGTCGAGCTCCTCACCGAGGAGATCGACGGCAAGGAGTACGCGTTCAAGGACATGAACGGCAACGGCGAGCTCGACGTCTGGGAGGACTGGCGCGAGGCGTCGGCCGACCGCGCGGCGGACCTGGCGCAGCACCTGTCCAAGGAGCAGATCGCCGGGCTCATGCTGTTCAGCTCGCACGAGCGCTCGCCCGCCGACGGCCTCACGGACGCGCAGAAGGAGTACATGTCGGAGTCCCGGCTCCGGAACGTGCTCAACGCGGGCCCGAACGACGTCGAGGCGAACGTCACGTGGTCGAACCAGCTCCAGGAGTACGCCGAGGAGCTGGCGACGGACGACGAGCCGTACGTCCCCGTGAACTTCTCCTCCGACCCGCGGTCCACCGCGGAGAGCGGCGGCAACTACAACGCGTCCGGGGACATCTCGCGCTGGCCCTCGAACCTGGGCCTGGCGGCGACGTTCGACACCGAGACGATGACGACCTTCGCGCAGGCCGTCTCGGCCGAGTACCGCGCGCTGGGCATCGGCACCGCGCTCAGCCCGCAGATCGACCTGGCGACCGAGCCGCGCTGGCTGCGCGTCGACGGCACGTTCGGCGAGAACGTCGAGCTGGCCTCGGCCATGGCGACCGCCTACGTCGACGGCTTCCAGACGACCCCGGGCGCGGACGGCTGGGGCGACGAGTCCGTCAACGCGATGATCAAGCACTGGGCCGGCGACGGCCCGGGCGAGGGCGGCCGCGAGTCGCACACCGAGGCCGGCAAGTACGGCGTCTACCCGGGCGACAACTTCGACGCGCACGCCGAGGTCTTCCTGGGCGCGATGGACTCCGCCGCGGTCATGACGGCGTACTCGATCGCGCTGGGCCCGGACGGCCAGCCGCTCGGCGGCGGCGACCGCATGGGCAGCGCGTACGACTCGTACCGCACCGGCCTGCTGCGGGAGAACTTCACCGGCGTCGTCGTCACCGACTGGGGCGTCACCGCGGGCGGCACCACCGACCCCGAGGCGTTCATCGGCACCTCCTGGGGCGCCGACGACCTGACGGTCGAGGAGCGGCACTACGCGATCCTGCAGAACGGCGTCGACATGTTCGGCGGCAACAACGCGGTGGAGCCGGTGCTCGCGGCGTACGACATGTGGCAGGCGGACTTCGAGGCCGGCGAGAACGACGTCGACGCCCAGACCCGCTTCGAGGAGTCGGGCACCCGGATCCTGAACATGCTGTTCCAGCCGGGCCTGTACGAGAACGCCTACCTGGACCTCGACGAGTCGAAGGACGTCGTCGCGAGCGAGGACAAGCTGGACGCCGGCTACCAGGCGCAGCTCGACTCGGTCGTGATGCTGAAGAACGACGCCGACACCATCGCCGCCGCCGAGGCGGGCGACTGGGCCGACAAGACCGTGTACATCCCGCGCAACTACGACACCGGCCAGGCCGGCCTGTTCGGCCCGGGCGAGTACACCGAGGGCCCCGGCCTGACGGTCGAGATCGCGGAGGAGTACTTCGCGAAGGTCGTCACCGACGAGGCCGTCGAGGACGCGGACGGCAAGGTCACGAGCTACACCGCCCCGGACCTGTCCGACGTCGACCTGGTGCTGGTGGGCATGGACAGCCCGAGCAGCGGCGCCGTGTTCGCCAACTCCGGCCACGACGAGACGACGGGTGAGTGGTACCCGCTGTCCCTGCAGTACCGCCCCTACACGGCCGACGGCGCGAACGTGCGCCAGGTCTCCCTCTCGGGCGACATCCTGGCCGACGGCACGCAGGAGAACCGGTCCTACTTCGGCAAGACCTCGCGCACCTCGAACGAGTCGGACCTCGACGCCTTCGAGCGCGCCGTGGCCGCCGTCGAGGCGTCCGGCAAGGACATCCCGGTCATCACGGTCCTCAAGGCCAAGAACCCGACCGTCCCGGCCGAGTTCGAGGCGAAGTCCGACGCGATCCTGGTCGGCTTCGGGGTCAGCGACCAGGCGCTCATCGAGACCGCGATCGGCCTCAACGAGCCGCAGGGCCGCCTGCCGATCGGCTTCCCGGCGTCCATGGACGCGGTGGAGGCCCAGCTGGAGGACGTCCAGGAGGACACCGAGCCGTACGTCGACTCGGCCGGCAACTCCTACCTGTTCGGCTTCGGCCTGAACTACGCGGGCCCGATCGAGGGCTGACGCACCCACCGCCCGCGCGGGCGGCCGGCAGCGCGCCGGCCGCCCGCGCAGGCGGACCCGCCGCCAGGCGGACCCGGTCGCGGGGTGGGCCCGTGACCAGCACTCACCAAGGAGCACAGAAGTGAAGCGCAACAAGGCCCTGACCTCCGCCCTCGGCGTCGTGGTCGCCCTCACCGGCGTCTTCGGCCTCACCGCCTGCGGCAGCGACGACAGCGGCAGCGGCGGCTCGTCCGCCGGCGAGCAGGCGGCGTCGGAGTCCGACATCGCGGAGGACCTGGAGAACGCCCGCACCGCCGTCGCCGACGCGCTGGCCGAGGACGACTCCTGGGCCCAGATCATGCTCGCGAGCGACGTCACGGCCCCGACCGTGAAGTACGGCCTGCTCGTGGTGCCCTACACCTCCTCGGAGGCGGCGTCCCGCATCCAGGGGACCGTCAACATCGACGGCGGCAAGTACACGATCGACGGGGACTCGGCCGAGACCGGCCAGACCTGGCAGATCGACCAGGACGGCACCATCACCGAGGTGACGGAGTAGTCGTCCCGCACGCCCGCCGCCCGGCCCCGTGAGGGCCGGGCGCGGGCCGGGCCCGCGGCCCGCGACAGTCCGTGCCGCGAAACCGACTGATCGTGCTGCCGCGCCGGACGGCCCCGATCGGCGCACCTAGCCTGATCGCCGGTCAGCACTCGAGGAGGAATGCAGTGAACGCCAGGGCGAAGAACGCCGATCGCGCGAAGAGGCCGATGTCGAACAAGAAGTACCTGTCGATCTGGGTGCCGGTGCTCGCGCTGGTCACCGCGATCGCGGTGGTCGCCAACGTGGCGCTCGTCGTCGCCGGCGGCTGGGTCGCCTCTCAGTTCGGCTCGGGCACGTACGAGTTCACGAACGCCGAGGAGTCGGCCGACTGGGACACCGAGTACTACAGCGCGGACTTCGACAGCATCGACGACGTCGACGCCGCCGCGAAGCAGCTCGTCGAGGAGATCTCCGGCGCGGGCGTCGTCCTGGCGAAGAACGAGGGCGCCGCGCTGCCCCTGGCGGCCGGGTCGAGCGTGACCATGCTCGGCCGCGCGGCCGCGGACCCCGTGTTCGGCGGCTCCGGCTCCGGCTCGGTGGACACCAACTCGGCCGTGAACGCGCGCCAGGGCCTGGAGAACGCCGGCTTCACCGTGAACGACGCCGTGTACGGCGCGATCGAGGCGTACGCCGCCGAGAACCCGCGCGGCTTCATCGAGATGGACCGCCCCGACATCTCCACCTACTTCATCGGCGAGATGCCGGTCGACGGCTACGAGGCGCAGTCCTCGTCGTTCGCCGACTTCTCCGACGCCGCGGTCGTCTACATCGGCCGCCCCGGCGGCGAGGGCGGCGACCTGACCCGCGACATGTCCGACTGGGACGACAACGCGGAGCCGGGCCAGCACCAGCTCGAGCTGAACCAGGACGAGAAGGACCTGGTCGAGCTCGCCAAGGCGAACTTCGACACCGTCGTGATCGTCGTCAACTCCTCGACCACCATCGAGATGGGCTCGCTCCAGGCGGACACCGGGGTCGACGCGATCCTGCTCGCCGGCTCCCCGGGCGCCACCGGCCTCAACGCGGTCGGCCGCATCCTGTCCGGCGACGTCAACCCGTCGGGCCGCACGTCCGACCTGTGGGCCGCGGACTTCACCGCCGACCCGACCTTCGTGAACTTCGGCGGCTACCTCTACGACAACCTGTCGGTGTCGTACCCGGTGTCGGCGGTCGAGACCGCGACGTCGAACGCGACCGTCACCGACGAGGCGCCGTTCGTGAACTACGCCGAGGGCATCTACTTCGGCTACCGGTACTACGAGACCGCCGCGGCCGAGGGCTTCCTCGACTACGACGAGGCCGTCGTCTACCCGTTCGGCTACGGCCTGCGCTACACCGACTTCACCTGGTCGGTCACCGACACCCAGGCCGGCGCGGTCGACGGCTCGATCGCCGTGACGGTCGAGGTCACCAACGCCGGCTCCGTCGCGGGCAAGGACGTCGTCGAGCTCTACTACACCGCCCCGTACACCCCGGGCGGCATCGAGAAGTCCGAGGTCGTCCTCGGCGACTTCGCCAAGACCGGCGTCATCGAGCCGGGCGCGAGCGAGTCCGTGACCCTGGAGCTCGGCGTCGAGGACATGGCGTCCTACGACTACCTGGGCGAGCAGGCGTACGTCCTCGAGGCCGGCGACTACGCGATCTCGGTCCGCACCGACTCGCACACCGTCGCCGCGGGCACGGAGCCGATCACCTACACCGTCGACTCCGACGTCGTGTACTCCGGCGAGAACCACCGCTCCACCGACCTCGCCGAGGTCACCAACCAGTTCGACGACGTCTCGGCGCAGTTCAGCACCGAGCCGGAGGACGGCAAGATCCTCGCGATGTCCCGCGCGGACTTCGCCGGCACCTTCCCGACCGCGCCCACCGGCGACCAGCTGGTCGCGGGCGACGCCGTCGCCGAGGGCTTCGCGGCCTGGGACTACGACGCGATGGCGGACGCCTTCGAGGGCGACATGCCCACGACCGGCGCGAGCACCGAGCTGTCGCTGATCGACCTGCGCGGCCTGCCCAAGGACGACCCGCAGTGGGACGAGCTGCTCGACTCGCTGAGCGTCGGCGACATGACCGACATGCTGCTGAACGGCGCGTACCAGACCGCCGCGATCGGCTCGATCGGCAAGCCGCAGACCACCGAGCCCGACGGCCCGGCCGGCTTCTCGTCCTTCATCAACTCGTCGATCAACGGCGTGGCCTACCCGTCCGAGTTCCTCATCGCGCAGACGTGGGACGTGGACCTGGGCCGCGCGATGGGCGAGATGCTCGGCAACGAGGCGATGTTCAAGGACATCAACGGCTGGTACGCCCCGGCGGCCAACCTGCACCGCTCGCCGTTCGCGGGCCGCAACTTCGAGTACTACTCGGAGGACCCGTTCCTGTCCGGCCTGATGATGACCTCGGTCGCCAACGGCGCGGCGGAGAAGGGCGTGTACACCACGCTCAAGCACTTCGCGCTGAACGACCAGGAGACCAACCGGGTCAACAACGGCATCGCCACCTGGGCGACCGAGCAGACGATCCGCGAGATCTACCTCAAGCCGTTCGAGATGGCCGTCAAGAACATCTCGATGGAGGTCCCGTACCTCGCCGACGACGAGGGCACGATCGAGACGACCACGGTCGGCTCCACCGCGATCATGAGCTCGTTCAACCG
>Ga0164306_10000340_pt1 | contig 18426 bp, 10 predicted proteins | sample Whisoiple_242_MG_FD_110213 | JGI IMG/M metagenome (GOLD analysis project Ga0164306, IMG submission 110213) | Soil microbial communities amended with fresh organic matter from upstate New York, USA - Whitman soil sample_242_MG | ecosystem: Environmental > Terrestrial > Soil > Unclassified >... | reverse complement strand
CGCTCGGCTGCGGGGTGATCTTCGACCTGCCCGCGGCCGGATGCGCCGCCATCGTGGTCGGGCTCGCGGTGGCGCTGATGCCGGTCGTCCCCAACCTGTCCCTGCGGCTGGCCCGGTTCGAGCTGGAACCGCTGCCGACCACCGCCGACGAGGTCTACGCCGATCACGAGACGGTCGACACCCCGGCCGTCCGGACCCGTACCCGGCAGGCCGTCGGTTACCTCACCGCGCTCATCCAGGGACTGACCTGGCCCGCGTTCGTCGGGTGCATCGTGTTGGCGTTCACCCAGGACATCACTGCGCAGATCCTGGCCGGCATCGTCGGCGTCGGGTTGCTGTTGCGGGCCCGGCTGTTCATCACCATCGGCCAGCGACTGCCGTTGCTGATCGCCGGCATCGGGTCGATCGCCGCGGTGCTGCTCGGATTGATGACCGAGTTCGACGGCCCGACGATCATGGTGGCGGTGGCGGTCCCCGCGCTGGCCGGGGTGATCGTCGCGCTGATGCTCGCCACCCGCCGCCGCCGGGTGTCACCCGCGCTGACCAGAACGGCGGAGATCATCGAGCTGGTGATCGCGATCGCCGTGGTGCCGCTGGTGGCCGGAGTGCTCGGCCTGTTCGGATTCATCCGGGGACTCGGCGGATAGCCGCTGATGGCCACCAACACCAAGGACAACCTGCAGGCCCATCGCTTCATGAACCGCCGGGTGCGGGCCGCCCTGCTCGAAGGCGATGCCGAGTCCAACACCCGGCCGCTGGCCCGGATCGGCACCGGCACCTATGCCGGCATCTTCGTCACCATCGCCCTGCTGGCCGTCTTCGGGATCATCGGGGTGCTCAAACCCGGCGGATCGACCGCCTGGACGGAGCCAGGGGCGTTCATCGTCGAGGAGGAGACCGGCGCCCGCTACGTCTACCTCGACGGGGTGCTGCACCCGGTGCTCAACTACTCCTCGGCCAAGCTGCTGCTCGGCGACCGGTTGCACGTGGTCACGGTGTCGGTCCGGTCGCTGGAGTCGGCACCGCACGGCGCTGAGATCGGCATCCCGATGGCGCCCGATTCGCTGCCGGATGCCGCGCACATCGTCGGGACCGACTGGTCGGTGTGCGCGATCGGCAACGTCGCGGACGGCGAGCAGTTGCGGACCGCGATCTTCCCCGGGACCGCCGTAGCCGGCGACCCGATCGGGACCGAGGACGGATACCTGGTGCGCACCACCAGCGGGCGGACCTTCCTGATCTGGTCCGGTCATGCCTACGAGGTCGGTGAGCAGTGGCTCGAAGCGTTGAAATACAAGGACGCCGACGCGCTGCCGGTCGGTGACGACTTCGTCGCCTCGTTGCCCGCGGGTCAGCAGCTCGCGCCGGCCGAGCTACCGGGACTCGGGCAGAGCGGCCCGCCACTGCCGGGTTCGGTGGATCCGGTACCGGTGGGTTCGATCTACGCCGACCGGGTCAATTCGTTCTACGTGATGACGCAGGACGGATTGGCCGCGCTCACCCCGCTGCAGGCCGATCTGCTGCTGGCCGACCAGCGACTGCGCGCGGCGTACGGCGGCGGCAATCCCTCCCCACTGCCGATCAGCCAGGCCCAGGTGACCGATGCCGTCCTGGTGCCGTTGCCCGAGTTGGGACTCGGTCAGCAGGCGCCCGAGCAGGCGCCGGCGCTGGCCGAGCTGCCCCCTGGCGCCCAGCAGATGTGCGTGCGGTACACCGACAAGCAGGTGCCCGACATCGTTCTCGGGCCGGCCGATCCGGATGCGATCCGGGCGACCGGCCTGGTGCAGCTCGACACCGGCTCCGGCGCTCTGGTGGCGGCCCGTCCCAATCCCGACACCCCCGGCACGACCGTCTACCTCGTCACCGATACCGGGGTCCGCTACCCGGTCGCCGGCCAGCAGGCCCTGGATCAGCTCGGGCTGGCCGGGGTCAGCGTCGCGCAGCTTCCGGCCGCACTGGTCGGACTGTTGCCCCAGGGGCCACTGTTGGACCCGGTAGCCGCCGCCCTGCCGGCGCCCTGACGCAGCGCTGAAACCGCGCGCCCTGACACGGCCTTCGACGCGATCCGCGCAATCCCGGCGACAGCGGCGCTGCCCGAGCCCGAGAATGGCCCGATGAGCGACGGCTGCGACACCCACGGCAGCGACGACACCGACGGCACACTCGAACTCCGCGGTGGGCAGGTCACCCTCCGAACGGTCACCGCGGACCACGTCCCACGACTGCGCGACATCCTGGCGACACCGGAGGTTCGCGGGCGGTGGGGTGACGAGGCGGCGTCGGCGCAGTGGCCGTTCGACGATCCGTCGTCCGTCCGGTTCGCGGTGATGACGCCGGATCACTCCGCCGGCGAAGCCGATGCCGAGCAGATCGTCGGCATGATCCAGTACGGCGAGGAGGACGAACCGGCCTACCGTCATGCGTCGATCGACATCTTCCTCGACCCGGCTGCGCACGGCCGGCACATCGGCCGCGACGCGGTACGGGTACTGGCCCGTCATCTGATCGAGGACCGCGGCCACCATCGGTTGGTCATCGACCCCGCTGCCGACAATGCCGCCGCCATCCGGTGTTACGCCGCCGTCGGCTTTCGCCCGGTCGGCATCATGCGGAACTACGAGCGCGACGTCGACGCCGACACCTGGCACGACGGTTTGTTGATGGATCTGCTGGCGGCCGAGCTCGAGACTTGATAGGTTTCCTCTTATATAAGCTGTGCCTGGTATTCAAGAATCCGGCACCTGCCCAGCGAGGAGTTCAGCGATGATCGACGTCAGCCACCAGCTCAATGCCGTCCAGCGCACCATCGGCTCACGCGTGCTCGAGGCGGGTGAGGCACGCGTGCTGCGCATCAGCCAGACCTACGGCGCCACCGTCGAGGACGTCTGGGACGCCTGCACGAACTCGGAGCGACTGCCGAGATGGTTCATGCCGGTCAGTGGTGACCTACGGCCCGGCGGCCGGTACCAGATCGAGGGCAACGCCAGTGGTGTTGTCGAACGTTGTGACCCACCAGCCGGTTTCGCCGCCACCTGGGAATTCGGCGGAGAGGTCAGCTGGATCGACGTCGCATTGTCGAGCACGCCCGACGGCACCCGCCTCTTGCTCGAGCACACGGCACACGTCGACGACGAGCGATGGGCGCAGTACGGCCCTGGCGCGGTGGGCGTGGGATGGGACCTGACGCTGCTCGGTCTGGCGCTGCACCTGTCGACCGGCGCCGGCAAGGACGGGCAGGACATCGAAGCCTGGTCGGCCTCCGACGAGGGTCGGGGCTTCTTCGCCGGCAGCAGCGATCGCTGGTGCGAGGCCAGCATCGGCGCGGGCACCGATCCGGTGGCGGCCGCGGCGGCGGCCGGCAGAACCACCGCCTTCTACAGCGGCGAACCGTCACCGGAGGAAACGCCCGCTGCACACTGACCCGGTCACCAGTGCCGGATCCGCCCCGACGGACCGCCGCTCGGCCGGCGGTCATTCGGCCGCGCAGTGGGCGGGGCCAGGAAATACCAGGCTCAGCGTGGTCTGCGGTCCGCGCGCCGCATCGAGGCCAGCGACAACCTGGCCCGCCAACGTCGCCAGAGCGGCAGGCCGGCCAGCAGTTCGGCGCTGCGGTCGTCGACCTCCCGCCAATAGCCGGCGGCCCGGTCCGGGCTCACCGGTCCGGGCGAGAATTCCGCGGCGTCGGCGGCCGGCGCCAACCAGTCGACGGTGAGCACACCCGCGGTCTGGAGGTCGGTCGCCGTCTCGGTCCGGGTGTGCCAGGGAACGGGGCGATAGCCGGCGTCGACCGCCGAGTCGAGCAACTCGGCCCAGCCTCCGGCGATCTGGGCAGCGGGTGCCTCGGCCCGCCGCCGGCGGCGCCGGCGGGCGGCCTTGATCGCCAGGATCACCAGCACCGGCAGCGCCAGCACCACGAGCAGCAGCGCCAACCAGCCGAGAATCGCGAGCAGCAGGCTGAGGAGCGAGGAGTCGTCCTCGGCGTCGGTGCTGTCCTGGTCGTCGACCTCGGGCCGCTGATTGGCGCTCGCCGCGTCGACGGAATCCGGCTGCGCCTGGGGAAGCGCCGGCGGTACCTCCACGGTGACGGCCCGTCGTTGGGTCAGATTGCTCTGGTCGGTCTCCGGGTCGGGCTTGTTCGGCGGCGGTGACGGATCGAAGGCGACCCAGCCGTAGCCGTCGAACGGCACCTCCACCCAGGCCGAGATGTCCCGCCCGCGCAGCACCACCGAATCCGGGTCGGCCGCATCTCCGGCCGTCTGGTCGGACGGCGGCACGAAGCCCACCGCCACCCGGGCGGGCAGTCCGATGGAGCGGACCATCAACGCCATCAGGGTGGCGAACTGCTCCTGGTCACCCTCCATCGGCGGGTTGCTGATCATGCCGGTCATCCGGTCCAGGCCGTGCCCGGCGGCCGACGGCTGATCAGGGTCGTCGCCGTGGTTGAAGATGCCCTCGTCGGCCAGCCCGGCGCGGATCGCCTCGACCTGCGCTGCTGCCCCGCTCACCCCGCTGATGTACGAAGTCGCCTTGGAGCGCAACAGGTCCGGCAACGCGGCCGTGCTCGGGAACGGCACCACCGACGGGACAGCGCCCTGCAGCTGGTCGGTTGACGGCCGGCCCGCGACGGCGGAGGTCACCACGTATTCGTCGCCGGTGTGCCAGCCGCCTGGCATCAGACCGGTCGCCGCGGCATCCGAATACCGCAGATCCTGGGTCAGCTGCGCCGCCCGTTCACCGGTGAATTCCAGCGCGATGATCGGTCCGGGGAGGGGCAGGAACGAACCGGCGTAGTTCCTGATGTTCACCGTCACCGTGGTCGGCACGCCGACCGTCGGGACGTCCCGTTCCGGCCCGATCCGGACGAACGGTCCCTCGCCGTCGCTGACCGTGAACTGCCGGCCGTCATAGGAGTCCAACGCGGCCAGCCGGAGTCGCGCACCGTCCGGCATGCCGGTGGCGATCAGCTGGACCACATCGGCCTGTTCCTTGGTGTAGTTCCGGAACACGCTCAACGGACTGGTGAAGGCCGCCGGGTCGACCGCCCGCTCGACGGCGTCCCGCAGCGCGAGCCGATCCGCGGTTCCGGCGGTGGCGGTGAGGGCCCCGACCAGCACCGCGACGGCCAGCACCAGCACCGAGATCGCCACCCGCCGGACGGCGATCGCCTGCCGGGTCACCGCGGCGGTGGACGCCGCGCGGCTGCTCATCGGGTTGCCCTCGATGCTCTGCGCGATGGTCCGTCGCCGCAGACGGGAACCGACCCACACCGCCCAGCTCATCCCGACGACGACCGACAGCCCGGCGAGCACGGCCACCGTCATCGGGTCCACCTGCCGGCTGCCCAACAGGGCGCACAACACCATCGCTGCTGCAGGCGCCAGCAACGCCGTCACCGGACGGGTGGAGCGAGCGAGGACGCCGGCAAGTCCGGTCGCCACCGCCCCGACGATCAACGGTGGAACCAGCAACGCACCGGCGTTGCCGGTCGGGGTGGCGACCGTGAGCAGCTCCCGCCATCCGGTGACGGCGCCGCGCAGCATCACCGACATTCCGGACAACGAGGGCAGCGGGCCGATCGACAGCCGGGGTGCGACCACCAGGGATCCGAGGATGACCACGCCGACGACGATTCCGAGTGCGGCCAGCACGCCGGGGATCCGGAACCGATCGGTCAGCAACAAAGCGGCGACCGCCACCCCCGAACCGACGGCGGTGGCGATCATCGGTGCGGTGCCGCCGTAGGTCGGCACCAGCAGCGCCGATCCGGCGATCACCAGCAGGGCAAGCAGGCCGAGGTCGGCGGCGCGCCACCACGGCGCGACGTCGCTCTCCGTGGTGCGCGCGCGGCCCGGTCCGCGGACCCGTCCGCTCATCCGGCCGCTCGCAGCGCCGGGGGCAGATCGTCGACGTCGGCGAGGGTCAGCACGCGAGCGGCGTCGGAGCCGGTCAGCCGTGCCGGATGCGGCGATCCGGTCGACCTGGTGCGCAGCGCCAGCACGCTGGCGCCCGACGGGCAGGAGCGAACGGCCGCCCTGATCTGGGCCGCTCCGACGCTGGATCCGAAGATCAGGACGACCAGCGAGACTCTCGGATGCCGGCGCACCAGCCGCCTGGTCTGGAAGATCAGGTCGGGCGCGTCGACGGCAGGGTTCACCGGACAGAACTGGTCGAGAACGCTGTCGGCACTCACTCCACGGATCTCGCTGCCGGCGGCGTCGGTCACCACGTCGCGTCGTTGCCGGACGAGTTCGGCGACCATCGACGCCGCGCAGCCGACGGCGATCTCGAACTCGTCCTCGGCGCCCGGCTGGCCGGCGTCCCGGTCCTGACCGGATTGCTCCGCGGGGCCATCGTCGACACCTTCGGGAGCCTGCTCTGCGGCTGCGCCGTCATCGCGTCCGTCCGGGGCGCGGTCCAGGTCCACATCCCGACCGCCCGGCCAGAAATAGTCAAAACTGTTGCCGGACAACACGACGCCGACCTGCGAGCGGTGGGTCTGCAGGAACTCCCGCACCTGCAGGGTGCCGTTGCGCGCAGTGGACTTCCAATGGATGAACCGGCGGTCGTCGCCCGGGACGTACTCCCGCAGCGTGTGGAACGACAGGTCGCTGGCAGTGCGCTTGGTCGACTCCTCGCCCTCCAGATCGTGCACGTAGCCGGGCAGCGAACTGGACGGTCGGACGGTGCGCGGGTGCACGAAGACCTGCCGGTGCACGGGCCACTGCACCACCCGTCGGATCAACCCGAACACATCGCCGCGCACCGCGCGCAACGGACCGAGATCGATGACGGCCCGCCGCCGGGTCGGCAGCGGCACCTCGACGATGTGACCGGCCCCGCCGTGCAGCGACGGGATCGGCACACTGACGGCCAGCCCCGCGACCTCGAGCTCCATCCGCAACGGCAGCATCCGGCGATGAGACGTGTTGCGCACCAGCATCGAGGCGACCCCTGGTTCGCCGACGACGAACCGGCTCTGCGGCAGGTCGAGGTCCACCGCGCAGGACGACCGGCCGACCGACATGACGCCAGCGGCCAGCAGCAGGAAGCCGAGCGCAGCGGCTACCCCGAGCCACTCCCGCCAGCCGGCAGCGAGACCCACCGCCAGCGCGATCACGGCCACCAGCGCCGTCATCCGGCCGCGGGTGGTCACCGCCCGCCAGCCGGCCCTGGCCCGCGACGACGTCGCCGGTTCGTCCGGCGCGGTGTCGATGTTGTCCACCGGTTCGATGGGGTCGAGGTCGTCAACGGTGTCGACCGGCGCCCCGGGTTCGGGCAATCCGGCCATCAGGCGGAGCTCCGCGGGGGTGGCACGTCGCGCAGCACCGCCGCCACCACGTCGGCGGCGGTCAGGCCGTTGAACTCGGCCTCCGGCAGCACCGAGATCCGGTGCGCCAGTGCGGGTTCGGCCAGAGCCTTTACGTCGTCCGGGATCACGTAGTGCCGCCCGCGGGACGCCGCCAGGGTCTTCGCCGTCCGCAGCAAAGCGATGGCCCCACGCTGGGAGACGCCGAGACCGACGCCGGTGGCCGTGCGGGTGGCTTCGACAATCCCGGTGATGTACCGCAGGATCGAGGGGTCGACATACACCCGGGAGGCCTGGTCGACCAGGTCACCGACGTCCTCGGTGGTCAGCATCGGCTCCACCTGGGCCCGGCTGGCCCGCGTCCCCACGGCCCCCAGAATCGCCAGGGCGGCATCGGTGTCGGGATGGCCGATCCCGGTGCGGAGCAGGAACCGGTCGAGCTGGGCCTCCGGCAACCGGTAGGTGCCGGCCTGCTCGATCGGGTTCTGGGTGCCGATCACCATGAACGGCGCGCCGACCGGCCGGGTCACTCCGTCGACCGTGACCGCTGATTCCTCCATCACCTCGAGCAGCGCCGACTGCGTCTTCGGGGAGGCGCGGTTGATCTCGTCGGCCAGCACGATGGAGGCGAAGATCGGCCCGGGATGGAACTCGAAGGCACCCACCGACTGGTCGAAGATGGTCACCCCGGTGACGTCGGACGGCAGCAGATCAGGGGTGAACTGGATTCTCGAGGTGGTGCCGTGGATGGTCGCGGCGAGCGCCTTGGCCAGGGTGGTCTTACCGGTCCCGGGCACGTCCTCGAGCAGCAGGTGACCTTCGGAGAGCAGGCAGATCAGCGAGAGCCGGATCGCGTCCGGCTTGCCGACCAGCGCCCGGCCGATGGTGTCGACGACCGCATCGAACCGGCCGGCGAACTGGGCGGCTGCGGGGGCCTCCAGCAGCGGCGCGCCGGTGGTGTCCAAGGTCTGCACGGTCGGTCCTTACTCAGCACTCAGGGATGACGATGTCGGTGGTCACGAACGAGGGGTAGCGGTACCAGGCATTATCGACCGATCGGTACCAGCGGTTGTCGGTCGTGGTCGCGGCCGGCGCCGACGGGTACGCGGTGCCGGTGGCCTGGCATTTCACCTCGACCGGCCGCGGTGCCGGCACCCAGGTCCCGTTGCCGCAGGCCGCCTTGTCGGCCGCCCACTCCCCGTCGAGTTGCCGGTTGGTGCCGCAGGTCCCGGCCAGCGCCCCGACCGCGACGGTGGCCAGCGACAGCGAGGAGGGGGTGGTGGCGTCCCGGGTCACCGTGTCACTGCAGGTCCCGTCCTTCACGCAGTAGCTGACGGTGACGGTGACCTTCTTGCCGAGACCAAGGGCTTTCGACGTCCAGGTCTTCGACTTCGGATCCAGCTCGTCGCTGACCGCACCGGACAGCGTCACCGTCTGCGAGACGATCTCCCGGCCGTTGCCGTCCGGGAACGTCCAATCGACCTTCACCTGCTGGTCGTTCTCGCCGACCAGCTCGGCCGCGACGTCGGGTGGGGTCAGCGGGCCGAACGGCGTGCCGGACACCGCAGCACTCGGCTCGCCGCAACGCACGTCGTCGCCGAATCCGCTGGTGCTGTTACAGGCCCGCACCTCGATCTGATAGGTCGTCCCGTTGACGAGGGGAGCGATCGGAGCCGAGGTGCCGGCCCCGACGCCCAGGTCCCCCCACTGGCCGCCGTTGATCCGGTAGTCGTAGTTCGCGATCGAACTGCCCGGTGAGCTGGCCGAGTCCCACGATGCCTGCAGCGAGCGGTCCCCGGCCGCCAGCACCAGGCCGGTCACCTGGTTGGGCCGTTCGAAGGGGGCCACGGTCGTGGTCGCGGCCGGGCCTGCCCCGCGGCTGTTCCGGGCGATCACCGAGATCGACGCCGGCGCCACCCCCGGGTAGTCGATGAACGTCGACTGGACATCTCCGCCGACGGTCGCGTACTCGCTGTTGTTCAGCAGCACCTGGTAACTCTGCACGGCCTCGCCACCGAGATTCGCCGGCGGTCCCCAGGACACCGCGATTCCGCGTTGCCCGGTGGAGTAGACGAACTGGGCGTTCAGGTTCGACGGTTCGCCGGGCTTGTCCGACGGCACGATCGGCTCACTGGGCGCCGACCAGTCGGTGCTGCCCTGTTGATTGCTCGCCCTCACCTGGAACCGGTAGCTGGAGCCGAGATCGAGTCCGCTGAGACTCAGCGGGCTGCTGACGTTGTCGCGGATCTCCGAGGTGTCACCGCGGAGCACCTGCACGGACATCCCGGTCACCGGGGTGAAGGCGCCCTGCGGCACCGTCCAGCTGACCGTGACCTGACCACCGGCGACGTACTGCACGGTCGGAGCTGCCGGCGTCGACGGCACCGCGTCCGGAACGATCACCGCGGACGGCGCGGAGGGATCGGACTCGCCGACCGAGTTGCGCGCGGTGACGACGAAGACATACGGCAGTCCGGGCGTGAGACCACCGATCACACAAGCACTTCCGGAGCCCGCACAGTCCTGCCGGATCCCGCTCCCGACGACCGAGTAGCCCTCGATCGCCGCGCCGTTGGCATCCGCGGGCGACCAGGCCAGTTGCACGCTGTCCGCCGTCAGCGTGCCGTCGACGACAGCCGGCGTGCCGGGAGTGGACGGGCGGTCCTGGATCGAGACCTGCAGCTTCGCCGTCACCACCCGTTCCGGATCCTTCGTGCCGTCGAGAACCTCGGCGGCCACGACGATGTCCCCGACGAAGCCGGCGGCCGGGGTCAGCTGGACGGTGGAGCCGGTCAACGTCGGACCGGCTGCGACGCCGGCGTTGCCCTCGACAACCGAGACCGAGGTGATCCTCAGGCCCAGCCCGACCGGGTCGATACTGCCGGTGAGCAGGTCGGCGGACACCTGCACCCCGGCCCGGCCCTGGGCGATCTGCTGATCGACGACGGTCGGCAGCGGCTTGCGGGAGCCGGTCACCGTCACGGTCACGGTCGCCTTGCCGTCGCGCCCCTCACCGTCGACGACCTGGACGGGCAGCACGACCTCGGTGCCGCGGGGCACGTCCGGCTGCACCGACACGGTGACCGACGAGCCGTCCTGGGTCGCCGTGATTCCGCCGGGTCCGGCGCCGACGGCGTAGCTGATGGAATCCGCCTGTTGCTGGTCGGCGGTGGTGGTCAGCGGCGCCAGGTCGACGACGGCCGAAGTACCTGCCTCCACCTCCAGCTGGGTGGAATCCAGCCGTGGCGGCGGCACCAGCCTGGGTTTGATCTCCACCCCGATGGTCAGCACCACCACCGGCCCGGTCCCGTCGTCGATCGGCACGTAGAGCGCGGCCTGACCGCCGGCGGACGACGGCGCGATGAGAGTGAGGGTGGTCGGCGTCGTCCGCACGACGGTGCCCTGGGTGATGCGCGGTTCCGGACTGGTCGCGATGCTGGGCGTCCCGCCGCCGCCGACGGCGACGTAGTCGGCGATCTGCACGTCGACGCTCTGTCCGGCATCCAATCGGATGGCGCCGGCCCCGGCGATCAGCTGCGGCCCGACGAGTTGCTGCTGGGGTGGGACCACGATGAACCCGCTCGCCGTGGAGCCATAGGAGTCAGTGACCTGATAGGCCACGATCTGCCGGACGGGGGTGGTCGAGACCCGGATCACCTGCGCACCGACCTTGACGGCCTGTGCGGCCGACAGCTCGTCGACCGAGACGGTCAATTGGTCACGCCTGCCGCTGCGGTTGGTGATGTAGTTGCTGACGTCGACGTCGACGGTCTGCTTGTCCACGGCGAGGTCGGCAGGACGAACGAAGACGTCGGCCGCGACCGGCGCCGGGGTCGGGGCGTCCGGCGAGACCGTCACCTTCACCGATCCGGTTGCCCGCTGCTGCTGGCTGTTGATCACGGTGTAGCTCAGGCTCGCCACCGTCGGTTCGGGCGGCGCGGTGACGATCAGGCTCTGGCCGTCCTGCTCCACCTCCAGTTCGGCGGACGCGGTGAACGCCGGCGTCGCCAGTTCGACCGGTCGACCGCCCGGATCGGTGACCAGGGACAGCGGGTCGATTCGGATGCTGGATCCGGGCCGGACCGCAACGGCGATGTCCGGAGCATCCGGCGGCCGCGCCGTCGTGGCGGGTGCGACCACCAGCACGGTGATCTCCCCGGTGACGGTGAGACCGGCCGGATCGGTGGCCACGTACTCGATCCGATCCACCCCCGGGACGTCGAACGCCTTGTACGACAGGGTGTTGGCGCCGGCGAGCGCTGTGTCGCCGAGCGGCGCCTCCGGCGGCACCAGCGATTGCAGCACAACCCAGTCGCCGTCCGGATCGACGCCGGCCAGCGGCACCGCGATGCTGATCGCGCCCCCGGCGAAAACCCTTGCCGTGACCGGGGTCGGCACGTTCGGGGCAGTGTTCCTGGCGGGGTCGGGGTCGGTCACCGTGATCGTCACGGTGCTGACCGTCTGCACCGGTTGCAGCGGCGTGCTCGACCCGGCGACCGCGGTGTACCCGAAGGTCACCTGTCCGGGCGTCGCGTTTGCCGACGCGAGGTAGCGGATGGTCTCGCCGGTGCTGAAAGCCCGTCCCGGCAGGTCGGCGACCTGCGCCGGATCCAGTTCGGCGGTCACCGGGGTGCCGTCCTGGCTGGTGGCGTACCCGGAGATCGGGATCGTGACGGCGTCACCGGCGCGGACGGTCGCGGTGATCGGTGCGGCGAGCGGCGGCGGGATCCGCTTCGGTGCCGGCACCGGGACGATCCGGATCTGCCCCACCTTGGTGGTGGCGCCGTCGAACACCGAGTATCCGAAGGAGACGGTTCCGCGCGGCGTTCTCGCTGCGCTCACCTGGACCAGGTGCAGGTCGGTCACCGCCGCGGTGATCGGTGCGTTCGGATCCACATCCACCTCGCGCACGGCCAACCCCTCACCGTCCGGGTCGGTGTCGTTGGCCAGTGGGTCAAGCACGGTCTGCCCACCCGGCGGCAGGTAGGCGACGTCGGTCATCGGCACGACGGTCTGATTGGCCTCGTTCTTGTCCACGAAGTCGGCCCGCAGCACTCCGGTGACCGCGCGTCCGCCGGTCGCCGCCTCGTAGGTCAGGTAGTAGCTGCCCGGCTGGCGGGCGGTCACGGCGATCGACCCGGTCAACGGGTCCAGCCTGGCGGTGGCTCCCTCGCTGCCCGGTTCCGGCCGAACCGTGCTGATCGTCACCGGCGCGACGGCCGCGCTGACCACGCTGCGCAGCGGGGACGCGACGGCCTCGACGCCGACCACGGCCCTGGTGAACAACGGGTAGACCACCGGAGTCGTCGAATCCGCCGGCGCGATGGCCACGGTCAGCGTTCCGGCGGTCTGCTTCACGCCGTCCGAGACGACGAAATCGACACCGGCGTCGGTGCCCTCACCCAGACCTGTGTTGCGGTAGGTGATGGTGCCGTCCGCTCGGAACGACACCTCGTCCGCCGAGTCGGTGCTCGCCGACACCAGGAAGAGGTCGTCACCGACCGGTGAGTAGTAGTCGTCCAACACGTTGTAGGAGATGGTGCCGTTCACTTCGACGGTGGCCGCCGACCTGCGGATCCGCATGGGTTCCTTGTTCACCGTCTCAGGCTTGACAGTGACGCTCACCGATGCGGTCGCCACGCCGCCGGCACCGTTGCCGACCTCGTACTCGATGGGCGGCAGGACACCGGGCGCGTCCTCGGAGACGGTCAACTGGAGGGCGCTGCCGCCGGCCACGATGGCCACCGAGCCGAGCTTGCCGGGTAGCGCGGAGACCTTGTCGATGACAACGGACGTGCAATCGACGCTCGGATCGTTGTCCATCACCCGCAGCACCGTGGCCCGGCCGGCCCGCACGCCGTACTCGTCATCGGCCGCCTGGGGTGGGCCGACATCGACCGTCGTGCAATCGGGCGGCAGTCTTGGCAGGTCGGTGTCGGCGGTCTTGTCGTCCTCGGTCGTCGTTTCGTCGGACAGCGATTCCGGGGGCTTGACATCCTCCCAGTTCTCGACCAGGCGGTAGCCGTCATCGGCGATCCAGGAGCGCCCGTTCGCGGCCTCGGTGAGCACCACGGCCGTGCCCCGCTGCCGGAAGCGCAGGTCGGAAACGGCGCCGGATCCGGCCAGCTCGGTGGGTACCGCTGCATCGGTGCCGCAGAAGGCGACCGCTGTCACCGCCGACCCCGATGACCGACTGTTCGGTAGCCAGCCGGCATACCGGCAGTTCCCGTTGACCACCGGTGCCGTCGGGTCGCCCGACGCGTCGGTGATGGTGCGGACGGCGCCGTCGGACACCGAGACCCCGGCCAGGCCGTCCGACGTCGCGATCAGCACCTCCGCGGCATCCGGTCCGGGTAGCTGCAGCAGCGCACCCGGCATGGACGGCAGCGTGACGCGCCGTCCGTCGATGCGGATCGAGGTGTCGGCGCGATCCAGGACGACGGCCGTCTCCCCCACCGTGGTGATCTGCAGATCGGTGGCCGGGTCGGCGCCGACGCCGCCGGCCGTGCCGCCGAGCGACAGCGGCCCGTCGGCAAGGTCGGTGCTGGTCGGCTCGTCCCCGGGCACGGCGCGCAACACCGCCTCCGCGCCGGCCGACGTGGCGTAGACGGTTCCGCGGGTGGAAATGGCGACAACCGGAAGCGCGCCGAGGGTGGCGATCGGATCGACGACGCGGGCGTCGACGGAGCCGATGTCGGTCGCGTTCCCGACCCACAGTCGGCCGTCCTGACGATCGGCGACGGCAACCGTTCCGCCGCGCAGCGAGACAAGGGCGTCGTCGGGAATCGCGACCCTGGCCCCGAGGGTGACCGTCGCGGTGTCCAGCACCTGCAGTTCGTGCTTGGTCTGATCGACGACCAACACCGTTCCACCGGTGGGAGCCAGCGGGTCCTGCAGAATGTCCGACGTGCTGCGCAGCAGCGCCGCGGAGTCGAGTTCGCCGATGCCGGTGTTCACCCGGCCGACGAGCAGCTCGTTGTCGTTGACCACCCAGACCGAACGGTCGACCGGCTGGGGCGGCACCTCGGGGAAGCCGGGTTGCTGCCAGACGATCACCAACGCCGCCACCCCGACCGCCGTGCACAGCAGCGCCAGGATTGTTCTGAAGCGGGTGCTGCGCGGCGAGCCCGAACGCAGCTCAACTCGCACCGTCCGCCCTCCATGGCTCCGTGGACCCGGCTCGGCATGACTCATTACTCACCGCACCCGCGGTATTCAATGATGCCATCCATTCGGACATTCATTCGCACTCTGTGCAACCGTAGCGACGCCTGAGCGAGGAAACCATGCGTCCGTTGGGGTTTCATGTCCGACGCGGGCTCAGAAATTCCATTCCCGGAGCGAAATGTTGCGCACCGTCACGAGCAATTGACAATCAGTTCGGGCTGCCCGTTCCAGAGACCGGAATTTCCGCCGTCGCTGCCGAAGATTCAGCCGGCACAACATCCGTCGAGGGCTGATCTGCAACGGATTCGACCGGTTCCGGTGCTGGTCCGCGTGCGGCTCCGCCCGACGGCGCCGGATCGGGGGCGGGGACGCCGGCCGGTCGCCACTTCCGGGCCCGGGCCCGGCGGACACCGACCACCAGTGCTGCCGCAGCGGCGGCCAGGATCAGGAGGGCGCCGGCCACCACCAGGGCCCACCGGTTGTCCGCCGGTTCCGGCGGCAGGGTGACCTGCACCGCTGGAGCGGGAATGCTCGAACCTGCGACTGGTACTGCCCCGGCTCCGGTCGCCGCAGCTCCGGTCGCCGCAGCCCCGGTCTGTGTGGTGGATGTCCCGCTGTCCGCCGCCAGGGTGCCAGGCACCCCGATCGGCGCCGTCAATGCGGTGACCGGATTGACCACCCCCCAGCCGAGTGCCGCATCGGGCACCGCGATGCCGGGCCGATCCGCCGTGCCGGCCAGCCTTTCCCGCAGTTGCGCCGGCGTCAGCTCCGGAAACGTGACCCGGAGATCCGCGACCGTGGCGGCGACGATGGCGGCGGCGAGAGCCGATCCCTGCTGGGCGCCGACGTACCCGCCGTCCAACCCGATGCCGACCATGTCCACACCTGGTGCGCCGACCGTGACGCGGCCCAACGCATTGACCGGGCGCACGGCATCCATGTCATCCGTGGCAGACACCGCGATCACCCCGTCGTAGGACGCGGGGAACGCCAATGCGGGATCGTCGCCGTCGCCGGCCGCGGCCACCACCGACACCCCCGACTTCAGCGCCGCAGCCGTGGCCGCGCTGAGCGCCGGGTCGTCCCGCACCGCTGCGCCGACCAGCACCACCTGTGCACCGGCGTCGACGGCTGCGGTGATCGCCGAGCCCAGTAGGGCCGGACCGGGTAGGTCGGAGGCGCGGGTGACCACCCGGATCGGCAGGATCTCCGCAGCCCGCGCGAACCCGCGGACCTCCGGCGCTGCGCCCCGTCGGGCGGCGATCAAACCGGCCAGCACCGTGCCTCGGCCATCGCAGTCGGACGCCGAACCGGACCCTTCCGCCTCTGGCGCTGCCGTTGCAGATGATGCTGTGCCGGATGGTGCCGCCGCGCCGGCTGGTGCGGCAGATGAGTCGGCGGATGCGGCGAGGTCGAGCCCGTCACGCACCGCCCCGGCCAGCGGAGCGACCGGCGCCACCCCGGTGTCCACCACGGCGATCAGCTGACCCTGCCCCTGGCTCAGGCCGGCGATGTGGTCGAGGCCCATCCGGGTGGCGTACCAGGGACTGCCGGTCGGCGCCGGGATCGACTGCTGGGCAGGTGCGAGCTGGCAGGTGGCGCTGCGGGACGTGGGCTCAGCGGCGATCGAGACGGCCGGGGCGAGGATGCTCAGCAGAACGGCCGCCACGACAGCAGCGCCGACGATGGCCGGCCGGCGGGCGGCACGAGCGGGACCGCAGTGTGCATCGTGCGGGCGAAGCCCGACGCCAAGGCCGCGGTACCCGGCAACCGGACCGGGCAGGCGCAGCGAGCTCATCACCCGCACAGCTTGCTGGTTGGAGGGCTCGTTCCGGAAATCCGGGCGAGCGCATTTTTCCGCGTGGGAAGCTGTCGAGATGCGCCACCGACGGATCCCCGGCAGTCGGGGGAACCAGCAAGCGTTGGCGCGCTCGGCCGGATCTTCACGTCCACCCCGGTCGGTCAGGACGCGTGTGCGCACCACATCGGCCCTGCTCGTCGTCGTCCTCGCACTGGCGGCGGGCTGTGATTCCGCACTGGATCGGCCATCCGTCCCGACCGGCAGCGCGGCGGCGACCACCGCACCGACGACGACCACCGTCGAGATCACCCCGGTCACCCCGGACGGGCTCCTCAGTGGTCCGGGGGTGACGGATGACTCGATCATGTTGGGTGTGCTGGTCGACCCGGACCGCGACCGCGGTTTCGCCGCCGGGATCGAGCTGTGGCAGCAGGCGGTGAACACCTCCGGTGGGCTGTGCGGCCGCTCGCTGGAGCTGATCCGGAACGGATCCACCGATGTGCCGACCGATGTCGTCCAGGCCTACGACACCATCGGTCGCGGGGTCGTCGGTCTGATCACCCTGGCGCCACCGTCCGAGGCGGTCGCGCTGAACTCCCGGATCTCCGCCGACCAGATCCCCGCGCTGACCCCGGCGGGCACGGCAGCACAATTGGGTCCGTCCCGACCGGTCGTGATCGGGCCGACCCAGGACATCCTGTCGATCAACGCGCTGGACTACCTGGAACGCTCGGGCCGGGTCGAGGAGGGCGCCACCATCGGCGTGTTGACCGACGGTTCGGCCGTCGCGGACAACGGTCTGGCCGGCGCGGCCTGGTGGGCGGGCCAACGCGGCATCACCCTCGACGTCCGGACCGTCGAACGGGACGCCGATCCGGCGGACATCACCGGATCCGACCGGCTCACGGATTGGGGTCCGGCCACCCATGTGCTGGCTCTCGCCGATGCCGCGACCACGGGTGAGCTCGTTGCCGCCACGCCAGCGGACCTGACGGTGGTGACCATGATCGACAGCTACGACCCGCCCTCGTGGTCGACGGCGGCCCTCGACGCGGCGACCGCCGGACGCGTCCTGGTCAGCACCGCGGCCCCCGCCTACGGCTCGGATTACCCCGCCGCGGTCGCGGTCGCGTCCCGGGCCGCCGCCGCCGGGCTGGTCGCTCCGGGTGCGAGGCTGTTCGACGGGTACGCCACCGGGCAGAGTTGGGCGCGGCTGCTCACCCAGGTCTGCACCGACCGCACCCTGACCCGCAATGCGATCACGACGGCCACCACGACCGTCGGTGCGGCGTCGGTTGATTCCCTCTTCGGCCCGAGCGACCCGTCGGCGCCGGTGTTGTCCGCGTTGCCGGCGACCAGGGTGTCGGCGATGTCCACGGCAAGTCCGGCCGCGCCGTCCGGCCTGACCCCGCTGACCTGGCCCGAAGGCGCCGCGGACATCGAGGACTACGTGCCCTGATCGGCACTGCGCAGTGCGGTTTCGTAGGACCCGTCCGACGCGAACTTCCGGCTGGACGGTCGTTGGCTGGGTCGCCGACACCGATCGCCACCGCCCGACGAGCAGGCCCGTGTTCGTCGGCTCCGGGCCGCCCCTGACCAAGTGGGGGACGCCAGACCGGGTTCGGTCAGGGATCCACCCTGGTGTGCCGGATCCCGCCGGCCGCCAGACTCGAAGAATGTCAAACATCCCGTCATCCCCCATCCCTTCCGCCCCGGTGCGCCGCCTCACCCTGTCCGCCACGGATCGCAAGATCAGCGGCGTCTGCGGCGGCATCGCCGAGTACTTCGGCATCGACGCGACCCTGGTGCGGGTGATCGCGGTGGTGCTCGCCCTCTGCTTCGGCGGCGGCCTGCTCGCCTACTTGTTGGCCTGGGCGATCATGCCGAAGCAGTGATGCGCGGACCGGTCTGCCCGGCCGTGTCGCGCTGCGGATCCTGCAGGGCGGTTCGGCGGGCGACAGACCACGTCTGCCCCGCCCTCCGGCACGGTCGACCATGCCCGCCCCGGCGGGCACCGCCCACTGATCGGCACTGCGACACGGCGCAGAGCAGGGGTCGGCGGCCCAACGGGCGAGGCGTCCGGTGAGCAACACGCCACGCCTGACCCGGGCCCACTTCCCGGGCACAACAGCCGCTCACCCGGTGCTGCAGT
>Ga0164306_10000339_pt1 | contig 18467 bp, 11 predicted proteins | sample Whisoiple_242_MG_FD_110213 | JGI IMG/M metagenome (GOLD analysis project Ga0164306, IMG submission 110213) | Soil microbial communities amended with fresh organic matter from upstate New York, USA - Whitman soil sample_242_MG | ecosystem: Environmental > Terrestrial > Soil > Unclassified >... | reverse complement strand
TGGTGAGCCATGAACTGGAAAAGCTGATTCTGTATGTCGCCGAGAAAAAGCAGATCACGCTGGGCGATGTGGAGACCATGGTCCTGGCCGCAAAGCAGCGTTCCTTATACGAACTCACAGACGCCATCACCGCCCGCGACAAAACCCGCGCGCTCAGCGTGCTGGACGCGCTGCTCTCCACCAGCGAGGGCGATGACGCCGCCATCGGTCACCTTTATATGCTGGCCCGCACCTTCCGCCAGATGCTGGTGATTTTAGAAAAGAACGTCCGCGACGCGCGCGCGATCTGGCAGGCGCTGTGGCAGGGCTTCCGCCTGCCTCCCTTCGCTGCTGAAGACGTGATCCGCCAGGCGCGACGCTATAAATCCCGCCGCGACCTCACACGTGCGCTTAAGCTGATCGCCCGCGCCGACTTCACCCTGCGCACCAACCCTCCCAGCAAACGCCTGGTGCTGGAAAACCTGGTCATGCAGTTGTGCGAAGAGCCCAAAGTTGTGCCGACAGAGTGGCAGCAGGAAGAGCTTGTGCTGTAATCCCGAGCGCAGCGAGGGAGCCCTATCGAAACGAGGGCTTTGGGGATCAAGAACCTTACCGCGGATAAACGCGGATGATCGCGGATCAGGAGCCCAAGCAATCCGGCCGTGACTGAAACGAATTAAAATAAAACAAAATCCTGATTCGCGCTTTTTCGCGCAATTCGCGGCCCATCTCCGGTTTATCTGCGCAATCTGCGGCTTGCGGCTTCGGTGTCTTGTTACAATATTCCCATGCCTCGCATGGTGAAGTGTGTAAAACTCGGACGGGAACTGCCCGGCCTGAATGAGCCCCCTTTCGATACCGAACTGGGGCAGAAGATCTATGAAAACGTAAGCGCTGAGGCGTGGAAGATGTGGGCGGAGCACTCCAAGATGCTGCTCAATGAATATCGCCTGCAGCCGTGGAAGCCCGAGGCGCAACAGTTTCTGGTGGAGCAGATGCAGCAATACTTCTTTGGCTCCGGCGCACAACTGCCCAAGGAGTTTGTCCCGCCGCCGAAGTAAGATGCGGCATCAAGGCGCTCCCATCGTAAAAATTGCCGCCTGCGTTCGCCCTTGAGATTTAGAAAATCTTTGCGCCAATCTATATTTTTTGCGCGGCGGGTTGGCACCATACAGATAGCTTGCGCTTTTCGGGGTTGGCCGCTCCCCCCACTCAACCCCGTAGTTTTTCCTGTTTAAGGTTTCAGGCGCAAGGCTATTGACGGCCGGCGGTCCCCCGACAGGACGGCATTCCAGTGTTATAATCAGACCGAACCTTCCGCTGGAATCACCCCAATTTTTTCAAGAACCAGCGGACTTTTCCTTCGTCGGGACGTGGCTCAGCCTGGTAGAGCACTCGCTTGGGGTGCGAGGGGTCGGCAGTTCAAATCTGCCCGTCCCGACCAATAAACTTAGCAATTGGCAATTGGCAATTAGCTCTTGTGTGGAAGAAGCCGGCAATCGAGTCGTCCCCGCGTGCAATTTCAATTTCGGCGATTTTGGCAATCTCTTCTAAATCTGCCCGTCCCGACCAATAAACCCAGCACTTAGCAATTAGCAATTGGCAATTAGCTCTTGTGTGGAAGAAGCCGGCATTTTCGCTGAGGACAACGTAGATGCCAGCTTCTTACATACCAAGGCTAATGGCTAATGGCTAATTGCTAATGGCTAATTGCTAATTGCTCTTATGGCACGTAAATCCAGGCCTGTTCGGAGGAGAGTGGGCCGTTGGGCCGTCCACGGGACGCGGTATACCCTCCGGTGATCAGCGCCCGGCCGTCTTTCAAAAGCGTGGTGGAAGCAAAGAAATGCGCTTCGTCCAGGCTGCCTGCGCGAAAGAACTTTCCGGCAGCATTGTCATAGACCTCCGCCTCGGCCGCTCCGCCGGCGATCAGGATGCGGCCATTCTTTAAGACCGCTGTTGCGTCCGGGATCTTGAAGCGCGCCAATTCCATGTCACTGATCGCGGTGAACTTGTTGGTGCGCGGATCAAAGATTTCAGCGCTGCGCACGGGATGCCACTGGTTGTCGGGAGAACCGCCAGTGATAAGGACGCGGCCATCCGGCAATAAGATTGCAGCATGCTTGATTCGCCGCGTTGTCATGTTGCCCGTCGAGCGCCAGGCGCCGCTGGCGGGATCGTATATTTCAGCCAGGTTCCATCCCTCGCCGCCTCCGGTAACGAGCACACGGCCATCCTTTAGAACGACCGCGGAGCGGGCCGCGCGCGGCGTGAGCATGCTTCCGGTAGTGTTCCATTTGTTTGTCCTGGGGTCATATATCTCAGCGCTGGCCAGGCTTTGCTCGTCTGAGCCTGCGCCGCCGGCCACCAGCACCTTTCCATTTATCAGCAGCACAGCGGCATGTCCCGCTCGTGGCGTGCTCATGGGAGGGCCGGGCGTGAAATGGCCGGTTGCAGGATCGTAAATCTCAGTAGTCGCCACGTTGCCCGGACCACCCTCGAAGACCCTGCCCGCCAGGCCTCCGGCAATCAGCACTTTGCCGTTCGGAAGCAAGGTTGCACTGTGTCCAACGCGGCGCGATTGCATGCTGGCCGTGGCGACAAATCTGCCCGTGGCAGGATCAAATAACTCGGCTGAGTTCAGAAAGACGCCGTTCTCCACCATGCCGCCGGCAATCAGCACACGGCCATCCGGTAGCAGAGTTGCCGTATGGTCGGCCCGGCGATCATGCATGCTGGCGGCACGAATGACCCGTCCAACTTCAGTGGATGAGGGCGAGGAAGCGCCTGCCAGGAGCAATGTTAAAAGCGCAATCAAGGCGAGTGAAATGCGAGTCGGCCGGTCCATGCGATCCTCCCCGAATATGGGAAATACCTGTAATCAAAGACTTCTCTTATGCCTTCTCGGTTAGCCGCCTGGATTCATGTTTTTGCTTGACCATAAAGGCGAACAAATGGTAAAGTATTTCGGCCTCTTTCACTTGGAGATGCCCTGTGAAAGATCGGGTGGTCCGGTGATCGCGCGTGATCGGTTGATCGGAAAACCGAAAACGCGATTGTGCGGCGGACATTTGAGTTTGCATGACCGGACCTGAGGCAGTGCGAATGTGTAAACTCCAAGACATTACCTGTAGTCACACGTCTAAATTGAATCCGCTGGCGCGCAGGCTTAATCCAAAGTCAGGTAGCATAGAAAATTGATGATGATAAAGAAGTTAACTGTACAAGCAGTGGTTTGGGGCGCACTGGCGATGGTTGCCGGGTGCGGAGACGGCGCCAAGGCCGGGGCGCCGGCGGGCCCGCAGGCCTTTCCGGTAAAAGTGATGACGGCGCAGGCCGAGACGGTGCCGCTTTCCACCGATTACCTGGCCACGCTGCGTTCACGCAATGCCGCCACGCTCCAGCCGCTGGTGGAAGGCGACATTACCAAGATCTTCGTGAATTCCGGGCAGCGAGTTGAGGCAGGCGCGCCCATCCTGGAAATCGACCCGCGCAAGCAGGAGGCGACGGTCAATAACCAGGAAGCCGGGCTGAAATCCAAACAGGCGGTCCTGCAGCAGGCCGCGGTCGACCTGGACCGCAAAAAGAAGCTTTATGCGGCCGGCGTCACGGCCAAAGCTGACCTGGACCAGGCGCAAAACACCTATGACGCGGCCAAAGCCGACGCGGACGCATTGCAGGCTGGAATCCGCGAGCAGCAGGTGCAGTTGCACTACTATACGGTGCGCGCGCCGGCCAGCGGCGTGATCGGTGATGTTCCCGTCCACGTGGGCGACCACGTGAGCGCCCAGACCATTCTCACCACCGTGGACAAGGGCGGCGCTCTTGAAGCCTACTTGAACGTGCCTGCGGAAAAATCAGCGGCGCTGAAAATCGGCATGGCCGTGGACCTGGTAGACGATCAGGGCAAGGCGCTGACACGCACAAAGATTTCATTCATCTCGCCGCACGTGGATACGGATTCACAGACCCTGCTGGTAAAAGCGCAGGTCCCCAATGCCGACCTGAAGTTCCGTAACGCGCAGCAGGTACACGCGCGCGTGGTGTGGTCAGAACGCAAAGCGACTGTCATTCCAATCACGGCGGTCACGCGGCTAAGCGGGAAGCTTTTTGCTTTTGTCGCTGAAGGTGAAGGACAGAAAGCGGTGGCGCGGCAACGGGTGATCGAGGTGGGCGACTTGATCGGAAACGATTACGTAGTGCTCAATGGCATCAATGCCGGCGACAAAATTATTATTACCAGCGTGCAGATGCTGGCGGACGGCATGCCGGTAGTACCGCAGTCGTAAGAACTGTCGCTTCGCTCCAAACCGCTGAAGCGTCTTTAGTAGGAAGAATCTGTTCTGCGCCCGAAACGGGCGGCTCGGCATGTGCAGGCCTCGCCGCTCAGGCACGCTTAGAAAATACCTGATCTGCGTTTATCCGCGCAGATCCGCGGTAAAAAGTAGGATCCATGGTCAACTTTTTCATTCGCAGGCCCGTTTTTGCCACCGTTTGCTCGCTGCTGATTGTGCTGGGCGGGGCCGTGTGCATCCCCACGCTCCCGGTGGCGCAATATCCCAACCTCACGCCGCCGGCCGTGAGCGTTTCCGCCTTCTATACCGGAGCGAACTCGCAGGCCGTGGAAACCAGCGTGACTACGCTGCTGGAACAGGCGATCAACGGCGCGGAAGGCATGCGCTACATGAGCTCCACCAGCGGCAATGATGGGACGGCTTCCATCAACGCTACTTTTGAGCTGGACCGCAACCTTGACGTGGCCGCTGTGGACGTGCAGAACCGGGCTTCCAGCGCGCTGGGGCGCCTGCCGATTGAAGTGCAGACGACCGGTGTTAGCATCACCAAAAACACCGGCTCATTTGTGGTGGCTTACGGCTTCTACTCTCCCAACAAGGAATACGACAACCTTTTTATCAGCAATTACCTTGACCTTTACGTGCGCGACGCCATCAAGCGCGTGAAGGGCGTGGGCAACGTAATCATCTTTGGCGAGCGCAAGTATTCCATGCGGCTGTGGCTTGATCCGGTGCGGCTGGCGGCGCGCGGACTTACCGCCGGAGACGTGACGGCCGCGCTGCGCGAGCAGAACGTTCAAGTCGCAGCCGGACAGGTGGGCCAGCCGCCGGCGCAAGCCAGCCAGGCCTACCAGATCAGCGTGCGCGCCGTGGGACGCTTGAGCGATCCCAAAGAGTTTGAGCACATTGTGATCAAGCGCACCAGCAATGGCTCGCTGATTGAGCTGCGCGACGTGGGCCGCGCCGAGCTGGGCGCGGAAAGTTATGGCGGCCAGCTTCGTTATAACGGCCAGGACGCCATGGGCCTGGGCGTGTTGCAGCTCTCCAACGCCAACGCCCTGCAGGTGCGGCGCGACGTGCAGACGGAGATGGAGCGGCTGGCCCAGCGCTTCCCCACCGGCCTGAAATACCAGGTAGCGTTTGACACCACGCGCGCGGTGGGCGAATCGATTCGCGAAGTGCTGAAGACGCTTTCAGAAGCCATCCTGATCGTGATCATCGTGATTTTCCTTTTCCTGCAAGGCTGGCGGAGCACGGTGATTCCCGCCATCACGATTCCTGTTTCACTGGTGGGAACGTTCATCTTCGCCAAGTTTTTCGGCTTCTCCATCAATACGCTCACGCTGTTTGGCATCACCCTGGCCACGGGCCTGGTGGTCGACGACGCCATTGTGGTGATTGAAAACGTGGAACGCCATATAGAAGAAGGAGTGCGCGATCCGCGCGAGGCCACGCGGATCGGCATGCGCGAAGTCACGGGCGCGGTGGTGGCGACCTCGCTGGTATTGATCGCCGTATTCGTGCCGGTGTCATTGTTCCCAGGCAGTACAGGCAGGCTCTACCAGCAGTTTGCGCTGACCATCGCATTCTCCATAGCGATTTCCGCTTTCAACGCTCTCACACTTTCGCCCGCGCTGGCGGCTTTGCTGCTGCGCCCTCGCGAAGGCCGGCAAAATCGGTTTTTCTCCGGCATCAACTCGGTCATCCGCAGCGGGACCTCCGGTTACCAGGCCGTGCTGCACCGTTTATCGAACTGGCGCAGGGCGGTGGTGGTGGTGTTCCTTGTGGGATTGGCGGCAACATATCTGATTTATCAGCGCGTGCCTACCAGCTTTGTGCCGCAGGAAGACCAGGGATACTTCTTTGTGATCGTGCAGGCGCCGCCGGGCGCGTCGTTGCAGTACACCACTGAAGTGATGGACCGCGCCGCGGCCATGGTGAGCGCGAACCATGACGTTGAAGGCGTCTTCTCCGTGCCGGGTTTCAGTTTCAGCGGCAGCGCCGCCAACCAGGGAATTATTTTTGCCAGCCTGAAGGACGTAAGCCAGCGCAAAGGCAAAGAACACAGCGCCACCGGCGTGCTGAATACCATTCGCGGCCAGTTGATGAGCATCCATGAAGCCATCGTGATCGCCTTTGATCCTCCGGCCATTCAGGGGCTGGGACAGTTTGGCGGCTTTGCTTACGAGCTGCAACAAACCAGCGGCGGCAGCCTGGACGACCTGGAATCCGTGGTGCAGCAGATCATCGCCAAGGCCAACACGCGGCCTGAGCTGGCGCATCCTCTATTTACCACGTTTACCGCGCGCGATCCCCAGTTCGTGGTGCAGATTGACCGCGAAAAAGCCAAGAGCCTGAACGTTCCTTTTTCGCAGATCACTTCCGCGCTGCAGATTTACATGGGATCGCAATACGTAAACGATTTTGATTTCAACAACCGCTCGTATCGCGTGATGGTGCAGGCTGACCAGCAATACCGCTCGCAGCCGCGCGATCTCCGGCAGTTCTACGTGCGCTCTGACGATAACCGCATGATCTCGCTGGACAACCTGGTCACGGTGAAAGAAGGCACCAACGCCAGCGTGATCAACCATTACAACCTGTTCCGCAGCGTGGAAATCGATGGCAGCGCGGCGCCCGGCTACAGCTCCGGGCAGGCCATCAAGGCGATGGAAGAAATCTCCAAAGAAGTCCTGCATCAGGGTTACTCGTTTGAGTGGACGGGAATTTCGCTGGAAGAGCTGGAATCGGGCGCGCAGACCGTGATGCTGTTTGGGCTGGGACTGCTGGTGGTGTACCTGACACTCTCCGCGCTGTATGAAAGTTTTGTTCTGCCGTTCATCATCCTGCTGGCCGTGCCTATGGCCATTCTGGGAGCGCTGGGAGCGGTAATGGTGGGATCGCGCCTGTATGAGTGGGGTTATGGCCAGGGGTTGCAGAATGACGTCTATTGCCGGATTGGGCTGGTGATGCTGATTGGATTGGCCAGCAAAAACTCCATCCTGATTGTGGAATTTGCGGAGCAGCTGCAGCACCGCGGCCTGGGACTGGTGGAATCCGCGATTGAAGCGGCGCGGCTGCGCCTGCGGCCCATCCTGATGACTTCCATCGCTTTCATTCTCGGCGTGCTTCCTCTGGTTTTTGCCGGCGGCGCCGGCGCCGCGGGACGCCATTCCGTCGGCACTACCGTGTTCGGAGGAATGATTTTTTCCACCTTCCTGAACCTCTTCATTATTCCGGTGCTGTACGTCCTTGTCCGGGGATGGCTGCCGATGAAGTTGAAGCCTGAACCCGTGGAAACCCCGGAACTGGTGGAGAGAAGCGCGTAACAAAGCCATGCTCGCCAGTAGAGGAAGGTAAAGTCTAAGTTGCGTAATCGTTGAGTAGTCAAAGGAAGCTGCCGAATGAGAAAACTTGTTTTGCTGTTTCTGCTTGCATGTTCTTCCACGATAGCCCTGGCCGCCGCAAAGCCGGAAAAGCAAACCCTGGCGTCACAGGGTACGCCGCGCACATACTATACGTTTGTTCCCGAAAAACTTGCCGCGCCGGCGCCGCTGTTGCTGCTTCTGCATGGCTCGGGGCGTGACGGAATGTCACAGATCGACGAGTGGAAGAGCCTGGCGGAAAAAGAAGGCATCATCCTGGCCGCGCCGGATTCGGCCAACTCACGCGAATGGAGCATGAATACTGACGGCCCGGAATTCCTGCATGACGTGGTGGAGGCCGTCCGGGCAAAGAATTCCGTGGATGGGAAACGCATTTACATCTTTGGCCATTCCGCGGGCGCGGTTTTTGCGTTGTACATGAGTGTGATGGAATCACGGTATTTTGCCGCTGCCGGCATCCATGCCGGGGCCATGGGCGAGGATTTCTATCCCTATATCGACCTGGCAAAGCGCAAAATTCCGATCACCATCTGGGTGGGGACGGAAGACCAGTATTTCAAAATGCCAGTGGTGAAATCCACCCAGGCGGAATTGAACAAACATGGGTTCGACGCGCAGGTGGTCGAAATGAAAGGGCACGACCACAACTATTACGCGGTTGCGAAAGACTTGAATCCGAAGATCTGGGAATTTTTGCGCAATCACCCGCTCGATGAAGAAGCCAACTGGCAGGTCTATCAGCGGAAGTAAAATCGCCGGCGCAAAACGCTGTTGCGGCAGCGGATGATTCAGTTGCGCATGGGAATCGCCATAAGAATTTGTACTTTGCCTGCGAGCTCCTTCAGGGAGTACGGCTTTTGCAGATAGAGCATGCCATGCATCGAGATACCGCTTTGCAGGACCACGTCGTCCGGGTATCCGGAAACGTAGAGCAGCCTTGTATTGGGGCGCAGTTGCAGGAGCTGCTCGGCAAATTCGCGGCCGCTCATCTTGGGCATCACCACGTCCGTGATGACCAGATCAATGTTTCCCGCGGTGTGGAGTATCTGCAGCGCTTCCGGCCCGCCGCCGGCACAGGTGACCGCATAGCCCAGGGAACTAAGGAATTCGGCATTCACGTTACGCAGCTCGGGCTCGTCTTCCACCAGCAGGATGTTGCCTTGCCTCTTTTTTATGTCCTGGTATGGTTCTACCCCGGCAATGACCGCGTCAGAAAGCGAGGCGGGCAACAGGATGTTCACCTGCGTGCCTTTGCGCGGGGTGGATTCAATGGCGATCTCTCCATGGCTTTGCTGGACGATGCCATAGACAGTGGCCAGTCCCAGGCCGGTTCCGCGTCCGACTTCCTTGGTGGTGTAGAAAGGCTCAAAGGCGTGCAACCGCGTTTCTTCATCCATTCCCACGCCGGTATCGCGAATTTTTATGGCTACATACTGGCCGATGGTGACGCTGCCGGAAGGAGTAAGCACCGGGCGGAGAACGTCTTCGGTTTCAATAAAGATCTGCCCGCCCGCGGGCATGGCATCGCGCGAGTTGATAACGATGTTAAAGATGATCTGCTCAAAATGCGTTTTATCGAGTACCACGGTCCCGTGGGCGCGCAAGTTGACTGAGAGTTCAATGTCTTCGCCGATCAGCCGGGGCAGGATGGCGGTAAGCTCCTGCAGGGCCTGGTTGGTTTGCATCGGCATGGGCCGCACGATTTCCTTGCGGCTGAACGTGAGCAATTGCCGTGTGAGCCCGCTGGCGCGCTGCGTGGTTTCTATGATCTTGCCGCAGTACCACACAAGGCCCTCATTTTTTTCCAGCTTGGATTCCAGCAGCTCGGCGTATCCGCCAATCACGCCCAGAAGATTGTTGAAGTCGTGGGCCACGCCCCCGGCCAGCCGGCCCAGTGCTTCCATTTTCTGCGCCTGGAGAAATTTTGCCTCCAGCTCGCGCTCTTCCGTGCGGTCAAGCTGCATGCCAAAGATGCATTCCTTTTCCCCGACGAGCACGATGGTGGCAAAATACAGGCCCACGTGGTCGAAGCCGGCGGCATCCTTGAATTTCATTTCCAGGTTTTGTATTGAGCCTTCCGCACGCAGCCTCTGGTAAAACGCCTCGCGTTCCGCCGCGGATTTCCAGAAGCCGAGTTCAACCGCCGTCCTGCCGATTACCTTTTCCGCCGGGAGCGCCAGCATGCGCAGCAGATTGTCATTCACGTTGAGAAAGACGCCGTCCAGGGAAAGAATGGCGCACCCAACCGGACTCTGGCGAAAAATGGTGGCGAACCTTTCTTCGGATTGCTTCAGCGCGATCTCGCTCTGCTTGCGCTCAGTAATGTCGATTGCCGTGCCTTCGATGAACCCCTCGCCGTCCGTGTCTGTCACCACCACGGCCCGCTCCAGTATCCAGAAGATGGTCCCATCCTGCCGCCGCTGCGTACACTCATAGTTCAGGATCTGGCCTTGCCGGCCCAGATCGTTCAGGAACTGCTCTCTGTCAGAAGGCTGGGAATAGAGGAATACCGTGGGTTGGGCCAGCGCCTCTTCTTTCGACTTGAATCCATACATCCTGAGAAAAGCGCTATTGCAATTCAGCAGCTTGCCGGTTGGCGAGGAAACATAAAGCGCGGCCAGATTGTTCTCAAACAGTATCTCGTATTGGCGCGCAGCCTTGGAAGATACCTGGGTCTGGTCCTCAAACAATGTCAGGATCATTCCGAAAGCAACGAAAAATTTTGGCAGGTCCCAAAAGAAGCTCCTGAGGCCGGGAACGCCGGGACGGCCCAGCAGAATCGCCGACAACGGAAAAACAGAGCCCCAGGCCAGGAACGATACGGAAGTGAGCAGCACACCGGGACTGAATCTGCGGAAGCGCCGGAAATAGGACAGCCCCGTCGTATAAAAAAAACTAAAAAGATAGAAATGGAGTCCGGGCTGAAACATTCCCTGCCACGCCCGCTCGATCGCCCACGCCACGTACGGCAACAGCAGGAACAGGGCATATAGATACGGGCCCTTCCAGCGATAAAAACGGATCGCCATCCTGGTGCTATAAACGGTGCTGACCAGCAGCAGGGACATATAAAACCAGCGGCCGCGATAGTGCATTTGCAGTCCGGTAAGGTAGAGCATGGCCGCGGCGCTGACAAAAACAATAAAAGTTGCGCGCCTGGCCTGCTGGATAAAGATTTCAGATACTGACAGCAGGAAGAAGGTTCCGGCAATCAGCAACGTGGAAATCATCAGCCACTTCGTGAGGGGCAGGAGGCCGGGAACAAAGTCATCGAAGGTGGGAACCGTGAAATGGACCAGGATGGCGATCCAACCCAGCATCCACAAACGTGTGGTCTTCTGGCGATCACGCAGGTATACCCAGACGAAGAGCGACACCAGAACACTGATCACGGCAAAAACAACAAATTCTTCAAACCGCGCAGCCATGTGGGATTTGCTACACCTCTATTGTTGGCCGGAATCAAGAATTGCCAGCGGAAGCGTTGGCTGAAATCAAATGAAATGATATGGATATAAAACTAAGAAATATCTAATAAACGCTCGCCCCACTAATGCATAAGACTCCTGATATGTGCAACAAGTTATCATTAATTGTTCGAATAAAAGCATTTTGTTTGGCAAAGGGCCGAAAAACAGAGCTTCTCAGCTCTTCAATAATCGTTAATAATCGGTTTTTACTTTAGTTAAAGACCTATAGGGCGATGCTACCTCTTCTTATCGGGCTTTTCTGCCGGGTTCTCATGGACCCGCTCGCGAAATGTGCCGCCCATGGTCTTGGCCAGGAAGATGGCGGAGTCGCCATACTTGTCGCGCAGCCGGTCAGATGCGGAGAGTGCGCGGGCCCATTTCTGTTTCTTCTCGCCTTCCAGCAGGTCCATCTGCTCAGGCCGGTCTTCGAAGTTCGAAGCCTGCACGCCTAGTAATCGCACCGCGCGGCCCTGCTCCCAGTTGTCCCGGAATAGCTTTTCGATGGCCGAAAAAATTTCTGTATCCATCTGGGTGGGACTTGATAAAGACTGCGCCCGCGTAATGGTAGTGAAATCCGAATAGCGCAGCTTGAGTTGCAGCGTGCGCGCAATAAAGTTTTGTTCACGCAGCCGGCGCCCCACTTTTTCCGACAGGTGCGCCAGCGTGGGTTCTAGTTTTCCGCGGTCAGCCGTGTCACGTCCAAAAGTATGTTCGTGGCTGATGGATTTTGCCTGCCACTCTTCGCCGACTTCGCCTTCAAACCACGCGCCTGCGTCCTCACCGCGGGCCTTGCCCGCCAGGGTCGGGCCCCACTTGCCGAAGTTTTCTTCAAGCACGCCCTCTTCCACTTTCAGCAGGTCGCCAATATAAACAATGCCAATCTCATTCAGCCGCGCCCTGGTCACCTTGCCGACACCAGGAATTTTCCCCACGTCCAGGGGAGCCAGAAAAGCCTGCTCCTGCCCGGCCAGAACATAAAGAACGCCGTTGGGCTTGGCTTTGTCTGAGCTGATTTTGGCCATCAGCCGTGAGCTGCCGATCCCGATGGAGCAATTCAATCCGGTGCGCTCTTTCATTCGCTGGTGCAGTTTGTGCGCGGAGAGCAGCGGCGGTCCGTGCAGCCTTTCCGTGCCGGTCATGTCGAGATACGCTTCGTCAATCGACGCCATCTCCACCGCAGGAGAAAAATCATGCAGCACCTCGCGGGCCTTTTGGGAATACTCCTGGTAAAGCTCCATGTGGCCGTCGACAAAGATCGCGTGTGGGCACTGCTTGGCCGCCGTCCGCAACGGCATGGCTGAATGCACCCCGAACTTCCGCGCTTCATACGACGCGGCCGACACCACGCCGCGCTCGTCCCTCTGGCCTCCCACCACCACGGCCTTGCCCTTCAGCGTGGGATCAAAAAGCTCTTCCACCGAGACAAAGAATGCGTCCATATCGACATGGAAAATGATTCGCCCGGCCGCTGTCGGATCAGTAGGGAACACCTTCTGAAGATACACCAGTTCGCTGAGGCTTTCGTTATATTTTCTCTGCGACTGCAAGCAGGTTCCGGTTCGCGAGGCGCGCCTATTTGCGAAACTTTGACACCGGCGGCTGCATCTTATGGGGACGGTCTTTGTTGGTCCCCCAATCGTGCATTTTGGGGGCCAAAGATTTAGTATGTCTGCCCTGCGTTTGGTTGTGCACAGGAAAACCATATGGCGCACCTCAAATCGGTTTTGACCTTCCCTCCGGCCTCTCCGGAGGAGCGGCGCGCAGCGTTACTCGCCAGCCAATATCAGGCTGTTCGCCAGCAGACCGATGCCCTGACCGCTCCGCTCACTGCGGAAGATTTGATGGTGCAGTCCTGTCCGGAAGCCAGTCCGGGCAAGTGGCATATGGCCCACACCAGTTGGTTTTTTGAGACGTTCATTCTTTCCGAGCACCTGGCCGGATACCAGCCTTTCCATCCTCAGTTTCGCGATCTTTTTAACTCCTATTACAACGCCGTGGGCCAACAGCCGGAAAAAGCGCTGCGCAACACCTTCTCGCGCCCTGGATTGGACGAGGTCCGCAAGTATCGCGCCCATGTCGATGAACACATGCTCAAGCTGCTTCAATCCGGCGCCGTGCCGGCTGAAGTACAGAAGCTGGTCACGCTCGGCCTGAACCATGAGCAGCAGCACCAGGAACTGCTCGTTACCGATATCAAGCATGGGTTCTGGAGCAATCCGCTCCATCCCGCGTATCAAGCAGCCGGCGCGGCGCCCGGCAGTGACAGCGCGCCGCAACAAAAGCCGCAGCTTTATCCTGAAGGCCTGTATGAGATCGGCGCGGAAGGCGAATCGTTTTACTTTGATAATGAAGGATCGCGCCACAAGGTCTTTCTGCGGCCGTTCCGCTTTGCCATGCGTCTGGCAACGTGCGGCGAATATCTTTCTTTCATCGAAGACGCTGGCTATTCCTGCCCCGAACTCTGGCTCTCTGACGGATGGAAAGCGGTACAAGCCCATCGCTGGAACGCGCCGCTCTACTGGGAAAAATCCGGCGGCAAGTGGATCCAGTTCACCTGCTCCGGAATGCGCAAGGTCGAGGAAGCCGAGCCGGTCTGCCACGTGAGTTATTACGAAGCCGATGCCTTTGCCCGCTGGGCCGGCGCGCGCCTGCCCACGGAGTTTGAGTGGGAAGTCGCCGCCAGCCGTGTGCCTGCGGTGGAGGGCAACCTTCTGGAGAATGGCAGGTTCCATCCGCAAGCCGCTCCGCCGGCGCGTGAAGACGGGCAACCGCTTCAGTTGTTTGGCGATGTCTGGGAGTGGACGGCCAGCGCCTATCTTGCCTATCCGGGATACAAGCCCGCACCCGGCGCGCTGGGTGAATACAATGGCAAGTTCATGAGCGGCCAGATGGTCCTGCGCGGGGGATCATGCGCCACGCCGCGTTCGCATATTCGCGCCACCTACCGCAATTTTTTTCCGCCGGAAACGCGCTGGCAATTTTCCGGGATAAGGCTGGCAGATGACGGCAATTAAAAGCCCGGCGGTCCTGGTTAGCCCCATTGCGGACGAAGTCCTGCGCGGTTTGACCGCGCATCCGCGGCGGCTCCCGCCCAAGCTCTTCTATGATGCCGCCGGCTCGCATCTCTTCGAGCAAATCACCGAGACTCCGGAGTACTATCCCACCCGCACCGAGCGCGGCATCCTGAAGAAATCCGCCGGAGAGATTATTCGCCAGGCGGGCAACAATCTCACGCTGGTGGAGCTGGGCGCGGGCAGCGCCAGCAAAACCCAGGTCCTGATTGAAGCCTTGTTGCGGCGGCAACTGCGCGCCGATTTCTATCCCGTAGACGTTTCGTCGTCCGCGTTGCAGGACGCGCTGGCCACATTGAACGGCCATTTTCCCCGTCTGCGCGTCAGCCCCATTGTGGCCGACTACACCCATAAAATCCCGGATCTCAACTCGCTCCCCGGCCGCAAACTGGTGCTCTTTATCGGGTCGACCATCGGCAACTTTGAGCCTGACGAAGCTATGGCGTTTCTGAAGAGCGTGCACCGGTCCCTGCAACCGGGAGACGCGCTGCTCATCGGCTTTGATCTGATCAAAGATGCCGGCATTCTTCACGCCGCTTACAACGACGCCCAGGGCGTGACCGCCGCTTTCAACAAGAACATGCTGGTGCGCATCAATCGCGAACTTGGCGGCAGCTTTGACGTCGACGCCTTTGAGCACGTGGCGTTGTGGAACCGCCGCAAGTCACGCATTGAGATGCATCTGGAAAGCATCTACGAACAGACGGTCTGGGTGCAAGACCTGGGTCGCGGCTTCCATTTCGAACGCGGCGAGCGCATCCATACGGAGAACAGTTACAAGTTCAACGCGGTATCCATCACGCGACTGTTGCGCCGCAGCGGCTTCAAACTGGAAACGCAATGGACTGACTCGCAAGGCTGGTTCTGCGAAGCGCTGGCCAGGGTGTAAGCCCCCTTAACATTTCTTTACCGCCCTTCCTCCCTACCATCTTGAGAGCTGTTCGTCTAACTGCTAAAGTAAGTATTCACTTACTTCACATCATTCCCTCATGCCTGCCCGTCTTTCATCTCTCGACCGCCGCCGCCAGATCCTGCGCACAGCCTCCGGCCTGTTTGCGCGCCGGGGCTATCGCGGCACCACCACGCGGGAAATCGCCGAGCGCGCCGGCATCAATGAAGCGCTGCTCTTCCGCCATTTTCCCAGCAAGGAAAAACTTTACTGGACGTTGATTGAAGAGCTGTGCGGCGCCCGCGGACGCCGCCACAATATCCGCCGGATCATGGACGCGGGCGGCAGCGACCTGGAGATTTTTACGGCCATCGCCCGGGAAATGCTGGTGCGCAACGCGCGCGATACCGAGCTCACCCGGCTGCTGTGGTTCACCGCGCTCGAAAGCCACAGGCTTTCGCAGCGTTTTTTCCGCACCTTCATCGCCGTGCATTATGAAGAGCTGGCCGCTTATATTCGCCGGCGCGTGCGTGAAGGCGCGTTTCGCCATGTCGATCCGCTGCTTGCGGCGCGCGGATTTCTGGGCATGGTGGTCTATCACTTTCTGGTGCAGGAGCTTTTTGGCGCGCGGAAGTTCCAGAAGTTCGATCCTGAAATGGTCGCGGCCACGATGGCGGGAATCTGGCTGAATGGCATGCAGAACGGCACGGAACACGCGCGGACGAACGGCACATCGGCAAGCGCAAACGGAGCGGGCCACGCGAATTCAAACGGGCGCAACGGACATCACCCGGCGTCCAGGACAAAGATCAAACATGAAAACTAGAAACATTTTTCTCTATATTTCGTCAGCGGCGCTGCTGCTCATTGCCGTGGGCTGCGGTAACAAAGACGCTGTCCAGGCAGCCAAGCCGCAGCCGGCAGGCGCGCCTGTCCGGATTGCCACGGTCGCGTCGCGCACCATGCCGGTGGAGTTGCAGGCCATCGGCAACGTTGAGGCCATTTCCACCGTGTCGATCAAAGCCCAGATCTCCGGGCAGCTGATGCGCGTGCATTTCAAAGAAGGCGACTTCGTGAAGAAGGGCCAGCTCCTCTTCACCATCGACCGCGCGCCGTTTGAAGCCGCGCTGCGCCAGGCCGAAGGCACGCTGGCCAAGGACGAAGCGCAGTCGCTCAACTCCAAGCTCGACGCCGAGCGCTATCAGGGCCTGGGCAAGCAGGGCGTGGTGTCCAAACAACAAGTGGACGCCGCCGGAGCGGCCGCCAACGCGATGGCCGCCACTGTCGCGGCCGATAAAGCCGCCGTTGAGACGGCAAAAATCAATCTGGAATACACGTCCATCTATTCGCCCATCAACGGCCGCACCGGCAGCGTTGGCGTGAAGGAAGGCAACCTGGTGAAAGCCAATGATGTGCCGATCCTGGTGACCATCAACCAGATTGAGCCCATCTACGTGAGCTTCGCCATTCCGGAACAACAGCTGGCCGAGTTGAAGCAGTATTCCAACACCAAAAGTTTAAAAGTCGATGCAGCGCCGCAAGGCGGCACGCAGCACTTTCAGGGCAGGCTCACGTTTATAGACAACTCGGTTGATCTCACCACCGGGACCATCAAGCTGAAAGCCACGTTTGATAATGCCGCGCACGTGCTCTGGCCGGGACAGTTTGCCGACGTGAAGTTGACGCTGAAATCGCAGCCGAATGCCGTTGTGGTCCCGACGGCGGCGTTGCAGACCAGCCAGAACGGCACTTATGTCTACGTCATTAATCAAGACCTGACGGCGCAGCCGCAGCCGGTGAAGGTGGGATGGAACGTGGGCGAGGACACGGTGATTGCCTCAGGATTGCAGCCGGGGCAGCGCGTTGTCACCGATGGCCAGCTCCGGCTGACGCCTGGGGCCAAAGTCGACATCAAGAGCGGGTCATAAAACAGACAGGCATAGATATGAACACACAGTTATTTATCCGGCGGCCCATTACCACCACGCTGATCATGGCGGCGATCCTGATCTTTGGCGTGTTCGCGTACCGCCTGTTGCCGGTGAGCGACCTGCCCAACGTTGATTTCCCCACCATCCAGGTAAGCGCGACGCTGCCCGGAGCCAGCCCTGAAACCATGGCCGCGGCCGTGGCGTTGCCGCTGGAAAAGCAGTTCTCCACCATCGCCGGCCTTGATTCAATGACCTCGTCGAGCGCGCTGGGCGGTACCAGCATCACGCTGCAGTTCACGCTGGACCGCAACATTGACGCCGCCGCGCAAGACGTGCAGGCCATGATCGCCAAAACGGCCTCACAGCTTCCGCCGGAGCTGCCGTCGCCTCCGTCGTACCAGAAAGTGAATCCCGCCGACCAGCCGGTGCTCTACCTTGCGCTGGCCGCGCCCACCATGCGTCTTTCCGACGTGGACGAGGCGGCGCAGACCACCGTGGCGCAACGCCTCTCGATGGTAAGCGGCGTGGCCCAGGTGCAGGTCTTTGGCACGCAGAAATATGCCGTGCGGGCGCAGCTTGATCCTCGCGCCCTGGCCGCGCGCCAGATCGGCATTGACGATGTCGCCAACGCCATCACCAATGCCAACGTCAATCTGCCCACGGGAACGCTGTTCGGCCACTCCACTTCTTATACCGTCCAGGCCACCGGACAACTGCTGGAAGCCAAGGCTTACAAGCCGCTGATCGTGGCGTATCGCAACGGCTCGCCGGTGCGGCTGGATGAAGTGGGCCATGTGTTTGACAGCGTGGAAAACGACAAAACGGCAAGCTGGTTCAGCGGCGATCGCGCCATCGTGCTGGCCATCCAGCGCCAGCCCGGGACCAACACGGTTGAAGTCGTGGACAACATCAAGGCCTTGCTGCCGCAGATGCAGCAGCAGATGCCGGCCGGCATCAAGCTGAATATTTTGTATGACCGCTCGGTCTCTATCCGCAATTCCGTGAACGACGTGAAATTCACCCTGCTGCTGACGGTGGCGCTGGTGGTGATGGTGATTTTCCTTTTCTTGCGCAATATTTCCGCCACCATCATTCCCAGCCTGGCGCTGCCCATGTCGATTGTGGGCACCTTCTCGGTGATGTATCTGCTGGGCTATAGCCTGGACAATCTTTCTTTGATGGCGCTCACGCTCACCGTCGGCTTCGTTGTGGACGACGCAATCGTGATGCTGGAAAACATTGTGCGCCACATGGAGATGGGCAAAAAGCCGTATCAGGCCGCCGTGGAAGGCGCGCGCGAAATCGGATTCACCATCATCTCCATGACCATCTCGCTGGCGGCGGTCTTTATTCCCGTGTTGTTCATGGGCGGGATCATCGGGCGTCTGCTGCATGAGTTCGCCGTGACCATTGGCGTGGCCATCCTGGTTTCGGGCTTCGTTTCGC
>Ga0164306_10000338_pt1 | contig 18486 bp, 15 predicted proteins | sample Whisoiple_242_MG_FD_110213 | JGI IMG/M metagenome (GOLD analysis project Ga0164306, IMG submission 110213) | Soil microbial communities amended with fresh organic matter from upstate New York, USA - Whitman soil sample_242_MG | ecosystem: Environmental > Terrestrial > Soil > Unclassified >... | reverse complement strand
TGTACACGCCGACCTTGCCCACGGCGGTGTCGAAGACCGGCCAGCCGGCGTTGCCCGGCTTGAAGTAGTACTTCTCCCAGAAGCCCTTGACCTGGGGGATGTGGTGCTTGCGGTACTTGCCGAGGTAGGAGCCGTCGGCGTCGATCACCGCCGCGGTGTTGTAGTAGAAGCCGGACTGCTCGACCTCGAAGACCGGCACGACGACGACCATGCCCGTCTCGCGGGCCAGATCCCTCATGCGCCGGACCGTCGGCCCGTCCGGGACGGGTTCCGCCCAGCGGTAGTGCTCGGGCTCCTGGACCTGGCAGAAGTAGGGGGCGTTGAACACCTCCTGGAAGCCGATGATCCGCGCGCCCTGCCGGGCGGCCTCGCGAGCGTGTTCCTCGTGTTTGGCGATCATGGATTCGGTGTCGCCGGTCCAGGTCGCCTGGACGAGTGCGGCGCGTACGACGTGGGACATGAGCTGCTCCTTCGACGCGGCGTCAGAGAGCCTCTGTGTTCTCTACGCCCGTAGACACGGTGCGTAGGAGGAGAACGTAAGCCCCGTCACACAACGGGGCAAGACCATCGCCGTGAACCGGCTGAGTCGATCATGTTTCATACCCGAGCGGTCCATACCTGCCCGGAGGGCGCGGATCACAGTCCGCGCAGGGTGCCGTAGGCGGACTGGACGAACGGCGCGAGCGGCGTGGGAGCCGTGTTCGTGAGGGCCACCAGCGCCGTGCCCGACGCGGGGAGGAAGCCCGCGAAGGCCGTGAACCCGCGGGTCCCTCCGGAGTGGTGGAGCAGCGCGCCGTCCGGGCGAGGACGGAGGTTCCAGATGAGGCAGAGCCGTGATCCGGTCCTCGGCACCCGCAGCCGCGGCCGCTGGACCTCGGCCAGCGCGGTGCGCAGCACGGGGTGCGGAGCGTTGTCCGGGTGGAGCAGCAAGGTCAGGACGCGCAGCAGGTCGCGGGCGCTGGACCGCACCGCACCGGCCGCGGTGAGTCCGGGCATCAACAGGGCGGGGCGTGGGCGGCCGTGCCAATGTCCGGTCAGCTGGGGGCGGTTGGGGTCGCAGTCCGTGTCGAGCAGACCGAGCGGCCCGGTGACGCGCTCGGCCAGCAGGGCGGCGTAGTCCCCGCCGGTGCCGCCGGCCGCCCTGGCGAGCACGTGACCCAGCAGCCCTCCGCCGAAGTTGGAGTAGTGCACCCTGCTTCCCGGCTTGTGTCTCAGCGGGGTGCGGCGCAGCGCGTCGAGCAGGTCGTCCTCACCGAAGCCGGCGTAGGGATTGCTGAGCCATCCGCTGCGGACCGCCCGGGTGAGGAGCCCCGGCGGCAGGCGCGGCAGGCCGGAGGTATGGGTGGCCAGGTGCAGGAGGGTGAGGGGCGGCCCGGGCAGCCGGAACGGGAGGTAGCGGTCGGCCCGGTCGCCGTAGCGGACCTCTCCCCGGGCGGCGAGTTCCGCCAGCAGCAGGGCGGTGAAGGTCTTGGTCAGCGAGCCCGTCTCGAACCGGGCCGCCTCCCCCGCCCGTCCGCTGCCGAGGACCGCGCGCTCGGTGCCCCGCACCGCCGCGACCGCCGCCGCCGGGCCGCGGGCGGCCTCCAGCAGGGGACGGAGTGCGGCGGTCAGCGGCGTGGAGCTCATTCCCTCACCGCTGCCCCGCCCTGGCGAGGGCGATGGATCCGGCGACGGCCGCGACGACGACGGTGTGCTGGTGGTCGGTGAACCGCTGCTGCGGGTCGTCGTCCACGGGGTCGCTGTCGCGGGGCACGAGTCCGTCCTCGTGCTGGAGCGCGGCGACCGCCTCCCAGTCCTCCGGCCGGACGTACGGGTCCTCGAGCGAGGCGCCGACGACGAGCAGCTCCGTGACCAGGTCCCACTGCCCGACCTCGCTCCAGACGTCGATCCAGACGGGGAGCCAGGTGCGTACGTAGTCGGTGAGTTCGGGCGGCAGCCCGCCGGGATCGGCGCCCCAGTCGGTGAGGTGGAAGACGGTGTGGGTCACGGCGTAGGCCGTGATCCAGTTGACGGCCCAGGGCTCGGGCCGGGCACCGAGCCAGGTCGCCGCGGCGAGGGCGCCCATGTCGTCCGTGGCCGGCAGCCCCACGATGCGGGCGGCGTTGGCGACGGCGAGCCTGCGGTTGGGCAGGACCTCCACGCTGCCGGCGGACCGCATCCGGGAACGGTGGGCGAGGAGGCGGTCGAGCCCTTCGTGCCGGTAGCCGCAGCGGACGAAGGGGGCGTACATCTCCAGGGGGTCGGTCATCAGGGTGTGGCGGAGCTGGCGTTCGTAGATCATGTCGCCGTGCCTGAACTGCTCCCAGGTGAAGTCCATCAGGCTCTGGGCAGCGGCCAGCCGGCCGGGGCCCGCGACTCCGTCGCGCAGGATCAGGGAGGCGGCGAGGGTGGTCTCCCCCAGAGGCTTGTAGACGCTGTCGGGGTCGGCCATCGTCTCGGTCGTGTCGGGCGGCAGGCCGCCGAGGTTCCGGTTGGCGTGCAGCCACGACAGCGCGCGGTCCGCCATGCTGCGGGCCGCCCGGGTGACCGGCTCGGGGATCGTCGTCATGGGCGTGCGGTCTCCTTGGGGGGCGTGCCGGGCCGCTGTTCGAGGAAGTGCCGGGCGATCGCCAGGTCCAGGGCGGTGCGCGGCCCCGTTCCGCCCACCAGCCAGGCGTGTTCGGCCGCGACGTCCGGGTCCAGGGGCAGTTCGGCACCCTCGTGCCGCAGCCAGGCCAGCCACCGGACGAGGCGCAGGGCGGTGGGGAAGTCGCGGCGCAGGATCGAACGGCTGACCCCGCGGCTCAGGGACAGCACCCCGGCGCGGGCCGCCTCGTGGACCGGGCCGTCGAGCCCGAGGGTCGCGAGCGGGGCGAGCTGGGCCATCAGGACGCACCAGCCGCTCCAGTCGTCGCGGGGTGCGAGGGCGGCGTCCTCCGGCGGTGCCGGCGCGACCGTCCGCAGGGTGTCGTCGCCGGAGAGCCGGGCGAGCAGGACCGCGGTGGCGTGGTCGCGGTGGGCGACCGCCGGCTCGTCGGGGGCGCCGGACGCGGGGAACGCGTCGAACGCCTTGGCCACGACGGCCGCGTCCTGCGCCTGGAAGGGGTCGCCCCCGAGAAGGTGGGGGCTGAAGACGTCGGCACCGAGCACCCGGACGGCCGCCAGGGCCGCGAGGGGGTCGGGGGCGTCGTCGACGTACCGCGCCAGCTGCACAGCGCCCCCGGTGCCGCTGAGGGCACCGAGGACACTGACTGCCAGGGCGTCGGCCGCCTCGGCGAATGCGGAGTGGGAACTCACTTGCCCCGGGGCTCCTTCGGCTCCTTGGGAGACAGGAGGAGGAGGGCGAGCAGGAAGCCCGCGGCCTCGGGGGTGTAGAGCGGGGCGTCGCTGACGGCCGCCTCGGGCTCCGCCATCAGCGCGCTCAGCGTGGTGGTCTGGGCGGGTGTCGCGGTGAGAGTGAACTCCTTGGTAAGCATGGTGCCTCCACATCACTGGGGGGACATGTACCACTTGTGTGGTATGCCTCGAACGACGATAGGGGGTTTGTTCCGATTTATCTCCCCAACCCCGTCGGCACTGGCGACGTGCACCTACCACAGCCCGTCCGGGGCGGCAGAGCTCGTTCCGGCTCCGCCCATGGCGCCTGGCGGTTCGCCCTACGGCGCCGCGACGCCTGCCACCCGTAGGGCGTGCACCAGGTCCCGCTCCCGCGTCGCCGACACCTCGCGTGCGGCCGCGAGCAGCCGGGGCACCAGGTGGCGGGGGCCGCCCTCGGCGATACGCGCCGCCTCCTGCGGGGTACGTACGCGGACGAAGGCCTCCAGCAGCGCCCGCGCCTCCGCTTCCAGGCCCGCCCGGTCGAGGGCGACGACGGCGTCGGCGACCTCGGCGGCGGGCCGCGCAACCCCCTGCCGCAGCAGTTGACCGCAGTCGTCGGCGAGGCCCGCGGCGCCCAGCGCGCCCGCCGCCGCGGCGAGTTCGGCGGGGGTGAGCGAGGACATCTCCCACAGCAGCGTCGCCCGGTCGGCCTCCAGGCCCGCCCCGCGCAGAGCGGCGGCGAGGACCGGTAGGCGCCCGGCGGGCCACGCGGCCGCTTCGCAGAGCACCACGTGCGCCTCGCCGCTCCGGCCCTCCGCGCGCAGCCGTACGAGCTGTGCGACGACGTCCCCGGCGGCCCGGTGGGCGGCGGGGTCGTCGGGCTCCGGTGCGCTCGGGGCCGGGGCCACCTCGGCCGGAGCGCCACGGAACCGGGCACCGCGCGGGGCGGCGGCGGGTGCCGGGGCGGCGGGCAGGCCGGGTCCGGGCGACGGCACCGGGTCCGCCTCCGCCTCGTCCCCGGTGTCGAGCCCCGCGAAGCGCGCCCCGCGGGGCTTCCCGCGCCGGGGCGCGGACACGGTCGGCACATCCGCGCCGTCCTGCCCGCGGAACCAGGCGTCCGGCACGGGCACGGTCCGCTCCACCGCGGCGAGCCGGTCACGGAGTTCCACGCAGCGCGCCGTGGCACGGGCGTGGTCGTCCCGTGCCCAGGCCAGGGCGTCCGGCTCCCCGTCCGCGTCACCCAACCGCCGTACGGCGTCCGACTGTTCGCGAAGCATCATGTCGAGCCGGTCGGCGAGGGCCTGCCGGCCTCCCGGGCGCCCGTCGTACGCGGCGGCCGAGGCGGCGAACAGGGCGGCGGCCCGTACGGACTCCTCCGCGGCCTGCCCGGCGCCCCGCACCGCGGCGAGGTCCTGGAGCAGCGACTCGACCACGTCCCAGGGCGGCACCTCGGAGCCCTCGAAGCAGGCGCGCATCCCTGCGGGATCCCGCGCGCAGAAGACGCCGTACCATCCCCGGCCGGGATCGAGCAGGGCAGCCAGGTCTCGCAGGTACCGTGCGAACGCCCTTACTTCCACCGCGTGCTGATGCACTGTCACCGTCGCCCTCGTCGGTCGCCCGGGACTGGAGCACTCCAGTCCGCGGGCATTCGACCGCAGGCGTGTTACGGGCGGACTACGCGCGCCTTTCCGGCGCGGGACGCCCGGAGCGCGGCCCTGCCCGGCGCGCCCCCGTCAGAAGGTGACGGCGATCCCCGTGTGGGGCCGCTTGCCGAGCCGTGCGAGCGTGGCGGGCACGTCCACGAGCCAGAACTTCCAGGTGTACTTGCGGGTGAGCACCTTGCGCACCCCCGCCACCGCGTCACCCTCGACGAGACGAGCCGTCCCCTCGGCGCTCGGCGCACCGTCGGCGATCCGGCCGCGGGCGTCGCAGACCGTGACGCGCACCCGGCTGTCGTTGCGCAGCCGCTTGACCTTCCACGAGTCGGAGCGGGTCCAGACGTAGAGGACGTCGCCGTCCGCCGCCGCCCAGACGGGCGTGGCCACCGGCGTGCCGTCCTTCCGGTACGTGGTGAGGCTGACGTACTCGCTGCGGGCGAAGTCCTGGAGAGTCACGGCTGCGACCCTACTCGGCTCACGCGGTGAGCGGCAGCCGCCCCGGTTCGGGCAGCGGCTCCGGGACCCGCGCGGGCGCCGGGACGGTCAGCGCGAGCAGCTCGTCCATGGAGACGCCGAGGACTCCCGCGAGCGCCGCCACCGTGAAGAACGCGGGCGTGGGGGCCCTTCCGGTCTCGATCTTGCGGAGCGTCTCGGCCGAGATGCCGGCGCTCGCGGCGACGGCGACCATGCTGCGCTCACCGCGGGCCTCACGCAGCAGTTCGCCGAGCCGCTCGCCGCGGCGGCGCTCTTCGGGAGTCAGGGGGTTCCGAACCATGCCGTCATTCTAATACCGGTTGGACCGGTATAGTAATTGGCTAGTGGTCCCGCGGCGGGCCGCTCCGTGCGTGTGACGGCAGCCGGCCTCCCCCGCCGCACACGCGGTGACCGTCACGGCGACGGCCACCGTGCCGTGCCGGACCCTCGCCGGGCCCTCAGGCTCCGTCGGCGAACTTCCGGGCGAGCGCCTCACCGGCGGCGACGGCCGCGGCAGGACTCTCGATCGGGGATGCCTGGGAGTTCCTGAAGAGGATGTAGGTGACCCCGGACGCCGTACCGCCGGTCCTGGGGTCCGGATCGATGCCGAGCGACCGGGCCAGGGCGTACGAGCCCTCGCCGATGATCGCGGCGGGACCGGTGTCCCCCACGACGGCGTAGCGGACCTTGCCGTCGTGGATGACGGCGGCCACGCCGCCCCCCTTGATCCCCGACGCGGAGTAGTTCCAGAGCGGGCCGGGACCGGGGACGACGACGTAGGGCACCACGGAGGAGTCCAGGTACCTGCCGTCCGACCCCTGGAAGGCCGTCTGCGGCTGGAACGAGGGGTCCGTCCCGGTGTTGCAGACGGTGCTGACCTGGCCGTCGCAGTCGATGTCCATGTCGGCCTCCCAGAAGACGACCTCGTCGGTCCCGCAGACCGGGATCGTGGCGGCCGCACTCCGGTCGGTCCGGTACTTCCCCTTGGAGACCGGGGTGCAGTTCTTCACCTTGGCCAGCAGTTCGGCGGCCCCGACCGGTTCTTCGCCGTCCGCGGCCGCCGTGGCCGGGAGTGCCGACGCCAGGAGTGCGGCGCCGGAGAGCGCGGCGAGGACGAGCATGCGTGTACGCACCGTCGTAGTTGCCCTTTCACTGGACACGAAGAACCCTGACGGGCTCTTCCTTGCCGACACGGCCCGGCGGGTGGGCGACCGGCCGCGTCAAGGCCTCGGGGCCGGAAGGGCGCGACGAACCACGCCCTTCCGGCCCCGAGGCCCCTGCTGAAGCCGATCGGTCAGGGACGGCCGCTCGGCGATACCACCATGGCCGACCCTCCCCCACGCCGCACCTTTTCGGCTGCCGCGAGCCAGCGCCCTCCGGGGAGGCGCTGGATGCCCGTGGCGGCCCCGATCTCCGGGTTCGCCTTGAACACGTGCCCGAGGGCCTCCAGCTCCCCGCGCACCGGGCTGTCCCACAGCCCCGGCTCGATCTCGGTCGTGGCCGAGTTGCGCTGGCTGGCGCGCGGGGCGGCGATCGCGTCGACGAGCGGCAGTCCCCTGTCCAGGTGACCGGTCAGGGACTGCAGGACCGTGGTGATGATCGTGGCGCCGCCCGGCGATCCCAGGGCCAGGACGGGCTTTCCGTGTTCCAGCACGATGGTCGGTGAGATCGAGGAGCGCGGACGCTTGGCCGGACCGGGCAGGTTCGGGTCGTGGACCGCGGGATTCGCCGGCGCGAACGAGAAGTCGGTCAGCTCGTTGTTGAGCAGGAACCCCCGCCCCGGCACCGTGATGCCGCTGCCTCCCGTCGACTCGATCGTCAGGGTGTACGCGACGACGTTGCCCCACTTGTCGGCGGTCGTCAGATGCGTCGTGTTCTCCCCCTCGAACGTCGTCGGGGCGGCCTCGCCCGTGGACGCGCACCGGGCGGGGTCGCGCGGATCGCCCGGAGGGAGCGGGCTGGTGAGCACCGCGTCGTCCTTGATGAGGCACTCGCGCGAGTCCGCGAACCGCTGGCTCAGAAGCTCCCGCGTCGGCACGTCCTCGAACGCGGGGTCGCCGACCCACCGGCCGCGGTCGGCGAACGCGATCCGGCTGGCCTCGATGAGGCGGTGCAGGTACTGCGTACGGCTGACCTTCGAAAGATCCGTCGACTCGAGGATGTTGAGGGCCTCACCCACGCTCGTGCCTCCGGACGAGGACGGCGCGATGCCGTACACGTCGAGGCCGCGGTAGGCGGTCCTCGTCGGGGCCTGGCGCAGGGCACGGTAAGCCTTCAGGTCCCCGGTGGTCAGGTCCCCCGGCCGCACCACCCGCGTCGCCGCCGGGTCCACGGGGGGCTTCCGCACGGTCGACACGATGTCACGGGCCAGATCGCCCCGGTACAGCTCCTCGACGCCCTCACGGCCGAGCGTGCGGTAGGTACGGGCGAGGTCGGGGTTCCTGAACACCGATCCGGTCACCGGCAGCCGGCCGCCGGGGAGGAAGAGTTCGGCGCTCGCGGGGAAGTCGGCGAACCGCGCCTGGTTCGCCGCGGTCTGCGAGCGGAAGGTGTCGTCCACGACGAATCCGTCGCGGGCCAGCCGCTCCGCCGGTTCGAGCAGCCGCCCGAGCGGCTTGCTGCCCCACGCGTCGAGCGCCTTCTCCCAGGTGGCGGGCGTGCCGGGGGTGCCGACCCCGAGCCCGCTGGTGACGGCGTCGTTGAAGGGGATCGGCTTCCCGTCCTCCAGGAAGAGCGAGGGGTCCGCGCTGCGCGGCGCGGTCTCACGGCCGTCGATGGTCCCCACGCTGCCGGTCCTGGCGTCGTAGTGGACGAAGTACCCGCCGCCGCCGATGCCCGCCGAGTAGGGCTCGGTGACACCCAGCGCGGCGGCGGTGGCGACGGCCGCGTCGACGGCGTTGCCCCCCTTGCGGAGAACCTCGATGCCGGCCGCCGACGCGTCCGCGTCGACGCTCGACACCGCTCCTCCGTATCCCACCGCCACAGGGGACTTGGGAGGCGGGACCGGTGGCGCCGAGGCCGCGGGGGCGGCGGCACCGAGCGAGCCGATGACGGCGATCACGACTGACAACGACACATTCCGGCCGACGGAACGACGCATCCGTACCTCCTGTGAAGGATCGTCCGCGCAGGGTAACGCCGCACCACCCGTACCGTCAGGACCGCCTCGGCGATCTGTACGGACGGTCCGTCAGGCCGTGCCCGCGGGTACGGCCGCCCGGTCGGCGATCAGCCGGAGGATCTCCTGCTGGTGTGCGGCCAGGTAGAAGTGGCCGCCCTTGAAGACGCGGAACTCGAAGGCCCCTTCCGTGTGCCTCGACCAGGCCCGCGCCTCCTCGACGCTCACCTTGGGGTCGTCGTCGCCCACGAGGCTCCAGACGGGGCAGTGCAGCGCGGGCCCCGGCTCGTAGACGTAGGTCTCGGCGGCGCGGTAGTCGGCGCGGATCGCCGGCAGGGCCATGCGGATCAGTTCCGGATCGTCGAGGATGGCCGAGTCCGTACCGCTGAGCAGCTTCATCTCCTCGACGATGCCGTCGTCGTCCCGCAGGTGGACGACCTCCGTACGGGGTGCGGACGGCGCCCGGCGCGCGGAGGCGAACAGGGCGTGCGGCACGACGCCGTGGTCGCGCTCGAGACGGCGCGCGACCTCGAAGCCGAGGGTCGCGCCCATGCTGTGGCCGAACAGGACCAGCGGGCGGTCCGTCCACTCCAGGAGCACGGCGGTCACCTGGTCGGCGAGTTCGGCGATCGTGGGGACGCAGGGCTCGGCCCGCCGGTCCTGGCGCCCCGGGTACTGCACGGCGAGTACGTCGACGTGGGCGGGCAGGCCGGCCGACACCGGCTGGTAGAAACTCGCCGAGCCGCCCGCGTGCGGCAGACACACCACCCTGACCGCCGCGTCCGGACGGGGGTGGTAGCGGCGTATCCACAGGCGGTTGTACTCGGCCGGCGTGGTCATGGGGTGCGGGTTCCCTTCGTGGCGGCGGCGCGGAAGGGCCGCACCGGGCGTGCCCGAGAAGTCTCACCGCCCGTACGCGGGAACCACACCCCTATCACCCCCAGGTCAGGGACCGGCGGGCGGAGCTCACGCGTTCAGGTAGGCCAGCACCGCCAGGACGCGCCGGTTGTTGTCGCTCGACGGCGGAAGCATCAGCTTGGCGAAGATGTTCGAGATGTGCTTGGCCGCCGCGCCCTCGGTGACGGTCAGCCGTTGGGCGATGGCGGTGTTGGAGCATCCCTCCGCCATGAGTTCCAGCACGGTGCGCTCCCGCGCGGTGAGCGCGGCCAGCGGCTCGTCGCGGGAGTGGGACGTCATCAGCTGGGCCACGACGGTGGGGTCCATGGCCATGCCGCCGGCCGCGACCCGGCGGACCGCGTCGATGAACTGCCGGTCGTCGAGGACGCTGTCCTTGAGCAGGTAGCCGATACCGCCGGTGCCGTCGGCCAGCAGTTCCCGGGCGTACATCTGCTCGACGTGCTGGGACAGGACGAGGATCGGCAGACCGGGTCGTTCGCGGCGGGCGAGCAGGGCGGCCTGCAGGCCCTCGGTGGTGAACGTCGGGGGTAAGCGGACGTCCACCACGGCCACGTCGGGACGGTGCTCGGCGATCGCCCGTCCCAGGTCCGCACCGTTGTCGACGGCGGCGACCACCTCGCAGTCGTAGGCCTCGAGCAGTTGGATGATCCCCTGCCTCAGGAGGAAGAGGTCTTCGGCGAGGACAACGCGCACGGCAACTCCATTTTCATGACGGTCGGTCCGCCCCGGGGACTGTCGATCTCCAGGACGCCGTCAAAGGATGCCAGCCGCCGCCGGATCCCCTCCAGGCCGCTCCCGGCCGACATCGCGGCGCCGCCCCGGCCGTCGTCGGTGACCTGCCCGTGCAGGGCGCCGTCCGCGTAGTGGAGAGACACCTCGACCTGTCCGGCGTCGGCGTGCTTGAGGGCGTTGGTGAGCAGTTCCGACACCGAGAAGTAGATGGCCGACTCCACCGGGTCGGGCAGTTTTCCGGGCAGGTCCGCGACGACGGTGACGGGCAGCGGACTGGCGATGCCCAAGGCCCGTACGGCGTCGGCGAGTCCGCGTTCGGCGAGCACCGGGGGGTGGATGCCCCGGACCAGACCGCGCAGCTCGCGCAGAGCCTGCACGGAGGAGCTGCGGGCGTCGTTCAGCAGTCGGCGTGCCTCCTCGGTGTTCCGGTCCAGCTGCCGGTCGACGGCGCCGAGGGTGAGGCCGAGGCTGACCAGCCTGGCCTGGGCGCCGTCGTGCAGATCGCGTTCGATGCGGCGCACTTCGGCGGCCTGGATGTCCAGAGCGCCGGAGCGTGTCTCCGCGAGGTGCCGGACCCGGGAGGCCAGACGGGCGCCCTGGGTCGGGCCCAGCAGGAACAGGACGAAGTAGGCGTGGCCCTTCAGGATCCAGGAGCTGAGGTGGAGCCAGCCGGCGAACACGGCGAGGGCCGCCAGGGCCGCGGCGAGGGCGGCGGGCCAGCTGTCGACGGTGATGAACGCGTACCAGCGGCCCGTCCCGTCGGCGGCGACGGGCCGCCACAGGCCCGCGGCCAGCACCAGTCCCTCCCCCGCGTAGTAGAGGAGCGCGGCGGGGGCGCTGCCGAGCAGCAGGCCGACGACGCTGTTCAGGAGCAGCCACAGCAGGTCCCGCCAGCTCGCCGGGTCCGCCAGGATCCACTTGCAGCGGCGCACCCAGCCGACGATGTCCCGTTCGATCTCCTCCGGTTCGGGCCGGTAGGGCCGTTCCACCGGGACCCCGGAGCGGGCGGCGGCGCGCCGGTTCAGGTCGCAGACCCAGCGCACCGCGGTGGTCAGGTGGGGCAGCGCCAGGAAGCCGATCCCGATGAGGCACAGGACGGTGAAGTACGTGGTGGTGACGAAGAGGACGACGGAGGCCAGGGCTCCGGCGGCGATCAGTGCGCCGACCAGGGTGTCCCGGACGGCACGGCTCAGTCGCATGCGCCCATCCTCCCATTCGCGGGGACGGACGGGAAAAGGACCGTCCCCGGACGGGGGTGCCGGGGACGGTCCGGTCCGGAGACGGCTCACGCGGCCTTCACCGAGTCGACGGCGGGCGTGCGCATGCCGCGCCACGAGGGCAGGAGCGTGGCGCCGAAGACCAGCACCAGGGACCCTCCGACGATGGCGAGGTAGATCCCGATGGATCCGGAGGGCAGGTAGGAGTCGGACTTGACCATGCTGTACGGGACGATGGTGGTCGCCGCGGCGATCGTGCCGAGGACGGTGGCGATGACGCCGATGAGGACGCCCTCGACGGTCAGCATGCCGAGCACCTGACGGCGCGTCGCCCCGGTCAGCTGCTGGAGGCCGAACTCGGCACGGCGCTTGCGGGTCACCGCCACGAGGGTGTTGACGACGGTGATGGCCGCGTATCCGACGATCATGGCGACGATCGTATAGTTCGCGGCGACCAGGATCTGCTGGATCTGGTTGTTCCGGCCGGCCAGCGAGTCCCCGTCGTCCAGTTCGGTGCCGGGCACGCTCGCGGCCAGGCCGGCCAGCGCCTCACGGAGCTCGGCGGGGCCGTCCTCCCCGGAGCGGACCAGGATCTGGTGCGGAAGTCCGTCACTGGTGTGCGGTGCCAGGGTCGCCGCGGGCAGGGTCACGTACTGCTGCTTGGGGTTGTCGGCGTAGAGGGCGACCACGGTGGGGCGTACGGCGGTGCCGTCGCCGAGGCGCAGCGGAAGCCGGTCCCCGACCCCCACGCCGTACTCCTCGGCCTTCTTGTCGGAGAGGGCGACCGTGTCGCCGCGGAGGCCGGACAGGGATCCGGCGACGGGCCGCAGGTCGAGGCTCTGCCGCACGCCCTCGGCCGACACGCCGCGCAGTTCGGTGTCGGCCCGTCCGTCCGGGGCGTCGACGAATCCGCGGCTGGTGACGAACTCCGAGGCGGCGGCCACGCCCGGGGTCGCCCGGACCTTGTCGACGACGGCGGGCGCGAATCCGCCCGTGGTGGAGTCGAGTACGTAGTCGGCCAGGACGTTCTGGTCGTAGGAGCTCTGGGAGACGTGGTCCTCGGTGGCCTGCATGTAGAGGGTGCCGGTGGCGATGCCGATGAGCAGGACGATGGGCGCGACGGCGCCCGCCATCCGGACGTTCGCCGTGGTGGCGTTGCGCAGGGCGAGCATCCCGGGGATGCCGGAGAAGGCGCGCACCGGCAGGCGCAGCAGGGCGACCATGGCCTTGGTGATACCGGGGGCGAGCAGCGCCAGGCCGATGCAGAACAGTACGGAGGCGGGTCCGGCGGTGCTGGCGAGCGTGGGGCCGTCCTCCATCACCGTGGCGGTGGCGACGGCGAGGCCGATGCCGTTGGCGAGGAAGAACAGCGCGATCAGCAGCCTCGGCACGCTGAACCAGCGGGTGCCGGCGGCGGATTCGGCCAGGGCGGCGACGGGTTCGGTGCGGGCGGCTCGACGGCCCGCGAAGCGGGTGGCCCCGGCCGCGGCGAGAACCGTGACGACGGCACCGACGGCCATCGGCATCCAGCCGGCGTGGTAGACGATCGCCGACGACACGACGCCGCTGGAGGTGAGCACGCCGAAGAGGAGCCGGCCGAGCAGATACCCCGGGTAGAGCGCGAGCAGTACCGAGGCGACCGAGAGCACCGCGGTCTCGATGAGGATCATCCGGCGCAGTTGCTGCGGGGTGGAGCCCACGGCACGCAGCAGGGCCATCTCCCGGGTGCGCTGCTGGAGCGACAGCCCGAGGGTGGAGGCGACGCCGAACATCACGATCAGCACCACGGACGAGCCGAAGATGGCCGCCAGGATCACGACGGTGCGCTGGCTGGAGAGGGTGCCGGGCAGTTCCGCGAGGCCGCGCCGTTCGCCGGTGAGCACCTCGGCCCGGTCGCCGACGACGGACCGCACCGTGGCGGCGACCGCCGCCGTGTCGGCGCCGTTCTCCGGCAGCACGCCGATCGAGTCGATCCGGCCGCCGGCGAGGGTGCGGGCCTGCTCGTCGCTGAAGAACAGTGCGGCGTCCGGGTTGCTGTCGCCCCGCTGGCCGGCGACACCGCTGACCGTGAACCGCCGGGTCTCGCCGTTGACGGCGATCTCGACGACGGAGCCCGGTGCGGCACCGGCGCGCTCGGCGAGCCCGGAGTCGAGTACGACCTCGCCGCCGGCGACGGGGGAGGCGCCGGCGGCGAGGGTATAGGGGGTGAGACGGGCGCCGGCCCAGCCGTGACCGTACGAGGTGTCCTCGCCGGTCAGCGCCTTGCCGTCCTTGAGGACGGTGGCGGGGAAGGACACGTCGCCGACGGCGTCGCGGACGCCGTCCGCACGGGCCACCTCACCGACCAGCTTCGGGTCGATACGGTGCCGCTCGGTCAGGGCGGCGCCGTCGTAGGTCTGTTCGCCGGTGACCACGACCGGGGCGCCGTCCAGGCGCAGCGGGTCGGCGGCCATCCGTACGCCGGTCTCCATCAGGCCGCCGCAGCCGATGACGATCGCGGCGCCGAGGAACATGGCGAGGAAGGTCGCGACGAAGCTGGTCCGCCGGAACTTCAGGGTGCGCAGGGCGAGCCGCCACATCAGTACAGCCCTCCGGACGTCATCGGTGCGGCCTGCTGGCGGTTCTCGTCCTCCCAGGCGCCGAGTCGTGTCATCCGCGCCGCGACCGCGTCGGCCGTCGGCCGGTGCAGCTCACCGGCGAGGGCGCCGTCCGCGAGGAAGACGACCCGGTCGGCGTACGAGGCGGCCACCGGGTCGTGGGTGACCATGACCAGGGTCTGGCGGGCGTTGTCGACGGACTCGCGCAGCAGGGAGAGCACGGCCGACGCGGTTCGGGTGTCCAGCGCTCCGGTGGGCTCGTCGGCGAAGACGACGGCGGGCTGGGTGACCAGGGCTCGCGCGATGGCGACGCGCTGCTGCTGGCCTCCGGACAGCTCGGACGGGAGGTGGCCGAGGCGGTCGGCGAGGCCCACGCGCTGGACGACGGAGCGGATGAGGTTCTTGTCGGGACGCTTTCCGGCGAGTTGCAGCGGCAGGGTGATGTTCTGCATCACCGTCAGGGCGGGCAGCAGGTTGAACGACTGGAAGATGAAGCCGATCCGGTCGCGGCGGAGCATGGTCAGCTGGGTGTCGTCCAGGCCGGCGAGGTCGGTGCCACCGACGGTCACGCTTCCGGACGTGGGCCTGACCAGTCCCGCGGCGCAGTGCAGGAAGGTGCTCTTGCCGGAACCGGACGGTCCCATCACCGCGGTGAAGGTGGCGTCGGCGAAGCTCATGGAGAGTTCCCGGAGCGCGGCCACCTGGCTGTCCGCCCGTCCATAGATCTTCGACACGGTGTCCAGTCGTACCGCCTCCGTCCGACGGAGGTCGTGTGATGTGTGCATCGTGCTCCCCAATGAAATGACGCGCTTCCCACGCGGTGTCTGTGGATCAGATTAGGAGCGGCTGGGCCGTCGCACATTGGCCTTATACCGCCGATTCGAGGTAGAGGTTTCTCTACCTCCATAGGCATGTATGTGGAGTCGTGCATCAGTTCCACACCTCGGAGCTATTCGCGAGTTCACGTCGAGACGTCGTGAAGACGGGCGCCGGGCCTCGCGATTCCGGGTGACCCTGGTGGCGCCTCCGGAGGCTTTACGCGAAGGCGCCGGGCCTTCGAACCGGTGCGCGACGCCTCTCGGTCGGGCCGGGGCCGGGGCACCATTTCCCCGAAAGAAATACCGTTTTCTTGTCAAGGGGGCAGAAATACCCGTAGGACAGTGCACCTCCCACCCTTCTGTCCGAATCGTTTACCCCACCGTAAAAGTGCGGTCACTGCCAGTGCCACACTGTGAATCAACGGGTAACGTCGCAGTATCCGAAGAACCGTCAAGAGATGGGATTCCCTGTGTCCAGGACAGCCGGCCTCTCCACGGCCGAGAGGCAAGAGGGCACCGCGCACGCGAGGCCGGTGCGGCATGGGGCGTGACCATGGGCTCATCGCCAGCGTGCGGCCCGACGGGCACCTGGATCTGTTCGTGCCGCTCACCGGGAAACGCCACAGCTGCGGTCCTCGTGGTACGGCGATGTGGCTCGCGCTGCAGCGCTGTGACTGGCAGACGGAACTCGCCGCGGAAGATGTCGCTGTGCGACTGGGTGTACATCCGGACAGTATTCGATGTGATATCCAGGCATGGATGTCGCATTTCCGTGAGGCGAGTCGGTGACGAAACGGGGAGCGGCGGTCTCGCGACCGCCGCGTCCCGTTGCGGGTCCGGCGGCCGGTGCGTGACGCACGGCCGCCGGTGCCCTTCCGGCCTCAGGCCGGCGCGATGTCGGACAGCCACTTCTCCACCGCTCCCGCGGTGGATTCGGCCTTGTCCTCCATGACCGTGAAATGCGTGCCGGGCACCTCGGCGAGTTCGTGCGCGCCCTCCCAGACCGCCTGCCAGCCGTCGATTCCGGGCGCGAAGGGGTCCTCGGGCCGGACGAACAGCACCGGAGCGGTCAGCGGGCCCGGAAGGCAGTGCGCGATCAGTTCGCTGTAGCGGCTCATCGCCGCGAGGCGGGCGGTGCCGAAACCGCCCACGGACGACTCGCGGTCCAGCATGCCGTTGAACATCTCGCGCCGGAGCTGTTCGGTGCCGTCGTCGGCCAGCAGGTAGGTGTCCAGCAGGACCACACCGGATGCCGGGCGGCCTGCCTTCTCCATCGCCTCGGCGGCCGCGTGGGCGAACTGCCCGCCGGAGGAGTAGCCGAGGAGCACGTAGGGGCGTCCGTCGGCACAGGCACGCCGGATGCCTTCGACCACCACCTCCACGACCGCCTCGGCGGAGCGCGGCAGCGGCTCCCCGGGGGCGAAACCGGGGACGTCCGGGACGAGTACGTCGCGGCGGCCGTGGAAGTGCCGGGCGAAGCGGGCGTACTGGTGCGCGCCGCCCAGCGCCATCGGTGAGGGCAGGCAGAGCAGACGGGGCCCCTCGTCCCCCGTCGCCAGGCGCACGGGGTCGCGTACTTCGCCGAACTCGGCCGCCGAGGAGAAGGCCGGCAGGATGTCCGCGGCGCTGTGCAGCAGCGTCAGGGCCCGTTCCCAGTTGCCGTCGCCCGCTGCGCGCCGCACCAGCCCGCTGACCGACTCGATGTCGTCGTCGGCCGGTCCGGTGCCACCCCCGGCGAGGTGTCCGCGCAGGTGCGCGGCGAGCGCGGCGGGAGTGCGGTGGTCGAAGACGACCCCGGCCGCGACGGTGACGCCGAGCGCGTCGGCGAGGGCTGCGCGCAGTTCCGCGGCGGAGACCGAGTCCATACCGATCTCCAGGAAGGCGTCGTCGGGTTCGACGGCCTCCGGTCCCGCGTGTCCGAGGATCGCGGCGGTCTGTGCCCGCACCAGACCGGCGAGCAGAGCCTCCTGCTCGGCCTCCGGTGCCGTCGCCAGCCGCTCCCGCAGCCCGTGTGCCTGCGGGACCGCGGCGGGGGCGACGGAGACGTCCGGGCCGGCGGCCGGCTGCGCGACGGGCCGGTCCATGGTCAGGGGGACGTCGGCGTCCAGCCAGTACCGTTCGTGCCGGAAGGCGTACGTGGGCAGTTCGGCGCGGGCCGTCCCGGGGAAGACCGCCGCCCAGTCCAGGGGCGCGCCGTCGACGTGCAGCCGGGCGAGCCCGGACAGCAGGGCCGCGGTTTCGGCGCCGTGACGCCGGCCGAGGGCCACGAAGGCGGCGGCGTCCTCGCCGACGCACTCCCGGACGAGTCCGGTCAGGACGGCGTCGGGACCGACCTCGACGTAGCGGGTGACGCCCGACGCGGCGAGGGCGGCGACGGCGTCGGAGAAGCGGACGGTGCCGCGCACGTGCCGTACCCAGTACCGCGGGTCGCGCAGCTGCTGCCCGGTGGCCGGGAGTCCGGTGAGCGCCGAGACCACGTCGACGCGGGGTTCGTGGAAGGTGAGCTGCTCGACGACCGCGTGGAATGCGTCGAGCATGGCGTCCATCAGAGGCGAGTGGAAGGCGTGCGAGACGCTGAGCCGCTTGGTCTTCGCGAACCCCGTGGCGGCGGAGAGGACCGCCTCCCGCTCGCCGGACAGGACGACTGCCGACGGCCCGTTGACGGCGGCCAGGCCCACCCGTTCGTCCAGCAGAGGACGGACCTCGTCCTCACCGGCGCGCACGGCGACCATCGCGCCGCCCTCGGGCAGGGCCTGCATGAGCCGTCCGCGTGCGGCGACCAGGGTGCAGGCATCGGCGAGGTCCAGCACTCCGGCGACGTGCGCGGCGGCGATCTCGCCGACGGAGTGCCCCGACAGCACGTCCGGCCGCACTCCCCAGGACTCCAGCAGCCGGAACAGGGCCACCTCGTAGGCGAACAAGGCCGTCTGTGCGTACTGCGTGCGGTGGACCGCCTCGGTGTCCTCGCCGCTCAGCACGCCCACCAGGTCCAGGCCTAGGTGGGCGTCGATCGCGTCGAACGTCTCGGCGAACACCGGGTAGTGTGCGCGCAGTTCGAGCCCCATGCCGGGGCGCTGGGCGCCCTGGCCGGTGAACAGGAACGCCGTGCGTCCGCCGGTGCGGGCCCGGCCGGTGACGGCGGTGGCCGACGGGCTTCCGGTGGCGAGGGCGTCCAGACCGGCCCGGATCTGCTCACGGTCCCCGCCGACGACGACGGCCCGGTGGGCGAAGGCGGCACGCCGGGTGCCCAGGCCCCGCGCGACGGCGGACAGCGGCAGTCCGGGACGGGCGTCGAGGAAGTCGCGCAGCCGCTCCGCCTGTGCGGGGAGGGCGTGAGCGGAGCGGGCGGAGAGGGGGAGCATGACGGCCGGTGCGTGTGGTTCGGGCTCCGGGTGCGGGGAGGTGTCGTCGTCGGGTGCCTCCTCGAGAATCACGTGCGCGTTGGTCCCGCTGATCCCGAACGACGACACCCCCGCACGACGCACCCGCTCACCCCGCACCCACTCCCGCTCCACATCCAGCAACCGGACCCGCCCCGCACCCCACTCCACCTTCCGCGACGGCACCCCCGCGTACAACGAACGCGGCAACACCCCCTCCCCCAACGCCAACACCATCTTCATCACACCCGCCACACCCGCAGCAGCCTGCGTATGA
>Ga0164306_10000337_pt1 | contig 18525 bp, 18 predicted proteins | sample Whisoiple_242_MG_FD_110213 | JGI IMG/M metagenome (GOLD analysis project Ga0164306, IMG submission 110213) | Soil microbial communities amended with fresh organic matter from upstate New York, USA - Whitman soil sample_242_MG | ecosystem: Environmental > Terrestrial > Soil > Unclassified >... | reverse complement strand
TCATTACTGGGGCGCTCGCGATCCGCCGCCAAGGCATCTATTTCTCGATGATCACGCTGGCGTTGTCGCAGATGATCTATTTCTTCTGCCTGCAGGCGCCGTTCACGCACGGCGAAGACGGCATCCAAGCAGTTCCGCAAGGCAAGATGCTCGGCTTTATCAATCTGTCGAACCAGATGACGATGTATTACGTCGTGCTCGCGATCTTCCTGTTCGGTTTTCTCGCGATTCACCGCATCATCAACTCGCCCTTCGGCGAAATCCTGAAGGCGATCCGCGAAAACGAGCCGCGCGCGATCTCGCTCGGTTACAAGACCGACCGCTATAAGCTTGCGGCGTTCGTGCTCTCAGCAACACTGGTCGGCCTCGCGGGCGCAACTAAAGCCATCGTCGCGCAGAATGCTTCACTTACCGACGTGCATTGGACGATGTCCGGCGAAGTCGTGCTGATGACGCTTGTCGGCGGCCTCGGCACAATTTTCGGGCCGGTCGTCGGCGCTTTCGTCATTGTCGCGATGCAGAACTATCTCGCCGGATTCGGCCAGTGGGTGACCGTCATTCAGGGCGTGATTTTCGTCGCATGCGTGCTCGCCTTCCGCCGCGGCATCGTCGGCGAGATCGCGCACTTCTTTAAGCGGTCTCTGTAGCCTTATTTCGGCTTCACATCGGGGTTGCCGCCCGGACTGCCCGGCGGAGGGATCACCGGCGTCGAATTCGGGTTCGGCACGGGGGCCGGCGTCGCCATTTTCGGATCGACGTCGGCTGGCGGTTTGATGACGCCGCCGGATTTGTCGAGCTTGTCGCTGAGACTCTGCTGGGAATTGCCGGGCAGGTCCTGCGGCCGGCTGCGGTCTTTCTCCGGGATGACCTGATCGGTTCCGGGGGCGCCCGGCGTCGTCTGCGCCAGCGCCGGCGCTGCCATGCCGGCAAGCACCGCCGCAAGGAAAAGAGTGGCGGAGTTCATGTCCCTATCCTCGGCTCTCGCGTGCTTGGCAACGCCTCCCAGGAGCCATCGTTCCGGAGTTCCGTTCTAGTCCTCCCACCTCTGCTTCTCCTGCTCCTCGGCGAGAATGCGCTGTTCCATCCGTGCTTCCTGCCGCCGCACCACCCACCAGGAGACGCCGATGCCGAGGATGACGCCGGCAAGCGCAATCAGCCCCACCGGCCCAGTGAAGCGATGGATCGCCTCGCCGAAGAAATAACCACCGAGTCCGAAGACCGTCGCCCACACTATTCCGCCGGCGGCGTTGTAGAACAGGAACGAGCCCCAACCGTAGCGGTTCACCCCGGCGAGGAGAGCGGCGAAAATCCGCAGGATCGCAATGAACCGGCCGAAGAACACGATCTTTGCGCCGTGGCGGCGGAACATCGCCTCGCCAAAGGCGAGCCGTTTCTCGTCGAGGTGAATGAAACGGCCGTAGCGCTTCAGCAGCGGCATGCCGAAGTGCCTGCCGACCCAAAAACCCATATTGTCGCCGATGATCGCCCCGGCGGCGGCCGCGGCGATCACCTGCGCGATGTGCAGGTCGCCTGTCGCTCCGGCGTAAATCGAGGCGAGGACGAGAGCGGTCTCGCCCGGCAACGGCACGCCGGCGCTCTCCAGCATGACAATGACGAAGACCGCATAGAGCCCGTACTGCGCGACGAGAGGCTGCACATAGGCGAGGAACATCGAAGATGCCGGATCTCAGGCCTTCTGCCGGCGATTAGCCGCTGCTTCGGCCTGAGCCAGCAGGCGCTCCTCATGCATTTTGAAAAAGCGCCAACCGATAACGCACCCAACCAGTGCGCAGGCAAGTCCGATCCAGCCGATCGGGCCGGCAATCCTGTGGATGCTTTCACCCAAGATGTAGCCGCCGAGGCCGAACAAGGTCGCCCAGACAATTCCACCCGCCGCGTTGAATGCGAAAAAACGCATTGGTGGAAACCGGTTCATCCCCGCGAGCAGCGCCGCGAAAGCCCGCAGAAACGCGACGAAGCGTCCGAAAAAGACGATCTTCCCGCCATGACGGTCAAACAAATATTGCCCGAGCTTCAGCCGTTTCTCGTCCAGCCCGACATGTGAGCCGAAGCGCTCGACCACGTGCCGCCCGAATTCGCGTCCGACCCAGAAGCCGATATTATCACCCATGATCGCACCGCAGGCTGCCGCCGCAATCACCCATTCGATTTGCATCTTGTGCGTCGTGCCTGCGTAGATCGCAGCGCTCACCAGGATCGTCTCACCCGGAACCGGTATGCCGGCGCTCTCCATCATGACGACGACCAGCACGGCCCAATACCCGTACGTTGCGAGGAGCTGGTGGACGTGCTCCATGTCGAAAAAGTGCAATGCAAACCTCGCACTGAAAAGCCGCGCCTATGCGGCATCATCGCAAAAGCGCAGCAATCTGAGAAGTTCCGCTGGGTCGAATCTGGCTGTCCAAGAGGCGTTTAGCGTCCCTGCACCTCGCGGATGTAGCGGCCGGGCATGGTGACGCTCCATTTCAGCCCCGCCTCGGCGAAATCGAGGCGCACGTCACCCTCGAGAGCGCGCGGCAACATGCGCTCGAGAACCAATTGTCCGAAGCCCCTGTGGCGCGGCGGTTTCACCTCCGGTCCGTTCATTTCCGACCAGCTCAACAGGAATTGTGGCTCGCCTTCGTCGGTCGCGAATGTCGACCAGTGGACCAGCACGGCCCCCTCGGGCGTCGACAACGCGCCGTGTTTGGCCGCATTGATCGAGAGTTCATGCAGCGCGAGGCCCAGATTCTGCGTCGCCTCCGGGGTGAGCAGGAGGTTGGGGCCTTTGATCTCGATTCGGCTCCCAATGAGCTCGGCAAAAGCACCCAGCTGCGACTTCACAAGCTCGTCGATTGCGACGCCCTGCCAATTCTCTTTGAGAAGCAGATCGTGCGAATGAGCAAAGCCCTGCAAGCGGGCTGAAAATTTCTCCTCGAAATCGCGAGCCGATAAAGCTTCGGCAACTGTCTGGCGCGCCATCGCCTGGACAATCGCCATGATGTTTTTGGAGCGGTGCGTCAGTTCCCGCAGGAGATAATGGATGTGATCTTCGCGCTGCTTGCGCTCGGTAATGTCGAGCACCACGGCGCCGGCAAACTCGCACTGCTCCTGCGCATTCATGACAGGATAAATGCCGATGAGCCATTGCCGCTCGCTACCGGGTTCGCCGGGACTCTCTGCCGAAAGCTCGACATCCGTAATCGCCCTTCGGGTATCGAAAACCTGATCGAGAAGGGGCGTAAAAATCGCCGCGTTGCGCGGCAGCACGTCCTCAATCTTACTATCGAGGTGCGCTTCGACAGGAAGTCCATCGAGCCGCGAAAAATATTCATTGACCCGCACGAACTTGTGTTCGCGATTGAAAAAGGCGAAGCCGATCGGCGCGTTGGTCAGAAGCGAGTTCAGCTGCGCCATGCTCTGCGCCAGCGCCGCTTCCGCACGTTTGCGATCGCGGATGTCGCGGGTGATCGCCGATAATCCGGTGATCTTCCCATCCGCGGAACGAATCGGGGCGATCGTAACCGACACAGCAATCTCGTCGGAATGCCGCGACATACGCGACGTTTCGATCGTAAATGTCTCGCCCTGCAGCGCGCGCACAATGAGCTTTTCTGCCTCCTCCCGCGCATGCGCCATATAAACGTCGGTAACGTGACGACCGACGGCTTCGTGTGCGCCGTATCCATACAAGCGCTCGGCCGCGGGATTCCAGCTGCGTATGATGCCGTCGGGCGAAAAGCTGACGATCGGATCGCCGGAGGATTCGATCACCGCCGCAAAGTGGGCGTTGCGTTCCTGGGCTTCGCGCTGCTGCGTCACCTCCTCGACCATGGCGCCGGCAGCGACGATCTTTCCGGCCGCGTCCCGAACAGGATGCACGCGTCCCGCCAGATGGCGCCTTTGCATCTTATCGCCTGCCGACTCGAACTCGATGTCCACTCGCTCGACCGTATCGCCGGCCCGTAAGGCCGCGCTGATCGCGGAGGCAAGCGGCGCCGCTGCTTTGGGCAAAACGTCCGCGGTGCGTTGGTTGATCAGGTAATCATGTTTGACGCCGAAGAGATCCGCGAGCCGAGCGTTCACGCGCTGGAACCGTTCGTCCCGATCGATTAGCGCCAGACCGATGACGGAATGATCATAGAGAGCGTCAAGTTCAAACTGCGCGTCCGTCATTTCACCGTCACGGTAGACGTGGCAAGGGCCGAGCGCGGCATAGCGGGTCGGCATTCGGAGACGTCCGAAGGAACCGGAATTGCCCGGCTTTCCCTTGCCGATCAATGGGTTCTGGCGGCAAACGCCGTGCGTTTGGCGAGGTTCCTTGGTGGAACTTCGGCTGGCCCGCTCCGGTTATGGCTACCTGAACTTTGCCGCTGAACGGGATCGTCATGCTATCCGAACTCGCCGTCGAGAAAGTCTGTTTCATTATCGTCAAAGCGCGTGAGTACGACGCGGCTGGCGGCGAACCCAGCGACGATGCGTCGAACCCGAGCGATGATCGATTTGTGAGTGCGTTCACACCCGCCAACGAAAAAACGACGCGGCGCGAACTCACCGCCTTCATCAATGCGCTGGACGAGGATGAGCAAACAGAGCTGGTCGCGCTTCTGTTCGTGGGCCGCGGAGACTATACAGCCGATGAATGGAGCGACGCGATGGCGGCAGCCCGTGATCGTGGCGATCCGCCGACCGCGCGTTTTCTCTTGAGCGAACCACTGCTCGGCGATTTGCTTGAAGATGGCCTCTCGGCCTTCGACTTGTCGTGCGAAGATTTTGAAAAAGGCCGACTCTAACTCGGACCGCTACGTGTCGCGGGCGATTTGCCACGCCGGCGGCTCTCGCTAATGCGCCACTAGCTCGGCCTTCTCGTCTGCGTCCGCATTCTCGAGCGACGGCTCGAGAATGAGCCGCAGACCGTGCAACACGGGCTGATCGGTACCGCGCAGCGCACGCCGGAGGATATCGCGAGCGTCGCCGCTCGCCGTGCGATCGAAGCGACGCACCGCACTCGCTGCAAAAGCGCCCGGCGTCAAGCCGCGCACCGCGGCCACTTGGCGCACGCGATCGGCAAAGGCACCGCCTATGCTGGCAACAGCTGCCTGCGCCACCTTTTCGTGCGAACACGAATGAAAGATGTCGTCCATCAGCATGGAGCTGCTCCTCTGTCATCCGTTTCGGGTCGGAGGCACCGCATTCTGCATGCAGGCCTCTTAGGGCCAACTGCTACGCAAGCCGGTGACGAAACGCACATTACGAGTGGATGCTGACAATATCGTGACTTCGCCGTTTCATGAGAAGCGAAATATTTTTGCGATTTGGCGAAACCAATCGCGCGGGAAATGCGTTGGAGCGCCTTTTCAGCCGATAACGAGGTGGTGCGCGGCCAATTCTCGCAGCCGCTCGCGCAGGTAAGAGGGGTCCGGCATGTGCAGCCGAGCTTGCGTTGGTATATCGGGCACGCCGACCCGAATCGCGATGCCGCCGGAGCGCTGAACTTCAGCGAAACCGTGCTCATCGGTCAGGTCATCGCCGACAAAGATGGGACGGCGCCCCTCGAAAGGCTTCTGCGCCAGCAACGTCTTGATGGCAGTGCCCTTGTCGTGGGCGGCAGACTTGAGCTCGACCACCATTTTTCCTTCTTGCACTGCAAGATCGCGGCCCTGCTGGAAGTGCGAGAGAAAAGCCAGGACCTCGCCGGCAAGCTCCGGGCGCTCGCGAAAATGGACGGCAAGCGTCGCGCCCTTGTCCTCGAGCCAGATGCCGTCGTGGGACGCGGTAAAGGCGGCGACGAGTGGCCGCACTTCATCCATGAGATCGGCGCGCGCGGTACGGCGGGACCCGTCGGGAAAGCGGATATCGGCGCCGTGCAAGCCGGCGGAGGGCAGCGTCAATGGATCGAAGATGCGATCGAGGTCGGTGATCGACCGGCCGCTCACAAGCGCGACGGCGCCGCCCGCCGCGGCCTGGAGGCGGGTCAGGAGCCCGCGCAGATGCTCGTCGGCGACGACCTCCTCGGGCCGGCGGCGCAGCTCGAGCAGAGTGCCATCGACGTCGAAGAAATAGGCGGAAGACTCCGGCGGCGCGATTTCGATGAGATCGGCGACGATCCCGTCAGGAGGCGCGCTTGCGGGTTCGATCAGCTCATCGGCTGGCATGGATCTTCAACAACGCACGCGCGGCGAAGGTTGCCGCGTCACACCGTTACCGCGCACCCATAATCACATCCGGCAGCCAGGTCGCAATCGGCGGCGCGATGCAGAGGAGCACGATTGCAAAGATCATCAGGCCAACGAAAGGCATGATGCCCCAGATGACCTCGCCGAGCGGAATGTCCGGCGCGATGTTGCGGATGACGAATATGTTCAGCCCGACCGGGGGGTGAATGAGGCCGAGCTCCATGACGATCGTCATGACAATGCCGAACCAGACGAGATCGAATCCCGCGGCCTTCAGCGGCGGCAGGATAATCGGCGCGGTCATCAGAATGATCGAGACCGGCGGCAGAAAGAAGCCGAGCACCACGACGAAGAGCAGGATCATCGCGAGCAGGACCCAGCGCGAGAAGCCTGTCGCAACAATGCTCTCCGCCGCCGATTGCGAAATGTGCAGGTAGCTCATCACGTAGGAGTAGAGGAGCGACATGCCGATGATCATCATCAGCATGGTCGATTCACGCAGCGTCGCGGCGAGGATCGGCTGCAGGTCGCTTGGCTTCCAGACAAAGTAGATGATTGCGATGAGGACCAGGGCGAGAATCGCACCCAAGCCTGCCGTCTCCGACGGCGTGGCATAGCCGCCATAGAGCGCGATCATGACGCCGGTTAAGAGCAGCACGAATGGCAGGACGCGCGGCGCATATGCGAGTCGTTCGCGCAGCGTGTAACGCTCTTCCGTCAGAAGGCTCGACGTGCGGCCGTGCGCCGCAAAGTCGCGTACGGCGGTCCGGCGTTCCGCGGCGTAACGGAACGTCGCGTAAATTGCGAACAAGCCGACGAGAAGCAGGCCGGGCGTGATGCCGGCAAGGAAAAGCCGGCCGAGCGATTGTTCCGATGCGACGGCATAAAGGATCATGGTGATCGACGGCGGCAGCAGGATGCCGAGCGTGCCGCCGGCCGCGATGATCCCCGAGGCGAACCCCGGCGAATAACCGCGTTTGCGCATTTCCGGAATGCCGGCCGAGCCGATGGCCGAGCAGGTCGCGGGCGACGAACCCGCCATCGCCGCGAACAAGCCGCAGGCAAACACGTTGGCGATACCAAGGCCGCCGGGAATGCGATAGAGCCACACATGCAGCGCAGAATAAAGATCGGCGCCGGCGCGCGAGCGCCCGATCGCGGCGCCCTTCAGAATGAACAGCGGAATCGACAGAAGAGTGATCGACGCCATCTCTTCATAGACGTTCTGCGTCACCGTATCGAGGGACGCATGCGGCATGAAGAAGAACATGAAAATGATCGCGACCGTGCCGAGCGCAAAGGCGATCGGAATACCCACGAACATCGCGGCGAGAGTCGCGCCGCCGTAAAGCAGCCCGATCGCGAGCGTGCTCATCGCGCCGGCCTTCGCGCCGGCTGCGGTACGGATTCGGCAATCAACTGAAGCAGGATTTGCAGCGCGAGCAGGCTCATCCCCGCACCCATCAGCGAATACGGAATCCACAGCGGCGTTGCGAAGGTGGAGTCCCTGACTTGTCCGTCGACCCAGGCTTCGTGCATCAGCGTCCATGATTTCCACGAAAAGAAAACGCAGAAGGCGAGGCTGGTGCCGTCGGCGCAGATGACGCGGAAGCGATTTGCCGCCGGCGATAGAAGCTCCGCAACCGCCTCGATGGCCACGTGTCCGCGCACTGATTGGACATAGGCCGTCGACATGAAAATCGCGCCAACCAGCAGGATGACACTGATCTCGTCCTGCCAATCCGTCGACGCGCGCAGAAAATAGCGGACGAAGACGCTCTCGCTCAGCACGACAGCCGCCGCGACGAGTGCGATCGAAGCCGCGATAACGATCAGCCGGTTGAGGCTCTCAAGCAGCCATTCAACCGGCCGAAGACCGGGGAGGCTGGAATGTTCCGGTTCGGGCGATGCCGTGATGTCGAGCGCGGCATCGCCCTGATGACGCGTGATCAGGCGTTCTTCTCCGCCACGGCTTCGGCAAGCTTCATGAAGCGTGCTGTCGTCTCGGATTTGCCGGCATAGTCCTTCCAGGCGGTGTCGCGCGCGATGTCCCGCCACTTGGCAAGAGAAGCGTCATCGAGATCGTCGATCGTCACGCCCTTGGCCTTGTAGACCTTGACGACTTCCTCGTCGTCGGCTTTCGCCGCATTGGTTCCGAAGCTCTCGAGCGATGCGCCGATCTCCATAATCGCATTCTGCTGATCCTTCGGCAGCGCATCGAAGATCGCCTTCGACATCATCAAAGGCTCGCACATGAACCAGTAGGATTTGCCGTGGCCGGTGGTGAGGTGCTTCGACAGCTCTTCGAGGCGGAACGAGATGAGGCTCGTCGATGACGTCACTACGGCATCGGCGGCGCCGGTCTGCATCGCCGCGTAGGTCTCGTTCGACGGCATCGACACGACGGCGGCGCCGGCCTGCTTGAACATCATGTCCATTTCGCGCGAGCCGCCGCGGACCTTCTGTCCCTTGGCGTCTTCCGGCCCGACGAGCTTGTTCGCGCGCGTCGCGCAGCCGCCCGCCTGCCATATCCAGGAGACCATGATGATCCCCTTGTCAGCGAGGAATTTCGTCATCTCGCGGCCGATATCGGAATTCTTCCAGGCCGCGCCCTGCGAATAGGAAGAGACGAGGCACGGCATGAGACCGATGTTGAGTTCCGGCAACTCGCCGCCCGCATACGGCATCGGATAAAGGCTCATGTCGAGCGCGCCTTTGCGCATCGCCGAGAACTGCGCGTTCGTCTTCATCAGCGACGAGTTCGGATAGACCTCGGCAACAAGCGCACCGTTGGTACGCTTGGCGATTTCCTGTGCGAATTTGCGGCAAAGGCGGTCGCGGAAGTCGCCCTGATCGATCGTGCCGCCGGGGAATTGGTGCGAGATTTTGAGCGTCTGGGCTGCTTGGCCGCGTGAAGCTTTGAGCAGAGCCGGCGCGGCGATGGCGCCCGCCAGAACGTGGCGTCGTGAAATCATTGAAACCTCCCGATTCGCTCAAGTAGTCCGAGCATTGCAGGCAACACACAACACGCCGCTGGGGCTTGTCAACCGAACGAAATGACTAGGGAATAGGTTGCTCACGCATCCGGAATAGAGCCGCGATTCACCAATTTGAATCGTCGACTTTCGGAGTCCTTGCCAAGCCTTTCCTTCCGCCCAAGATTAATCCTTGTCTCGGGACGGGAGACGAGGGGGCCGCAGTGCGAGGATCGGAGGAATCCAATGGATAGACGTGGTTTCTTGAAAGTGGCACTCGGCGTTGCCGGAGCTGCCGCTGCTTTGGCGACCCTGCCCGCCGAAGCAATGCCGCGCATGGCGCCGGTGCCGGAAACCGGGCCGAAGCCCGGCGAGGCGCCCGCCGCCGCAATTGCAACGCCGGAAGACATTGCCGAGGCGAAAGTCGAGAACGTCTACTGGCGCCGTCGCTGGGGTTATCGCCGCTGGGGGTATCGTCGCTGGGGTTATCGTCGCTGGGGTTATCGTCGCTGGGGTTATCGGCCGTGGCGTTGGCGTCGCCGGTATTGGCGCCGCCGTTACTGGGGCTGGGGCTGGCGTCGCCGCTACTGGTGGTAAGTCGCCGGCATAGCTGAGTAGTGAGTGACCTGAAGAGCGCGCCACCCAGCGCGCTCTTTCTTTGCTCACGCCGCAAACAGCCTTTCGACGGCGGCCCCGGCCGCAAGAACATTCGCGTCCGTTCCGCGCGCGCCCATCATCATGAAACCTACCGGCATGGCGCCGGCATCGGGAATCGGCAGCGAAAGACCGCAGCAATCGAGCAAATTGAACACCGTCGTGTTGCGCAGAACCTGCAGATTCACACGCGCGAACAATTCGTCGTCTTTTCCCAATTCGTCTATCACGGGAGCAACGACCGCCGTCGTCGGCAGGATGACGGCATCGTAAGGCGCGAATTGTTCAGCTGCTTTCTCGACCGCGGCACGGCGAATCTCGATCATCCGCACGTAATCGGCCCCTGAGACCTTGCAGCCGGATTGGATGCGGCGGACCACGCGCTGGTCGATTTCCCTTGGGCGGTTTGCCAGTGCATGGCGATGCACATAAGCGGCCTCGACAGCCGAAATCGAGCCGATGGCGTGGATCTGATCGAGCTGATCGAGCAGCGGCTCGATATCGGTCTCGGCGAGATAAGCGCCAGCCGTTCTCAAGAGCGAGACTGCCCGATCGAAGGCCGCCTCGACGGCCTGGTCGAGTCCGGTCAGAAGCCGGCCGCGCGCCAGCGCGAGCCGAAGACCGCCGGCTTCACGGCGCGGCAGCGGCGCCGGCGTCTCCCCGGCGAGGATCGCACCCGTCATCGCCGCATCGGCGACCGACTTCGTCAGCGGCCCCACCGAATCGAGGGTCAGCGACAGCGCCATCGCGCCGGTGCGCGGCACCCGAGACTGCGTCGGCTTGAAGCCGGTGACGCCGCAGAACGCGGCAGGCACGCGTACCGAGCCGCCGGTGTCGGAGCCGAGCGAAATCTCGCACATGCCGTCTGAGAGCGCGACGGCGGCGCCGGAGGAAGAGCCGCCCGGCACCCGTTTGCGGTCGGCCGGATTGCCCGGGGTGCCGTAATGCGGGTTCATGCCGATGCCGGAGAAGGCGAACTCGGTCATGTTGGTCTTGCCGACGATCACCGCACCCGCGGCGCGGAGCCTCTGCACGACAGGTGCATCGGCTTTTGCGGGAGCGGCCTTCTCGTAGACCTTGGCGCCGCCGGTCGTCGGCTCGCCGGCGACATCAAACAGGTCCTTGAGCGAGATGATGCGACCGTCGAGCGGCCCCAAGGGATGCCCATATTTCGCCCGCTGATCGGCGGCATCGGCGGCGGCGCGCGCTTCATCGACATAGAGCTTGCGGAAGGCGCGGCTCCCCTCCCCTTTCGGATCATCGATACGGGTAAGCGCCGCCTCCAGGCGGTCGCGACTGGAAGCAGCCATGCCGCTACCAAGTCCCGGTATTCGGCATCGAGGCCCAGGGCTCCTGCGGCGGCTTCGGATTGCCTTTTTGCAGGAGCTCGATCGAAATGCCGTCCGGTGTGCGGATGAAGGCCATGTTGCCGTCGCGCGGCGGACGATTGATCGTCACGCCGGCATCCATCAGCTTCTTGCAAAGCGCGTAGATGTCATCGACGCGATAGGCGAGATGGCCGAAATTGCGGCCGCCTGTATAGACCTCCGGATCCCAGTTGTAGGTGAGCTCAACGAGCGGTGCTTTCGTCTCCTTGGCACGCTCGACATCGTCGGGGGCAGCCAGAAAGACGAGCGTGTAGCGTCCCTTCTCGTTTTCGACGCGACGGACCTCGACCAGTCCGAACTTGTTGACGAAGAAATCGAGCGCCTCATCGAGATCGCTCACACGGATCATCGTGTGCAGATATTCCAAGGAAGCCTCCGTCGGCCTTCAGGCTGATGGGACCTTCTAGCGCATCCCTCGCCGCATCCGCTACTGCCGGATTGCTTGGAATAGAGCACCCTTCTTGCTAGAGCGGCGCCTCACGGGGTGCCGACGTGTCGGATACACAAGCGCTGAAACAGACGGCCGCGCTCGCTTCGATCGGCGCAAGCGCCGCATTGACGCTCGCCAAACTCACTGCCGGCCTGTTCTCCGGCTCGCTCGCGCTCTTGTCCGAGGCAGGTCATTCCTTGCTCGACACGGGAGCGACGATCCTCACCTATTTCGCCGTGCGGGCGGCGGGCAGGCCCGCCGACGAAGAGCACCATTACGGCCACGGCAAATTCGAGGCGCTCGCCGCCCTCGCCGAAACCGGATTCCTTTTCGCGCTCGCCGCGTTCGTTGTCATCGAAGCCGTGCGCCGGCTTTCGGGACCGGAACCGCATATCGATGCGAGCTGGCCGGTTTTCGCCGTCCTTGTCGTGTCGATCATCGTCGATATCACGCGCTGGCGCGCCCTGTCGAAAGTCTCGCGCGACACGAAAAGCGATGCGCTCGCGGCGGACGCTCTGCATTTCTCCAGCGATTTTATTGCCTCGACGCTGGTGCTCCTCGGACTGATCGCAGCGCGCTACGGATATCCGCAGGGCGACACGTTCGCGGCGTTCGGCGTCGCTGGTTTCATCGCGATCGCCGGGTTCCGGCTCGCACGAAGAACGATCGACACGCTTCTCGACAGGGCGCCGCAAGGAATGGCGGATCGGCTCGAGCGGATCATCGGCCGGGTGCCAGGCGTGGAATCCATTGAGCACATCAAGTTGCGGGCCGCCGGAGCGGAAATTCTCGGCGAAGTCGACATCGGCGTTGCGCGCACATCCTCGATCGAGCGCGTGAGTGCGATCCGTGAAGCCGTGCGCGACGCAGCCGGCCGTGCGTTCCCCGATTCGAATCTCACGGTCACCGCAACACCGCTTGCGCTCGACGACGAGACCCTTCTGCAGCGCGTGCTTCTCGTTTCCGCGCGGCGACGATTGCCGGTCCACCATGTCACGGTGCAAGAGATTGGTGGGCGCCGCTCGGTCAGCTTCGACATCGAGCTCGATGGCCGCATGCCGCACGGCAAGGCCCACGAGATTGCCACCGATCTTGAAAACGCGCTCGAGAAGGAGCTTGGCGGGTCCATCGAGGTCGAGAGTCATATCGAGCCGTTGCAAATGCAGGAGCTTCCGGGCCACGACATAAGTCCCGCGGTGGCCGAGCACATTCTCTCGGCATTGCAGCGCCGCGCCGCAGAGGGCGGCACGATCTCGAACGTACATAATCTCCGCGTGCGGGAGACGCCGGTCGGGCTCGTCGTCAATTACCATTGTCGCGTCGATCCGAAGCTGCCGGTTCTGGCGGTGCATGAAGCCGTCGACGAGCTGGATCACAAATTACGCAGCGACATTCCGGGCGTGGCCCGCGTCGTCGGTCACGCCGAGCCGTTGCGCAACTAAAAAGGGGCGCCGCAAGGACGCCCCTTATGGCCGAGCAGCGAATGCTCAGCGAAAGCGGCCGAAGCCCATGGCGGGGATGCATCGGGGCGCCACCGCCGAAGCCCGGGCCGCTGTGCGCCAGGACAGGATTGGCGACGCTGCGGCCGGTGAACACCGGACCGGGACGGATCGCGCCGCCGCCGACGTCAGCTTGACCCCGATATTCGTGAAGACCGGCCCGTTGCCGCGGCCGAAGGTGGGTGGCGTGCGGCCAGGCTTCGGGCCGGGTACGACCGCTCCGATGCCCCCGTCGATCGGCTTTACCGGGCCGCCGAGAACCGGAGGACGGCAGCGCCAGCCGAAGCATCGGTCGATGACCGGCGGCTTGATCACCGGCGGCGGATCGATCTTCACGACGCGCGGCGGCGGCGTGTCGATCACCACGGGAGGCGGGTTGAAGACGCGGGTCGGCGGATTGCTGACGACCGGCGGCAGAAGCGGCGGGTTATTGTCCACCCGCGGCGGCAGTTTCGGCGGAATGGTTATGGGCGGGGATGAGCAGACCTTAGAGTTTCCCCGTGTTCGCTTCGGTGCGGCGAAGCACACGCGATCTTACGTTTTATGAAGCGATGTTCAGGAATGTTTTTATATACGCTCGGTGCGGTTATCGCGCGAAGCTCGTCGCAAAATCTGCATTCACCCTTCGGTGGGAAACGCGCGTTCAAGATTAGACAGCGATCGACGGCGCGAATTAGCGGCGGGCGAATCCCGCCGCGCCGATGCTCTCGTGTAATCGCCGCTCGCCAAGGTCAGCTGTGTCGCTGGCTGTCGGCACGGACACCGCTACGCTGCGGCCGCTCATCAGCGGGGCGGCGTCTTCTGCACTTAATATGCGCTGCACCGCGCTTCCCTCGGCTGGCGCATCGATGCTCCGCGGTCGGCCGCGCTCACCGGCGCACCGGCACCCGCGAGGCGGAGGGCGATAAGTGCCGCGAGGAGGGCGGCATATGCGAAGTGAAGGAAGGACATGCCGCCTTCCTAAGTGTGAAGCTCCGCAATTTCCGTGCGGAATCGCACGCCGTTCAGCGCGCCTGCCAGACCACGACGCCGTCCCCGCCAAAGACCGGATCCTTTTTCGGCAGCGGCACCCCGGCAATGCGCGCGACGGCACGATCATGCTCGGCCGGGTCGCCACGGCAGATGTCGTAGTCGCGCCCTTCGGGATAGGCGCCGACGACAAGGAAATCGTCGCTCGCCCACTCGCATTTGTGGCCCGTGCCGGCCGGCAGGATCGCGACGTCGCCGGCGGCGAGCGCAAGCACCTCGCCCTGCTCGCCGCCGAAACAGACGCGCGCCTCGCCGGTCGCAACGCCGAGCACCTCGTGCGTATTGCTGTGATAATGATGATAATCGAAGACGCCATTTCGCCAGCTGTTGTGCCAGCCATTCGCCGCGAATTTTGTTTCAAAATCCTTCGCGAGATGCTGCGACTTGGGCAAAGCCAGCCGATAAATGACGAGCGGAAGACTGGGGTTGTTCGGAATGCGGCCGTCATCGGCAAAGCGGCGCAGCTCGGTTGACCCGCCGACTGGTCCTGTCTCTCCCATAGCGCTCTTCCTCAAGCCATTCGCCGCGCGCTGCCGCCGATCTGAGGACCATATAGCGCAGTTGGCCGGCCGGCCTTCAGTGCCTATGATCGGCAAAGCTCAGCAAGCCATCCCGAGGCATGATGCGAACCGAAGATCCGCAGATCATTCGACTCGTCGATTACAGGCCGCCTGATTTTCTTATCGATCGGATGAGCCTTGACATTAAGCTCGACCTGAAAAAGACGCGGGCGATTTCCAGGCTGTCGCTTCGCCCGAATCCGGCCGGTCGGGCCGACGTGCCATTGGTGCTCGATGGCGACGAGCTCGTTCTGCTTGGCGTCAAGCTCGACGGAGAGCCGCTGCAGGAGTGCTATTCCGTCACTGCGGACGGATTCACGCTTGCCGCACCGCCGCGGCGAAATTTCGAGTTGGAAATCGAAACGGAGCTTGATCCGTCCGCCAATACAAAGCTGATGGGGCTGTACCGTTCGGGCTCGGCCTATTGCACGCAGTGCGAAGCGGAGGGCTTCCGCCGCATCACCTACTTTCTCGACAGACCCGATGTGCTCAGCATCTATACGACGCGCATCGAGGCTGATCGCGCGGAAGCGCCGATCTTGCTCAGTAACGGCAATCTGGTCGAGCGTGGTGATGTTCCGCAGAGCAATCGTCATTATGCCGTTTGGCACGATCCGTTCCCAAAACCCTGCTATTTGTTCGCCCTGGTCGGTGGCGATCTCGGGTCCCTCCGCGACACGTTCACCACGATGTCGGGCCGCAAGGTCGACCTCGCGATCTATGTCGAGCATGGCAATGAGCGGCGCGCGGCCTACGCCATGGATGCACTGAAGCGTGCCATGCGATGGGACGAGACGGCGTACAAGCGCGAATATGATCTCGACGTCTTCAATATCGTCGCCGTATCCGACTTCAATATGGGCGCGATGGAGAACAAAGGCCTGAACATCTTCAATGATAGATATGTGCTTGCTTTGCCCGAGACGGCAACCGATGCGGATTACGCCGGCATCGAACGCGTCATTGCGCATGAATATCTGCATAATTGGACAGGGAATCGTATCACCTGCCGGGATTGGTTTCAGCTGTGTCTCAAAGAAGGTTTGACGGTTTTCCGCGATCAGGAGTTCACGTCCGATCAGCGTTCGCGCGCCCTACAGCGGATCGCAGACGTCAGAACCTTGCGCGCTCAGCAATTCAGCGAAGACGCCGGTCCGCTTGCCCATAGCGTCAGACCGGACACATACCGCGAGATCAATAATTTCTATACCGCGACGGTTTACGAAAAAGGTGCGGAACTCGTCCGTATGCTGAAAGTGCTGATCGGCGATGATGCCTTCTCCCGCGGGATCCAGCTATATTTCGAGCGCTGCGACGGGACCGCGGCAACGGTCGAAGATTTTCTCGCCTGCTTCGAGGCAAGCTCCGGGCGCGATCTCCAGCATTTCGCCCTCTGGTACGAACAGGCGGGCACGCCGAGCGTCACGATCGCTGCGAGTTACGACCAAGACGCAAAAACGCTGAGCCTCGAGCTTTCGCAGGAAACGCCGCCGACGCCCGGTCAGCCCGACAAGAAGCCGCTGGTCATTCCGCTTGCCATTGGGCTGATCGGAGAGAGCGGAACCGAGCTGCCTCTGAAAGCCGAGATCGATGCTTTCGATGGCGCAAGCGCCGCGGAACTCAAGCGCGGCTTAATCGAATTGACGAGCGCACGCCGTCATATCGTGTTCCGCGATCTCGGCGAGCGCGTGGTGATCTCGGCGCTGCGCGGTTTTTCCGCGCCTGTGCAGCTTGTGCAGTCCGCAAGCGACGAGGACTTGTCGCTGCAATGCGCGTTCGACCCTGATCCGTGTGTGCGCTGGCAAGCGGCGCAGACCTACGCGACGCGGCTTCTTGTTGCCGCCGCGCGCGCTCCGGCAAGCGGCCGCAATCACTCGGGTATCGCATCGTTCACGGAGGCGCTCCGGAAGGCGGTCAGCGCCGGTGGCGACCCCGCGTTTACGGCCCAACTTCTCACCCTGCCGAGTGAGACGGACATCGCGCGCGAGATCGGCGACAACGTCGATCCGGATGCGATCTATGATGGCCGGCAACGGTTGCGCGCAGATGTCGGACGCGCGCTCTCAACGGAACTCTTGAGACTGTATCGTGATCTCGCGTCCGACGCGCCCTACTCGCCCGATGCGGCAAGCGCCGGCCGGCGCGCACTGCGCAACACCGCCCTCGACCTTCTGACCTCGGCCGACGAGGCCGCGGGAACGCCGCTTGCCAGGGCGCAGTTCGATACCGCGAGCAATATGACCGATCGTATCGCAGCGCTGACCGTGCTGTGCCTCACCGAGAGCGCGGCGCGCGAAGATGCGCTGGAGGAATTCTACAAGCGATACGCCGGCGACGCTCTCATCATCGACAAATGGCTGAGCCTGCAGGCGACGATGCCGCATCCGGGGACGCTCGACCGGGTTCGCGGACTGATGCGAACCGAGCAATTTTCGATGGCCAACCCAAATCGCGTGCGCGCCCTCATTGGAGGTTTTGCCGCAAACCAGCGGCAGTTCAATGCACCTGACGGGTCAGGGTACGACTTCATCGGGGAATGTGTGCTTCTTCTCGACCCGAAAAATCCGCATGTGGCGGTGCGGCTGCTCTCGGCTTTCCGAACCTGGCGCATGATGGAACCGCGACGGTGCCGGCTTGCCGAGGCAATGCTGCGGCGCATCCAGGGGGTCGCGAGTCTCTCGCCAGATGTTCGCGATATCGTGGACCGTTCGCTCGCCTGAGCCTTGTGGTTTGGCTGCATCGGACGCAAATAATTTGGTTAAGACTTCGTGAAGAACTAGACAAAGCCAAAGTCCGGGATTCTCATGACACTGATTCGGAGCGATGCGGCACAAAGCTCCGGCTCGTCAGGTTCGAGGGGGCCTCGGAATGGCGCGTGCGAACGCGGCCGATAATTTTGCGCGTGCGCGATTCTCGGCCAGGTCTTCATTCCGGAACGCAACCGCGTCGACGCTGCTTTTGCATTGCGAACCCATCCTCCGGCACGCCGTCTTGGGGATGTCGGGACTCTTTCTCGCAGCACTCGGCGCGCTCAGCGTAACTCTCGCCTCCCGCAACTATGACGTAGCTGTCGGCAGCGCAATTGCCGAGATCGAGCTCATCGCATCGCTCGCTGCGAGCGAACTCGATCATGCGACCTGGAAGGGCGACTTGCGGACGCTCACCGGGCATTTGCCCGAAGGCGCGCTGGCTCGTGGCCGCCAAATTCTGATCAGCGATCGCGAAGGCCGCATCGTCGGCAGCAATCTGCCGTCCGCCACCGCACGGACGGTCGCCGAGCATATGGAGGGGACAGCGCGCGGGTCGGGAGAAGCTCCGGCCAAGAACAATAGAGTTTTTCTGGCTGACGGCACGGAAGCACTCGCGACGCAGCACACCCTGGCCGAACCCCTCGGCAGCGTTGTCGTGATTCACCCGCTCGACGAAGCTTTGGCGGAATGGCACTTCGCGACGTGGCGCTGGGCCCTGCTCGTTCTATCGACGGGGTTCGTGCTCCTCGCAATTGCCGCCGCCTATATCTGGCAGACGGGGCGCGCTCGACGCGCCGAGAAGACTTGCGATCGCATCCGCGGCCGCATGGACTTGGCGCTCAGCCGCGGTCGCTGTGGTCTGTGGGACTGGGATCTCGCGCGCGGCCGGGTTTTCTGGTCGCAATCGATGTTCGAGATGCTCGGCATGAGTCCGGAGCCGCGCTCGCTGTCGTTCGACGAGTTGCGCGCACTGCTGCATCCTGAGGACGCCGATTTGGCCGAGACTGCGAGCGCGTTGCTGCGGTCCGCCGCCTGCGCCATCGATCACGAATTCCGCATGCGCG
>Ga0164306_10000336_pt1 | contig 18536 bp, 15 predicted proteins | sample Whisoiple_242_MG_FD_110213 | JGI IMG/M metagenome (GOLD analysis project Ga0164306, IMG submission 110213) | Soil microbial communities amended with fresh organic matter from upstate New York, USA - Whitman soil sample_242_MG | ecosystem: Environmental > Terrestrial > Soil > Unclassified >... | reverse complement strand
GCCGGAGGCCTGCGGCAAGGCCAGCAGGTGGTCGCGGGCGGCGAGGATGTCGTCGAGCGCGCGGCCGCGTTTGGTCAGAAGCTCGCGCATGACACGGGTGACGCAGCGGGCCATGCCGCCGCGGGCGAACATGTTCGGCGTAATGGCGATGTATCCCGCCGCCGCTACCTTGCGTGAGATTCGTTCGTTGTCCGGCCCGTAGCCGAACGCGTCGTGGACAAGCACCACACCCGGCCATGGCCCCGTGCCCTCGGGAATGCTCAGCAGCGCGTCGATCGGTCCGCCCGGGGCATTGATCGTGATGGTCTGCACGCGTTTCTCCTAGTGTGGCTGCGATCTCATCGGTGGTCTACAGGTTGGCGGCGATCTCGTCGAATGCGGCGATGGTCGGGAACAGCATCGTGGCGTCCTGCGGAAGCGGCCAGCTCGACAGCTTCGCGGCGACCATATCGGCCGCCCTGTTGACGTAGATCATCTGGCCGTGGATTCCCAGACACAGCAGCACGTTGTTGCCCGACCGCGGAAACCAGCACTGGTTCCGGTACATCCCGCCGGGCATGCGGTTGTCGCCGGGGCTCGCGGCGAAGGCCGAACGCGAGTCGAGCCCACCGGCGAAGGTGTCGGCGATCCACGACAGCGACACCACCCGCTCACCGGTCAGCGACGTACCGCCGTTGAGAAACAGCGAGCCGAACCTGACCAGATCCGACAGGCATGCGTTGATGCCGCCGTCGAACATGCCGGTGCCCACCGAGTCGACACCGATGGTCGCGTCGGTTCGCGCACCGAGTTTGGCCCACAGCACCGAAGACATCAGATCGGGCATCCGCAGTCCGCCGGCCGCCTCACAGATCCAGCCGAGGACGTCGGTCTCACAAGACCGGTACTCGAACGGACCGCCGTGCGGGGACTTCTGCTGCAGCGTCGCCAGAAAGTCGTACATCGTCGACGGAAGACCGGGCACCGTGCGTGGTGCCCAGCCGATGGCCTGCTCGATCAATCGCACTTCGGCAAGCGGGTCGAGGTAGTCCTCGGAAAACTTGATCCCCGAACGCATATCGAGCAGGTTGCGCACGGTCGCACCCGCGTATCCGGAGTTGGCCAGGGCGGGCACGTAGTGCGTGACCTCAGCGTCCGGGCTGACCGTGCCGTTGCTCACGAGCGCGCCGACCACCATGGCGATCAGCGACTTGCTCACCGACATCAGCAGGTGCGATGTGTCGGCGTGCATGCCCCCGTAGTAGAACTCGGTGAGCACCTTGCCGTGCTGGGTGACCATCCAGCCGTCGGTGACGGTGGCGGCCATCACGTCGCCGACGGTGGTGCGCCGTCCGTTCGTCCGGTCATAGAGCGGGATGTCGGTCAGCTCGACGGGATTCGGCGGCAACTCGGCGACTGGTCCGGTGCCGCGGGAGATCGTAGCGGTCGGGAGGAATTCGGCGATGTGCTGAAACGTCCAATGCAGCTGGGCCGCGGACTGCCAATTGTCCAGATTCACGTCCGACGGCACGCGCCCGGTGTCGCCTCCGAGAGTCATGGCGACGACTGTAATAGCCCCCGCGGCGCGGGCAGACGCTCAGCCTGACTTGACCGCCACATTGGTGGCAGGCGCGGCGGGTTTGGCGATCGGCGTACCCGCGTACTGGGCGCGGATCGAGTCGATGAGATGACGGGCGCGAATCGTCAGCGCCGATTTGCCGGTGGCCGAGTCGACCTGCAGCCGGCCCTTGGTGACCAGCACGCCGAGGTCGGCGCCCTTCCACCGATAGTCACCGGGGGCGTAGATCCGGAGGAAGAACGCCTCCGCCTCGTTCTGCAGTTGATGCCAGTCCAGCGCGGCCCGCCGGAACACCAGGGCGCCGCTGCTGTCCAGCGAGTACTGCCCCGTGCTGGGGGTGGCCGTCAGCCGCTGCACGATGTCGTCGGTCTCCTTCATCACCATCTGGCTCCACAGGTCACCCGACGCCAACTCCTCCCACCTCTCGTTGATCTCGTCGATGTCCAGATCGAAGTCGACGTTCATGTACTCGAGGATGTGGAACAAAAACAGCGGCACGTCGGCGTAGGCGCCCGCGGTGACGTTGGTGATCGAGGATGCCCCGCTGATGCGCGGGTTGAGCTCGCCGAGGTAGATCTCGCCGGTGTCGGTGTCGACGAGCACGTCGACCTCGAAGAAACCGCGGTACCCTTCCTTGGCCAGCCGGTCGCCGAGGCGTCGCACCAATTCTGTTGCAATCCGCCTGCTTTCGCCGGTCAGCACTCCCGGGAACATTTCGTTGCCGCACCAGCCGCCGCGCGCCGGGGTGAGCCGCTTGTAGCCGATGAGTTCCGACATGAACGGCCCGACCACGGTGCCGCATCGGGTGAGCACCGCCTCGACCGCGACGGGACGGTTGTTGATTCGCCGCATCACCTTGATCTCTTCGCCGACGATGTCTGCGCTGTGCTTGCGCCAGTCCGCCTCCGACGAGATGAAGAACGTGGTCTTGCCGGAGTCGCCGTAGGGCGTCTGAACGACGAGTTCGTCACCGAGCCCGGCCTTTTCGGCCGCCTTCTGCAACCCGGCCCAGTCGTCGACCCGGGTCAGCACGTTCGGCACGCTCGGCGCTCCCGCCTCGTTGCCGAGCTGCGTTGTGACGATCTTCGAGTCGAGGCGCTCACGCAGGCTTGCCGCGGGCAGAATCAGGTCGTAGCCGAGATCTTTGCAGATGTCCTCGGTCTCGCTGTTGAAGAAGACCATCACGACCTTGGGCCGGATACCGCGCGGGGTCACCGAGTCGATGTGTGCCCGCACCTCGGGATTGGTCAGCAGCCAGTTGTTGATCTCCTCGCCGCTTTCGAACTCTTCGTACGGCTTGTCGATCGGCGTGAACACGCGCGGGTGCGCGCCGTCCCATGCGTCGTAGTACGTGATGTAGGTGAAGTTGCGGATCCAGCGGTCCAGGCCCAGGAGGTTGAACGGGGTGGCGCCGAAGAACAAGATCGGCACGTCGTTGGTCCGGAAGAAGTGCCGCACCTCGGAGATGTTCTTCAACCGGCGCCGAGTCTGCCCGGTCCCCGGGGCGAAGGCCGCATCGGTGCCGACGCTGATCTCCGTCGGCTTGGCGGAAGCGGTCGTCGGGCGTTTGGTCGGCGGGGCCGCTGCGGCGACGGTTTTGGCCGGACGCTTCACCTGCTTGGCGGGCGCCTTCTTGGCGCCGGCCTTCCTGGCGGTGGTCTTTTTGACAGTGGCCTTCGTCGCCCGTCGTGATCGAACCGGTCGGTCAGTCATGGTGTGCACCTCGCTGCTCGCCTCGGAGAGCCCACACTAATTCCCGACGGCGCTCGGCATGGCGGGTTCAGCGCAGCCGCAGACCCTCCAGCACGTGGTTCAGCTCGGTGAGCGCCGCACGGTGGGCGATCTTCTGGTTGCCTGCGCGCGCAACGCTCATCGACGTCTCGCAGAGCGCGCCGTAGAGGAAGACGGCGAGGGGACCGGCCGGTCGCGGCGCTATTCGTCCGGCCTGCACCGCCGCCGCGATGGCGACCTCCATCAGTTCCATCATCGGCGCCTCCGCGCGGCGCACGCCATCCCATCCCAGCGCAGGCAGCGCGTCGAGAAGCATGATTCGCTGCAGTCCGGGCTCCAGACACTCCTCGAGGAAGGCGCGACAGCAGGCCTCGAACGCATTCCACGGATCACTCTTGGATGCGTAGACGGCGGGCAGCACCGCGCAGAGCCGCTCGACCTCGCGCGCGAACACCGCTTCGAACAGCTGCTGCTTACCCTGGAAGTGGTGGTATACAGCGCCTTTGGTGACGCGCGCCTTTGCCGCCACCGCGTCCAGCGACGTCGCCGCATAGCCGTCCTTGGCGAAGAGTTCGCGGGCCGCGTCGACGAGAGCGCCCGTCGTCGCCTCAGTGCGCTCCGCTTGCGTTCGTCTCGCCTGCCTGGCCGGCACGAACCCACGATAACGGCTGCCTGCCCATGCATGGCTGTCGTGCGACACCGCTACAGCAGGCGGTAGACGCGGTAGTCGATGTGGTCCGGCGACAGGACGTTGTAGCCGACGGCGACGATCTCGTTGAGCCAGCTGTAGCGGTCGTCTGCGGTCTCGAATGTCGGCGTCGTGCGGACGTATGTCTCGTCGAACGGAAGCGCTTCTCCTGCGGCCAGCCGCTCGAGGCCGTCGGCGGGAACCTTGATGACGCCTCTGGCCTCGTAGTGAATCAGCGCGTCGTCGTGTGTGCGCAGGGTGGCGCGGACGTCGATTCGACCGATCTGATCGTTGCCGACCAGTAACCAGTCGCCGCCGCCGGGCAGTAGCTCGCCCCGCAGTCGTGGGCCGTCGATCACACCACCGTCGGTGATGAACGTCAGGCGGGTGCCCATGGCGGTGGAGATCAGTTGTGCCGGCTGGAGTTCGACGTGCATGTCGAAGAGGTGTTCGGCGGGCAGCCGGTCGAACGTCGGCAGCTGATCTGCGGGCGCGGCGACGGCGGTCATCGGGTCACCGTGCCCATCGCGGTCTGCAGCTGGGCGGCGTCGACGAATGTGTCCTTGCGTGCGACCAGCCCTTCGTGCGACACCACGACGACGTCGAGGCAGTCGAACCGGACATCGCCGGATATCAGCGCCCAGTCCAGAACCCAGTGATCCTCTCCGTAGAGCACGCGGTACGTCTCGAACGAGAAGTCCGGGAAGGTGGTGAAGAGCTCGGCGAAGGTGGCGCGGGGGGCGTCGCGGCCGACGACCGCCTCGTCGCCGACATGGATCCAGAACCGCGTGTCGTCGGTGTGCAGGGCGACGATCGCGTCCGGGTCGCGCTCCGCCCAGGCGGCGAAGTAGCGCTCCGAGATCGCTTTCAGGTCGACGGCGGTAGTGGCGGTGGGGGACATGTCTGCTCCGATCCGGCTATGAAACATACTTACAGTAGGTATTAACATACCATGAGTATGCAACATGTCCAGCCGGAGGCGGTTTTCAGTGCTTGAGGCCGTACACCATCGATGTCGGGCCGATCAGGTGTCGCACCTTGACTCGGCTGAATCCGTTCGCGCGCAACAGGTCCGAACAATCGGTGGTGGTGGACTCATAGCCGTCGCGCGTCTCGAGCATGATGTTGAGGCTCGAAAGCAGGCTGTGGTAGCGATTCGCCGATCGCCCCGACGTGGTCATGGCGTCGTAGACGATCAGCGCGCCCCCGGCGGGCAGCGCCTCGCGTGCCTTCGCGACCAGTTCGCGCCGCTGTTCGTGGCTCTGGCCGTGGAACACGTGGCCGAAGGAGATCACGTCGGCGCTGGGCAGGTCGCCTGTGAAGAAGTCGCCCGCGACGAAGTCCAGCCTGTCGTCGAGTCCGAACGACTTCACGTAGTCGGTGAAGATCGGCTCGACGACAGGGAGGTCGAAGCCCGTGCCCCGCAGGTGGGGATTGGTGAGCGCAACCCGCACCGGAAGTGCGCCCTGTGCACAGCCCACGTCGGCGAAGGTGGTGAAGCGCTTCCACGGGAAGCGGGCGGCCAGCAAGGTGACTTCTCCGGTGGAGATGCCCGTCATTCCGGACAGGAAGGTTTTCAAGGCGACCGGATCGCGGTAGAGAACGTCGAAGAACTCGTTCTCCCCGCGTTCCTCCTCGGCCACCGGAAGTCCCGTCCGCAGAAGGTCGTCCAGCCCGGACCAGAGGTCATAGAGCCGTGTGCTGGAGAGCTCCATCAAGCCACCGATATAGCTCGACTTCTCCCGGTCGAGAAACATCGATGCGCGAAGGGTGTTCGCATACCGGCCCGCCCTGTCGCGGCGGAGCAGTCCGCCTGAGACCAGCGCATCCAGCGCCGTCGTGGCGGCCCGCGGATGCCATCCGAGGCGGTCGACCAGCTCATGTGCCGACAGAGGTCCCTGCGCCAGCATCGTGAAGACGCCTCGTTCGACAGCGGTCAGGATGAGGCGGGATGACCAGAACGCCATCCCGTCGGTGATGATGTCCTGCGGGCTGGCGACCCTCCGCAGCAGCGGACCGACCAGCCGGTTCTGAAAGGCGCGCATCATCAGCCGCTCGCGCCGAAGGTCGACCGTTGGCCGTTCAGCAGACATGTCGTTCCACCTTTACTTGGGGCGGCGGGTAATCAGCATTGTCGTGAAGTCGAGAACCGGCTGGACGGAATTGGCAGACTGGGCCCGTGGGAACCGCGCGCCAATGCTGGCTGACAGATATGGACGGCGTCCTGGTGCACGAGGAGCGTGCCTTGCCGGGAGCCGCCGAGTTCTTGCAACGCCTGGTCGAGCGGAAGCGGCCGTTCCTGGTCCTGACCAACAACTCGATCTTCACGCCGCGCGACCTGTCGGCGCGGCTGGCCCGCTCGGGTCTGTCGGTACCGGAGGCGGCGATCTGGACGTCGGCGCTGGCGACCGCCGACTTCCTCGGGGCCCAGTTGCCCGGCGGGTCGGCATACGTCATCGGCGAGGCGGGCCTGACAACGGCGCTGCACGAGGTCGGCTACACGCTGACCGATGTGGCCCCGGACTTCGTCGTGCTCGGCGAAACCCGTACCTACTCGTTCGAGGCGATCACCAAGGCCATCCGGCTCATCCTGGCAGGCGCCCGCTTCATCGCGACCAACCCCGACGTCACCGGACCGTCCGCGGAAGGACCGACACCCGCGACGGGATCGGTCGCGGCGATGATCACCAAGGCGACCGGGCGCGAGCCGTACTTCGTCGGCAAGCCGAACCCGATGATGTTCCGCAGCGCGCTCAACCGCATCGAAGCGCATTCCGAGAACACTTACATGGTCGGAGACCGGATGGACACCGATGTCGTCGCGGGCATCGAGGCGGGGCTGGAGACCATCCTGGTGCTGACGGGGTCGACCGCCCGGGATGAGGTCGAGCGCTACCCGTTCCGGCCCAGCCGGATACTGCCGAGCATCGCCGAAGCCATCGAGCTCGTGTGATCTCAGAGCGCGCTACGACCGATGTTCGGGGAGTGAGCCGATGGCCGAGATCGAGCTGATCGGGGTTCCGTTCGACGGCTACGGAAGACCCGGCAACCAGGCGCGGGCGGCGGGCGCTCTGCTCGATGCCGGGCTGCTCGACGCCTTCGAGCATCACCACGTTGCCGGCCAATGCGATCTCGATCTGCCAGTGGGAGACCCGTCGCGCGGGCCGACCAGCCTGGTCAACGAGCGGGCGCTGCTGGCGATGACGCGCGCGCTCAACGAGCGGGTCGGGACCGCGGTGAGCACGGGGAGGCTGCCGATCGTCTACGGCGGCGACTGCTCGACGCTGCTCGGCATCGTGACCGGGCTGCGCGATCACGTCGGCGAGGTGGGGCTGGTCTTCATCGACGGCCACGAGGACACCATGCCCCTTGACGTGTCAGAGGACGGGGAGGCGGCCAACACCGAACTCGGCCTGCTGCTCGGGCTGACAGGACGCACGCTCGGCGGCGAGCTGGGCGATCGGCTGCCTGCCTTGCGTCGCGACCGTCTCGTCGTGCTCGGGCCTCGCGACGACGCATGGCGCAGCCGGTTCAATGTCGGCACCCTCGCCGACAACGGAGTGTGGGTGGCGCCGCTTGCCGAAGTCGCCGACGACCCGAACGGCGCGGGGCGCCGCGCCATCGAGCAGTTGGCGGCGCAGGTCGACCGGTGGTGGCTGCACATCGACCTCGACGTGCTGGACCCCGTCGAGTTTCCGGCCCAGGGGCTACCCGACTTTCCCGACGAGCCCGGCGGCCTGACCTGGGATCAGCTCACCGACCTGGTGATGGCGCTGTTCACCACGACGGCGGCGTGCATCGGCGGAAGCATCGCGATCTACGATCCGGACCAGGACCCGAACAGAACCGGAGCGGCGCAGATCGTGGCATTCATCCGTAACGTCGTGGCCCGCCCGACGATCAGTCGCTGACACAGGAGACCCGTGGCCGAACCGATCGACGAGTATTTCACCGCCACCATCGCGGCGATGAGCTCCTCGACGCGCCGACGTGCCGACGAAGAGCCGGTGCGCGACGGCTCATCGTTGACGACGCGAGTGTGCTTGGCGCTGTTCGATGTTCAGCTCGGCAGCCGCCATCTCGACCTCGTCGCCCGATGGCTGCGGGCACAGGGCAGGGGCTACTACACCATCGGATCATCGGGTCACGAGGGCAACGCCGCCGTCGCGGCCGCACTGCGGCCCACCGACCCGGCGCTTCTGCATTACCGGTCCGGTGCCTTCTTCCTGGCCCGTGGCGTCCTCGTCGACGGGCGGGAGCCACTGCGCGATGTGCTGCTCGGCATGGTCGCGGCGACAGACGAACCGATCTCGGGCGGAAGGCACAAGGTGTTCGGCCGCCATGACCTGCACATCATCCCCCAGACGTCGACGATCGCATCGCATCTGCCGCGGGCCCTCGGCGTCGCGTTCTCGATCGCCCGCGCCCGCAAGCTCGGGGTGACCTGCGCATGGCCCGACGACGCGGTGACGGTGTGCAGCTTCGGTGACGCGTCGGCGAACCACTCCACCGCGGTGGGAGCGATCAATGCGGCGCTGCACTCCGCGTATCAGGGCGTGCCGATGCCGCTGCTGTTCGTCTGCGAGGACAACGGAATCGGCATCAGCGTGAAGACCCCGCGCGGCTGGATCGAGCAGAGCTACCGAAACCGGAACGGGTTGGCGTATTTCGGCGCCGACGGGTGTGATCTGCCCGCGACGTTCGACGCCGCTACGGCGGCCGCCGACTGGGTGCGTACCCGCCGACGTCCTGCGTTCCTGCACCTGCGGACCGTCCGGCTGATGGCCCATGCCGGGTCCGACTACGAGCCGTCCTATCGGCGGCCCGACGAGATCGCCGCCGACTACGAACGAGACCCCTTGGTGCGCACCGCGGCACTGTTGGTGAGCGAGGGCGTGTTGACACCGTCGGAGGTGCTGGACCGCTACGAGGCCAAGCGCGCCGCGGTGATGGGTTTGGCCGAAGAAGTCATGGACGCAGCGCAACTCGACAGCGCCAGGGCGGTGATGGCGCCCCTTGCGCTCGGCCTCGACGACGCGATCGCCGCCGCGCCCTCCTCACTGGCGGCATCGGTGCGAGCAGGCGACCCCGACGCGCCGATGACCGTGGCGATCGGGATCAACCGCGCACTCGCCGACATCCTCGACCGCTACCCGGAGGCTATCGTCTTCGGCGAGGACGTCGCGCGCAAAGGCGGTGTATACGGGGTCACCCGCGGACTGCTCAACCGGACGAGTTCGGCGCGGGTGTTCGACACGCTGCTCGACGAACAATCGATCCTCGGGCTTGCGCTGGGCGCCGGGGTGTCCGGGCTGCTTCCCATCCCCGAGATCCAGTACCTGGCCTATCTGCACAACGCCGCGGACCAGATCCGCGGGGAAGGCGCGACACTGCAGTTCTTCTCGAATCGGCAGTACCGCAACCCCATGGTCGTGCGGGTCGCGGGCTACGGCTATCAGAAGGGCTTCGGCGGACACTTCCACAACGACAACTCGATCGCTGCGATCCGGGACATCCCCGGAGTGGTCATCGCATCGCCCGCGCGTCCAGACGACGCCGCGGCGATGCTGCACACCTGCGCGGCCGCGGCGCGGACAGCGGGTGCGGTATGCGTCTTCCTCGAACCCATTGCGCTGTATCACACCCGGGACCTGCACGAGGATGGCGACGAACAGTGGCTCGCCGCTTATCCGGAAAAGAGCGTTCCGATCGGTCGGGCCCGAACCTACGGCGACGGAACGGATTTGACGATCCTCACGTTCGCCAACGGTCTGCGAATGAGCCTGCGCGTCGCCCGCAGGCTCGAGTCCCGCGGGATCGCGGCCCGCGTGGTGGACCTGCGCTGGCTGGCGCCCCTTCCGGTCGAGGACATGCTGCGCGAGGCCGCTGCCAGCGGTAAGACGCTGATCGTCGACGAAACCCGGCAGACCGGGGGAGTCGGCGAGGGCATCCTGGCCGCCCTGCTCGAGCACGGCTACACCGGCGCCGTCGACCGGGTCGCCAGCGCCGACAGCTTCATCCCGCTCGGCGACGCCGCGCTCGAGGTGCTGCTGTCGGAGGAGACGATCGAGGCCGCAGCCGTCAAGTTGGCGGGTTAGCGCCGCCGGGTCTCGCAGACGTCGAGGTCCCGCTTGATAGCTTGAGCCGGTGACTTCAGCCCCGAATCCCGCGCGACCGCTGGCCGGGGTCCGGATCGTCGAGATCTCCAGCTTCGTCGCGGTGCCGCTGGCGGGCATGACGCTCGGCCAGCTCGGCGCCGAGGTGGTGCGGGTGGATCCGCTCGGCGGCGCCGCCGACTACCATCGCTGGCCCGTCACCGACACCGGGACGAGCATCTACTGGGCGGGGCTCAACAAGGGCAAGCGGTCGGTGGCGGCCGACGTCCGCTCAAGCGAGGGCCGTGACCTCGTTGCGCGCCTGATCGCCGACAGCGGTGTTCTCATCACGAATGTGGCGGGGCGCGAATGGCTTTCCTACGACACCTTGACCCAGCTGCGGCCTGACCTGATCCATGTCGAGGTGTCCGGCCGCGCCGACGGCGGTACTGGCGTCGACTACACGGTCAACGCCGGACTCGGGTTCCCGATGGTGACCGGGCCGGCCGAGCTCGCCTCACCGGTCAATCACGTGCTGCCCGCGTGGGACGTCTCATGCGGCCTCTACGCCGCGCTGTCCGTCGTCACCGCGCTGCGCCACCGCGACGCCACCGGGCAGGGCCAGCGGATCTCCATCCCGCTGGAGAATGTCGCGCTGGCGACGGCGGGCAATCTCAGCTTCCTCACCGAGGTGATGGTGAACGGGGCAAGCAGAGAGCGGATCGGCAACTCGATCTACGGCCAGTACGGTCAGGAGTTCACCAGCGGCGACGGCGAGTCGTTCATGGTCGTCGCACTGACCAACCGGCACTTTCGCGATCTCACGGAGCTGACGGGAACGGCCGAAGCCGTTGCCGCGCTAGCCAATACACTCGACGCCGACTTCACCGACGAGGGCGAGCGCTACCGGCACCGCGACGCGCTCACCGGGCTTTTCGCCGGCTGGTTCGCCGCGCACACGGCCTCCGAGGTGACCGAGGCGCTGTCGGCATCGTCTGTGCTGTGGGAGCGCTACCGCACCTTCGCCGAAGTGGTCGACGACGGACGGTTGGCGGCCAACCCGATGTTCACCCCCATGCACCAGCCTCGAATCGGCGAATACCTGGCTCCGGGTCTACCCGTCTCGATCAACGGCGACTACCCCGAGGCGGTCCCCGCACCCGCCCTCGGCGACGACACCGGCGGCGTACTGGCCGAGTGGTTGGGGCTCAGCGAGTCGGATATCGACCGGCTGACCGAGTTGAATGTCGTCGCCGGTGCGACTCCGAGTTCCGGCACCGTCCGATGAGCCGGTTGCTGGCCCTGCTCGAACTCGCCCCCGGTGGCGACGACGACAGCTGGATCGGCCCGGCCAGCGGCCCAGAGGGCAAGCGCGCGTTCGGCGGTCAGTTCGTCGCGCAGAGCCTCGGCGCAGCATGCCGCACCGTCGACTCGGACCGGATGCCGACCAACATGCATCTGCAGTTCCTGCGCGGTGGCCAGGCAGGCGACCCCGTCGACTACTCGGTGACGCCGGTGTTCGACGGCCGGACCTCGGCGGCCCGCCGGGTCGATGCCCGCCAGGGCGACCGGCTGTTGACGACGTCGACGGTGTCTTTCGCGGTGGACCTGCCTGGGCCCGAACACGGGCACCGGGACGGCGTTCCCGGCGACCCGGAGACGCTGCCGGAGACCGGGCCTGCCGGGCCTGCTCCGTCGATGCCGTTAGACGAACTGGACATTCGGATTGCCGATGCGATCACCGGCGGCGAGTTCGTGCGGCGGTTCTGGTGGCGGGCGACGGTTCCGATACCCGACGACCCGCTGATTCACACGTTGGTGGCCGCATACGTGACCGATGTGTACATGATCGATCCCGCCCTTGTTGTGCACGGGCATTCGATGAAGGCCCGCACTCACCGCAGCGGGACGACCGACTCGTCGATCTGGTTTCACCAACAGGTCCGCGCGAACGAGTGGAACCTGCTGGAAACCAGGTCGCCCGCCGCCGCGCGCGGGCGCGGCGTCGTCACCGGAACCCTGGTCCGTGCGGACGGCGCTGTCGCGGCGACCCTGGTGCAGGAAGGGCTTATCGCAGAACGGGAACCGAGTCCGCTGTAGCCGCGCGCTCGGTGCGCGCGCGCAGCCAGGTGCGCGTCGCGTCCAGCACCCTGGTCAGCGCCACGCCGAGCACGATGGCCGCGATCACGCCAAGCAGCGGATGCGCGTCGAACAACGGATACACCTGGTAGTGCGTCAGGTAGGTGTACAGCGAGGCCTCTGCGACCGTGCCCGCGACAACGGTCAACCAGGCCGGGCAGCGAATCGCGGGCAGCCAGATCAGCAGCAGGAAGCCGGCGAGTACCAACACTTCTCGCTGGGTGTTGTCGAAGTAGCCGTGCAGGCTCACGACCAGAACCAGTGTCACCGCCAGGCGCTGCCACACCGTCGACGACTTGGCGGCCGCCCACCCGACGGCGAAGAACCAGAAGGCCAGGATGGTGAACCACGCCTCGCGGCCGAAGTGCAGGCCGAGCAGGTCGTACCGCATGGCCAGCCCGATCACCAGGAAGCCCGCCGCGAACGCGAAGGGCCGCCGCCGCTCCAGTCGGTCGGCGACCGGTAGCCAGCACACGAAGGTGAGCGCGAGCAGGATCCAGACCAGCACCTCGACGAACCACAGCCGCCCCGCGGTCATGCTGTCGTCGGGACCGAAGAGTTTCTCGACGAGCAGCAGGTTGGTCCAGTGATAGTCGTTGGTGATCAGCAGCGCGACCGCGATCCATGTCACCGACGGCACGACAATCCACGCAATTGTCTTGCGCAGGTGCGCAACCCGGTCGGCGCGCTCGACGGGGGTCAGACAGAATCGGCCGAAGTTGTACCCCGCGATTCCGAGCAGCAGGTGCGCGCCGCCCCACATTTCGTACAGCGTGGCGTGCGAACCGACGATCAACAGGATGGCCGCCGCGCGCAGGGCCACGCTCGTTTCCAGCGTGGCGCCCAGCCACGGCCAGGACCGGCGCTCCGGGGGTTCGATGTGCTCCAAATCGGCCAGCGACCGCCGTTGCCAGTCGCAGGGGAGTCGGCCCAGCGCCCGCTCCAGCCGAACCGACATGGCCACATAGGACAGCGAATTGCCCCCGAGGTCGACGAAGCTCTGGTCGGGCCGGATCGTGTGCGGGTCGATCTGTAGCACGTCGGCGAACAGTGCCCGCAGGCTGCCGGAAGAATTCGCCGGTTCGGCCGTGGGCTGTGCCAGGTCGCGGATGGTCTGATAGTCGGGCTTACCCGACGGCAGCAGAGGCAGTTCGGCCATGCATATCACTCGAACGGCGCCCGCCGGAAGGCCGGAGGCCGCCGCCGTGATGCGTTGCACCACATGGTCATCCGAGTTCACCGCGGCGACCACCAGCCTGTCGTCGTCGTCGATGCAGAAGGCCGTCACACCCTGGGCGCTCAGCGCGGCCTCCACTCGCTGCAGATCGATGCGGAGGCCGTAAAGCTTGACGAAGCGGCTGCTGCGGCCGACCACCTCGTACAGCCCGTCGGGGTCTCGGCGCGCGACGTCACCGGTGTGCAGTGTGTCGACGGTCTTGCCGAGCACCAGGTCCGCCGGACCGTGCGCGTAGCCCATCATCACGTTCGGCCCGTGGAAGACCAGCTCACCCACGTCGGGATCGGACCATCCCTCCAGCGGCTCGAGCGAGAAGGAGCCGCCGGGGATCGGCCTGCCGATCGAGCCGGGGTGCGTCTGCGCGAGCTCCGGTGGCAGGTATGACATTCGGGCGGTGGCTTCGGTGGCGCCGTACATGACGAACAGCTGCCAGCCCTTGCGCGCGCCGAGGTCGGCAAAGCTGCGAACGCGTTCCGGCGACATCCGGCCACCGGCCTGGGTGACATAGCGCAGGTCGGGAAGGTCAGTGCGCGGGAAGCCGATTCTTTCGAGCATCTCGAACGTGTAGGGGACTCCGGCGAACGAGGTGCCACGGCACCGATGGAACAGGGCCCAGAACTCGTCGTCGACGACCGAACGATCGGTGACGATGAGCCCGGCGCCACTAAGCAGGTGACTGTGCACAACCGAAAGGCCGTAAGAATACGCCATGGGCAGAGTTGTTGCTGCCCTGTCATGTTCGTCGATTTGCAGGTAATCGGCGATCGCGGTGGCATTGGCGAGCAGGTTGCCGCGCGACAGGCGGACAAGCTTTGGCGAACCGGTGCTGCCCGACGTCGACATCAGCAGCGCGAGGTCTGGGTGCAGACGATGGGCGCTGCCTGGCCTGCGTTCGACGATGCCGTCGTCGCCGATGACGACGTCGGGGTCATAGCACCGCTGGACTGCCGACTGACTACGCCCGGCCGACATCGGCAGCACCACGTGACCGCCTGCCAGCGCGCCGAGATAGTGAACCAACGACGAGAGGTCGTTGCGCGTCTCGAGCAGTACGAGCCTGCGCGTCGGACCGAGTTGCGTGGCGACCGCGGCGACCAGCCCGGCGAGTTCGCGATAGCTCAGCGACGTGGTCTCGGTCAGCACAGCGGCCCGGTCGCCGTAGTCCTGCAGACCGTTGACGAGTTCGTTCACCTCAGGGCGACCCCGTTGCCGATCACCTTGATGCGCACCTTGGCGTCGATGGACGGCGGGTCAAGGCTGTGCTGTCGCACGATGATCGGCGCGATGTCGTTTGCGGGGTCGATGGTCAGCAGCACGTCGTGTCCCAGGAACTCGGTGCCGATGACTGTTCCGATGCCGTCAGGGCTTTCGCTGTCCGAGATCACCGTCGCAACAAGCTGTTCGGGCCGCAGCGCCAGCACCGCGGGTCCATCGCCGGTGGAGGTCTGCACCGGTATGCGACCGAGGGCGCATTCGGCGACGCCGGCCGTCACCGTGCACGGCAGTGAGATGCAGTCGCCGAGGAACTCGGCCGTGAAGCGGTCGTTGGGCCGACGGTAGACGTCCTGCGGAGCGCCGACCTGAGTGAAGCGTCCGTCGCGCATGACCGCAATCTGGTCGGCGATCGACAGCGCCTCCTCCTGGTCATGCGTCACCAGCAGCGTCGTCACTCCGGCGTCGGTGAGCAACTGGGCAACCGCCTTGCGGGTAGACGCCCGCAGCCCGGTGTCCAGAGCACTGAACGGTTCGTCGAGCAGCATCAGCACCGGCTCACGCGCCAGTGCACGGGCGAGCGCGACCCGTTGTTGCTGACCGCCGGAGAGCTGGTGAGGTCGGCGCGATGCGAATGAAGCTTCCAGAGCAACCGTTTCGAGTAGTTCGGCCACCCGGTTGCGGACTTCGCGGCTGCGGGCGCCACCCGACAACCCGTACGCGATGTTCTGTCCGACGGTCAGGTGTGGGAACAGTGCCCCGTCCTGGGCGACGTAGCCGACGCTGCGGCGATGGGGCGCAACCGAACGTTCCGCGCTGGCGACCTGGCGCTCGGAAATGAACACCGTTCCCGCATCGGGGGTTTCGAATCCGGCGACGAGTCGCAGCAGCGTCGTCTTGCCGCAGCCGGACGACCCCACGACGGCGGTCGTGCTTCCTGCGGCCACGTCGAGGTCGATGTGGTCGAGGACGACGTGGCCGTTGAAAGATTTGGCCAGTCCGCGGATGCCGAGCATGGTGGTCACAGCGCGGCCACCTTCGTCGACTGCCGGAACAGGATCAGCGTGACAGGAATGGCGAGCACCACCAGCGTCAGGGCGTATGGCGCGGCGGACGCGTAGTCCAGCTCGCTGCTGAAGGACCAGAACAGCATCGACAACGTTCTTGTGCCGGTGGGTGCCAGTAGCAGGGTCGCCGTCAGTTCCGTTGCCACCGCGACGAACACCAGGGATGCGGCAGCGGCGGCGGCAGGGGCGGTGAGTCGCAGGGTGACACGCAGGAAGGTGGCGCTTGGCGAACTGCCGAGTGACCGCGACGCCTCCTCGAGGCCAACCGGGACCTGGGCCAGGCCCGCGCGGACGTTGACCAGAGCGCGGGGCATGAACAACAGGACATACGCAAACACGATCAGCGGCCCGGACTGGTAGAGAGGGCGGACGAAGTGGATGGCCACAGTGACCAACGCCAGCGCGGTGACGATCCCGGGAAGCGAACTCGTGACGTAATTGGCGCCTTCGACGGCGCGCGCCAGCACCCCGTTCGACCGGACGGCCACCCACGCGACGGGGAAGGCCAGCACCGTCGTCAGCGCAGCGGCAAGTGCGGCCAGCGCGATGGTCTGTCCCAGCGCATTGGCGATCTCGCCGAAGTGCCAGACACTCGTGCCGCCGATCCACAGCCACCGCATGATCGTCCATACCGGCACGGCGATCGCCAGGAGCGCGAGTAGTGTAAGGGCGGTCGTCGCGGGAATCACGTTGCGGCGCAGATGAACCGGAACCGCGGTGCGTGGTGCGCCGGCACCGATCCTGGCATACCGTGCCTTGCCGCGGGCGCCCGCCTCGGCCAACAGCAGCACCAGACACAGCAGGACGAGTACGCCTGCCAGCATGCTTCCCGCCGCCCCGTCGAAGGTGACCTGAAACTGCTGGAAGATCGCGACGGTGAAGGTGTCGAACCGGACCATGGCGAAGGCGCCGTACTCGGCGAGCAGATGGACACCGATCAACAGGCCACCGCCCAGGATCGCCAGCCGTAGTTGCGGCAGCACCACGCGGAAGAACACACCCGCCGAGTCGGATCCGAGGGCGCGGGCCGATTCCTCGACGGCCGGATCGAGCCGGCGCAGCGTCGCGGCCACGGGCAGATACATGAACGGGAAGTACGACAGCGTGGTGATCAACACGCCTGCCCACAGTCCATGAAGGGACGGAATCACCCCGACCCAGGCATAGCTGTTCACGAAGGCCGGAATCGCCAGCGGCGCAACGAACAACGGACGCCAGACTGCGCGGCCGGGCAGGTCGGTCCGCTCCACCAGCCAGGCGACCGCGACCCCGATGATCACGCACAGCGGCACCGTGACGACGACCAGCGCGACGGTGTTGACCAACAGCTCGCCGACCCGTGGCCGGACCACCAATTCGAACGCCCTGTTCCACCCGACCGACACCGCCCCCCACACCACGTACCCGAGCGGAATGGCCGTGGCGGCGACAAGAATCGCGACCGTTGCCGAAACCAGCGGGCCGGGACGGGCCGCCGACTCAGACCGCGAAACCGATGCCGCGGGCAGTGAGACGGGGGGAGCGGGAGCGATCACCTACAACAAGCCCGCCTTCGTCATCAGATCGGACACCTTCTGCGCGTCCAGCGTCGACGGGTCGACCTTGGGCGCCTGCAGCGAGTCGAGCGGGGGCAGCGCCGGGTTCGCGGGGACGTCGCTGGCGACCGGGTACTCGAAGGAGGCGCCTTTCTCCAGCACTTCCTGCCCTGCCTTGCCCGTGATGAAAGTGATGAACCGCTGCGCCTGGTCGGCTTTCTTGCTGGACTTCAGCACGCCGCCACCGGACAGGCTGACGAACGCACCCGGGTCTTCGTTCTTGAAGTAGTGCAACGCCGTATTGCCGCTGCCCTCTTTGGTGTTGGCCTGGTCGCGGAACCAGTAATAGTGGTAGATGATGCCGCCGTCGACCTCGCCGGCGTTGACGGCCTTCATGGTCGCGATGTTGTCGTTGTAGATCTTCGCGTTGGCCTTCATCCCCGCCAGCCACTGCGCGGTCGCCGCTTCGCCCTTGAGCTGAAGATAGGCGGACACAATAGCCTGGAAGTCGGCCTTCGCCGGGGCCCCGCCCCAGCGGCCCTTCCATGCGGGCTGCTGCAGGTCGGTCATGGACTTCGGCAGCTGGTCGGGCGTCAGCCTGGTCTTGTTGTAGACGAACACCGTGCTGCGCGCCGCCACGCCCGTCCACTTGCCGGTGGCCGGACGATACTGCGCAGGCACCTGAGCGAGGGTGTCGGCGTTGAGGTCGGCGAACAGCCCGGCCTTCTCGACGGCGGCCATTGCGGGGGAGTTCTCGGTCAGGAAGACATCGGCCGGTGAGGAATCGCCCTCGGCGACGAGTTGGTTGCCCAGTTCGGTGTCGCCGCCCTGACGATAGGTGACCTTGATGCCGGTCTCCTTGGTGAAGGCGTCGATCCACTCCTTCGTCAGCGATTCGTGCTGCGCGTTGTAAACCAGAAGTTCATCGCTGTCACCCGAACCCGAGCAGGCTGTCATTCCGATTACGACGGTGACAGCCGACACGACGGCGGCGATCCGGCTCCAACGGCTTCGCATCCAGGCGGTCCTTCCCGCGCCCGCGGGCGCTTTTAGCTGAGGTTTACCTAACGAAGATACCCTTAGTTGCCCGCGTAAACAGCGGCTGCCCCATCAGCTCTGGTCGGCGGCCGCGCTCGGCGGCGTCGCTGCCGGCACCGTCGCGCTGATGGCGGCGGGCGCGCAGTCGACGGCCGATGCGAAGGCGAGCGTGCAGTGGCGGGTTGCGGTGTCGCCGGGTCAGCTGGCGGCGCTCGTCGAGTCGTTCCAGTAGCGCT
>Ga0164306_10000335_pt1 | contig 18544 bp, 12 predicted proteins | sample Whisoiple_242_MG_FD_110213 | JGI IMG/M metagenome (GOLD analysis project Ga0164306, IMG submission 110213) | Soil microbial communities amended with fresh organic matter from upstate New York, USA - Whitman soil sample_242_MG | ecosystem: Environmental > Terrestrial > Soil > Unclassified >... | reverse complement strand
GAATTCGCCGGCCTTGAATCGAGGGTCCTCGCCCCGCGCACGCCGATCCGCGATATCCCGGTGATCACAGGCTTTTCGGGTCTCGGCGAACTCCACCATCAACTCGGCCCGCCGCGCCTGCGCTCGACTGACCGCCGCATCTTGCGCCCGCAACTCATCGATCAACTCCCCCGCCCGACCCCCGGTCGACACCCGCACCTTCCCCATACAAGAAAGCTACAACCACCCACCGACAGTCACTTTCAGCTACGAAAGTGCCGCCCAACAAACACTTTCAGCAACTGACCCCGTGAAATGTTCGGGATCGGAAAAGTTCTCCACCGACGATCACCGCGGCAGCAGTTCGGGCGGGCCGACCATCGACACCCGAGCCTGGTCTGACGCCGCGCCCGACGATAGTCGTTGGCTGGGTCGGTGTTGTGTCGGGTTCCTGGGTCATCCCCTGTTCGACCAGGTCGGTGAACGGGACGATCCCACCGCCTGAACCTGGACCACAACCCCCGAAGAACTGACGGGCGAGATCACTAAGCCCGGTGCGGACCGGGCTCAGACACCTCCGAGGTTGGCGGTCGGGCCCTGTTGTACCTGGGTGTCCTTTGCCTTCGCGAGCGCTTCCTGCTCGGTCATGTCCGCGATCACACCCTGTGTGGCGTCCAGGTCGTCGAGCCCGATTCCGGCGGCCAGGATGGCGTCGCGCTCGATCCGCCTACGGCGTTGCTCGTCGGGATCCGGCACCGGAACGGCGGCGATCAACCGCTTGGTGTACGCCTGCTGAGGATCGTTGAGGATCTGCTCCCGGGTGCCCAACTCGACCAGGTGCCCGTGGTGCATGACGGCGATGCGCCGCGAAAGGATCTCCACCACTGCGAGGTCGTGGGAGATGAACAGGCAGGCGAAGCCCTTCTCCTGCTGCAGTTCCTGGAACAGATCCAGCACCTTGGCCTGCACCGAGACGTCGAGGGCCGAGGTCGGCTCGTCGGCGATCAGCAGCTTCGGTTCGAGGGCGAGTGCGCGGGCGATCCCGACGCGTTGTCGCTGGCCACCGGACAGCTCGTGCGGGTAGCGATTGCGCATCGAGCGGGGCAGCTGCACCCGGTCCAGCAACTCCTCGACCCGCTTGCTCAGCGCGGCCCCCTTGGCCTCGCCGTGCAGCAGCAGCGGCTCGCCGATCGACTCACCGATCGGCAACCGCGGATTGAGCGACGAGCCCGGGTCCTGGAAGACGAAACTCACGTCGCGGCGTAGTGCCCGCAGATCCTTGGTGTTGACGCCCACCAGGGACGACCCGACGACGCTGGCCGTGCCCTGCACGATCGGCAGCAGGCCGACCAAAGCGCGGCCGATGGTGGTCTTGCCGGAGCCGGACTCGCCGACCAGGCCCATCACCTCGCCCCGACCGAGCTGCAGCGTCAGATCCTCCACGGCCCGGAAGGCGGGCGTGCGCCCGCGCTTCGGGTACTCGATCGCGATGTCCGACAGCTCGACGATCGGCTCGACACCCTCGGCAAGTCCGGCCCGATGCACCACGGGCTCCGACGGCGGCTCCGGACGGTCCTCGACCGACTCCGGGCCGTTCTCGACCTGCTTCGGGCGGTCCTTGACCAGGGTGGGGATACCGACCTCGTCCGGCGCGCCGACGGCCTCGTCCAGCTTCCCGAGGGTCTCCAGCTCGTCGGCGTTGGTCACCGAGCCGAGGTGCGGTACGGCGTTGAGCAGCTGCACCGTGTACGGATCGATCGGCCGGTTGAAGACCTCGTCGGCGGTGCCGGACTCGACGATCCGACCCTCCTTCATCACCAGCACCCGATCGGCCATGTCGGCCACCACGCCCATGTCGTGGGTGATCAGCACGATCGCGGCATCGATCCGGTGCTTGAGATCCCGCATCAGCTTGAGGATCTCGGCCTGCACCGTGACGTCGAGGGCAGTCGTCGGCTCGTCGGCGATCAGCAGCTCGGGATCACAGGCCAGCGACTGGGCGATCATCGCGCGTTGCCGCTGACCACCCGAGAGCTGATGCGGGTACGAATCGACACGCCGTGCGGGGTCGGGGATCTCGACCATGGTGAGCAACTCGATGGCGCGGGCGCGGGCAGCCTTCGGGGACATCGCATTGTGGCTGCGGAGCATCTCGCCGATCTGGAAGCCGATGGTGTACACCGGGTTCAGCGCGGTCATCGGTTCCTGGAAGATCACCGAGACCTCGCGGCCGCGGATGGACCGCAACTCCCTGCCATCGGCTCCCACCAGTTGCCGGCCGCCGAGCTCGATCGATCCCCTGACGTGACTGTTCTTGGGCAGCAGTCCGAGCAGCGACATGGCGGTGGTGGACTTGCCCGACCCGGATTCGCCGACGATGGCCAGCACCTCACCGCGGTTGAGGTCGAAGTTGGCACCGACCACAGCGGGATACCAGGTGCCGTCGACCCAGAAATCGATCCCCAGATCGCGGACCGAGAGAACGGGGGCATCAATCATTGTCGTCACAGCAGAATCACCCTCCCAGAGATGCAACGATGAACCGATGGCGACCGTGTACCGAACCGGCTCCAGCCGGGTGCTGGCGGCCTCGATCGGCGCCATCGCCGGCATCGGCCTGATCGCGCTCGCGGTGGACGACGGCCTCGGCGGCTTGCTGCGGTACGGCTGGTGGATCGGCCTGGCCGCGACCCTGGCCTGGGCGACGTTCTGGAACCCCAGAATCGAGGTGGACGACTCCGGCGTCACGTTGGTCAACGTGTTCCGGACGATCACCCTTCCGTGGCCGTCGATCTCGGACATCGACACCAAATGGGCGCTGACCCTGCGCACCGCGTACGGGTCGTTCGGGGCGTGGGCCGCACCCGCGCCAGGTCGGCACGGCACGCGGGACACCACCGAGCAGGACGTCAAGCATCTGCCGGCGTCGACCTTCGGGGTCGGCAACAGCGTCCGACCCGGCGACTCGGTCAACAGCCCGAGTGGCCGTGCGGCGCTGGCCGTCCGGCAGCGCTGGGAGGCCCTGCGCGAGGCCGGCTACCTGGACAACCCGCGACTGGAGTTCGACAAGCCCCCGGTGCGCTGGCATGTCGGTCTCATCGCGCTCATCGTCGTGATGATCGCGCTCGGGATCGCCGGCCTGGTGCTGTGAACCGATCATGCCGGTGAGCCGTCCGAGGCTGCCGGTGCGGTGCTGGGTGCGGCAGGATCATCGCCTTCCACTTCCCTGAGGTCCTTCTGCTTGGGCACCCGCTTCTGCCGGGGATCGAAGGCATCGCGCAGTCCGTCGCCGATGAACTGGATGCACAGCACGATGATGATGATGAAGACGCCGGGCCAGACGAACAGCCACGGCCTGGTGGTCAACGCGCCGGAGTACTGGCTGATCAGCGATCCCAACGAGATGTCCGGCGGCCGGATGCCGAATCCGAGGAAGCTCAGCGCCACCTCGGTGAGGATGCCGGCGCCGAGCAGCAGGGTCATGTTGACGACGATCACCCCGACCGAGTTCGGCAGGATGTGCTTGAAGATGATCCGCGCCGACGAGGCGCCGGCCACCCGGGCGGCATCGACGAACTCCCGTTCTCGCAGGGCGAGGAACTCGGCTCTGACCAACCGGGCCAGCCCGACCCAGAGGAACAACCCCATGACGATCGCGACGGTCAGCACGCCGCTGGCACCCAATGCGTAACCGGCGACGGCGGTGATCAGGATGATCGGAATGATGATGATGACGTCGGTCAGCCGCATCAGGATGGCGTCCCACCAGCCGCCGAAGTAACCGGAGACCGCACCGATCACCACGCCGAGGGTGGTGGACAGGATCGCCAGCACCACGATGACCACCATGGTGTTCTGGATGCCGCGCATGATGGCCGCGAACAGGTCCCGACCGGTCTCGTCCTGACCGAACGGGTGATCGCCGATCGCGAATCCCTCGCCGCCGAAGAACGGCAGGGACAGCGTCGGCTCGCCGCGCGGGTTCAACGGCGGCGGCCGGTCGTAGGGGGTCCACTTCCACCAGCCGGGGATCGGACCGATGCCGATGCTGGTGAACGAGAGCACCAGCACGAAGATCAGCACGATCAGCGAGACCATGGCGCCTTTGTGCCGGAAGAACCGGCGCCGGACGATCTGCGACTGGGAAAGGCCGACAGTTTCCTTCTGTTCCAGCGTCACCTCGTCCGGTTCCGGCGCTACGGCCTGACCGGGAGTGTGCTGGAGATCCGGCGCGCCGGGAGTGGCTGTCATTGTCCCACCCTGATTCTCGGGTCGAGCGCGGCGTAGAGCAGGTCCGCGATGATGTTGAACAGCACCGCGACGGTGGCGACGACCAGGAAGAACGCCATCACCGGGTTGGGGTCGCTGTTCAGCAGGCCCTGCTGGAACAGCCGGCCCATCGCATCCCACTGGAAGACGGTCTCGGTGATCACCGCGCCGCCCAGCAGTTGCCCGATGTCGAAAGCGACGATGGTGGCCAACGGGATCATCGCGTTGCGGAACGCATGCCGCATGATCACCGTCCGCTCGGTCAGGCCCTTGGCCCGCGCTGTCCGGATGTAGTCCTGGTTGAGCACCTCGAGCATGCTGGACCTGGTGTATCTGGTGTAGCTGGCGAGCGAGATCAGGATCAGGGCCAGGGTCGGCAGCAGCAGGTGGGTGAACAGATCTACGGAGTGGATCCAGAAGTCACCCTCGAGCCCGGCCTGCGAGTCCCCGATGGTCTTGATCGGCCTGCCACGGATCGCCGGGTCGTTGGTGTACGTGCTCCAGGCCTGCATGCTGCGGTCCAGGAAGATCACCGCACCCATCAGGAACGCGGTCAACGCACCGGTGCGGGCGGAAAGGCCGCGGTCGTCACCTCCCCAGAGATAACCGATCCCCATGCCGACCAGGACGGCGACGACGGCCAGACCCACCAGCAACCAGAACGAGAAACCCTCGTAGAACAGGAACTGCAACGGATACCAGACCGCCATGCCCACGACCACGACGGTGAGCGCGGTGTTCAGCGCCTTGCGGTTCTTCAGGCCGGCCGTCAGTTCGGTGACGCCGAAGGCGATGGCCACGCCGATTACGGCGATCATGATCGGGCCGAATCCCGGGTCCAGCAGCCACTGGGTGACTGACATGTAGTAAAAGATGCCGCCGACGATCACAGCACCCGCGCCGCCGAACAGCAGCCGTCGGGGTTGGCTGCCGCCTATCAGGCTGTAGCCGACCAGGAAGGCGATGATGGCCGCCAACCAGATGAACCACCACGGTATGTGGGCCCCGGCGGCGATGAAGTCGTTGAACTGAATCGCGACGAACTCTTTGAGCAGCACGGCGACGAAGAACACCGGCAGCGAGAAGAACAGGAACGTGAAGAAGGTGATGGTGTAGTCGAAACCCGAGTACTGGCGCAGCGCCGTGATGATCCCGATGGCGATACCGATCATCACCGCCAGCACGATGGCGGCCAGCACGAGCTTCAGGGTGATCAGGATCCGGCCGACCAGATCGTCGGCGACTGGCTGATTGGTGATCGTGGAGATGCCGAAGTCGCATTGCCCCACCACGCATCCCGCAACACCCTTGAGCCAGATGAAGTACCTGACGACCGGGTTCACATCCAGGTTCAGCGCCGCGGTCAGCGAATCGATTCTCGCCTGACGGGCGATCGGGTCGGTGATGCCGTAGGCCGGGGCGAGTGGATCACCGGCGTTCGCTACGAGTATGTACACGATGAACGATGCGCCGAGAACGACGAAGAACCCGGCGATCAGTCGCCTGACGATGTACAGCGCCATGGAACAGTCAACCCCTTCACGAGGCGATGCGTGGCCGTCGGTGCTGGCGGACCACGCCCCGACGGTATGCAAACTCTAGGCCCAGGTATCGGCATTCAGCCTGCGCAAGCACGATTTCGCTGAACCCACTGTGCCGCTGCCGACACCTGAAGAGAGAACTCGCCGCTCGATCCCACCAACGGCGAGGGCGCCGGCCCATGGATCTCGAGCCGGCGCCCTTTGCCGTGTTGGCTTACCGCTGCGCCCGCGACTGGCGGGCGCAGCGGATCAGGTCGTCCTACTGCTGTTACGGAGCGGTCCACTCCCAGTAGTTGAACAACACGCCCGGCGACAGCGAGAGATCGGAGACGCCGTCGACCTTCGTCGAGTTCCAGGCGACCACGTTCGGGAACTGGAAGATGACAGTTCCGAAAGCGTCGTCGACCAGGTGCTTTTCGATGTCCGACAACAGCTTGAAGCGCTCCTCGTCGGGCAGCACACCACCGGTGATGGTGTCGAAGGCCGTGTCCACCTCCGGGTTCGTGTACTTGCCGTAGTTGTTCGAGCCGGTGGTGACGTAGTTCGCCTGCGACTCGGCAAGACCGGTCGAGGTGTTCTGCCAGCCGAACAGGGAGGCGTCATAGCCGCTGATGGTCGGCAGCAAGGTGCCCCAGCTCGGGCTCTGGCCGTCGATCAGGTTGAAGCCGGCCTGCTGGGCAGATGCCTTCATCAGGTCGTATTCGTTGGAGCGGCGCGGGTTGTTCGCCGCGTACAGCAGCCGGACGTCGATCGGGCCGGTGACGCCCGCATCGGCGAGCAGCTTCTGCGCGCCCGGGATGTCCACCTGGTCGAAGGCGCCCATGCCGTTGGCTTCCGACACGACGTCATAACCGGGCGCACCCGGTACCAGGATGAACGACTCACGCAGTTCGGCTTCCGGGTTGATCGGCTTGATCAGCCGGTCGAGGATCTCGGTGCGCGGAACGGTCTTCAGGAAGGCTGTCCGCACCGCGAGCGCCTTGGCTGCATCCCCGCCGTAGGTAGCCGGGTCGAACGGGCCGCCGTTGGCGAAGACCAGGTCGACGTGCTCGTAGGTGCCACCATCACCTGTCTTGACCTCGATGCCGCGATCCTTCAGACCCGAGACGGCCTGGTAGATGTCGGCCGTCGCCTGCGGGGAGATCACGTCGATCTCCTCGTTGGTGAGCGCCTGCACCGCTGCGGTCGGGTCTCCGATGATCGAGTAGCTGATCTTGTCGAAGGCCGGGATCGGACCCCAGTTGTAGTCCGGGTTCCGTTCCAGCGTCAGGTTGGCCCGCTGCGCGTATGAGGTGACCTTGTACGGGCCGCTGGACAGGTAGGCGCCCGGGTTGGTGGGCAACTGATCGGCGTCGAAGCCGGTGTTCCAGAAGTCCGAGATCGGCTTGATCTTGGCCTTGTCGTTGGCCTTGAAGGCCTCGATCAACGCATCGCCCGCGGTCTGAGGGTCGGTGGTGCCAAGGGCGGCCGCCGCGACGACGTGCGCTGGGATCAGCGTCCCGGCCGCGCCGTTGTTCGCCGGGGAGGCGGTCTGGTAGTCGAGGTAGTACTGCGACCAGACGAAGGTAGCCGACCGGCCGTCGTCACCGATGACCGGGAAGTCCTTGATCAGCGACAGCGACTTGTCGACCTTGTCGAAGGCGACTCCGGTCGACGGGAGCAGGTTGCCCTCGTCGTCGAGCTTCGCCTCCTCGTCGTTGAAGTTGCCGCTCTGCGCGGCCCAGGACAGCACCAGGTCGGCCGCGCCGACCTGCACGCCGTCGGACCACTTGACGCCCTCCTTGACCGTGTACTTCACGGTCAAGGGGTCGAGCGAGATGATCTCGCAGGTCCCGTACTGGTCGTTGTTGATCAGGTTGAGATCTTTGTCGTAGTACGAGAACCCGGTGTTGGTGAAGTACTGGATGTTCGCGCTGGCGACGGCGTTCGCGTGAGTGGTGTTGTTGTTGAACGACAGGGGCGGGTCGTTCCAGGCCACCCGGACGTCGCCGCCCTTCTTGGCCGGCTCCTCGTACGGTCCGTGCGGGATACCGCAGCCGGATCCGCCGACCTTGCCGACATTCTCGGCACCTGGCAGCGACGTGGCAGCGACTCCGGCACTTGCTCCGCTGCTGGCGGCCGCACTGCCCGACGATTCGGCCGGGGCGGCTGTGGTGCTGCCGCCCGCCTGGCCGGGTGTGCCGCTGCAGGCTGAGATGACCAGCGCTGTCACAGCTGCGAGGGCAGTGAGACCCACTACCCGAGATTTCCTCATGAACAATCCTCCTCATGGCGCCGTTCGCCCACGCCGGATGAACCTTGGCAGGTCCCTCTGATCGGTGCGACGCACGTCACCGACGTGTCTGACCTCACGACCTTACGAGCAGTCCCAGCATCTGGGCGCCCGACGTGGGCAAATTGTGACCGAAGGTTAACAAGGTCTGAGACCTTCTTAGGGAGGAAACGGACGAATACACATGAAACACTCACCTCGGATCCGGGATTTCACCCAATCGGGCGAATGGCAGGAAGATCTCCGGCACAACTCTCATCGCTACCACATCGGTTTCCACGAATTTGTACAGTGACCGGCGATATTGCGGCGCTGTGAAACCGAATCGGCTCTGCGACTCCACCGGTCGGGCTGTGCCACCCTGACACCGTGCCAGCTCCGGGTCGTGCATCCCGTGCGGAGGGTCAGTTCGTCTTCCGTCCGACGACGGGTATTGCCGCCTGCGTCCTGTGGGGACTGCTGGCGGTGTTCTGGCTCGCCTCGGCGGGAGGGTACGGGTGGTCGACCCTGCTGGCCCAGCTGCCGGCGGTGGCGCTGATCTCGACCGTCGTCTACGCCGTCTGCGGTCGCCCCCGGGTCATCGTCAAACCCCAGGAAGTGTTGCTGCGCAACGTCGTTCGGGACACGACCATTCCGTACACCGCCATCAGCGAGATCGACACCCGCTACACCTTGACTGTCACCACCGCGGACGGTCGGCGCCATCAGGCCTGGGCCGCACCGGCCGGCGGGCGGTTCGGCGCGGCCCGGGTCACGGACGAGGAGCGCAAGTCGCTGAGCTTGTCCGGTCCGGTCGAGGAGATCCCGGCCAGTGCCGGGCTCCGCAGCGACGCCGGTGCCGCTGCCGTCGCGATCCGCCGTCGGTGGCAGGCGATCACCGAACGGGGCGACGCGGAGCCGGGTCCGGGCGTGGCCACCGTACGTTGGGCGACCGGCGTCCTGATCGTCTTTGCGGTCAGCCTGTCGGCGGCGCTGGTCGCGGCGCTGGCCTGACCCGCTGTCGGGCCCGCTGACGTCGGTCGCCGAAGACGGATTCCCCGCCGATCTGAAGGTGACTAGGCCGTTGCCACATCGTCGTCGGGATCGGCACCGGCGGCCAGCAGGGCGCGCCTCCCCTCCCGCCTGATGGCCTGCTCGGCCGGATCCGGGACAGGCGCGGCGGCGAGCAACCGACGCGTGTAGGGATCCTGCGGATCTCGGAGAATCCTTTCCCGGGAACCGATCTCGGCCAGCTGGCCGCGGTGCAGCACGGCGATCTGTTTGGCCAGGATCTCGACCACCGCCAGGTCGTGGCTGATGAACAGGCACGCGAAGACATACTGCTCCTGCAGGTCCTTGAACAATTCGAGGACGTGGGCCTGGACCGAGACGTCCAGCGCGCTGGTGGGTTCGTCGGCCACCAGCAGATCCGGTCCCAGCGACAACGCACGGGCGATGCCGACCCGTTGACGCTGACCGCCGGAGAGCTCGTGCGGATAGCGGTAGCGATAATCCCGGCGCAGTCGCACCGAGTCCAGCAGTTTCTCCACCCGGCCGGCAAGGGCGCCCTTGCGCAGCTTCTCGTGCAGGAACAGCGGTTCGCCGATCGATTCACCGATCGTCATCCGCGGATTCAACGACGACGCCGGATCCTGGAAGACGATGGCGACCTTGCGCCGCATCGGCATCAGGTCGCGTTGCGAGAGACCCTTGATGTCCCTTCCGGCGATCTTGATCGACCCGTCGGTGATCGGCAGCAGACTCGCCACGGCCCGCCCGATCGTCGACTTGCCGGACCCCGATTCGCCGACCAGACCGAGGATCTCGCCTTGTGGGACCTTGAAACTCACACCGTCGACCGCCCGGAACGGTGGAACCCGGCCCCGCCCCGGATACTCCAGCACCAGGTCGACCACCTCCAGCGCCCAGTCGGTCGGCCGGTCGTCCCTGCCGTCCGGGGTGGCGGCATCGGCGATTTCCGAGCCGAGGTGCGGCACCGCTGCCAGCAGATCCTGGGTGTAGGCGTTCTGCGGGTAGGTGAAGAGCTCCTGGGCGGGCCCTGTCTCGACGATGTGCCCGTTCTGCATCACCACCACCCGGTCGGCCAGGTCGGCCACCACCCCCATGTCGTGGGTGATGAGCAGGATCGCCGAGTCGAGCCGGTGGTGCAGATCCCTGAGCAGGTCGAGGATCTCGGCCTGCACGGTGACGTCGAGCGCGGTCGTGGGCTCGTCGGCGATCAGCAGCACCGGGTCGCAGGCCAGGGCCATCGCAATCATCACCCGCTGCCGCTGCCCGCCGGAGAGCTGGTGTGGGTACAGGTCGAACCGCTTCTCCGGGTCTGGCAGATCCACCAGCTTCATCAACTCGATCACCCGGCGCCGGGACTCGTCCGGCGTCATGTCGAAATGGCTGAGCAGCATCTCGTTGATCTGAAAACCGACGGTGAGCACCGGGTTCAGCGCGGTCATCGGCTCCTGGAAGATCAGCCCGATCTCCTTGCCGCGGACCGCGCGGAGCATCGGCTCCCGGACGCCGATCAACTCGCGCCCGAGCAGGGTGGCGCTGCCGCTGACCCTGGCGTTCTGCGGCAGCAGACCGAGGATCGACATGGCCGACACGGACTTGCCCGATCCCGATTCGCCGACGACGGCCAGCACCTCGCCCGGGTTGATGTCGAATTCGACGTCCTCGGACGCCATCACCCAGGAACCGTCGACGGAGAAGTCCACCCCGAGTCCGCGAACCTTGAGAATGGGCTCGCCGGACCGGACCGTCTCGAAGACCGGATCGAACACGTTGCCGACTGTCATCTGTCCCCTTCCGGCTGCTGGCCGTTCATGCCTTCGCCCTGGTCTGCCGGGGATCGAAGGCATCCCGCAGGCCGTCGCCGATGAAGTTCACCGACAGCGAGATGAGCACGATGAAGACGCCGGGCCACCAGAACAGGTACGGCCGGACGTCCATCGCCTGGCGGTACTGCTGGAGCAACAGCCCGAGCGAGATGTCCGGGCTCTTCACCCCGAAATTCAGGAAACTCAAGGCGGTTTCGAGCAGGATGGCACCGGAGATGGCGAGGGTCGCCGACACCGTGATCACCCCGACGGTATTCGGCAGGATGTGCCGGAAGATGATCCGCCGGCTGGAGGCGCCGACCGACCGCGCGGCATCGACGAACTCCTTCTCCCGCAGCGAGAGGAACTCACCACGGACGATGCGGGCCAGCGAGGTCCAGGTGACAAGGCCGAGCAACACGCCCAGCCCGACGATGCCCGAACCACCGATCTGACCGGCGATCACCGCCGCGATGGCCAGCAGCGGGATCGTGATCATCACGTCGGTGAAGCGCATCAACACCGACTCGATCCGACCCCGGAAATACCCGGAGACCGCGCCGATCACGGTCCCGACGATGGTGCTGACGATGCCGACGATGAACGCGATGATCAACGACTGCTGCAGTCCCCGCATGGTCAGGGCGAAATAGTCGCGACCCTCGTTGCTCTGCCCGAACGGATGATCCCCCCACGCCGGCGGAAAGATCGACAGCGTCGGTGCACCGCCGTCGGTGAGGGTCGGCTCGAATTCGGTGTAGTCGTACTTCCACCACCCGGGGATCGGCCCGAACCCGATCGACGAGAAGGCCAGCAGGATGATCAGGGCCAGCACGATCAACCCGGCCCTCGCCGCCTTGTGCCGGAAGAACCGTTTGGCGACGATCCGGAACTCGGTCTTGGCAGCCATCGGCGCGGAACCGACCGGCGGCCCCATTCCGGTCTCGGCGAGTTCGTTGTCGATCCCGACGAACGTCGCCATCTCCAACTCGGTCGAGGGCACGTTGTCGGGCGGAATCCGCTCCGGTTCGTTCTCGATGTCTTGGGCCATCATCACGCCAATCGGATGCGCGGGTCGAGGTAGGCGTAGGCAATGTCGGCGAGCATGTTGAACAACACGATCGCGGTGGCCGACACCAGGAAGAAGGCCATCACCGGGTTGGGGTCGATGTTCGACAGCGACGTGGTGAACAGCTTGCCCATCCCGCTCCAGCCGAAGACGGTCTCGGTGACGATCGCGCCGGAGAAGATTGCTGCGAAGTCGAACGCCATCAGTGTGGCCAGCGGGATCAACGCATTACGGAACGCATGCCTGACGACGACGGTGCGGTTGTTCAGGCCCTTTGCCCGAGCGGTCCGGACGTAGTCCTGGCCCATCACGTCGAGCATGCTGGCCCGGGTGTACCTGGTGTACAGGGCGAACGAGGCCAGCATCAGCGCCAGGGTCGGCAGGATCAGGTACATCAGGGAGTCCAGCTGGGTGGCCCAGAAGTCCACTTCCAGGTTCGGGGTCGCCGAGCCGGTGGTCTTGATCGGCCGGCCGCCGGTCGCCTGGAAGAGCGCCGGATAGGCCCGCAGCAGCTGGTCGACCACCACCAACAGGGCGACGGTTACTCCGGTCAGCGCGCTGACCCGCATGGCGAGTCGCTGGGTCGGCCTGCCGAGCAGATACCCGGCCAGCAACCCGACCGCGATCAACCCCAGCGTCACCAGGAGGATGACCAACCAGTCGCCCTCGGCGATCACTGTCCGCAGCAGCAAGGCGATCACTGCGCCGGCGACGGCGGTGGTCACCGCGGAGATCAGCACGCTACGGCCGCGCCGATGGAGACCGGCGAACAGGGCGCTCCACCCGACGGCGGCCGCGACCCCGAAGACCGCGATGCCCAGGATGCCGAAATACGGCTCCCGGAAGAAGTCGGTGACCAGCAGGACGTACATCACCGAGATGGTGGCCAGCGCGGCAGTGGCGAAGACGATCAGCACCCGTCTCCGATCGCCACCGATCACCAACGCCCACAGCGCCCCGACCACCACGCCGAGTATCACCAGCCCGGCCGTTGTCATGGTCGGGTTGTTCAACCAGGTGTTCAGATCGATGGCCACGTACTGCTTGAGCAGTGTGGAGATCCAGAACACCGGAAGCGAGAAGCACAGGAAGGCAACGAAGGTGACGCCGTAGTCGAAGGTGCTGTACTGCCGCAGAGCGGTCACGATCCCGGTCACCACACCCAGAATGAGCGCCAGGATGGTGGCCACCACGACCAACCGAAGGGTGGACCCGATCGCCGTCTGCAGTTGTGGCAAAACTGCGCCGCCGTTGCGGTCGCTGCCGAGCGTGCACGGTCCACCGAACGGCGACAGGCAGCGGCCGACATCCTGCAGCCACAGCAGGTAGCGGATCCACACCGGCTGGTCGAGATGCAGGGACTGGGTGCGAGCCGCGACCTTGGCGTCCCGCTGCGGCCCGCGCAGTTCCAGCAGATCCTGCAGGGGGTTGCCCGAGTAGGCGACCAGGAAGAACGTCAGGGCCGTCGAGGCCAACAGGATGAAGAACGAGACGACGAGCCGTCTCGTCACGAACACCAGCACGGTGCGCCTCCCCAGCTCGTGAGACCGATGGCGGCGGGCGCCGCACAGGGCGCCCGCCGCCGCGAGGCGTTAGCCGGCCGACTTGGTCCATTCGGCCGCGTTCCAGGTGGTGCCGTACTGGGTCGGGTTGCTGACCGGTCCGGTGATGTTTTTCGTCCACGCCGCGAGGTTCGGGTTGGCGTAGAGCGTGGCGTTGTACGGGTTCGTCCAGAGCGCCTTCTCCATCGGCACCTTCTTCTCCTCCGCCGCCGCGCGGTCGAGCGTGGTCACCACGTCGGCCCAGGAGGAGTCGACGGTGGGATCGCTGTACCCGCCGTAGTTCTGGTCGCCGCCGGTCACGTAGATCGACTCACCGGAGGCAACCAGGCCCGAACCGGACCAGCCGAACAAGGCCGCGTCCCAGGTACCGCGGGTGGTCAGCGTGGTGAAGAGGTCCGGATCGGGCAGGTCGGTGATGTTGAAACCGGCCTGGTCACACGAACCCTTGATCACCGCGACCTGCTGACCGCGCAGGTCGGAGGTGCTGGACCGGATGATCTTGAGCTCGTACGGCGTGGTGACGCCGGCCTCTGCGAGCAGCGCCTTGGAGCCGGCGATGTCGACGGTGTTGTACTGCTCCGCTTCCGGCACCTGCGCCAGGATCTCCTTGTAGTTGCCCTGGGCCGGCAGGAACTCGCGAAGGTTCAGGATCTGCGCGTCGGGGTTGATGGTCTTGGCGAACTTGTCCACCAGCTCCTGACGCGGGATGCACTTGAGGAAGGCCTGCCGGATCTTGATGTCGGCGAGCTTGCCCTGCGGCGAGGAGTCGAAGTCCAGATGGCTGAAGGTGTAGCCCTCGCCCACGTCATAGGTCACTGTCGAGCTGAGCGCATCCAGCTGGGAGACGGTGTCCTGGCTCGGGTTCGACGGGTCGTACTGGTCGATCTCACCGTTGGCCATCGCCTGCACCCACTCCTCCGGGCTGACGAACTTGAACACGAAGCTGTTCGTCTTGCCCGGGGTGCCCCACCACTTGTCGTTCTTGACCAGGGTCAGCGTTCCGTTGGAGCCGTTGTCGTATTTGTAGGGGCCGGAGGTGGGCAGCAGCGCGGTGTCCGGCAGCTGCGGCAGGTCCGGCTGGTAGTCCCAGCCGGTGCTCCAGAACGTCCCGACCGGGGTCAGTGCCGCGGTGTCGTCCTTGGTGATGGCGTCGATGAGGGCCTTGCCGTCACCGTCCGCGCTCATCCCGCCCTGCGCCGCCGCGATGTGTGCCGGCATGAAGACGGCGCCGGAGAACACCGCCTCCCAGTCGGCGTAAGGCTCGGAATACACCGCGGTGAACGTCTTGTCACCGGGCGCGCAGGTGGGCTTGTTGATCAAGTTGAAGCCGTTGGTCGAGGCCGGCGTGAAAAGGTCGACATCGTTGCCGGCGTCGTCCTTGGTCCCGGTCGGGTAGCTGTTGGACATCGCGGCCCAGGCGAGCATGGCGTCGTCACAGTCGATCGGCACGCCGTCGGACCACACCGCGTTCTCGTCGAATGTGTACTCGACCGTGAGCGGGTTGTCGGAAGTCTTCTTGTAGGTGCCGAACTCGGGGTTGGGCTTGAGCGAACCGTCCGGCTGCACATTCACGAAATTGGCCTGGGTCAGGTTGTCCACGTAGGCGGTGTAGACGCTGTTGGCACCGGCGGACTGGCCGTTGAAGCCGCCCGGCGTCTGTTCGATCCCGACGGTGATGGTGTCGGCCTGGGCGCCGGAGGTACCCGAAGCCGCGGGGCCCGATGAGGCGGCAGATGCCGACGCGCTGCCGGCGGGGGCGGAGGTGGTGGTCGTGTCGGAACTCCCGACAGACCCGCACGCCGCGAGCACGAGTGATGTCGCCACCATCGCGCTCAGGCCGATGGCCCGTGTCTTTCTCATGAACGATCCTCCTCGTGGGGTGACCAGCACCCGACTTCTGTGTGTCGTGGCTACAGCACCTTAGAACCTACTGTGATCCGCCGTTCACAGAGCTCACCGATCGTGACTCAAGAGCAACCAAAACAGCACCGCCGCGGCTTCATGAACCGGACGGCGACCCGGTTGCGGACCCAATCAGGACACCGGCCAGGTCGGCAACCCGCTCAGCGGTCCGGCCCACATCCATCCTCGGTGCTCGGTCGCCATCACCGATCGCAGGGACTCGCTGACGGCAAACACAGCCGCCGGCTGGATCAGGGGCAACACCGGCAGGTCGGACCACAACGCCGGATCCGCGGCGGCCACCACCCCGTCCCCGGTGATCGCGTCCACCAGCTGACGCTGGGTCGACGCCTGGCAATATCCCGACAGATTCCCGGTGCGCGGCGCGGCGGTCTCGTCCTGCGCGGCCGCCTCGCCGGTTGGCCTCCCGTCGGTGGTCGACGTGGGATTCCCGTCCGGGGTTGCCACCGTGGTCTCGCCGGTGGTCGGCGCGTCAGCCCCGTCCGGAAACTCGGCGTCGGTGCCGTCCGCCGTCGGTGTGGTGGCGCTCGTTTCGGTGGTCACCGTCGAACCGATGCCGAGCACGTCGCCGGCCGGGCAGCCGAAGTCGGACGCAGCCGCGACCGGGTCCGAGCTGCCTCGAGGAATGGGCAGCAACGCCAGATCCATTGTGCCGGAGGCGATTCGGGTCTCGACCAGGTTCGGCGCCGCGTCGGGCAACAGGTCGATCTCGATACCGATCTCGCCCAGTTGCCGCTGAATGTCGCGGGCGGCCGCCGCGAGCCTGGCGTCCCCGTTCGGATAGCCCAGGGTGAGCCGGAGGATGACGCCGTTGTCAGATGCGTACAAGCCGCCCTGGGTGTAGCCGGCCAGGGCCAGGGCGTCGGCGGCGGCCTGGTCGTCGGTCGCCACCGGCCGTTCCCCCTGATCGATCTGCCCCGGATCGATGACCCGCGGATCCGACGGCAGATGCACCTGCGAGGTGACCGCCGCCCCGCCCTGCGGCCAGTCGCCGGTCAGCTCCGCGGTGACCTCGGCCAGGTCGATTCCGGCCCCGATGGCCGCCCGGAGCGACGGGTTCGAGGTCGCGCCGGTCGTGGTGTTGAACACCAATTGGACCGTCGCCGGTATCGGGATCACCGTCCGCAGGTCGGCGGGCACCGCGGCGTCGAGCGCGGTCGCGACACCAGCGGTCGGCGCGAACCACAGCGCCTGCACATCGCCCCTGGAGAAGGCGGCGAGCAGGTCGGACTGGTCCCCGAGACGCAGGATCACGGTGGCCGGTTGCGGCGGTGTTCCCCAGTACTTGTCGTTGCGCGACAGGCTGATCTGGCCGGTGATCGGGTCGTAGGAGTTCATCCGGTACTTGTTGGCCGACACCGGTATGTCGGCGTTGAACGCCGCACCCCACCCGCCCGGGAAGTCCTTCACCAGGTGGCTCGGCAGCAGCGGGGAGAACAGTGTCCGCCAGTCCGGGAACGGCTCGGAGAACTCGACCTCGACGGTCTTCCCGGCGTCCCGGGAGCGGATGTCGCTGATCAATCGGTACCCGGCCGGATCGACGGTGCCCGGCGCGGTGAGCAGTTGCTCGCGCAGATAGGAGAAGTCCTCGGCGGCGACCGGGGTGCCGTCGGACCAGGACGCCTTCCGGTCGACCGTGTACGTGACGGTGAACGGATCCTGGGTGGTCACCTCCGCGGAGTCGATGACGTCCGGGTCGGCCGTCAGGCTGCCGTCTGCCGCCACCACGAAGGTGGACGGCAACACCAGCGAGGCCGCGGCCTGCGCGGCGGGGGAGAAGTCCGCGATCGCATACGGATTGAAGCCCGTCAGCCGCCCCGCCCGGCCATCCAGCCCGATGACGACTGTCCCGGCCGCCGGGGGTGAGGTCGGCACCGACGTCAGTCCGGTCGGCGTGATCGGGTCCGGGAGGCCGGGCGGCGTGCAAGCGCCGATCAGCAGCAGGACCGCGCCGGCGAGGGCGCAGCGCAGGATCGAGCGCCGCCCGCTGCTCCCGCTGGCCGCATCCACGGCCTCACCCTACGGAGTCGAGGGTGGGTTACTTGTTGCGTGACCGCTGCTTGGCCCGGTCGGTGGCGGCCAGTGCGACCTTGCGGATCCGGGCGCCCTTCGGGGTGACCTCGACGCACTCGTCGTCCGCACAGAACTCCAGTGCCTGCTCCAGGGAGAGCGAGCGCGGCGGCACCAGGTGGACGAGCTCGTCGCCGCTGGACTGCCGCATGTTGGTGAGCTTCTTCTCCTTGGTGATGTTGACGTCCATGTCGTCGGACCTGGAATTCTCGCCGACGATCATCCCCTCGTAGACCTCGGTGGTCGGCGGGATGAGCATGGTGCCGCGTTCCTGCAGGGCGAACATCGCGAACGGAGTGGCCTTGCCGGGGCGATCGGCGACCAGCGAGCCGGTCGGACGACCGCGCATGGCGCCGGCCCAGGGGCCGTAGCCGTCGAAGATCGCCGACGCGATGCCGGTCCCCCTGGTGTCGGTGAGGAAATCGGTGCGGAACCCGATCAGGCCGCGGGAGGGCACGTGGAACTCCAGCCGCACCCACCCGGTTCCGTGGTTCGTCATCCCCTCCATCCGGCCCTTGCGGACGGCGAGCAGCTGGGTGACGGCACCGAGGTACTCCTCGGGGACGTCGATGGTCAGCCGCTCGTAGGGCTCGTGGGTCTTGCCGTCGATCTCCCGGGTGACCACCTGCGGCTTGCCGATGGTCAGCTCGAATCCTTCGCGGCGCATCGTCTCGACCAGGATGGCCAGCGCCAGCTCACCGCGGCCCTGCACCTCCCAGGTGTCCGGCCGCTCGGTGGTCAGCACCCGGAGCGAGACGTTGCCGACGAGTTCGGCATCGAGCCGGTTCTTCACCTGACGGGCGGTCAGCTTGCTGCCACCGTCCTTGCCGGCCAGCGGCGAGGTGTTGATCCCGACGGTCATCGAGATGGCCGGCTCGTCGACCGTGATGGGTGGCAACGCCACGGCGTTCTCCGGGTCGGCCAGGGTCTCGCCGATGGTGATCTCGGCCATTCCGGCCACTGCAATCAGATCGCCCGCGTAGGCGGACTCGACCGGGATCCGATCCAGCGCCTCGGTGATCAACAGTTCGGTGATCTTGGTCCGG
>Ga0164306_10000334_pt1 | contig 18569 bp, 23 predicted proteins | sample Whisoiple_242_MG_FD_110213 | JGI IMG/M metagenome (GOLD analysis project Ga0164306, IMG submission 110213) | Soil microbial communities amended with fresh organic matter from upstate New York, USA - Whitman soil sample_242_MG | ecosystem: Environmental > Terrestrial > Soil > Unclassified >... | reverse complement strand
CGGTCATGGGTTCAGGATGAACGAGTTGTCGAGCATGTTGTCGGTGTTGCGGACCTGGCCATCACCAGCCGGGCTCTTGTCGTCCTTGTCGTTCGGATCGAGACGGTGGTTGCGCGTTCCGACTTGCTTGATCGTCTTCGTTTCTTTCTCTTCCTCGAACCACTCGGCGACCTTGATTCGTACCGTCATGCCCTTGCGGGCGCTCGGCGAGTCATACTTGATCCGATGGACGTACACGTCCTCGACGCCGGAGATGTTCGGGATCGGTGCGACGATCTTGAGCGGCTGCCGGATCGCCCCGGTGCGCCGCGGCTGAATGCTCGGCAAGATCTCGACCCACTTCGGCCAGTCCGCCGCGGTGAGCTCGCAGATAATGTAGAACCCGCACGGCGCCATGCCGTTGTCGCGGAGGCGCGCTTTTTCCTTCTTGCGCCGCTTTTGGACGTCGATGTCTTGCCCGTACTCGAAGTCATCGACCGTGACGACGCCCGGCAGGAACACGCCGCCGAGCTGAACGGTGTCCCATTGGGCATCGTCGATCCAGTTGCCGAATGAGTCTGCCAACGGTCATCCCTTGAGCATCTTCTGCAGCTCGGCTCGGATCTGGGCGCCGATCTTCGCGCCCATGGCGTTCGGATCGTCACCCGCGGCGGACGTGACGTGCAGGATAATCTCGCCGACGTTGACGGAGTGAGTCGCCGCGGGTTTGCCGGCCTCGGTCTTGTCCGGAACCTTCCGGAACACATTGTCGATGTTGACGCCGTTGATGTTGCCTGTCGCGAGATTGCTGAGCAGTACCTCGGGGTCCGCCTGCAGTTGCAGCGGCTTGGCGGCAGTGCCAACGGGGCCGAGCGCCGCGACAGGGTTCGTGGGCGGCGGTAGCGGCTTTGGCGCAGACGGCGTGACGAGCGCAAGCACGGCCGCGACGCCGCTGATCGCGTTGCCGAGTGGTCCCAAGCCCGCGAGGATCCCCTTGATCAGGGCATCGATCAGCCCCTTGCCGGCGTTGTACCACTTGACCGCGGTGTCGGTGACGAACGCAAGCCCGAAACCAATGGCTGCCCCGACCAGCATCACGCCGGCGGCCGCGAGTGCTGCCACACTAGCGATCGCAATGAGTGCGATCGCCAACACGGCCGCAATGCCAGCAGCGCCCAAGAGCAGGGCTCCGAACACCTTGAGCGTGCCCTGGGAGTTTTCGACGACGCCAGCCACGAACGTGATGCTGTCGGCGACCGCGTGTAGCCCCCCGACCAGCACCGACTCGATCTGCGGCCAGTTGGCTTGCAGGAAGTTCGAAAACTTCTCCCACTTCGCGAGCATGAAGTCGCCAAGGCCGGTGATCTTGGGATCGTCAGCCAGCTTGCCAAGCGTTCCCGAGATCAACTTCGCGATGCGCGTCGCTCCGGGCTGCATCTTCTCGCCGACGTCGATCCAGAAGTTCTCGACGCCAGCTTTCAGGGAATCGAGCATGCCCGTCAGCGTGCTCTTTGCGCGATTGGCAGCCACCTCACCAAGGTTCCCCTCGTGCGTCTTGTGCATCACCGCGTCTTTGATGGCTTCGATCGCGGTGTCGGCGTCGATCAGGTTCTTTTTGCGCGCGAGGTCGATTCCGCCCTTCGTCTTGATTCCTGTGCGAGCCATCAGCGCCTTGTCGATGAGCTCGCCCGAGATGCCAGCCATTTGGAGCATGCGCTCTTGGCGCTTCTGCAGTGTGCCGATGCTCTTGATCTCGGTCATCGCATAGATGATGCGCTTCACCTCTTCGGCGCTCGCACCGATCGCACGCATGTCGGCGCTCATCTTCACCAGGCCCTTCGCCTGGCCTACAGTGAACTGAGCGGCGAGTAGCTTTTGGAAGCCTTCGACCGTGCTCTCGACCTCGAGCCCGAGATTCTGCGCGAGCTTGCGCACGTCGTTGAAGACGGTCCCCGCATGCGCTGCGTTGTCCGTGAGGTACCCGATCGCCATGACCGAGCTCTCGGAGAATGCTGCAGCGTGAAGGGCGGTCTCGACGAATGCGACCCCCAGCTTGACGACTTCGGCGACTGCACTGACGGCCGCGTCCGCAACCGCGTGTAGCGCGCCGGTAATCGCGTTGCCGGATACGACGCCGCCAAGCGTTGCGAGAAACCCGCTCTTGTCTTCTTTCGGGACCTTCGGAACCGAAGGTTTCAGCGATCGGGCGAAGTCGGCGCGCTGGCTCAACTTCGCCCGACTGACCATCTTTTCCCAATCAGACAGCGGACTCCGGCGGGGCGTCGGTGCTTCGAGCTGACGCTTCGCGTCCGTGACCGCTTTGGTCACGTCCTGAACCGACTTCTTGATTTGGCCCGCTGGGCCGGTGGCTTGATTCACCAGCCGGACAACGAACTCGACGCCTTCGCTCATGATCGGTTACTTCGACAGCGCTTGAACGAACTTCACGAACACTTCGAGCAGCTGGATCTGCGCGCCTTGTGCCTCTGCCACCATGATCGCGCCGAGCAGCGCTTCTCGCGTGGCGTCGCCGTTGGCGTCGCGATCGTAGCTGCCCCAAAATGCAAGAAGCGCGCGACCGCCCAGCAAGTGGTCGGCGCGCGCTTCTTTTAGGCTTTTCCCAGTTCCTTGGCTTCAGAGCCGCAGAGCTCCTGGCCATGCTTCGCAATGGTGAAAGCCAACGCCGCGCGCTTCGCAAACATCGCCTTGATCGCAGGCCGGTCGGGGTGGACCACGCATGCGGTTGCGAACGTCTGTGTTTCCACAGCGACGTCGCAACTCGGCTTGTTCACGTTGTTCGCGAACGTCTGGAAGATCTTCGGATTGTCCGGCGGCGCCAGGATGATGACGCCGGTGAAGCCTTTGGGCGGCTGGAGGATCACGATCTCGTCGTACTTCGCGCGCATCTCTGCGATGACGACAGCATTGTCGGCGAGCAGCTTCTCCTCTTCGCTCAGAGGCTCGTCGCCGGTCGCAACTTTGGACGGATCGATGCCTTGATCTTGTTCGCTCACTTCTGTCTCCCTCAGGTAGCGCGCGCTCTCCGTGAGCGCGTATCAGCGGTCGAGCCGCTAGAGTCTGTTGCCGAACACGTCGATGCCGGCGAAGTAGATGTTCCCTACGCGCAGCGGGATAGACACCATCTGGTGATCGGGTCCGTGTTGCCCGGAATTGGCAATCTCGTTCACACGGACTCCGACCAGCGTGTCGGTGACAAGCTCCGTGTCTTTCGCGAAGTAGCTGAAGGCCAGGATCATTTTCAGATCCGCCAGGCCGATGCTGAGCTCTTTGGATTTCGCAATCACCACGTTGAACCAGTAGCGGTGAATGTCGATCGACGCCTCGAACTTGGCGTCGCCCTCGCTCACCACCAGCGGCAGACGCGATCTTCCGTAGAACTCGGTCCGGTTGATCGTGGCCTTGTAGTCGAACTTGTCGAGTCCTTCGATGATCCCGAAGCTCGTGCCATCGGCAATGAACTCGGTCTCGACCGACTGAAAGTCATACGGGACTTGGTTGACGAGTGCTGTAGGCATTAGGCCGCCAAGCTCGTGGTGAAGCCGATGTCGGTGGTGAAACCTTCGATCGGCGGTAGGGGAACGGCGCGGAGCGTGCTCTTGAGCTGGCGCGTCTTGAGCACGTTGTTCGTGAGGTCGACGACGTACTCGAGCGCCGAGACATGGCCGGCAAACCCTTCGACGGTGATCGCGTCGAGGATCTCGTCCTTCAGATCGCTGCGGACCATCGCCTCGATGCGCACGGCATCGCGCGGATCGATCGCGCCGGTTCCGTCGAACAGCGTGCGCACCTTGCGCAGCATCCAACGCTGCTGCGCGTTGTAGACGACGCGGCACAGCCGATCGATGACGCGGCCCCAGTCCCAGTAGAGGAAGTCGGAACCGCTAGGGCTCTTGAGGTAGCCGTTCGTCGAGAAGAACCCGTTCTGCCCGTCGTACGTGCGGAGCGTGTTGATCTTGTGCGACTCGATGAACTGCTGATTCTGGCCCTCGTCGTTGACGATGAACGAAACCCGCAGCAGACCGGAATCGGTGCGCCCCAGGTTCTCGGACAGGTCTGCGCCCGCTGCTCGCTCGGCCAGCGCAAACGCCGCCGACTGGCGAGGGGTGCCCCAGCCCGCGTGCGGATTCATGGTCGGCACGTCGCACTGACCGTACGCGACCGCGACGCGCGAATTGGCGAATGACGCGAACGACGTGATCACGTTGGCGCTGGTGTCAGCCCCGACGTCCGTCATGCAGCGCGCCCAGCGTCGACGAGCCTCCAAGCTCGACATGTGAGTGGCGATCGCTGCGGCCATCGTTGCGCCGGCCGAAGCCGAGACGGACCGGCCCGTGAAGTAGACGTCCTCGATCACGTAGGTGCCGAGCACCAGGAGCAGCGCCGTGATCGCGGTGGCCAGATCCGAGGTCGTGTACTGCGGAGCCGTGCAGGCGAAGGTGTGGGAGTCGCCGTTCTCGAACAGAATCGGGCCGCCGCCAGGGACGAAGGTGAACGTCAGGTTCGTCTTCGTGTCGGTGTAGGTTCCGCCTGAGGGGACCGTGATCTCTTCCGACCAGCTAGGATCGGCGCTCAACTGGTCATGAGCGAAGTCGAATCGAGCAACGCCGAGCGCGCCCGTCGACTTGATTCGGATCTTCGTCTGGTAGGCGTCGTACGCGGCGCCGGCGACGGTGATCGTTCCGGTGCTCGTGCTCGCCGCCGTTTTGGTGACAGCGCCAGCGGCGCCCGCGGTGGACGCCGGCGTCTTCAGCACCAGCACGCCGCCACGCTCCCGGATCATCGGCAGCGCGAGCTCGAGCGCGGGGCCCTGCAGAAGCAGGTCACGCAGGCTGTTTTGATTGGTCGAGAAGTAGAGGGTGCTCGCGGCGCCACCGGCACACGGGCCGATCACCAGCGGGTACACTGCGCCGTTTGACGGGAGGCCGATGCCGCCGTCGCGAACATTGATCGTTTGTGATGCAGGGTACAAATGGACCTCTTGCGATGTCGTCCCGATGCCTTACATCAACCAATCAATGGTCGATCTGAAGGACACGAGTGTTGTGTTGGTGAGAAAGGGCCGGTTGTTTTGGAAGCTGGTCAATCGGTCGGGGCCAATCCCGGAGCACCGTCCCGAGCTAGGGCCGTGTTGGCTTTGGACCGGCGGGAAAGTCGGAAAGGGCTACGGCTCTTTCCGTGGCCTGAACCAGAAGACGACGAGCGCTCACCGATTCGCGTGGCTTCTCGCTAATGGAGCGATCCCCGATCGCATGCATGTCCTTCACAAGTGCGACAACATGCTCTGCGTTCGCGCCGAACACCTGTTCCTCGGGACGAACACCGTGAATGTTCACGACATGATCGCCAAGGGGCGACACTCACATGGGGCGCAGCACGGCTCGCTCTGTAATCCTCCCCGAGGGGATGGCCACGTATCGCGTCGCAAACCAGAGCTGCGGCCGCGCGGCGAGCGCCATGGTCGAGCGAAGCTAACTGAAGCTCACGTTCGTGAAATCCGGGCACTGTACGCGGCCGGAGGCATCACCCAGCGCGAACTCGCCAAACGTTTCAACTCTAACCAGGCCTCGATCTCTTGCGTGATCAATCGCAAGCAGTGGAAGTCAGTCGCCTAGATCTTGTCCTTGTGCTGAGAGAGAGCCGGCGCGTGCGGCTCATAATCGGTGACGACGGGCCAGCCCTTCTCGGCGGCCTCGTGCGAGTTGACGGGATCGAGCAACTTGTCGCCGTCCTTCATCGGTTCGCCCGTCTTGGGATCGAGCCGACGAGTGACCGGTGCCGACGCAGCGAGCAGCGCAGACTTGTAGTCGTCGAAGCTCAGCAGGATCGGCTTCGCCTCGTGGTGCTCGTGCTGCTTCCAGCCGTGGAGCGCCTCGGCGGCAGCGTGCTGCCAATGATAAAGCTCGAACTCCTCGGGTTCGCCGTTGACGCGGGCCGCGCGCTTCACGGTCTTCACGCCCTTGAGCGCGCGGGCGTGATCGGCGGGCGACTTGAGCTCGACGACCGGCGGTTTCGCAGGGGTCGGCTCCGCCGCAGGTGGAGTCGTCGTCAGCGCGGGCGGCAGCTCGGTGACGAGCGGCGTCGCCGGCATGATCACGGCGGCGGGATCGGGCGGCAGCTCTTCGCGCACGTCCGCATTCCCCCGATTGGGAGTGTCTTTCGGCATGTTGGTTTGAGGCTCCCTTAGGGAATTGGGCCGGTGACGAGCACCGTTTCGAAAAGCTCGTGATCGTCGCCTGGCGGAGCGTTGATGTCCGACTCGAGCGTGACGGTCGACTCGTGCGTCTGCAGCTCGACCTCTTGAGCGGGGACGGTGCCGTCGGTGCGGATCGGAACAGAGAGCGTCAAGGTCAGGACGATGACCTCGCCTTTGTCCAAGTGCCGACCCTCGATCTCGGTCGGACAATCGAACTTGAGCAGGCCCATGTTCGGGCCGTAGACGGTGCGGCGGATCGCGGCGAGCAGGTTGCTCATCGCGTCCCAGCACTGCTCGAGTTCGTCGAACCAGAGCCACACCCAGAAGCTCGCGAGCGCCTGAACCATCACGCCGTCAGGTCCGCCGATCTTGGTGCTCGCCCCGAACTGCCCGCCGGTGAGCGTCCAGACGATCCGCGGCGTGTCAGCGTGCTTCGCCTTGGCGAGGTTGCCGAACTCGGCGCAGATGTTCGTCTTGGTGAGCGCGGAATACTCCGCGTGGATCTCTTTGACGATTTGCTCAGGGACGAACGTCATTTACTGCGAGCCATCTTCTCTGCGTAAAACTTCTTGGCGCAGGCCACGAAAGCGCGGTCCCAAATCTGTGAGCGGACGTTGCCCTCTGGGAGCATCAAGCGAGCTCGAGCGCCGTTCACCGATCGGAAGTACATGGCGCCGCTCTTGAAACGACCGCCGACGCCTTGGACCGCAGCGCCCGGGATGCGGAGTGCGCGCGCCGTCTTCGGCCGGATCTTCTGACCGCGCGGCCCATAGATGCCGGTGCCGAATTGGAATTTGGCGTAGTTCTTTGACGATTGGATCCGGTAGCCGCTGGCGTCCGCCTGGCTCACGTACCAGCTGTCGTAGAGGCCGCCGCTCTTTCGTAGAATCTTGTTGCCGTCGGGGAAGACCTTCGGAGCCCAGGGGTCGCCGTACGGGTCCCGCTCCTCGCGGAAGCCGTCGCGGATCTGGACGATGCCCTCTCTGCCGAGGGCGCCCGAGAGCTGAGCCAGGCCGCGGCGCCCGAAGGCGTTTTCGATCTTGGCGCTGATGCGGTCGAGTGCGGCGATGTCACCCGTCAGCGACGCGCGGAAGCTGAGGGGGATGGTGGGCATGGGTCACCAGCCGCGATTTGACGAGCGTGAGGTCACGCGCGCCGAGTTCTTGTTGCGAGTCGGAGTCTGGTCCGCGATCGCCGGCGGTCGGATTTTGCCGAGCGAGACCATCGTCAGCCACTTGATCGCGTCGTCGTATCCTTTGGCGATCAGCTCGTCGGGGCCGCCCGGCTGGTAGCCGCGCCGATCCATGATGTGATACCGCGCCATCTTGGCGACGTGCATCGTGAGCGCTGAGCCCCAGGTCTGGATCGGTGAGTCCGGGTAGGCGCTGTTCAGGTAGGTCGCGGCCTCATCGGTCGCGGCCAGACAGGCCTTGGCGAGCGGCCCCGCCGGCAGACTCTCACTGGCCTTCTCGGGCAGCGCGTTGTCGGCGACGTCTTTCGGCGTGGCGAACAGGGTGTGGGCTTCACCAGTGACGCTGAACTTCGCATCGGCGCCGACCATTGACCAGCTGAGCCGAACGAACCGCTTGGCATAAAGCAGCATGGTCTCCCTGGTGACCGCGGCGGTCACAGTTGGGAGATCGCCCAGCTTCAGCCAGGGGCCAGCGGCGGAGGGCGCATGCTCGACGAAGCCGGAAAGGCTAGTCGCTGTCATACTCTCAACGATCAAGTCGAGTCGCAGGCAGGAGCGCTGCCCTCCGATGTCCACCGACGCACTCGTGCCACCCGCGGCCTCTGTTGCCAGAGCGTGCAGGGAGAGTTGGAGTGCGTCGGTCATTGTCGGACACGCTTAGGAAGCGAGAGCTGGAGTTGAACCAGCGGCCTCCTGGTTATGAGCCAGGCGAGCTACCACTGCTCTATCTCGCTACGGTCCGGGTGCCGCCTGCGGCTGCGCACCCGGTCTCTCTCAAACAATCGTCCGCGAGCGATCAGGCGATCGCGCGAGCCAGCAGGAACCAGGGGCCGTAACCGGCGACGCCGCGCGCGTCGATCCCCCAGATGAACTGCTTCTGGAAGAACACGTTGTCGTCCGTGAGCTCCGTCTTGGACACGAATTGCGGCGCCTTGCGGAGCTGCCAAACGAGGCCCTTGATCGCGTTGTTGTTGTCCGCGAGGTACCAGGTCGTCGGCTGATTCGCGAGCTCGGGGACTACGACCACGGTCGCTTGCCCACGCTGCACGTTGGTCGAGCCCGACGTGCCGTATTCCGCGGTGACGATGGTGTTTGCGGTGTCCTCGAGCGCCGGCGGGACGATCAAGACGTTGCCATTCACGCCGAGCGGCTCGCCGTCCTCGCCCGTGTACGACGCCATCGCGGCGCGCACCGTCGAGAAGTTCGTGCCGGTCAACGCCGTCGTGGTGAAGTTGTTCGACTGATTGCCCGCCGGGTTCAGCGTGTGAGCAGTCGAGAACATCGCCACTCCATCGAACCCGAGGTTCGTGGTGCCAGCTTGCAGCGCGGTTTTCAGAACCTGGTCCGGCCACTTCACGCCGTTGCGCCCCAGCTCCTCGAAGAGCGGGTTGTAAACGCCGAGTTGGTCGTCTTCGATGTCGTCGCGATCGACACCGACCGTCAGTTCGTAAGGCTCGTTTTCGAGCTGGTACGCGAAGGTGTTGAGATTCTGAATCACGCGCGGGCCGTCCCACTTGCGCATCTTCAGGAGTCGCCCCATCCACCCGTAGGTGTTGGTGCGGGTCGTGCTCGGGACCTTGGTAGCAAGGGCTGCGAGCTTCGGGGTCGTGATATTCCAGCCTTCTCGATAGAGCGAGCTGAAGCCGACCTGCAGTTGCTGAATCGCTGCTTTGGTGACCAACATTGGTATTTCTCTTTTGGTTCTTCTTCAGCGATCAGCTGATGGAGTTCGGCAGGGTGAAGCGCACCCAAACGCCGCCGTCGCTGTCGACGCCCTCGACGATGCCGGCGCGGCTGCGTGCGCTGGAGTTGCTGGTCAGCGCGACGGTTTGATCGTCGACGATGTAGCAAGGGGCGCCGATGTCATCGGCAGCGATCAGATCGGCGGCGGAGCTGTTCGCGTATTTGAACGTGCCGGTCCTAGCTTTGATCTTGCGAGTATTGGACGTGCCGGTGAGCACGTTTTCCTCGCAGCGACCGATGGCAATCAGCGTCGCCGCAGTCGAGCCCTTCACGACCTTGCCGGTCGCGGTGCTGATGCAAACGATGCCGCCCTTGTAGTACTGAGTGGAGTCGGTGCCGACCTCAGCGAACAGCTGAGACGTCGGGGACGCGCGCTCCAGGATATCCGTATCGGCTGCTAGCGCAGTCATGGATCAACCTGCCTTTCGGAGGAGTTTCTTCTCCTCGATGTATTTCTCTTCGGACATGCCCAAGACCTGGCAGATCCGCTTTTCGTCTTCGGTGAGCGCGGCGACGGCTTCGCCATCGGGCGTCTTGATCGAGTTGAAGAATCCTTGCGGCATGCCGGCGCAGAAACTCTCAACGGCATCGGCCGTCGCGAACTGCGTGCGCGCCCACTCGTGGCGAGCGGGCGGCAGAATGCCCTCTCGGCTCATCTTCTCGATCGCGCCGTCGCGCTTGGCTACACGCGATTCTTCGGTCAGCTCGCCAACTTTCTTGGTGAGGCCGACGGTTTGTTCCGCGCCCGACTTCCAATCGAGCACCGTCGAAATCGCTTCTGCGGGAGTCGCCTTTTGGGTTGTCCCGAGCAGCTGCAGAATCGTCCGCTGGAAGTCCTGGATCTTGGCCGTGGCTTCCGCCTCGGTTGCGACTCCGACTAGGTTCACGCCGCTGACGCTTACCGCTGCTGGAGCGGGAGTTTCGGCGCGCAGTTTGAGTTTGCCCGCGGCCTCGAGGATGTCTTTTTCCTCTGCCTTTTCGGTCTGCTCGGCGGTCAAACCGAGCACAGCCGCAATCGCGACCAGACTGATCATCTTCATCTGTGGATCTCCGTTCCCGATGGCCGGGAGTTGGTTCAGCTGCCGGGCATCGGGCCCCGCAGAAGGCTTTGGGGGTTCGGGCTGCGGCGCCGGCGTGGCGCGGTTCAGCAACACGAGCGCAGAGCGCACATCCTCCGGCGCTCCTGAGAGCGACTCGATGTCCGCAAGGCATGCGACCATCTTCACGTGCTCGATCTTCGTATCGGCCAGGCCGTACTCGATGGCTTCATCTGCCGTGAGGTACGTATCGCCAGACTCGAAGAGAGCGAGGTAGTCGTCTTTGGTTTTGGTTTTGCCGCGCCGAGCGCCTGCAGCGGCATACGCTTCGGCGAGCTGTTCGTTGGTTCGTCGAAACAGCTTGGCTGTCTCTTCGAGATCTGCGGCTGTCCCGCGCACTACCGAGCGGACGCCGTGCAGCATCTGAAACGAGTTGGCGGGCATCTCGACCCGAGTCGCCGCGGTGAGCAAATACGACGCTGCTGACGCTGCGATGCTGTCTACCTTGCCAACGATCTCCGCGCCGTTTGCCGCTCGCTCGAGCAGCAAATTCGCCATCGCTTTGGCTTCATCGACCACTCCGCCGATGCTGTTCACGCGCACCACGATGCGTTTCGCACGCGGCGCGGTTTGAAGTTTGGCCAGGATGTCTTTGGCCATCACGCCATCGGCGAAGAAGCCGCCACCGATCACGTCGTAAACGGCGAGCTCGAGTTCGTCAGCGGACTTCTCGCGCAGCGCGACGGTCCAGCTACGCTCCGAAGCTGGGTCGGCTTTCGCAAAAAGAACGGACCGGGGCGCCCGCGCCGCGAACGGCGTGTGTTTGGTGTGAGGCATGTGCGTTTTGCTTGGGGCGCGCTAGGTGAGGATCGGGTGAGTTCGACGCGGCAACAGCTTCGCGATCATCTCGTCTCGGGTGTGCCCGCAGTACCGTGCGTGCAGCTCGCACACGGGGCAGATGCGCCCGCGCGACTGGCGGCAGATATGGAAGTCCGCGTCCTGTCGCAGGATGAACTGCAGGTCCATCGGCGTGAAGCTCGGTAAGACCGCCTTCTTGTCCAGCAAAGGACCGGATGGGTGCTCGGTTTCTAACTCTGGGTCGTTCATGGGATCATCTGAAGTGCGCGCGCATCGGCGTTGGCTCGAGCGGTCACGGCGTCCTGCCCGGCGTTCAGGTTCGCGACGTACAGCTGATCGGCGAGTCCGAGTCGTGTGAGGTTCGGCTTGGAAAGGTCGACGATCGCTGGACGCACCGGCAGCGGGCCAGGTTCGTCAGCGTCATCGCCCTGCCAGTTGTTCCAAAACTCGCGACCTGGCGGGACGTTCGGCGCCAGAGCTGAGTCTGGCGGCGGGACGTTGTTTCTCCCGCCCATCGCTCACTCCGGGATCATCTCAAAGCCGCGCTTGACCGCGAGCTTCGTTGCTTCCTCTTCCGACTTACCAGCCTCGATCAACTTGGCGCGAGTGGTGCCGATGATGCTGTCGCGGGTGAGGTTCGTCGTTTTGCCGTCGAGCCCCCACTGCTTGGTAAGCTCTTCTTGACGAGCGAGCTTGGTCGCGGCGTTCACTGCGTTCGCATCGACGGGCTTCGGCCCCTTGTCGGTGTCGGGCTTGCTCTGGGTCGCGACGGTCTTGTCTTCGTTGGCCATATTGGTCGTCCCTCGTTTTGGAAACAGATCTGCCCCGCTCTCCGACTTGGAGGCAGGGTATGGTTCGCTGGGCGACGCGGGGTATTACGCGGCGCCCGATTGCTTGAGCAATTCGTCGGCGCGATCGCTGACCGCGCGGAAGCTCGAGCACATCATCGAAAACATCTGGAAGGTCTCCCGCGAGACTTCGCCGTCCGCCCGGTACTGATTCCAAAGGATCGCCGCGGACTCGACGTCATCGAAGTCTGGCTCACCGAGGTACAGTGGGGCGCGTTCAGTCACGGAAGAACTCTGGCAGATGGGTTGCTTTGAGCTTCTCGAAATCTACCACAACAGCAGCCCGTTGCTTTGCTGTGAGTCCGAGTCCGTCTGCCAGCGCGCCCAATTGCTCGTGCTTGCTGGAGAAGTTTTGCCCTTCACCCATGACCGATTTCGCGTGCGCTTGCACTATTTGCTCTCGAACTTCGCGCGTCGCCTTGTGTAGGTCGTTCGGCACGCCGGTGTGACGTGCGACGATCTCTTGAGCTGATTCGATGTACGTTTCGTAGGCTGCTCCCTCAAGGTTTCCTAGAAAACGGGTCGCCGCTGGCGTCATCCGGGACACGACATAGCGCGCTGAGAGCTCGGTACCGATCTCCTCCAGCACAGCGTCGGCACCCCGGTACGTCCTGCCGATCATGCGACTGAACCCATGAATCTCTTCGTGGGTCAGCGTTCGCAACGCCTCTGATGCACGCAGTGCTTCGACTCTCCTTAGATAGTCGCTTCGGAACTCGCCGCTGCGCCAGCTCTCAAAACCGTCGGCAGTGTCGAGATCGCCCTTTGCAATCAAGCGCAGAGCCCGAGCTGCTAGATCGATCGTCTCCTGGCTAACCGAAATCGTGCCATCCCAACCATGCGTCCCATTGATGTCCTTGGCCTGGGAAGTGACTTCGTATGCTCCGCGGCCCGGTAGCCCTCTGGCAATGTCTTTCGAAACCGCACCCGGAAACTGCTCGATGATCGCTTCCCGGATCATGCTCCGAGCCTTGGTATCGTCGCGTGACTCGAGAGCCGCTGCTAGTTCGTTCGCTCGTTCGCGCAGAAGCGAATTCGGCACCGGCTTCGGGACGAACTTCGGCGGGCGTTTGGCCGCTACCTTCTCTTTGCGCTTGAGTTCAGTGAAGAGCTCCTTGTCATACTTCTTGGAGTCTGGCTTCCAGATCTCCGTTAGCGGCAGACCGAAGCCATCGCGAACCTTGAACTTCGGAGGCTTATCCGTGATGCCGCGGCGCTTTGCCTCCGACCGAGTGATGTTCCGGATCGTACTGCGGCAGCGGTGATGCAGTGGCGGCTGGTGCGTTTCCCACCAGGCATCGCCAAGCGGGAGCAGGGTCCCGTGGCAAAACCGGCAGATAGGCGACTGTTTGGAGTCGCGAATGCCCCAGAACAAGCCGTAAGGCCTGCGCGCCAGCTGCGCCGGCTTGTGCATCTCCTCGTAGCGGCCGGCATTCAGTGCGCGCTGTGTCGCGTTTCGAAAGACCGTCTCCGCGTGCTGCGATGTTAGCTCACCCCGCACTCGCATGCGGAAAGACTCGAAGGACTCGCCGGTCGCGATTGCAACAGCAAGCTTGTCAAACACTGACTGGATCTGGTTCAGCTGGACACCAGCTCCGATCCAAAACGCTCCGTTTCGCGCGCGGTCAGAAAGGGCAAGCGCGTCGTCAGCCGACAGCACCACGCGCTTTTCAAACCACGCGAAAGCCGAATTGAACTGCTTCAGATCGGGAGTGACATCCCAGCCGCCACCATCAGGCATCTTGATCGACCGCGTGTCTGCCGGCGAGCTCCCCCAAGACCATCGCGGCCTCCGTTAGATCGATCAGCTCTGCCGGGTCGAGAGCCTTGTAGCGCTCTCGTAGGCGCTGCCGTAGATCCTCGTAGCTCGACGCCTGATCCAGCTCGGCGATGATTGTGGCCAGCGTCCCGTTGACGATGCTGGATGAGTGTTGGACTCCGGATGCCACGAGCGCATCAGCATAGTCCTGCCCCGACTGCTCTCCGGTTTTCGCTTCGGCACGGAGCCGTGCGACCAGGCTCGCGCCGGTCCGCTGCTTGGCGTACGGCGCAGTAGCCGGCGCCACCGGAGTGACCGGAGCCGGCTCACGCTTGACCAGCTTCACATTGTATCGTTCCTCGATCTCGTCGAGGTTATCAACGTCGTAGCCGGCGTCTGCGAAGTTCTTCACGGCCACGCTTAGGGATTCGGTGGCCTTAGCGTTCGCCTGGTCGTCTTCCGGCGGCTCGGTGTTCCACTTCGGCCACGGGACTACGGCGAGCTCGACCGCAGCGATGTTGAAGCCGACCGCGGGCCAGAGCGCCTGCTTCCGGATCTCGGTCGAGAGCTTGTTCCCGTCGGCAGTTGCTTTCGCCGCCTCGACTCCGCGGTGCACCTCGCTCGCGGCCTGCGATCCCTGCGTCGTGATCTCGGTGCTCAGGTTCGATCCGAGCCAGAGGATCATGAAGCGGCGATCGATGCGATCGAGCATCTTCTCGAACGATGCGAAGCTGTTGTCTTTTGCTTCGAGTAGCTCGAGATCAAACTTGGCGCCCTTGTCGTCGAGATGTGAGGGCAGCTGCGCCACCACCTCGGATTGGATCGCTTTGACGTCTTCCCAGAATTGCTCCTGGTCCGGCTCTTCAGCAATGGCCGGCGCGAACGCCTTGATGATCGGCAGGCCGTGCCGTTCGTTGTAACGGTTCCAGTCCCGGATTGTGAGCTGCTTGGCGATCCAGTCAACCGCGCAGGGCCGAACGAGACCGCGCATCCAGCCGCGTTGGCCGTCGGTGAGTAGCACCCACCGCCCGTCGCCGGGGTTGACTTCGAACTCGCCCTCTTGAGCAGAGTAGATGAACTTTTTGCGAAACGGGTCCCAGCGCAGGAACTGCGGATGCAGCACCCGAAGGTGCGGAGTCCAGCTCGTGCCAGTGCGCTCCCAGTCGAGCACACCAACGCTGACGCCGAGCCAGCGGTACCAGCGGAACAGCTCGCCGAGCTCGCTCTCGGGGAACATGTCCCACCAGAGCGGCTCGAACCGATCGCAGATCCTCTTTGAGAGTTGTCGGTTCGGTTCCTCGACCGGACATAGCTCGAAGTCCGAGCCGAGCACCGCGTCGACCCGCTTCTCGTCGAGCGCGGGGAGGATATCGTCCTCACCCATCGTATCGACAAGCTGCGCCGAAAGCGAAAAGTCGCCGTCAGCGTGCTGGCGGAGCGCCGCGCGAACTTCGCCGATGCGCCACGTGGGTTTGATTCCCACGGACCACTGCGTGATCGCTCGGGCTACGATGTCGCGGGCTTGCATTCACGTCTTGTTTCGGATCGCGCGCGCAGGCGTCGCAGTACGGTTTGGACTCGTGCAGGAAAAACCAGGAGCCGACCCAGAGCACCGTCTTGCAGCGGAGCATCCGAGGACGGTTGAACCGTTTGGAGAACGGCCCTTCAGTTCGCCCAGCGCACCGCGCCGTTTCGCCGATTTGGTGCCAGGGCATCGGGTGCTACTCTCGACCCATGGTCAAAGTGATCTCGTACGGCGGGCTGTTCGAGTTTCCGGCAAAGCCGAGCGACTTCGCGACGCCATCGCCGGGCCAGCTGATTCCGGTCTACGCCGACAAGAGCAGCGGGTTGGTGCATGCCGAGCCGGGCCGGGATCGCATCGAGATTGGTGTCGTGGATTCGCTCACGCTGACCGGTGTCGTCGTTCGCATGTCGAGCGTCGGTGAGTCTGCGCCCGATCCAGCTTCGCCGGGTGGCGCACCGCCTCGGCCGACCATCGAGCAGTGTTCAGCCAATACCGTGATTGAATTCGAAGGGCGTCGACTTGTCGCCGCTCACTATCCGCAGATGGGCGGGTATGGATCGCAGTGCCTGATCGACGCGACGCTGAACGATTGCTTCGATGTGTGGGTGTGGAGCGACGGCGAATTCCCGTTCGGCGACGATGACGATCGCGAGCCAGCGTTTCTACATCACTGCGACCCGGAGCAATTCATTAGCTTCGGCCAGCTGGTGAAGTCGCTCAAGGTAGGTTAGTCCCGCGCCCGCGGCATCCCAGCTCGATACCCACGCGCCTGACTGTAGGCATTCGGGATCACCTCGCCGCCGAGCATCAACTCAGTGATCGCCCACACCAGCGCGTCGAGTCGGTTCGGACTCTCTTCGCTGACGCCTGGCTCCCAACCGCAGAGCTCATCCTCGAGCATCGGGAAGTAGCCCACGTGGTGGACTCGCCCTTGTTCGTAGAGGCCCGCGATCGGCTCAGCTCGAACAGCTTTACCGCGTGACGCTCGGACCTGCTTGAACGCGACGGTGATCTTCTTGTCGCGCGCAACCGTGAGTACGTTGCTCTCGACGAGATCGCCGCCGTTGTTCACTTCGCCGACGACGCGATCCGCTTCATGCTTGCTGAAGAGCGAGACGACTTGCGAACCCCACTCGTTCGGAGTCGGGTGCTCGAGGGTGCCGTCTTCGAGAACGTATGCGTGACCGTCGTCACCAAGGCCGGCAACTACGATCCCGGTTTCGGCCGTCGCCGACGTCGAACTGACCGAGGGGTCGACCGCTACTACGATCCGCTTGAGTTGCGGATGCTTCGAGACCCGATGCGGCTCGAGCATCTCGACTCGGCGCCAGAGTGCTCCCGGTGCGTCGTCCAAGATCTCAGCGTGCAGCTCTTGACGGCCGAGCCGCGTGCCCTCGTACTTCTGCCGAATCTTGGCGAGGAACTTCGGCGCGAGGTTCGCCCGATTCTCGTACGTCGATCCGCGAGTGACGACGGTGCCTTTGTCCGCCAGTAGCTCTTTCATGAGCGGCGTCGGGCGCGGTGTCGTCGTTGCGATCGTTCGTGGATTCGATCCAAGACGGAGCCCGAACTGCAGCTGATCCCAGGTGTCGCGGTAGCGCCATTTTGCTACCTCATCGCCCCAGGCAAAATCGTGTTGTGGGCCACGCAACTGATCCGGCTCTTCCGCCGAATATGTCGTCGCGATTGCCCCGTTCGGCCACCTGAGTAGCCGCTGTGACGGTAAATACTTCGGTCGGTTCCAGGGCGGCGAGCAGGCGAGGATGCCGCTCAGCTTCCCCTCGACCATGACCTTTCGCGTGTCCGCAACGGTCTCGCCGATGAGCGCGATGTTCATGGCGCCGCGACGCTGCGCCTCGAGCACACCCTCGGCGCCGACACGGGTCTTGCCGAATCCGCGCCCGGCCACGATGAGCCAAGTGTTCCAGTCACCCTCGGGCGTGCGCTGCTTCGGCCGCGCCCAGAACCCCCATTCCCATTCAAGCGCTTCCGCTTCCGCTGGGGTCAGCTGGGCCAGAATCGCCCTGCGCCGTGGCTCCGGCAGACTCGCCAGCGACAAGGCCAGCGAGGCGTTCGAGGAGGCTTGAGCGAGCATCTACCGCAATGGGCGCGCCGGCAGCGCCCGTGTGTTCAATCTTGTCGGCGGCGTGGAAGCCGATCGTCTTTCCGCGTTGGGCTTCGACCGCGGTCAACGTTCGGACGGCTTCGAGATCGCCCTTGTCGACCTTCGGGAAGATGGCTTTGACAGCGCGTTCAAGGCGGCCGACGCTGATGGCCTTCTCGCGCTCGACGTAGGCAATCGCGTCCTCGCGGGCGGCCAGGAAGATTGCGTCGAGGTCGGCGTGTGCCGTTCCCGGACTCACCCCGAGCTTCTCGGCAATCTCGCGCTGGGTGTAGCCCTCGAGCCTCAGCCGGCAGGCCTCAACACGCCGGAGCGCGATTGCGAGGTCCTTTGCCTTCTGCTTCGGTGAGCGCTGGATCCCGCCCTTTTTGGCACCGGGCTTTCGTTTAGTGGCCATACGATCGGGCCGTCATCGCCTCGCCCACTGCCTGCGCACATCCAGAAAGTCTTGCGCAACCTCCCGCTGCAGCCTGCTGAGCGGCCTGGGAACCGGCGGCTTGGGCGGCTCGGCCATGACTGCCAGGATCAGCCTTGCGGCCTCGGCGTCAGCGGCCTGCGTCCCAGCGTCATGGCTGGTTTCGTGTCGTTGCATGTGTGCCCCTCAGCACTTGGCCATACTTCTTGCGGGCGAATTGGGACGTCCCGTTTTCGGCCTTTCGCGTATGGCGTTCGGTTGCGTCGTCTCGGTGCGAGCCCGGGTTCGTTCTGCCGGCTGGTGCGTCTCGTGGGCTCTTCGGGCGCGCGGGAGTGGTCAGGGCATCGGGTTGGACTCCGGAAACGAGCGTTGTCACCGAGACGGCCTGGGGTGGTCGGTTCCGGTCAGTTCTTGCAAGTTCTCGCGCTCAAGCGCATCGAGGCCACGGATGCACCGATCCATTAATTCGAGCCTCTTTTCGACCTTTTCGACACGGGGCAGAACGTCTCGATCGACTTTCTCGCGGATCAGGTTTTCTGTCCGCGTGGTAAGTCGCTCCTCCTGCCTTTCCAACATTGGGCGGACAAGGCGGGCGAGGTCGTCGATGCGCGCCGGACGCAACTCAGGAAGGTGTCGGTACAGCGATCCGATCGTGACCCGTAGCTTTGGCTCCTTGGTTCCGCCGAGCCGGATCGCTATCCGCTTGCCGGTCTCCCGCTCTCGGGCGATCACCAGGTTGCGCAGCTTCCGACCGATGGGATCACCCTCGCGCTGCAACTCGGCCGCCGCTTGGCTGAAGCTGAGCTCCTGGTCGAGCCACCCGCGCTTCATTCCGCGAGTGCGCCCCCGTACGCCGCCAGGTGGTACACCCCGCACT
>Ga0164306_10000333_pt1 | contig 18575 bp, 15 predicted proteins | sample Whisoiple_242_MG_FD_110213 | JGI IMG/M metagenome (GOLD analysis project Ga0164306, IMG submission 110213) | Soil microbial communities amended with fresh organic matter from upstate New York, USA - Whitman soil sample_242_MG | ecosystem: Environmental > Terrestrial > Soil > Unclassified >... | reverse complement strand
CGGTGGGTGTCAGCACCGGACCGGAGACTGCCGACCGCAAGTCGGCGAGGACCTGCTCGGACACTGTCGCTGCCGTCATGGAGATTTCCCTTCAGTTCGACCGGCGGGACTCGGCAAAGTCGCGACGGATCTGCCCTGCTGGGTGATTCATGCCCCTGACAACGATAACGACACGCCCGTGCGACAGAACGGCCCGTCGATCGCGGTGCGCATCGCGTGGATCCGACGCCGGTACCGTCTGGCGGAGAACAATCACCGGACGACGACGGGGGTAGACGCGTGGGCACCCAACAGCAGCAGGCTCTCTGGCACGGTTTCGCCGACATGGGAATCGTGGCGCGCGACGGCGAATTCGTCATCAGCCGCGGGGAGGGTGCCGACGTCTGGGACGCCGACGGCCGGCGGTACGTCGATGCCACCGCGGGCCTGTGGTTCACCAACATCGGCCATGGCCGACAGGAGGTCGCCGACGCGGTGGCCACGCAGCTGGGTCGGATCGCCGCGTATTCCACCTTCGGCGACTACGCGGTCGACACCACGGTGGCGCTGGCCGACCGGCTCTCGGCGATCGCCCCGGTGCCGGGCAGCAAGATCTTCTTCACCTCGGGCGGATCCGACTCGGTCGACTCGGCGGTGAAACTGGCCCGCAGATTCTGGCGGGAAACCGGTCACGACACCAAGAAGATCGTCATCGGCCGGGAAAAGGCTTACCACGGAATGCATGTGGCAGGCACAGCACTGGCCGGCATCCCCGGCAATCACGACGGCTACGGCGAGCTGATGGCCGACGTCCGCACCGTTGCCTGGGATAAGGGCAAAGGGCTGCTGGAGCTCATCGAGGAACTCGGCGCCGATCAGATCGCGGCCTTCTTCTGCGAGCCGGTGATCGGGGCCGGCGGCATCTATCCCCCGCCCGCCGGATATCTGGCCGAGGTCCGACAGATCTGCCGGGACAACGACATCCTGTTCGTCGCCGACGAGGTGATCACCGGTTTCGGCCGGATCGGCGGTGATTGGTTCGCCTCCGGCAGGTTCGACCTGGAGCCCGACATCATGACAACCGCGAAGGGCCTGACCTCGGGCTATGTGCCGATGGGCGCCATGTTCGTCGCGCCGCGGGTGGCCGAGCCGTTCTTCGACCCGTCCGCCGGGGTCTGGTGGCGGCACGGTTACACCTACGGCGGGCACGCGGCCGCCGCGGCCGCTGCGATGGCCAACCTGGACATCATCGAGCGGGAGGACCTGCTCACGGCATCGGCCCGGTTGGAGGCGACTCTGCACGAAAAGTTGGCCGGGCTGGCCGATCATCCTGCAGTCGCCGAGGTCCGCAGCGGGACAGGGGCTGTCGCCGCGGTACAACTCGTCGATCCGGCAGCCGCCCTCGGCCTGGCGAAGACGCTGCGGACGCACGGGGTGGCCACCAGGGCGGTGGGCGCCGGTGGCATCCAGATCTCGCCGGCGTTCGTGATCACCGATCAGCAGGTCGATGAGATCGTCACGGGATTCGTTGCCGCACTGGGCTGATCATCAGGCGCTCACCCGTCGGCCCACCCCTTGGCGCTCTGCTGTCACCCCCGCAGTCCTCCCCAACGATGTTGATCAACCAGGTTGGCACCCGCATTCGCGTGGGAAGCGTGCCCAAGGGGTTGATCAACAACGGTTTTGCGCGTGCTGTGGGTTGGGGCGCGGGGGTCAGTCGCGGTCGGGGTCGGGATGCACCGCCATGAACACCGACCACGGGCGACCTCCCGGGTCCCGCGGGCGGGCGGCGAATTCCTGCATCAGCTGATCCAACCGGGCGGTCAGCTCCGCATGCCCCTGCTCGTCCAAACGCAGGCCCAACCGCGTCACGTCCAGGTCCTCGTCGCTCAGGGTCGCGGCCGACTCCAGGAACGCCTCGATCATCGGCCGGCTCGAGTGCGGGTTCTCCATCCGCCAGGACTTCCCGGTCGCCCGGTACGGCACGCTGCGGGCGCCGCGATTCCCCTTCTGCGCGGGCAGCGCCTCGAGGAACCCGGTCCCGGTCAGCGTCCGAACGTGGTGCAGAACGGTCGCCGGGTCGCGGCCCAGCCTGGCCGCGATCTGCGCATTGGTCAGCGGTTCGTCCAGGCACATCCGCAGGATCCGCAGCCGCAGGGACGACGCCAGCGCCTTGGCCTCTGCGTCGGTCGCCTGCCGCCTGACCGGTTCACCTGACATCACGGGATCCGACCTTAACGGATTGTCGAACCAAGTGATTGACTTTTCCCAATCACTGGCTCACCATCGAAACATGGCAGAGGAGGAGGCCGACCTGGAAGCCGGTCAGCGGCACCGCTATCGGCGCAGTCTGCTCGGCCACCCCGATGGCCGGGACTTCCGGCAGCTCTGGGCCGGCGACACCGTCAGCCAGCTCGGCACCCAGATCGGGGTGATAGCGCTGCCACTGCTGGCGGTGACGGTGCTGCAGGCCGATGAGTTCCAGATGGGCATGCTCGTCGCCTTCGAGACGATCGCCTTTTTGCTGGTCGGCCTGCCGGCCGGCGCCTGGGTGGATCGGATGCGCAAGCGCTCGGTGCTCATCGCCGGCGATCTGGTGCGCGGCATCGCCCTGTGGACGCTGCCCGCCGCGTATCTGCTGGATCTGCTGAGCTTCCCCCTGCTGCTGGTGGTCGCGGCCGTGGTGGGGGTGGCGACAGTGTTCTTCGATGTCGCGTACCAGAGCTATCTGCCGTCTTTGGTGCCGTCCTCACGGATCAGTGAGGGGAACGCGAAACTGCAGGTCTCCCAGTCCGGCGCCCAGGTGATCGGGCCGGCGGTCGGCGGATTTCTGATCCGGCTGATGGGCGCACCGCTGGTGATCCTGATCGACGCCGTGTCGTTCTTCGGGTCGGCGCTGTTCCTGCTACGAATCCGGCACCGGGAGGAGCCCGCGTCCAGGCAGAACCGGCGGCCACTGTTCACCGAGATCGGCGAGGGACTGTCGTTCGTCGTCCGACAACCGCTGCTGCGCAGGGTGGTGGCAACGACGTCGATCGGCAACCTGTTCAACACCGTCGGTCAGGCGATGCTGGTGTTGTTCGCCATCCGCGACCTGGGTATCGGGGAGGCCGGGCTCGGCATCGCACTCAGTATCGGAGCGGTCGGCGGATTGATCGGCGCCTTCACCTCAGAGGCGATCATCCGACTGATCGGTGAAGGCCGGACGATCGCCTACTCGATGTTGCCGACGGCCGTCACCTCGGCACTGGTGCCGTTGGCGGCCGGCCGTTCCGAAGCCACGGCGATCGCGATGCTCAGCATCTCCATGGTGTTCTTCGGATTCGCTGTTGTCGTCTACAACGTCGCCCAGGTGTCGTTCCGGCAGCGGCTCTGCCCACGACCGCTGCTGGGGCGGATGAATGCGTCGGTGCGGTTCATCGTGTGGGGCAGCATGCCGATCGGAGCACTTCTCGGCGGCGTGATCGGTGGTGCCTACGGCGCGGTGACCGCGTTGTGGGTGAGTTTCGCCGGCATGACCCTGTCGGTGTTGCCGGTGCTGCTCAGTCCGTTGCGCCGGATGCGCGACCTGCCGCGGGCGCTGGACCAGCACCTCGACGCCTGATCCACCCGACCGCGATCTGCCGTCGGGTGGACTCGGCTCGTCAGGGCCGCTGACCCGCCCGTCAGCGGGCGAGCAGCTCCTCGAACGGCACCAATGCGTCGAACGGATCCGATTCACGAACCGCCCGCCCCGCGACTCGGGACGGCGCCGGGGCGAGGTCGAATTCCTTCTCGAGCGGGTCGCGTCCGCCGCCCGCGGTCAGCATTGCCGCGAGTTCACGCCCCGCCTGTTGCACCCGCCCCGACAACGACCGGCCGGCATCGTCGGCACCGAAATCCGCGGTCGCCGCGAAAACCCCGGTGGGAACCGGGGCCGCCTTGAGATAGCTGAACAGCGGGCGCAACGCGAAGTCCAGCACCAGCGAATGCCTGGCCGAACCACCGGTCGCCGCCATCAGCACCGGGGTGCCGACCAGTGCCTGCGGATCGAGCACATCGAAGAACGACTTGAACAGCCCGCTGTAGGAGGCGCTGAAGACCGGCGTCACGGCGATCACCGCGTCGGCCGAGGTGACGGCGTCGATCGCGGACTGCAGTGCCGGGCCGGGGAAGCCGGTCAGCAGGTTGTTGGTGATCTCGTGCGCCAACTCTCGAAGTTCGATGTCGACGAACTCGACCCGGTCACCGCGTGCGTCGACCGCCCCGCGGGTGGCCCGGGCGAGCCGGTCGGCCAGCAGTCTGGTCGACGACGGCTGGCTCAGGCCGGCCGAGATCACCGCCACGGAGAACGTCGTCATGACCGGCTCCCGGCACCTGTCAGCTCGATCGCCTGCTCGGACCGCGCCAGCTCGGCTGCGGCCTTGAGGCTCTGATGGGTCGGCGCCGCCGGGACGTGCGCCGGCCGAAGCGCGTCGAACTCCTTGCGCAGCACCGGAACCACTTCCTCACCCAGCAGATCGAGCTGCTCCAGCACCGTCTTCAACGGCAGGCCGGCATGGTCCATCAGGAACAGCTGACGCTGGTAGTCGCCGAAGGTGTCGCGGAACTTGAGGGTCTTCTCGATCACCTGGGCCGGGCTGCCGACCGTCAGCGGGGTCATCTCGGTGAAGTCCTCCAGCGACGGTCCGTGCCCGTAGACCGGCGCGTTGTCGAAGTACGGCCGGAACTCCCGGACGGCGTCCTGCGAGTTCTTCCGCATGAAGACCTGGCCGCCGAGCCCGACGATCGCCTGATCGGCCGAGCCGTGTCCGTAGTGCTCGAACCTGTTGCGGTACAGCGCGATCAGCCGCTGGAAATGGGACTGCGGCCAGAAGATGTGATTGGCGAAGAAGCCGTCGCCGTAATACGCCGCCTGCTCGGCGATCTCCGGCGTGCGGATCGAGCCGTGCCAGACGAACGGCGGCACGTCGTCGAGCGGGCGCGGGGTCGAGGTGAAACCGCGCAGCGGCGTCCGGAACTTGCCCTGCCAGTCGACGACGTCCTCGCGCCAGAGCCGGCGCAGCAACGCGTAGTTCTCCACGGCCAGTTCGACGCCCTTGGTGATGTCCTGCCCGAACCACGGGTACACCGGTCCGGTGTTGCCCCGGCCCATCATCAGATCGACCCGACCGTCGGCCAGGTGTTGCAGCATCGCGAAATCCTCGGCGATCTTCACCGGGTCGTTGGTGGTGATCAGCGTGGTCGAGGTGGACAGGATCAACCTGTCCGTCTTGGCGGCGATGTAGCCGAGCATGGTGGTCGGCGACGACGGCACGAAGGGTGGGTTGTGATGCTCGCCGGTGGCGAACACGTCGAGCCCGACTTCCTCGGCCTTTTGCGCGATGGTGACCATCGCCTTGATCCGCTCGGCCTCGGTGGGCGTCCGACCCGTGGTGGGATCGGTGGTCACATCGCCGACGGTGAAGATTCCGAACTGCATGACGCACTCCTCAGACTAGGACTTCGAGCCGTAGTAGTTGAAACTTCAACTTGTTCTGCCCGGGTCAACATCCTTCCGGTCATTTCCATTCCCACGCATGGAGTTGGTCGCGCTGCGGATGTATCAGCGCGGCCGTGGCGGCATCTGGATGTCAACCGTGAACCGGCAATCCTGCTGGTGGACGGCGTGCCGGACGACACCTGCGATACGCTCCGGCCGGCGAAAAAGGCGGAGGCGACATGGACACGACGGCCCTGCTGGGGGCGGCGGCGCAGGGCGACCAGTCGGCCTGGAACAGCATCGTCGACCGCTACCAGAGCCTGTTGTGGTCCGTCGTCCGCAGCTACCGACTCTCCGATTCCGATGCCCAGGACGTCATCCAGACGACCTGGCTCAGGCTGGTGGAGCACCTCGGCTCGCTGCGGGATGCGGAGGCGCTGGCCGGCTGGCTCGGGACAACGGTCAGGCGGGAATGCCTGCAACTGTTTCGCCGCAGCGGCCGGATCAGCACCACCAACGGCGACGAGTGGGAGCAGGTTGTCGATCCCGCTCCACCGATCGACCACGCGTTGCTGGTCGACGAGCGGGACGCGGCGTTGTGGCGCGCGTTGACCGCACTGTCCGATCGATGTCAGCGGCTGTTGCGCATCCTGATGGCGAGCCCGCCGCCGGCCTACGGCGCGGTCGCCGCCGCGCTCGACATGCCGGTCGGCAGCATCGGACCGTCGCGCCAACGCTGCCTGGAGCGGTTGCGCAGGGTGGTCGCCGGCGAGGGCGAGGTCCTGGGTCGCGGATGGACGGAGAACCGGACATGAACGAGGACGGCAATATTCCGAGCGACGATCTCGGCGACGACGATGTCCTGCTCGCCCGGCTCGGTGGGATCGCGGCCACCGTCGATCCGGTACCGGAGCTGGTGACCCGGTCCGGCTACGCCGCCCTCTCGACCCGACGGCTCGACGAAGAACTGGCGGAGTTGCTGATGGACTCCGAGCTGGTGGAGGCCGGCCGGCTGCGGGCCGCGGGTGATCGAACGAGGGTGCTGTCGTTCGCCACCGACACGGTGTCGCTCGAGCTCCAGGTCGAGGGTGACGGGGAGCAGAAGGCGTTGCGCGGTTTTGTCTCCGGGGTCGCCGGCGACCTCCGGATCGACGTGGCGGTCGAGAGTGCGACACAGTCACGGGACGTCACGCTGGACGACGAGGGGTGGTTTGTGCTCACCCCGATCCCCACCGGAGCCCTCCGGGTCCGGCTGACCACCCAGCCCCGGGTAGCCATCACCGGATGGTTTCACCCCTGAACAGGGCTTGTCGTTTCCTTGAACCCGAGGTAAGGCCGTTCGTTCCCGAACTGATCCATAACCGTTCCGGCAGCATCGGCAATGACCTGCTCGGCCGCGGCCCTCGCGGTCAACGCAGCGTTGTTAGCCATCGCGGCAGCGATGCGGCCGGTCACGATCGCGCACGCGAACGATGTCCCGGTCCACCTCACCCGTCCGGCCGACCGGTAAGGGCCGCTGATGTGACGACCGTTGGCGTAGACGCGCACCCAGTCGCCTTGAGCGCTGAACTCGGCGATCGTCGGCGTTTCCCCGGGCGCGCCGAATTCGACGGCACCGACCGACACGATCAGCGGATCCTGCGAGCCACGAAGGTCAACAGCGGCCGGAAATGCCGGCGTCGCATCGGGTCCGCCGTTGCCGGCGGCCGCCACAACAACCCGGTCGGCTCCCAGGCCCTCCAGCGCCCTCACGATGACTTCCGGGGCCAGGCCCTCGTCGGCGTCCCCAGAGAAGGACAGATTGATCAGCTGCACATCGGTCGAGAATTCGCGGATGGCGTTGGCGACGGCTTCGTCCTCCCACTTTCCGGACTCCCGATCGATGACGCCTTTCATCTGCAGCCTGGAGGACCGTGATTCCACACCGATCACACCTGCCACGAAGGTGCCGTGCCCGTAGGAGTTTCCGGGGTCAGCGCGGGTAGCTTCATCGATATCCGTGTCGTGAAAGGTGACGCGATTTCGCAGGAAGTCGTGCAGACCAGATCCGCCAACCACGACGCCGGTGTCGATGATGCCGACATCCGGTCCAGTTGGGTCCATCGGGCCGTCAATGACGTGCACATCGAAGACGAAGTCACGGGGGCAATCCGCCTCGCGGACGATCCGTGCGGGTACCAGGCGCCGATGGCTCGCCGAGACGACGTCGCGGGACGCGGCGGACGGCAGGTGCTGAGATGTCATGGGATGGGTCCTTTCGGGCAGGATCAGACATAACCACAGTGACGATGCTCAGCCACCCCATTCAGATACAACCGCCAACCGGGGAGCGCGATGACGGCACTCGAGCTGGCGAACCAGGCCGCTGACCTCGCGTTCTCCGATCCGGCCGGGGCCAGGCGGCTGGCCGAGTCGGTGCTGGCGGCCGAATCGGCCGATCCCGCTTCGACTTCGGTGGCCCAGCAGGCTTTGGGCCTGGTGGGGTTGGCGACCGGGCAGTTGACCGAGGCGGAAGCGCATCTGCAGCAGGCGATTCGGATCGCCGACGGCCCGGGGACCAAAGGCTTTGCCGCGGAGGCACGCGGCGTCCTCGGCTATCTGCTGACCATGACCGGCCGCAGCACGGACGCGCTGCGACAGATGGCGTTGGCGTTGCCGGACGTCACCGGGGTCGCGGCCGCCCGGCTGCGCATGCAGCGCGGTCTCGTCTACACCGAGATCAGCCGCTTCGACGACGCCGCCGCCGATTTCGCGGCGGCGTTGCGTGCGCTGCAGCAGGTCGGCGGGGACCCGCTGATCGAGGCGTCCATCCGCAACAACCGGAGCATCGTGCTGGCCCGGCGCGGCGATTGGCGCGGCGCCGAAAGCGATCTGCTGCGGGCCGAGGAAATGTTCGTCGCCAACGGGCACCCCGGCCGGACGGCGATGGTGTACCAGAATCGCGGACTCGCGGCCACCGTGCACGGTGACATCCCGGCCGCACTGGCAGCTTTCGACGAGGCGGCGGCCCGCTACCAGGCCGCCGGCAGCGATCCCGGTCTATTGCCGATCGAACGGGCCGAGGCACTGCTGTCCGTTCGGCTGCTGGCCGAGGCGCGCATCGCCGCGACCGCGGCCGTTGCCGAGTACACCCGCCGGGACAACGCGGTCGACCTGGTGCAGGCCAGGTTGCTGCTGGCCAGGGTCGCCATTGCCGAGAACGACACCCCAACGGCAACAACGGAAATCGAGCGAGCCCGTCGTTCGGCGATCCGACAGGGCCGCCGCGGCTGGGCCGCGATGGCAAGCTACCTCGCGCTGCGGGCCAGGTGGGTCGACGGCGAGCACTCGGTGTCGACGCTGCGGGCCGGACAGCGAGCCATCGCCGCCCTGGAAACGGCAGGCTGGGTCGGGCCGGTCAATGACGCCCGGGTGATCGTGGCCCGAATCGCCCTGTCGCTCGGCCGCCGCAAGCAGGCACGCGCCGCCCTGAACGCCGCCGCCGCTGCCCGTCGCACCGGCGCTGCGGACGGAAGGGCCCGAGCCTGGCACGCCACCGCGCTGCTGCGGCTCGACGACGGTGACCGACGCGGCGCCGACGCCGCTCTTCGAGCCGGCATCCGGATCCTGGACGGCTTCAGCGCGGCGCTGGGAGCCACTGAGCTCCGGGCCTCGGCTGCCGGGCACGCGCGGGAGCTGGCCGACCTGGGGGTCCGGCTCGCGGTCGAATCGGGCAGCGCGGATCGGGTGCTCCGGTGGGCGGAGCACCAACGCGGCTGGGCCCTGCGGCTGCCGCCGGTGCGACCACCCGACGACGACCAGCAGGCGCTGGATCTGACCCGACTGCGGCAGCTTGCCCTCGATGTGCAGGGTGCGGTGGCCAGGGGCGAGGATCCGCGTCCGTTGATCCGACGACAGGCCGGCCTGGAGCAGCAGATCCGGGATCGCACCCGCCGCGTCGCCGGGGTCGCCGGCACATCGACCAATGGGCCGCCCGGGTTGGCCGCCCTGTCGGCCTCGCTCGGCAGCTCGGCATTGATCGAATACCTGGTTCTCGACGGTCAACTGAGAGCGGTGGTGGTGGTCGACGGCTCGGCGTCATTGCACGAACTCGGTCCGATCGCGGACGTCGATCGCGCGCTGACCGCGGTGACCTTCTGCTGTCGCCGCGGGATCTACGGCGTGGAAACGCCTTCCCTCGTGATGCAGCTCGACCGGGCGGTGGATCGGCTCGACCGGCTGGTACTCCGGCCGCTGATCGGACGTGTCGGGGACCGCCAGCTGGTGGTGGTGCCGACCGGACCACTGCACGGCCTGCCGTGGTCGTTGCTGCCCAGCTGCCTCGGCCATCCGATCTCGGTGGCACCGTCGGCGACCCTGTGGCATGGGGCGGCCACGGCCGCACCCTCGGAGGATCACCGACGGGTGGTGGTGGCCGGCCCCGGTCTGCCGCACGCCGCGGCCGAGGTGTCGGAGCTGGCGGGCCTGTATCCCGATGCGGAGCAGCTCACCGGCCATGCGGCCGCGGTGGACGCGGTGACCGCGGCGCTGGACGGTGCCGAGCTCGGGCACATCGCCGCACACGGTCGGTTTCGCGACGACAATCCGCAGTTCTCGACACTGCAGTTGGCTGACGGTCCGTTGATCGTGCACGACCTGCTGCGGCTGGACCGCCCGCCCCGGCACGTCGTGCTGTCCGCGTGCGACTCCGGGATGTCGGCCGGCCCCACCGGTGACGAACTGCTGGGCTTTGCCGCGGCCCTGCTGGCGCAGGGCACGCAGAGCCTGGTGGCGGCGCTCGCCCAGGTTCCCGACGAGTCGGGCCGGCCGCTGATGCTGCGTTTCCATCACCTGCTCGACAGCGGCCTCCGACCGGCGGCGGCGCTGGCCATGGCCCAGCAGGAGCAGGCCGATACCGGCGTACTGGCCGATCGCATCGGCGCGGCCGGATTCCTCTGCTTCGGCGCCGGCTGATCAGCCGATCATGCTGCGGCGCAAGCGGTCGAATCCCTCGTCCAGCGAAATCCGCGGCGTCCACCCGAGGACCTTCCTGGTGATCCGCTGGTCGAACCAGTGCGCGGTCCCGAGTTGCTCGGCCAGGAATCGGGTCAGCGGCGGCACCCCCGGCCGCCGGGCAATTCGCCAGCCGGCCTCCACGACGGAGCCGGCGGCGCGGGCGACGGGCAACGGGACCCGACCGCGAGGACCGGGTACCCCTGCGGCCTCGCAGACCAGACGAAGGATCTCGGCCACGGGACGGGGCTCGGCGTTGGTGACCACCAGGGCTTGCCCGTGCTCCGAACCGCAGACGTCGAGCGCCGCCACGATCGCGTCCACCGCGTTGTCGACGTATGTCGTGTCGATCAACGCGGTTCCGCCGCCGATCAGTGGCAGCCGGCCGGCACGGGCCCGGTCGACCACCGGCGCAATCAGCTGGGTGTCCCCCGGCCCCCAGATCAGGTGCGGGCGCAGGCTCAGCACGGCCAGGTCCGGGCTGTCCGCAGCCAGCGCGAGTTGTTCGGCGACGGCCTTGGATCGGGAGTAGTTGCTGCGGGCCGAATCCGGGTCCGCCGGCTGCGGCCCGGCGCCGATCAGCGCAGTCCCGGCATGCGCGACCGACGGCGACGAGATGTTGATCAGTCGGCCGACGCCGGCCCAGCGGCAGGCGTTGATCACCGAACTGGTGCCATCGACATTCGCCCGCTGATAGTCGTTCCACGGGCCGACCACGTCGACCTTGGCCGCGAGGTGCAGCACCGCGTCCTGGCCGGTCGCCGCGGCGCGGACCAGCTCCCGGTCGGCGACATCACCCAGCACCTCGGCGGTGTCCAGACCAGCGGTCCGGCGTTGCAGGACGGTCACGTCATCCCCGCGTTCGATCAGCGCCAGCGCCACCGCGCGACCGGTCATCCCGCTCGCGCCGGTGATCAACACCTTCACCGGGCGGCCTTGCCGGACAACAACTCCGATGCCCACTCACCGACCGCAACCCGGTCGATCTTCGAGTTGTGCCGGATGTCGACCGGCAGCGACTTGCGGACCAACACAGCAGCCAGGTCCTGCCCGGCGGCCGCGCGGGCCGCGGTGGCCAGCGCGGGTGCGGCCAGTGGCCCATCGATGCCGGTCAGCACTACGACCACCTGCTGGGTACCGGCCGGGCCGACCCCGACCACGGCCGCCCGGGTCGGCTGGGCGCCGCTTCTGCCGAGGCCCGCCTGCACCCGTTGTTCGATGCCGACCGGGGTCACCGGGCCGTCCGCGGTGGTGATGACGTGAACCGTGCGGCCCTGCACCCACAGTCGACCGGCCGCGTCCAGCATTCCGACATCACCGGTGCGGTGCCAGCCCGGGTTTGCGGCCGCGGTGTTTTCGAGCACCCACCGGGAGTCGTAACGATCCTTGAGATGCGCTGCGCGAACCCAGATCTCGCCACTGACTCCGGGACGGGCGGTCAACTCGGTACCGGGAATCCCGGCCTCGTCGAACGGCCCGATCCGCAGCTCGACCCCGGCAAGAGGCCGTCCAACGCAAACCCCGTCCCCGTCACCGGCCGCCTCGATCTCCGGCAGCGAGATATCCGTGAGCGGCAGCCCTTCGGTCATCCCGTACGGGGTGTGCATGGCGGCTTTCGGCAGCACCGCGGTCAGCCGGCGCAACAAGGCGGCCGGGACAGGCGCCCCCGCACTCATCAGCAACCGCACCCGGGCCAGCGCGGCCCGTTGCTCACCGGTCAGCCGATCGGCGGTGGCGAGCACGTTGGTCAAGGCCGCCGGCGAGGCGAAGACGACGGTGGCGTCGACGGCTGCCGCGGCGTCGGCCAGCGCGGCGGCGGTCAGCGCGCCCGGCCGCGTGACGTCGGTGGCCGGTACCGCCGACGGCACACCCAATGCCGGTCCGTAGAGCGCGAACGGGGCGAAGGCGGCCACGATCCGATCCGCGCCGGTGATCCCGTAGGCCTCCCGGATCAGGGTGAGCTGAGCCCGGACCTGGCGGTGCCGGTAGAGCACGCCCTTGGCCGGGCCGGTGGCTCCCGAGGTGAAGATGACGGCCGCCTCGTCGTCCGGACGGGCTTCTGCCGGACTGGGCAGGTCGCGACCCGTCCGGACGAGCTCGGGAATCGTGTGGGCGACCCGCGCCGCGCGGCGCACCGCCCAGGGCACGTCGACTGCCGCGATGCGGCTGCCTGGCACCCGCATCGGGCCGGCGGCGAGCAGACCCGCGGTCTCTGCGATCACATGGTCGACCCGGGCCGAGCGCAACGCCCGGCCCATCCCGCGCAGTCCCAGACCCTTGTCCACCACGACGATCACCGCCCCGCACTGCCAGACGGAGTACAGCGCGACGGTCAGCTCGATCGACGGCGGGACCAGCAGGGCGACCCGGTCACCAGGCCGCACCCCGGCCGCAGCAAGGCCGGCCGCGGTGTCCCTGACCCGCTCGTGCAGCTCGGCCCAGCTGATGCTGCGGCCGCTCACCTCCACCACCGCGTCACCGTGGTCGTCCGCCCGGGCCGCGAGCGCGGCCAGTTCGGTCGGGCCGTCATCGCCCGATGCCTGGGGTTGCGGCGTCCCAGATGTGATCGGCGTAGCCAATCCGCCCACCCAGTCGACCACCGCGGCGGCGTAACCCGGGGCGTCCTCGGGCAACAGGTGACTCGCGCCCTCGTAACGGTGCAGCACTGCCTGCGGCAGCCGGTCCTGCAGGTCCCGCAGGTGCTCCTCGAGGAAGACCGGGTCGCGGGGGCCCCAGAGCAGCAACGCCGGCACCGCGAGCCCGGCGATGCCGTCGGTGATCACATCGAGCGCCGGCCGGCTGGGATGGCTGGCGGCAAAAGGGATGTCGGCAACGAAATCGCCGACGGCCGCCCGCCGCCCGATGCTGCCGTAGGGGGCGGCGAACGCGTCCCGGACGTCGGCGGGCAGCAGCGGCCAGGTCAGCGAGGTGGTGGCCCTGACGAACAACGGGGTCCACCGGCAGACGACCCGGTTGACCGCCCCGATGTGCGCCAGCCGGATCAGGATAGGGCCCTTGGAATCCTCCGGTTGGTGGACCGCGGTGTTGGTCAGCACCACGCCCCGCAGCTGGTCGCGGTGCTCGGCGGCCCAGCCCAACGAGATGATGCCGCCCCAGTCGTGGGCCACCGTCACCACCGGGCCGGTCAGACCGGAACCGGTCACACCCAGCGCGTCGGTCAGCCGTCCGAGGTCGTCGACCCGCTGCTCGAGCACCCGCGGGGTGCCGGTGCGCTCGGAGTACCCCATGCCGAGATGATCCGGCGCGATCACCCGCCAGCCGGGCGGAGGTGCGGCAAGCAGCCGCCGCCAGAGATAGCTCCAGGTCGGGTTGCCGTGAACGCAGAGCAGGGTGCCCGCCGGCTCGGGCTGCTCCCCGCTCGACGGGTCGAACGAGTCCGGGTTGTGCGTGTCCAGGACGTGGAAGGTGCGGGGATACCCGTCCGAATCGGTGATCTGCACCAGCCGGGACCAGGCTGGGTCGAGTCCGGGCATGCCGGCCGGGGGCAGGGTCGCCGGCCCGGCGGCGGTGCGGCTGGCCCGACTCACCAGACGATCTCCGACACCGATGCGTTCAGTCCAGAGCCGATGCCCATCAGCAACACGCGCTCACCCTCGGACAATTCGTCGGCGATGCCGGCGAGGGTGAACGGGATCGCGGCCGGGCCGAGGTTCCCTCTCGTCGGGAAGCTGGTCGGCGCCCGGTCCAGGTCGATGTCCAGCGCCTTCGAGATCGCCTTGGTGTGGACCGAACTCACCTGATGCATGACGTACCGGTCGATGTCCCGCAGTCCGGCCCGGCCCGCAGACTCCCTGTCCCAGCCGAAGTCGGCGGCCGATTCCGTCCACAGATCGACCGACAACGCCAGCCCGGCGTTCATCAGCCCGGTGCTGTCGGTGTGCATGTAGTCGTTGTCGCCGACGCATAGCAGGTGATGCTCGCTGGCGGTCCTGGTCGCCCCGCCCAGGAAGCGATGCCCCTCGGGATGGGCATCGGAGCGGCCGAGCACCATTGCCGCCGCGCCCGAACCAAGGGTGAGCGAGGCGAACTCGGCGAAGACTTCCTTGGCGTCACCGTCGCCGCTCTGCAGCCGGCCGATGGTGGCGTTGTGGATGCCGCGGGCGTCCTCGCCGTTGACCACCAGCGCGTAGTCGATCTGCCGGCTCTCCAGCATGGCGGCGGCGAGCTGCATGCCGTTGACGAAGCCGAGGCAGGCGTTGGTGACGTCGAAGTTCTGGCACGAGCTCGGCAGGCCCAGCGCGTGGTGCACGGCGACGGCGGTGGACGGCTCGAGGTGGGCCCGGCTGACCGAGGTGTTCACCAGCAGGCCGACGTCCCGGGGTTGCACACCGGCGTCCGCCATGGCCTTCGCGCCCGCCATCGCCGCGCCGTCGGCGAAGCTGGTCCCGTCGTTCCACCACCTGCGCTCGTGGATGCCGGCCAGCCGCTGCATCATGCCCGGACGAAGGCCGACCCGGCGGTACACCGGCGCCAGCCGGTCGTCCATCTCCGCCGAGGTGACGACCACCGGTGCGTCGATCGCGCACACCGCCAACACCGAGGTGTTCGCGAATCGATGGAGTGAATTGCCACGCATGTGGAGCCCTTCCTTGCCGTCTGGCGAATAGCGATCCGCTGACGGCAAGATCACCTGGGCGTGTCCGGAGGCCGTCGCCGACGTCGACTGGAGGGGATACCCGGTGCTCACGGTAATCGAACTCCGGCCCGGCACCATCCCGCGCTCACCACTGCGCCGGCCGGTAGTCCTTCAGGAAGCATCCGTAGAGATCGACGCCGGCCTCGCCCTGGACGATCGGGTCGTACACCCGGGCCGCACCGTCGACGAGGTCGAGCGGCGCGTGGAAGCCCTCTTCGGCCAGCCGCGCCTTGGTGAAGTGCGGCCGCTCGTCGGTGATCCAACCGGTGTCCACTGCCGTCATCAGGATCCCGTCGCCGAGCATCTCCGGCGCGCTCGTCCTGGTCAGCATGTTCAGCGCCGCCTTGGCCATGTTGGTGTGCGGGTGACCCGGACCCTTGTAACCCCGCCCGAAGACGCCCTCCATAGCCGAGACGTTGACGATGTACTTGCGTCGGGCGGGGCTGGCCGCCAACGCCGCCCGCAACCTGCTGACCAGGATGAACGGCGCTGTCATGTTGCACAGCTGAACCTCGAGCAACTCCAGTGGGTCGACCTCGTTCACCCGCTGCGTCCAGCTGTTGATGCGATGCAGGTCCGGCACGAGTCCCCCGGCATCGATTGCCCGGCCCGCCTGCACCAGCTCGGATGACGCCGACCCGGCGATCAGCGCCAGCCGGCTGAGCTCCGCGCCGGCGAACCCGTCGGGCAGGTGTGGCAGCGGATGCTCGGAGAGCGACCCGGCCAGCGCGTGCGGGTGGGCATCGGAGATGTGATCGAAGGTCAGCAGCTCCGGCAGCGGACCGTCGGGCAGCGGATCGGACTCGGCCGCGGCCAGCGGGGCGTAGGCGCCGGGTGAACGGCGGACGGTCTGCGCGGCGTTGTTGATCAGGATGTCCAGCGGGCCGGCCTCGACGACCGAGTCGGTGAGCGCGACCACCTGCGCCGGATCACGCAGGTCGATCCCGACGATCCGCAGCCGGTGCAGCCAGTCCGCGCTGTCCGGCATGGCCGTGAAGCGGCGGACCGCATCGCCGGGGAACCGGGTGGTGATGGTGGTGTGCGCGCCGTCCCGGAGCAGCCGCAGGGCGATGTACATGCCGATCTTGGCGCGCCCGCCGGTGAGCAGTGCCCGGCGGCCGTTCAGGTCGGTGCGGGCGTCCCGGCGGCTCCGGTTGACGGCAGCGCAATCCGGACACAGCTGGTGGTAGAACGCGTCGACCTCGACGTAATCCTGCTTGCAGATGTAGCAGGGTCGCGGCCGGACGAACACCCCGGCCAACGCGCCGGTGGCGTTGGACACCAGCGGAATGCCCTCGGTCTCGTCGTCGATCCGCCCCGGCGAGCCGGTGGCTGTCGCCGCGACCACCGCACGGTCGGCGGCGCTGATCGCGTCCCGCTTCGCCGCGCGCCGGGCGTTCTTCACGCTCTTGAAAATCCTGGCCGTCGCCCGCCGCACCGCCACCGCGTCGGGATGTTCCGGCGGCAGGCTCTCGGCCTGGGCGATCACCTGCAGACAGCGCGCCAAGTCGTCCGGGTCGATGCCGATGGTCTTTCTCACCCGGTAACGATAAGTCGGTCGGACGGACGGAAACGCCCGATCGACCCGCTCACTCCGGCACCCGGTGCCGATCCACCCTGCCGAGGGCCAGCTCGACCGCGGCATCGTCCAGGGACGCCGGCCGCAGGGTTGCCAATTGCCCGTAGGCCTGACGCACCGCCGCCCGGACGTCCTCGATCCGCACCCCGGGCACCGTCGACTGCACCGCACCCACGGTGGCCGGGTCCCAGTCCAGTCGCAGGGCGTCGTACACCTCGATCAGCGCCTCCCGCACCGGCTCCGGGTCGGCGACCAGGATCACGGTGCCGAACAACCACGCGCCGCGGACCAGTCGCTGCGCCGTGCCGACCAGCTTGTGCCCGTGCCCGTCGTTGATGCTGAACTCACCGGGGCAGTACTCCCCCGGCACCGGTCCCAGCTCGGCGTCCACCCCGAGATCCCGCAGCGCACCGACCAGGAGATCGCCGTAGCCGGCGAACCTGGAGCGGATGGTGGCGATGCCGTCCGGATCCGAACCGAGGTGATCAAGACACAGCCCGCCTCGGTGGTAGGCGGCGGCGCGGCCGCCCGGACCGCGGCGGATCGGGACGAAACCTGCCGCCCGCGCGGCGGCAGCAGCGGCGGCGATGCCGGGGCTGGCACAATCGCGGCCGCTGAACGCCAGCGTCGGGCGTGGCCGGTACAGCCGGAGCAGCTCGGGACCACCGCCCTCGGCGACCCGGGCGAGCAGGGCCGGCCCGAGCGCGCTGTCCAGTAGCGGGTCCCGGCTCTGGTCGGTGTCGTCGACCACGGTGATGCCGTCCGGGACGCGTCTGTCGACCACGACGACGATGCTGGCACACTCTGCCCATGGACCTGCGCGCCGAGATCGCCGACTGGCCGGTCGGGTCGGCATCGGTGGCGGTGATCGGACCCGGTGGAATCCTGGATTTGGTCGACGACGGCCTTGCCCATCCCTGGGCCTCGGTGACCAAGGTGATCAGCGCGTTGACCGTGCTGGACGCCACCTTCGAGGGCGTCATCTCCCTGGACGACCCTGCGGGTCCGCCGGAATCGACCGTGCGCCACCTGCTCTCGCACGCCTCCGGGCTGTCCGCCGATTCCGACAAGGTGCTTGGCCGGCCCGGCACCCGGCGGGTGTATTCCAACCGCGGGATCGATCTGGCCGCCGAGCACCTGGAAGGTCGTACCGGGCGGCCGTTCTCGGCCGAGTTGTCGGAGCGGGTGCTGGACCTGTTGAGCATGGACGGCACCGAGCTGGTCGGTGTGCCGGCGCACGGGGCGCGCGGCCCGATCACTGATCTTGCCGCCCTTGCGGCAGAGCTGCTGCGGCCGAACCTGTTGCTGCCCAACGTCGTTGAGCTCGCCTCTACGGTCGCATTCCCGGGTTTGAGCGGGGTGCTCCCCGGGTTTGGGCGGCAGCAGGACAACGATTGGGGCCTTGGCTGCGAGATCCGCGACCACAAGAGCCCGCACTGGACATCACCGGACAACTCCGAACGGACGTTCGGTCACTTCGGTCAGTCGGGCAGCTTCCTGTGGGTCGACCCGGTGGCCGACCTGGCCTGTGTCTCGTTGGCGGACACCGCATTCGGACCCTGGGCCGCCGACGTGTGGCCCAGGCTCTCGACCGCTGTGCTGCAGCAGTACGGCAGCTAGAGCCGGTGTTCAGTGCGGTCGCAGGAGATCCCCTGCGTACCGCAGCACGGGCGTTCGGATGAGTACTCCGGGGTCGTCCAGCACCGGGCCCTGCACCATGACCGCGGTGGATTCGCCTGGCAGCAGCGTGATGAGCATGTCGTCCACCACGGCGTCGGGGTGTACGCGGTCGGCGAGCAACGCGAGATCCCGCAACACGGTCGCGGCGGTGATCGCGACCCGATAACCATCGTCCACCCGGCTGACCTTGGCCCGAAACCCCGGCCGGTCGGCTGAATTCCGCTCGT
>Ga0164306_10000332_pt1 | contig 18581 bp, 15 predicted proteins | sample Whisoiple_242_MG_FD_110213 | JGI IMG/M metagenome (GOLD analysis project Ga0164306, IMG submission 110213) | Soil microbial communities amended with fresh organic matter from upstate New York, USA - Whitman soil sample_242_MG | ecosystem: Environmental > Terrestrial > Soil > Unclassified >... | reverse complement strand
GCGCGCGGAAGGTGCGGGGCGTCAGAGCGCCGTCGCGCGGCGCAGGGTCACGAACGAGACGACCGCCGCGCCCACCGCTACGACCGCGCCGACCGCCGCCGCGTGCTGCGTGCCCGCGTCGAACGCCAGGCGCGCGGACTCCAGCAGCGCCTCGCCGGTGCCCCCGCCGACCTCGCCGGCCACCCGCGACGCCCCGCCGAGGGTCTCCCCCGCGGCGTGCGCCTGGTCGGCGGTCAGCGTCCCGGGGAGCGCGACCCGGGCCCGGTAGGTCGCGTTGAGCACCGAGCCGAGGATCGCGACGCCCAGCGTGGTGCCGAGCTCGTAGGCGGTCTCGGAGATCGCGGACGCGGCGCCGGCCTTCTCCGGCGGGACCGCGGTGGTGATCTGGTCGTTGGTCAGCGTCTCGGCCAGGCCGACGCCCAGGCCCATGATCACGAACGTCACCGCGACCGTCACCGGCGTGGGCACGTCCCCGACCAGCGTCAGGACGCCGTAGCCGACCGCCGCGAGCAGGAAGCTCGACCCGATCAGCACGCCCGGCCGGACGTACCGCACCAGCCGGACGGCGAGCAGGCCGGCGGTCACGGACGCGGCCAGCCCGGGCACCAGCACCAGGCCCGCGTCCATCGGGCTGAGCCCGGCGGCGAGCTGCAGGAACTGCGACACGATCACCAGCAGCCCGGAGAAGCCGAGCACCGACAGCAGGTTGGCCGACACCGCGCCGGAGAACACCGGGTTGGTGAACAGCCGCACGTCGAGCATGGGCGACGGCAGGCGGCGCTGCCGGCGGACGAACGCCCACCCGGCCGCGAGGCCCACGAGCACGACGCCCGCGGTCGCCGGCGTCAGGCCGTGCTCGCCCGAGGCGATGATCGCGTAGACCAGCGGCAGCATCGTGGCGAGCGCCAGCACGCTGCTCCACGGGTCGAGCGGGCCCGGGGCGGGGTCCTTCGACTCCGGCACCAGCGCCGCGGCGAGCGGCAGCAGCACGAGCAGCACCGGCACGTTGAGCAGGAACACCGATCCCCACCAGAAGTGGGTGAGCAGCGCGCCGCCGACGATCGGGCCGAGCGCGGCGCCGCCGGCGAAGCCGGACGCCCAGATCGCGATGGCCAGCCGGCGCTGCGCGCGGTCGAGGAACACGTTCCGGATCAGCGACAGCGTGGAGGGCATCAGCGTCGCGCCGAACAGGCCGAGGGCGGCGCGCGCCGCGATCAGCATCGCCGGGCTGGTCGACCACGCCGCCAGCAGCGAGACGACCGCGAAGCCGGTCGCGCCGATCATCAGCAGCCGCTTGCGCCCGACCCGGTCGCCGAGGCTGCCCATCGGCACCAGCAGGCCCGCGAGCACCAGCGGGTACGCGTCGACGATCCACAGCAGCTCCGACCCCGAGGCGCCGAGCGCGGCGGTGATCGACGGCAGCGCGAAGCTCAGCACCGTGTTGTCCACGGAGATGAGCAGCACGGGGAGCATGAGCACGACCAGCACCGCCCAGGGGCGGACGGGGCGGCCGCGGTGCTGGAGCGGCGCGGGGACGGCGGCCGTGGGACCGGCGGCCGTGGGACCGGCGGCGGCGGGACCGGTGGTGACCGGGGCGGACATGACGCGACCTCGTTCGTTCGGGGAATCGGCGGCTACTGTACCGTCTGGACGGTAAAGCGTCACGGCCGGTACGGTCATTCCCATGTCCGCGACCCGCGACCGCCTCCTCGACGCGTTCGAGGGCCTGCTGATCGCGCACGGGCCCCGCGCCGCCACCCTGGACGCCGTCGCCGCCGCGGCCGAGGTCTCGAAGGGCGGGCTGCTCTACCACTTCCCCAGCAAGGCCGCGCTGGTGCAGGCGCAGCGCGAGCGGCTGGCGGAGCTCGGCCGGGCGGACGTCGCCGCGATGCGCGCCGCCCCCGAGGGCGCGGCGGAGTACTACCTCCGGGAGTCGCAGCAGTCCGGCGGGCCGCTCGACCGGGCGCTGATCGCGTTCGCCCGGCTCGCCGAGGAGGCGGGCGACGACGCCACGGCCGTGCTCGACGACCTGCGGCGGCACTGGTTCGAGGCGCTGGCCGACGAGCTCGGGGACCCGGCTCTCGCGCACGTGGTCCAGCTGGTCGGCGACGGCATGTACTACAACGCGGTCACCGGGGTGCGGGACGACACCGCGCTCGCCGACGCCCGGGCCGTGCTCGGCCGGCTGCGCGCGCGCGCCTGACGCGCTCGGCGCCGTCCGGACGCCCGCCGCGCACGACGACGGCCCCGCGGCGCGTGCCGCGGGGCCGTCGGAAGCGGTGTGCCGCCCCGTGCGGAGGACACGGGGCGGGACGGGTCCGGCGCGTCAGATCCGCACGCGCCGGGGGTTGCTCACGCTCGTCCAGCGCACGTCGTCGAACTCGGTCTCCGACGCCTGCTGGTCGTTCGTCGTCATCTCCATGACTACCCCCTCGATCCGTTCCGGAGTGCCATCCTGCGGCGCGCGAACGTCCGTCGCGACCCCACCGGGTGAATTCCACGTAAAACGTGGCGAACCCGACTCACCCCGCCCGCACGTGGGACCCGGGTCCCGCGGAAGCCCGCCGCAGCCCGTGGCATCACGCGCGCGACGGGCCGCGACACGGTCCACGGGCCGGTCCGCGGCTCGGTGGACGACGACCGGGCGTGCCACCATGACCCGGACGCCGATCGGTCAGGTGGTGACATGACGACCTCAGCCCCCACGACGCCCTCGCCCGCGAGCCCAGCCGCCGCGAGCTCAGCACCCGGTGCCCGGCCCTACGCCGAGGCCCCGGACGCGGTGCTCGCCGAGCTGCGCAGCGCGCCGGCCGGGCTGCACGACGCGGAGGCCGCGCGCCGGCTCGCCGAGCACGGTCCGAACCGGCTCCCCGCGCCGCCCGGCAAGAGCTGGCTGCGCCGGCTGCTGGGGCACTTCGACGACATCCTGATCTACATCCTGCTGGCGTCGGCCGTGCTCAAGGCGCTGCTCGGCGACTGGGTCGACTTCACGGTCATCCTGGCCGTCGCCGTGATCAACGCGGCCGTCGGCTTCCTCCAGGAGGGGCAGGCGGAGCGGGCGCTCGACGGCATCCGGACCATGCTGTCGCTCGACGCGCAGGTGCGCCGGGACGGCGAGTGGCAGGAGGTCGACGCCGAGACGCTCGTGCCGGGCGACGTCGTGCGGGTGCGCTCCGGCGACCGCGTGCCCGCCGACCTGCGGCTCCTCGAGGCGACGAACCTCCAGGTGGAGGAGGCCGCGCTGACCGGCGAGTCCGTCCCGGCCGCCAAGCACGTCGAGGCGGTGGGCGTGGACGCGGGCGTCGGCGACCGGGCGTCGATGCTGTTCTCCAGCACGATCGTCGCGGTCGGCACCGGGGTCGGCGTGGTGACCGCGACCGGCGCGGGGACCGAGATCGGCCGGATCCAGTCGCTGATCGCCGAGGTCGACCACCTGGAGACCCCGCTGTCCCGCAAGCTGGCGCAGTTCGGCAAGGCCCTGTCGCTCGGCATCCTCGCGATGGCCGCGTTCATGCTGGTCATCGGCCGGGTCATCCACGACTGGGACGTGCCGGAGCTCATCTCCGCCGCCATCGGGTTCGCGGTCGCCGCCGTGCCCGAGGGGCTGCCCGCGCTGGTCACGGTCACGCTCGCGCTCGGCGTGCAGCAGATGGCCCGCCGCAACGCGATCACCCGCAAGCTCACCGCCGTCGAGGCGCTGGGCTCGGTGACCACCATCTGCTCCGACAAGACCGGCACGCTGACCAAGAACGAGATGACGACGCGCACCGTCGTCACCGCCGCCGGCACGTACCAGGTCGAGGGCCTGGGCTACGCGCCCGAGGGCCGGATCACGCGCGACGGGCGGCACGCGCCGCTCGCCGCGCACGGCGACCTCGCCACCCTCCTGACCGCCGCGGCCGCCGCCAACGACGCCCGCGTCGTGCAGGACGGCGCGCAGTGGCGCGTCGTCGGCCAGCCCACCGAGGGCGCGATCGCGACCCTGGCGCTCAAGGCGGAGGTCGACGTCCGGGACGTCGAGCGCGTCGCGGTCCTGCCGTTCGAGTCGGCCACCAAGTACATGGCGACGCTCGACCGCGTGCCCGGCGCCGGCACCCGCATCCACGTCGTCGGCGCGCCCGACCGGCTGCTCGAGCGGTGCAGCCACCAGCGCGCGGCCGACGGCAGCACCGTGCCGCTCGACGTCGCCCGGTGGGAGGCGGTCATCGACGAGCTCGCCGGGCAGGGCCTGCGCACGCTCGCCGCCGCCGAGCGCCCGGTCGCCGACGGCACCACGACGCTCGACGCGGACGACGTCGAGGGCGGCCTGGTGTTCCTCGGCCTGTTCGGCATCGTCGACCCGCCGCGGCCCGAGGCCGTCCAGGCGATCGCCGACTGCCACCGGGCCGGCATCCGGGTCAAGATGATCACCGGCGACCACGTCGGCACCGCCACCGCCATCGCCCGCGAGCTCGGCATCGCCGCCGCGGACGGCGAGGTCCAGGCCCTGACCGGCGCCGAGCTCGAGGCCATGACCCAGGAGCAGCTCCGCTCCCGGGTGCGCGAGGTCGACGTCTACGCGCGGACCAGCCCCGAGCACAAGATCCGCATCGTCCGGGCGCTGCAGTCGCACGGCGAGGTGGTCGCCATGACCGGCGACGGCGTGAACGACGCGCCCGCGCTCACCCGCGCGGACGTCGGCATCGCGATGGGCATCAAGGGCACCGAGGCCACCAAGGAGGCCGCCGAGATCGTCCTCGCGGACGACAACTTCGCCACCATCGAGCGGGCGGTCGAGGAGGGGCGGCGGATCTACGACAACATCGCGAAGTCGGTCGTCTTCCTGCTGCCGACCAACGGCGCGCAGTCGCTGGTGATCCTGGTCGCGGTGCTGTTCGGCCTCACGCTGCCGCTGTCGCCGGTGCAGATCCTGTGGGTCAACCTCGTCACGGCCGTCACGCTGTCGCTGGCGCTCGCCTACGAGCCCGCGGAGCCCGGCGTGATGTCCCGGCCGCCGCGCTCACCCGGGGGGTCGGTCATCTCGGGCCGGTCGCTGCAGCACGTCGTGATCGTGTCGCTGCTCATCGGCGGCGCCACCCTGGCGGTGTTCTTCATCGAGCGGGCGCGCGGCACCGACTACGCCGTCGCGCAGACCACCGCGGTGACCATGCTCGCCCTCGGGCAGCTGGCCTACCTGTTCAACTGCCGGTTCCTCAACGAGTCCAGCCTGACCCTGCGCGTCCTGCGCGGGAACCGGGTGGTGTGGATCGCGTCCGGCGCGCTCATCGTGCTGCAGCTGCTGTTCACGTACGTGCCGTTCATGAACAGCTGGTTCGACTCCGCCCCCATCGGGCCGCGCGAGTGGGCGCTGACCCTCGGGTTCTCCATCCTGGTGTTCCTGCTGGCCGAGGGCGTGAAGGCGATCGGCCGGACGGTCGACGCCCGACGGGCCGCCGCGGGTGCGGCGACCCGCGCGGGCCACGCCGCGGACGAGGGCGACGCGCCGGACGGCGAGGTCCTCGGGTCGGTGGCCGCGCCCGTGCCCGGCGCGGTGGCGCTCGACGACGCCGCGGGGCGGCTGCCCGAGCTCGTCCACGCCGTGGAGCACGGCGACGAGGTCACGCTCACCCGCGACGGACGCCCCGTGGCGCGGATCGTGGCCGTGGCGGGCGTGGCGCGGCGGACGAGCGGGCGCGGCGCGGCGGCGGGCGCGACCGTCGCGGCGAACGTGAGCACGACGGCGATCCAGCTGACGCCGCCCGGGGAGCCGGGCGCGCCGGGTGCGCCGGGGACCCCGCCCGCCGGCGGGGAGCCCGGGGCGACGGGCGCGTTCGACGCGCTCGCCGCGCCCCTCGGCGTCCCGGCCGAGGCGCCCGGCGACGGGCGGCACGCGGCGCCGGAGACCGCGGCGGTGCCGGTCGAGCCGGTCGGGTCGCCCGCGGCGCCGGCCGAGGCGGTGGGGACCGCGACGGAGGCCGTCGAGGCTTCCGGGCCGCCCGCGCGGCCGGAGCCGGAGCCGGAGCCGACCGTCCCCACCCGGGTCAGCACCCGCCCCGCGGCCGAGCCCGAGCCGCCCGCCGCCACGGACGCGACCATCGTGCTCGACCCGGTCCCGGCGGACGACGAGCCCGCGGCCCCGCCGCGCCGCCGCTCCCGCCGCGACCTGGCCGGCCCGGCCGACCCGGCCGGCCCGACGGCGCCCTGACGCCGGGCCCGGCCGCTCCGCACGGCGCGGGGCTGCCGGGCCCGCCCGCCCGGGTCAGACCGTGGCGACCGACCCCGAGTCGACGCGGTAGTTCGAGCCCGTGACGAACGACGCGCGCTCGGAGACCAGGAACGCGATGACCGACGCGACCTCCTCCGGCTCGCCGCGCCGCTTCAGGACCATGCCGGGGCGCTCCTCGTCCAGGAACGACGCGATCGCCTCGTCCCGGTCGGTGCCGCGCTCCTCGGCGCGCTCCGCCATCATCGCGTCGGTCATCGGCGTCGCGATGAACGCCGGCGACACCGCGTTCACCAGCACGCCCTCGGGGCCGTACGCCTTCGACAGCCCCTTGGCCAGCGACAGCACGCCGGCCTTGGCCGCGCAGTACGGCAGCTCGTCGACGTAGGGCTGCACGCCGTCCTCGGACGCGAGCAGCACGATCCGACCGCGGCCCGCCTCCCGCATCGGGCCGAGCACCGCGCGCACGACGCGCACCGCGGCCAGCAGGTCGACCTCGATCGTGCGGGCCCAGCCCGCGTCGTCGATCTCGTGGAACAGCCCCTGCGCGCCGGTGACGCCCGCGGCGTGCACCAGGATCTCCGGGGCGCCGAACGCGTCGTGCGCCCGCGCGACCAGGGCCTCGACCTCGGCCGGCACCGTCAGGTCCGCCAGCACCGGCACCAGCCGGTCCGGCCCGGCGCCGAGGTCGGCCACCGCCCGCTCCAGCGCGGCCGCGTCCTGGTCGGTGAGCACGACGCGCGCGCCCTCGTCGAGCAGCAGGCGCGCGGTGGCGAGGCCGATGCCGGAGTCGCCGCCGGTGACGAGCGCGACGCGGCCGGTGATGCCCAGGTCCATGGGGTCCTCCTCGGTGTGCGGGTGCGGCGCGGGCCGGTCGGCGGGCGCCGGGTGGTGCCGGGCGGGCGGGTCAGCCCGTCGCGGGGTCGTCGTCGCGCAGCGCCGGCGCCAGGGTGAGCGCGGCCTGCACGAGCGCCAGGTGGCTGAGGGCCTGCGGCAGGTTGCCGAGGAAGTCGCCCGTCGCCGGGTCGACCATCTCGGGCCACACGCCCACGTCGTTCGCGAGCCCCAGGAGCTCGTCCATCCACGCGGCGGCCTCGTCGGTGCGCCCCACGAGCGCGAGCGCCGCCACGCCCCAGAACGCGCACGCGACGAACGCGCCCTCCTCGGCGGGGGTGCCGGTGTACCGGTGCAGCAGCGGCCCGGAGCCGAGCTCGGCGCGCAGCGCGTCGACGGTGCGGCTCATGCGGTCGCCGGTGTCGAACCCGCTGCGCGCGTGCAGCAGCACGGAGGCGTCCAGCGCGTCCGAGCCCGGGTGCATCAGGTAGGCGCCGCGCTCCTCGGACCAGCAGTGCTCGCCGACCCAGCGCGCGATCCGGTCGGCCTCCGCGCGCCAGCGGTCCGGCTCGCCGGGGATCTGCCCGAGCTCGGCGAGGTGCACGGCGCACTGCAGCGCCTGCCAGCAGCCGAGCTTGGACGAGGTGTAGTGCCGCTCCTCCGTCAGCTCCCACATCCCGGCGTCCGGGCGGTGCCAGGCGTCGGCGGCCTCGTCCGCGACCGCGGCGAGCAGCCGGCCGGTCTCGGCGTCGAGCAGGTTCCCGGCGTCGACGTACCCGCGGACCACCGCGAGGACGTCGCCGTAGACGCCGAGCTGCAGCTGACCGTCCGCGCGGTTCCCGGTGACGACCGGGCCGATCCCGCGCCAGCCCGGCACGTGGTGCTCCTCCGGCTCGGTCGGCAGGGCGCCGTCCAGGCCGAAGAAGATCCGCACGCCGTGCGCGCGCAGGGTGCGGAGCGTCCAGGAGATGGCGGCGTGCACCTCCTCGCGCAGGCCGAAGCCGATCCACGCGTCCAGCGTGTACGCGGCGTCCCGGACCCACGCGTACCGGTAGTCCCAGTTCTTCCCGCCGGCGAGGCTCTCGGGCAGCGAGGTCGTGCCCGCCGCGGCGATGGCGCCGGTCGGCTCGTGCAGCAGCAGCTTGAGCGCGAGCGCGCTGCGCTGGACCGCCTTGCCCCACGGCCCGTCGTAGTGGAACTCGCGGGTCCAGGCGCGCCAGTTGTCGACGGTGCGGTCGATGCCGCGGTCGACGTCCTCGGGGTCGGGCAGCATGACGGGCTCGCGCTCCGTGCCGACGACGGCGACGAGGTGCCGGGACCCGGCCGTGGCCTCGAACGCGCCGGTGCAGGCCTGGTCGTCGACGACGGTGGTCATCTCGCCCAGCGTCCGGACGGTGAGCGTCACCCCGTCGACCCGCAGCACCGGGCCCTGGACGGTCCGCTGCACCCAGGGCGACGCCGTGCCCAGCACGGTCCCGGGCGCCACGCGCCAGGCCATCGGCACCGAGCCGGACAGCCCCTCCACCCGCGCGGCGAGCTCGCTCCACGGCAGGCGCCCGGCCACGCCGGTGTTCATCGCCTGCGTCACCCGCGCCTGCCCGCCGTCGGTGTCGTACGTCGTGACCAGCACGTTCGTGCCGACGACGTACTGCCGGCGCAGCCGGTACGGCACGGTCGGCGCGAGCGCGACGAACCCGCCCGCGTCCGCGTCCAGCAGCGCGGCGAACGCCGGCGGCGTGTCCAGGTCGGGGACCGGGAACCAGTCGACCCGGCCGTCGTCCGCCACCAGCGCGACCGTCCGGCCGTCCCCCAGGACCGCGTACGCGCGCAGGTCGGCGTACCCGTCGGCGCGCGGGGTCGGGTCGCGCGGCTCGTCCGCCGCCGCGTGACCCGACCCCTCCGTCCGCGTGCCGGCGTCGCCGTCCAGGTTCTCGAGGCCCGGCTGCTCCGTCACGCGTGCACCCCCGTCGCGGGGTCCGTCACGGGGTCGGCATCCCCCCGTTGACGTTCAGCGTCTCGCCGCTGACGTAGCTCGACTCCTGGGACGCGAGGTACACGTACGCCGGCGCCAGCTCGGCCGGCTGGCCGGCGCGCCCGTACGGCGTCTGCTGCCCGAACTCCGGCAGCGCCGACGGCGGCTGGCCGCCCGCGGTCTGCAGCGGGGTCCAGATCGGGCCCGGCGCCACGACGTTGACCCGGATGCCCTTCGGCGCGAGCTGGCCGGCGAGCGCCTTCGAGATCGTGTTGATCGCGGCCTTCGTCGTGGCGTAGTCCACGAGGATCGGCGCCGGCTGGTACGCCTGGATCGACGAGGTCGTGATGATGCTCGAGCCCTTGGGCAGGTGCGGCACCGCCTCCTGGACCAGCCAGTACAGCGCGTACACGTTGGTCTTGAAGGTCTCGTCGAACGACTCGGGCGTCAGCTCGGTGATGTCCTCGACGTACTGCTGCCGGCCGGCGATGATCGCGAGCGTGTCCAGCCCGCCGAGCTCGTCGAGCGCGGTGCGGACGAGCGACCGCGTGTAGTCCTGGTCGACGACGTCGCCGGGCGCGAGGACGATCTTCCGGCCGGCCTCCCGCACGAGCTCCGCGACGCGGTCGGCGTCCTCCTGCTCCTCGGGGAGGTAGGACAGCACGAGGTCGGCGCCCTCGCGGGCGAACGCGATGGCGACGGCGCGGCCGATGCCGGAGTCGCCGCCGGTGATGATCGCCTTGCGCCCCTCGAGGCGGCCGGAGCCGCGGTAGGTGTCCTGGCCGTGGTCGGCCTGCGGCGTCAGGTCCGCGTCGAGGCCGGGGCCGTCCTGGCTCTGCTCCGGCGGCTCGGGCATCGGGTACTGCGCGATCGGGTCCTGGAACGTGTACTGGTCGGCCATGAGGCGTCCTTCCCGTCCGGCGATGAGAGCGAAAGGCGACGCCCGCCGGCGTGGTGGCCGGCGGGCGTCGTCCCGCGTTCATCGTCTGCCGGGGTCCCGGGGCCCGCAACCGCGGGAGATCCCAGCCCGGGCCGCACCCGCGCGACCTAGAGGTCCGCCGGGTCCACCAGGAACCCCGCCATGTCGGCGATCTCCCCGCCCACCTCGTCGTGCAGCTCGCGCGCGACCCCGCGCACCACCCGCGCCGCGCGGCCGCGCGCCACCCGGTGCGGCAGCGACGGCCGCTCGGACTCGAGCTGCTCGACGTCCGGCGCCTCCCACCGCACCCGGTACGCGACGACCTCGCCCTGCGCCCAGTCCACGCCGGCCAGCACCTGGGGCACCTCCGCCTCGGCGGCCACCTCGACGACCACGATGCCGTCGACCTCGAGGTCGACCTGCAGGCCGAACGCCTCGGCGGCCGGCGGGTTCGCGCGCATGTGCGCGTCGAACGCGTCCGCCTCGGCGTGCAGCCGCCGGCGCTCCTCGGCGTCGGCGACGCCCGCACCGACCCGGTCCCGCGCCGCGAGCGCCGCGCCGGCCTGCTGCGGCGACACGGTCCGGGGGTCGGGGGGCCGCGGCGCGTCCAGCGCGGCGCGGGACGACACCCGGCGGGCGGCGGCGAGGACCGTCTCGGGCTCCACCCAGCGGTCGCTGAGCACCGTGAGGTCGAGCGCGGCGTCCATGTCGGGTTCGAGCACCACGCCGGAGTCGACCCGGAGCGCGCCGCCGAGCCGGCGGGCGACCGCGACGAGCCACAGCACGACGCGCTGCTCCTCGCGCACCGGCCCGGCGGTGCCGAACGCACGGCGCAGGCCGTCCCGGTCGCCGCCGAACGCCGGCTGCTCGGCGCGCTCGCGCGGGCAGTCGACCACCCACGCGACCCGCGCGTCGGAGGGGAGACCCCAGCCGGCCACCTGCGCGGGCTCCAGCGCGAACGGCCCGGTCAGCGTCGACAGCCGCCCCAGCCGCAGCACCCCGGGGGTCGCGGTCGGGGCGGGGCCGCGGCTCGCGCCCGACGCGCGCCGGCCGGACGGGACCCGCGGCGGTCGCTCCCACCGCGCGGCCGGGAACCGGCTGCTCGCGAGCACGTCCACCTCGTCCGGCGCCACCCCGTCCGGGAGCACCAGCAGGTGCCGCCCGGGCGGCGGCGTGACGCCCGCGGTGGCGGGCACCTCGGGCAGCGGCGGGAACGACGCGGTCACGGCGCGGTCAGACCTGGGTGCGGTGGAAGTGCTGCCACGAGCGCGAGGCGGTCGGCCCGCGCTGACCCTGGTACCGGGAGCCCGTCGCGCCCGAGCCGTACGGCGCGAGCGCCGGGGAGGACAGCCGGAAGAAGCACATCTGCCCGATCTTCATGCCGGGCCAGAGCGTGATCGGGAGCGTCGCGACGTTCGACAGCTCGAGCGTCACGTGGCCGGAGAAGCCCGGGTCGATGAACCCGGCCGTCGAGTGCGTGAGCAGGCCGAGCCGGCCCAGCGAGGACTTGCCCTCCAGGCGCGCCGCGATGTCGTCGGGCAGCGTCACCTGCTCGAACGTCGAGCCGAGGACGAACTCGCCCGGGTGCAGCACGAACGGCTCGTCCCCGTCGACCTCGACCAGCCGCGTGAGGTCGGGCTGGTCCTGGGACGGGTCGATGACCGCGTACTTGTGGTTGTCGAACAGCCGGAATAACCGGTCGAGCCGGACGTCGACGCTCGACGGCTGCACCATCGCGGGGTCGTGGGGGTCGAGGACCACCCGGCCGGCGTCGAGCTCGGCGGTGATGTCGCGGTCGGAGAGCAGCACGGGTCCACGGTACCGGGGTCGGCGGGCCGCTCCGAGCGCGCGACCGGCCCGGGAATGCCCTACCGCGACGGGCGGGAGGCCCGCTAGCGTGGCGTCATCGCCCGGGGAGCTGATCCTCGTGGAAGTCGAGGGCCCGAGACTCTGTCCGGAGGGCAGAGCGCTCGGGCCCTACGCACGCCTAGACGTCCACGACGCCCGCGACGAGACGCGAGGCGCGACGGCGCCACTCCCCGCCCCGCGCCCAGGACCACGCCACGACGTCCGGCACCGACAGCAGCGGCTCCTGCGCCGCGCGGAGGTGCTCGTACCGCAGCGAGTCACGGCACCCTGCGGCGCGCGTGAGGTCGAGGAGATCGCGGCGGTCGCGCGCGTCCTGGGACTCGTCGGACTCGAGCGCGAGCCGGTCGGATCTCCCTGCGAGGTCGCCGACCAGGCGCGCGAGGCACGCCCGGCGGCGCGCGACCTGGGTCGGCGCGCGGGACGCCGCGGCGCGGTAGAGGACCGTCGAGGCATCCACGTCGACCAGGGCCGCCAGGATCAGCCGGCGCCGGCGGTCCGGCTCGCCACGCATGTGCAGACGGGACTGCCGCGGCGGCACCAGCGCCCGCACGGCGGCGCGGCCCGCCGTCGCACGAGCGGGCTCCACCAGCGTCGCCGCGAGGAGGTAGTCGCCCGCCTTGGACTCGTCCACGTAGGCGTGGAAGGTCATGGCCGGCCCTGCTCGTCGTCGCGCATCCCGGGACGGTAGGTGCCGCCGCGGCGCACTGAGTGGGACCTCCGCTCCGGGCCGGGACCACGGCCCGCCGGAAGCGTTTCGACCGTGCGCTACGCTGACCGACGCATGCCGCGTGGGAGCGCTCCCGCACGGCCACCACAGACGACCGGAAGGCGCGACGATGCGGTACGGCCACTTCGACGACGAGGCACGCGAGTACGTCATCACGACGCCGCGGACCCCGTACCCGTGGATCAACTACCTCGGCTCGGAGGAGTTCTTCTCGCTGCTGTCGCACACCGGCGGCGGGTACTCCTTCTACCGGGACGCGAAGATGCGCCGCCTCACGCGCTACCGGTACAACAACATCCCCTCCGACGAGGGCGGCCGGTACTTCTACGTGCACGACGGCGGCGACGTCTGGACGCCGGGCTGGCTGCCGGTCAAGGCCGAGCTCGACCACTACGAGGCGCGGCACGGCCTGGGCTACTCGCGCATCACCGGCGAGCGCGGCGGCCTCCGGGTCGAGACGCTGTTCTTCGTCCCGCTCGGCGAGACCGCCGAGGTCCAGCACGTCACGCTGACCAACACCTCCGACGCCGAGAAGACGGTGTCGCTGTTCTCGTTCGTCGAGTTCTGCCTCTGGAACGCCCAGGACGACCAGACCAACTACCAGCGCAACCTGTCGCTGGCCGAGGTCGAGGTGGAGCAGGACGGCCCGCACGGGTCGGCGATCTTCCACAAGACCGAGTACCGCGAGCGCCGCGACCACTACGCCGTCTACGGCGTGAACACCCGGGCCGCCGGCTTCGACACCGACCGCGACGCGTTCGTCGGCCCGTTCAACGGGCTCGGGGAGGCGGACGTGCCGCGCACCGGCAGGGCCACCGGCTCGATCGCGTCCGGCTGGTACCCGATCGGCTCGCACCAGGTCGACGTGACGCTCGCGCCGGGCGAGAGCCGGTCGCTGACCTACGTGCTGGGCTACGTCGAGAACCCGCACGACGAGAAGTGGGCGCCCGCCGACGAGGCCGCCGGCGTCCCCGCGATGCAGCGGGTCAACCGGGAGCGCGCGCACGCCCTGCTGTCCCGGTTCGCGACGACCGAGCAGACCCTCGCGGCGTTCGAGGCGCTGCGCACCTCCTGGACGGACCTGCTGTCCACCTACTCGGTGACGAGCACGGACGAGAAGCTCGACCGGATGGTCAACATCTGGAACCAGTACCAGTGCATGGTCACGTTCAACATGTCCCGGTCGGCGTCGTACTTCGAGACCGGCATCGGCCGCGGCATGGGCTTCCGCGACTCGAACCAGGACCTGCTCGGCTTCGTGCACCTGGTCCCGGAGCGCGCGCGGCAGCGGATCATCGACATCGCGTCGACCCAGTTCCCCGACGGCTCGGCGTACCACCAGTACCAGCCGCTGACGAAGCGCGGGAACAACGACATCGGGTCGGGCTTCAACGACGACCCGCTGTGGCTGATCCTGGGCGTCGCCGCCTACCTCAAGGAGACCGGCGACTGGGGCATCCTGGACGAGCCGGTGCCGTTCGACAACGAGCCCGGCTCCGAGGTGCCGCTGTTCGAGCACCTGACCCGGTCGTTCGACTTCACGGTGGACAACCGCGGCCCGCACGGGCTGCCGCTGATCGGCCGCGCCGACTGGAACGACTGCCTCAACCTCAACTGCTTCTCCACCGAGCCCGGCGAGTCGTTCCAGACGACCGAGAATCAGGCCGGCGGCGTGGCGGAGTCGGTGTTCATCGCCGCGATGTTCGTGCACATCGGCCCCGAGTACGCCGAGCTCGCCGAGCGCCGCGGCCTGACCGACGTGGCCGAGCGCGCGCGCACCGAGATCGAGGCCATGCGCGCCGCGGTGCTGGAGCACGGCTGGGACGGCGAGTGGTTCCTGCGCGCGTACGACTTCTACGGCAACCCGGTCGGCACCGACGCGAAGCCGGAGGGCAAGATCTGGATCGAGCCGCAGGGCTTCGCGGTCATGGCCGGCATCGGCGTCGACCCGCAGGACCCGGCCGCTCCCGGGAGCCCGGCGGTGCGCGCCCTCGACTCCGTGCGGGAGCACCTGGCGACGCCGCACGGCATGGTCCTGCAGCACCCGGCGTACACGAGCTACCAGATCGAGCTCGGCGAGGTGTCGACCTACCCGCCGGGCTACAAGGAGAACGGCGGCATCTTCTGCCACAACAACCCGTGGGTGATCATCGGGGAGACCGTCCTCGGCCGCGGCGAGCGCGCGTTCGACTACTACCGCCGGATCACCCCCGCCTACCGCGAGGACATCTCGGACGTGCACCGGCTCGAGCCGTACGTGTACGCGCAGATGATCGCGGGCAAGGAGGCGGTGCGGCACGGCGAGGCCAAGAACTCCTGGCTCACCGGCACCGCGGCGTGGAACTTCGTGGCGGTCTCCCAGTACCTGCTGGGCGTCCGGCCCGAGCACGACGGGCTGGTCGTCGACCCGCAGATCGGGCCGGACGTGCCGTCGTTCACCGTCACCCGGGTCGCCCGCGGCGCCCGGTACGAGATCACCGTGACCAACGGCGGCGCGCCGGGGGCGCGCGGGCGGCTGGTCGTGGACGGGGCCGCGGTCGAGGGGTCGACCGTGCCGTACGCGCCCGCGGGGACGACCGTGCGGGTGGAGGTCACCGTCTGACGACGCGTGACGCGCGCTCCGGGCGCCTGCGTGTGCGGGCGTCCGGAGCCGCTATGCTGGACGCGCGTCCTCCTCGTGGGGGCGCGTCGACCGCCCGGCTCGAGCAGCCCGGGACGGTCGCGCGGGTGTAGTTCAATGGTAGAACTTCAGCTTCCCAAGCTGATAGCGCGGGTTCGATTCCCGTCACCCGCTCTCCCGAGAGGGCCAGGCCGGCACCGCCGCGCCTGGCCCTTCGTCGTTCCCGCGCCGCGGCGCCCGGCACCACTCAGCCGAACTGGCGGTTTGCCCCCCGCCCTGAGTGATCTCCCCTACTCACCGCACGGGGGGTCGCTCGGCACCCGCCTACCTTCCCAAGGCCAGCCCGACGGAAGGACCGCATGAAGCACGAGATCTCCCGGATCGACCTGCGGCTGCCCGACCGGTGGTGCGGGTGGCGGCCGGGCGACGCGCCGCGGATCGCGCAGCGGTTCGCCGCCGAGTTCACCGCCGGCCCCGTCGCCGCCGCCCGCCTGCGCTCCGCCCTCGAGGCGGTCGACCGCGCCGTCGTCGGCCTGCACGCCCGGCACGTCCGCGCCGGCGCGTGGGTGCCGGAGCCCACCGGGGACGTCGTCGCCGGGCTCGCGTGCGAGATCCTCGCCGAGGTGCCCGCGGGACCCGACGCGGCGGCGGCGTACCTGCACCGGGTGCAGCGCAAGATCTACCGCTCCCGCCGCACGGCCACCCGGGTCTCGTACCACACGGCCTCGCTGCGCGAGCTGCCCGCCGGGGACGCGGTCGTCACGCTGCGGAGCCACGGCGTGCTCCGCCACGAGGTGATCTGGACGGTCTTCCCGCCCGGCGCCGGCGAGGCGGTCGAGCTGCGGTTCGACACCCGCTCGTCCGAGCGCTACCAGGACGTCATCACGCACGCGGAGACGATCGCGCAGCGGCTGCGGGTCGGCCTCACCGCCCCGCGCCGGACGGCGCCCCGCCCGGCCGCACCCGCCCCGGCGGTGCCGACGCAGGCCCCCGGACCGGGCGGCCGCGCCGCGGGGTCACCGCCCCCGGACGCCGTCGCCGCCGGGGCGCGCTGACCGCACCGCGGCCGGGGCGGGGTCGACGCGGCGCCGGCGGAGGTGCTCGAAGACCACCGAGGTGCGCACGTCGACCACCTCGGGCCGCTCCGTCAGCCGGTCGATGACGAACCCGTAGAGCGCCTCGTTGTCCGGCACCGCCACGTGGACGAGGAAGTCCTCGGTGCCGGTGGTGACGAACACCCCGAGCGTCTCCGGCAGCGCGACCACCCAGGACCGGAACCCCTCGATGTTCCGCCGGGTCGGCGGGCGGATCCGCACCGCGACGAGCGCCTGCACGGGCCGTCCGATCGCCGCGAGGTCCACGTCGAGGGTGGCGCCGCGGATCACCCCGCGCTCACGCAGGGCGCGCGTCCGGTCGAGCGCGGTGGTCGGCGCGACGCCCACGGCGGCCGCGACGTCGCGGTTGGTGCGCCGTGCGTCCGCCTGCAGCTCGCGCAGGATCGCCGTGTCGAGTGCGTCCAGGTCGGCCATATGGCCACTCTATCCGTACGAAGTTCGGACACCGTGGACAGTCGGCGTACCGGTGCCTAGCATCGCCTCTCGTCGCCGAACGACGACCGCCGCGGTCCGCCGCGACGCCGCCCGCCCGAGAGGTCGCCGTGCCCGCATCGCCCGCGCCCACCGTCACCGCCGCGCCGAGCGCGCCCGCCGCGTCTGCCGTCGGCGCTTCGCCGACCCCGCCCGCCGCGCCCGCCCGCGCCCTGCCCGCCGCCGACTCCGCCGGGCCGGCGGTCGGCTTCGACCCCGACGAGATCCGCCTCGACGAGCCGACGCGCTCCGCCCGGCTCAAGTGGGTGGTGGTCGTCGACGAGTCGCTCGACCCCGGCCGGGCCGCGAACGCCGTCGCGTGCGTGACGGCCGCGACCGTCACGGGCGTGCACGGCCTCCTCGGACCCGGCGCGCCCGACGCCGACGGCGGCACGCACACCGGCCTGCCCTGGACCGGCTGCACCGTGCTGGGTGCGCCCCGCGCCACCCTGGCGGCGCTGCGCGCCAAGGCGGTCGCCGCGCCCGGCGTGCACGTGGCCGACATGCCCGCCATCGCCCAGCAGATCCGCGTGTACACGGAGTACCTCGCGGCGATGGCGGGGCGACCGGCGGACGCCCACGACTACCTCGCCCTGAGCATCGTCGGCCCGCGGAACCGGGTCGACCGGCTGGTCGGGAAGCTGCGCCTGCTGGGCTGACGCCACCCGTCCCCAGGCGCGCACCCGCCGGGTCCCCGCCGGTCCCCAGCCGTCCACCGGGCGTGCACACGGCGTCCACAGGCGTGGGCGCCCGTGCCCCGCACGATCCACGGCCCCATGCACAAGGTGGGGACAACTCCTGTGGATACAGCCGGACATATCGCCCTACCGGGTGGTCCGAGGGGCCGTTCGGGCGACCACGGGGTGTGGACAACCCCGACCACCCTGTGGGTAACCGTGCCCGGGGACGGAGAAGGGCCCCTCGGAGTAAGCGTCCGAGGGGCCCTCCCCGATCGTCGTCCCAACGCCCCCGACGGATCGGGGACCGGCGGCCGCTCTGACGGTGCAGCTCCGCCCCGGCACCCGGCGGCGACCTCGGGGGGCACCAACCGCGGGCGGGACGGCGACGATCCGACCTTCGGGGTCCTACGGGCCGCTGCGTCGTCATCCGCAGCTCGTCGGGTCGCCCCGCCGAGGTGGTCCGTCGTTCTCCCTCGGGTCCCGACCCCGCCGGCTCCGCCCCGCCGGGCGCCCGCCGAGGCGGGCTTCCCTGCGGTGGACGGTGCGTCCGTCGAGGTCGTTGGAAGAGTTCTAGTCCTGGCGCGAGGACGCCCGCAAGGGCCTGGGGCCGGGAATTCTCGTCCACCGCCGGGTGCACATGTTGTCCACAGCGTCACCTGCAGGATCATGCGGTGTTCACAGGGTTGTGCACAGAATCTGTGGATGACGGCGCTGTCCCGCGGCGGGCCCGGGCGGGTGCGGCGCGCCTGCACCGCCCGGTGGCCGTCGGCCCGTAGCGTCGTCCCCGGATCGAGGCCCCTCGGAGTAAGCGTCCGAGGGGCCTCGCCGCGCCTCCCCCGGCCGTCAGGCCCGCACGTCGTGCAGGTGGTGCACCACGTCGTGCAGGAAGTACTGCCCGAGCGTGGTCACGGTGAACGTCGACCCGTTGGACCGGCGCCCCGCACGGTCCCACTGGTCCGGCCGCACCGCCGCGAACCCGGCGGCCAGCGCGGCCGCGGCGTCGGCGAGCTCGTCCGCCACCCGACCGGGGTCCTGCCGGTCGTACCGCTCGGCCGCGGCGGTGGCGTCCTGGTCCCAGTTCGGGAACAGCGGGTCGTCCTCGGTGAGCATCAGGCGCAGGCGCTCGGTGAACACCCGGTGCACGTCCCGGACGTGGGCGCCGTACTCGAGCG